>OIYT01000386.1_pt1 | contig 47368 bp, 44 predicted proteins | sample 1588201 | NCBI WGS metagenome assembly OIYT01 (sample SAMN03283260) | human gut metagenome | biome: human-associated habitat; material: feces | host: Homo sapiens | place: USA | collected 2013
TATTATAAACCGTCTGAACAAGACACTCTCTTTACTGCATATCCTGAATGCAACGACTATAACTATTTCAATATCATAAACGTCATAACTGATGCCATCCGGTTGCTTGAGATACTTCATCGTGTCAAATTCGTTCAGTTCTTTGCTCTTGTAAATGGTATGAATCGCCTTGCGTACATCACATGAGAACACTCCGAATAAGTCGGCAATCTCGAATTGCGTCATCCATACAGGTGCAATAGGCATAGTGACCGCACCCGTTGCACTGATTGTTATTATTCCTCTTTCCATACCTATTGCATTACTTTTGACATCACGTTCTTTACATTATTCATATCTCTCAAAATAGAGGAATCAAGTACACGGGCATAGTGCTGCGTCATTTTTATATTGGAATGGCCGAGCATCTTCGCTACATTCTCAATACTCACACCGTTGGCGAGGCATACAGAGGTCGCATATGAGTGGCGGGCTGCATGTGTGGTCAAGGTCTTGTTTATCAGACATAAGTCTGCAATTTCTTTCAGATAGCTGTTCATTTTCTGATTGCAGGGAACCGGCAGCAATCTGTTTTTCTTTTGGCAAGCCGGATGTTCTGCATATTTACGGAGAATCTCCAACGGAATATCAAGCAAAGGAATGTTACACATATTCTTCGTCTTTTGGCGAGGCTTGCGAATCCATAGGTTGCCGTTGGAGTCTTCTACGATATGTTCCGGCGCCAGTTGTTGCACGTCTATGAAGGCTAGCCCAGTGAAAGCCGCAAAGGTGAAAACATCACGGACAATGGTGATACGTTCCAATGGGAACTCCTTGTGATAAATGGTGAGCAGTTCGTCCATTGTCAAGAACTCGCGGATAACTGTATTTTGCTGACACTCCTTTTCGGTTTTGAGGTAGAACTCAAAAGCACGCACCAGTTCGCCATTGACTTCTGACAATGGCAAATCCTCCTTACCGTATTTCAGTTTGATAAGTTCAGCAAGGTAACGCTTGCAGCTCTCATAACGGCGGACGGTAATCAGGGCATAGTCCTTTCCGGCAAGTTCACGGCATTGGTCGTTATGTTCTTGGATGGTTTGAATGAGAGTGCGGACAACTTCCGGTATTTGGTCTTGTCCGAAGAACTTTTCCTGCAACAGGCGGGCGGTGATGAACTGTCCTTGTTCCTCCAATTCATTGAAAGTCTGGTGGAGTTTGATTCTTGCGTCCTCAATATAGGCATTCAAGTCGCAGGATTTACGGCTCTTGCCTTTGGCGCACTCCTTCGCCTGATTCCACAAGGCAGGTTCAATGCTCTTGCGGATGTTGTTTTCCACTCGTGCACCGTTTACCGTAATGCGTATACACACGGAAGCTTCCCCGTTTTTTAGCAGTTTGGCTTTCTTAATAAAGAAAAGCACATTGAATGAGTCTCTTTTCATGTTCCTACAGTTTTTTCGTTGGACAAAAGTAGGAAACCATGCACGCTTTCTTGATACGCAAAATGTTGCAAATCAGAGAGAAGTAATCTTATTCTGTGGAGATTCGCGCTCCACCTATTTTGCTCCACCGATTGGAACACTGGCAATCGTAATATTCTGCCGCCTTTTGCGTTCCTCCGGAAAACAAAAAATCCTGATTTCATTTGGAAATCAGGATTTTACTGTCTTTTGCTTTTCTTTGAAGTGGTGCCACCAGGAATCGAACCGGGGACACAAGGATTTTCAGTCCTTTGCTCTACCAACTGAGCTATGGCACCGACTTACTTTTGTTTTGCGAGTGCAAAGGTAAGGCAAAAAGAGGTTCAAACAAAATATTCCAAGAAAAAACTACGAATATTTTTTTGTTTCAGAAAAAAACTCTATCTTTGCACTCGCAAAACGGAAAGTAGCGCAGTTGGTAGCGCACTACGTTCGGGACGTAGGGGTCGGGCGTTCGAATCGCCTCTTTCCGACATGAAGGCTTAATTCGTATAGGATTAAGCCTTTTTTGTTGATTTCCTAAAAGCTGAAATTGACACCTCCCATAAAAGTGGCTTTGGGCATCGGGTAGCCGGATATGATTTCGTAACGTTGCGCTAGTAAGTTTTCTCCACGAAGCCAAAGGGCAAGGTTGCGAGTGGCCTGGAACATTCCGCGAATATTCCACAAAACAAAATTTTCTGAGGTCTCATCGCCTTTCCCGTTTACCTTCACGTTCGTATAAAGACCTTGTATATATTGTACGCCGGAGGACAACAGCCATTTCTTTTTTGAAAAGGAAATGCCGACATATAACTTGTTTTCCGGTGCCGTTACGACAGGATGTTCCATGTGCAGGTAACTGTAGTTGGCGTCGGCCGACCATGTTTTGGATATACGGTATGCCATTTGTATTTCAAATCCGGCATTCTTGATTTTTCCCGTATTTACGTTCATCATGCGATGGTCAATGGAAGCCGTGGTAATCATGTTTTTACCGTTGATGTAGAAAAGGTTGAAGCCATAGGACAGGCGATTGTCAAGCAACCGTTGGTTGAATGCAAGTTCATAGTTCCACATGCTTTCTGCTTTCAAATCCGGGTTGGCTGTTCCCCACATGAACATTTCGCGGATGAGCGGATAACGGAAACCTTTGCTGGCTGTAAGTTTGATTTCAGCGTTTCTCGGAATTTGAAAGGCTAGGCCAGTTTGCGGAATCCATTCGGTTCCCGCCTGACTATGGTGGTCTATGCGGAGGCCGGCATTCCACGTCATCCACGAGCCGATTCTCTGGCGAAAGTCTATATAACCGGCGATTTCATTCTGTTGCTTGTCTACGATGTCCTTACGTTCTCCTTTTTGTGGACCTTCTACGAACTTGTTCCATGCTTCTCCGCCAAAGTGGTACCAGTCTATTCCGGCGGTCAGCAGGTTGCCTCGGAAAAGCTGTGCATTTTGATACCACGATACCCCCATCATATTGTCACGGGAGTGGAAACGGTAAGGCAATGGGCTTTCTCCTTCGCTCGGGGCATAGCCGTCATTGATTTTGTGACGTCCCCAGTTGTAGAAAAAACTCAATCTCCCGGAAGTCTTTTCATAATGGTTCTCCAAAGCGAAAGACGTCATTCCCCGCGTGATGTTTTGGTCGGCGTCCAGTAACGGTTGGCTGACTTCACCCGGTTGTGAAGCATTAAAGTGGGTGATGTTCACGTCCGCTTCGGCTTTCCACTTTGAGGACAGCTCATATCCGAGTTTGGCATACCCGCCATATTGCTCGAAACCCATGTCTGCACGGTGTCCGTCGGTACGATTGTACGATCCGCTGACGATGCTGGTGAATCGTCCTTTACGGATACGGTTGGTGGCTTCCGTTTGGAGCGTGTTGTAGGAACCGTAACCGACGTGGGCATGGGTGCTTATGCCTTCTGTCTGCATTTTCCGGGTGATGACATTGATAACCCCTCCCATTGCATTCGAACCGTATAGGACAGAAGCCGGGCCGCGCAGGATTTCCACTTTTTCTGCCATGAGGGATTGGTAGGCGTCGGCTATGGGGTGTCCCATTAGGCCCATGTACTGAGGATGTCCGTCTATCAAGACCATCAGCCTGCCGGAACTTCCGCTGATGCCTCTCAAATTTATTTCTCCGGCAGATCCGCCTGATACGCCGTATCCCATGATTCCGCGCGAGGAGACGAAAAGCCCCGGAACTTGCTCCGTCAGTATCGGAAGCAGCGAGGGCGTGTTGGCCTGTTCTATTTGTTTACGGTCTATGACGGAAACCGTAGCAGGGAGTTGTGCGGCATCGGTCTCATTTCGCGTGCCTGTCACTACGACTTCGTCCAAGGAACGGTCCTTTGGGGCGTTGCCCGTTTCTATTTGTGCTGCTGCGAATGGGGAATATAACATTCCTCCGGCCAGCAGGGATATGGCGAATGGCCTTTTCATAACTTTTTGATTTTTAGATGAAGCAAAGTTAACCGGAACTATTGGATAATGTATTACCTCAGCCACGGATAGAACAACCATTTTTACCTTGTGGGATATGGTTTTGTCGTTTTGCTGAGGAGCGTATATATGCGGAGCGGATGGTCGTGGACGCATATACGCTCTTACCAGTCTATTTCTTGAATCCCGTTGCTTTTTAAATAGGCATTGGCTTTGCTGAAGTGCTTGCAGCCTAAGAAGCCATGTTCTGCGGAACGCGGCGAGGGGTGCGCGGCTTCCAATATCAGGTGTTTTTTCCCGTCAATCAGGTTCTTTTTGGCTTTTGCATAGTTTCCCCATAGCATGAAAACCAGATGTTCCCGTTCCTCGCTGAGCTTGCGGATGACGGCATCGGTGAACGTTTCCCATCCTACGTTGCGGTGGGAGCCGGTTTCGTATGCCCTTACCGTCAGTACGGAGTTCAAGGAGAACACGCCCTGTTCGACCCAACGGTCTAAGTTGCCGGAAGCCGGGACGGGTTTTCCTAAATCCTGATGGATTTCCTGGAAGATGTTGGCTAAAGAGCCGGGGATGGGGATTCCGTCCGGGACGGAAAAGCAGACGCCATAATATTGCCCGGGAGTGGGGTAAGGGTCTTGCCCGAGTATGACAACCTTCACCTTTTCGAAAGGACAGGCATTAAAAATGTAAAAGATACGGGAGCCCGGAGGCAGCACATGGGCATGGGCATATTCGTTCCGCACGAAAGCGGTGAGTCTTTCGAAATAAGGCTTGTCGAACTCTTCCTGCAAGCGTAGCCGCCAACTTTCTTCAATTTTCACTTTCATAGTACGATGTGAGTTTGCTTGTTTCGGGCAAAGATAAGCAAAAATGTGTGTTTTCCTTGGTTTGTTTTTTAAAAAGAATGAAAATGATTCCATACGTTTTGCCAATGTGCCCTTTTTCCGTTAAATTAGAAGAATGAAACGGTTGTTTCGTTTTTTGTGTGTAACCCTAAAATAGAATATGTATGAAGCAAAAGAATAAAGCGGTTACCCTGCATGAGGTCAGGCTGTTATTCGAAAATAAATTTCCAGAATTGCTCGCCGGGGCTGTAGACAGCCCGGACGAGGCCTCTTTCCGTCAAAAGATAGACGCTTATTTGTCGGATGCGTCGTGGAATGCGGAAGGGGTACGGGTGGTAAGGCGTTTGTTGGAGTATGACGGCAGGGTCGTTCATGAACTTTCGGTCGGGGAAGACGTGAAGGTGGAGACCCTTGCCTTGTTGTGGCGTTTCTTGTCCGGGCGTATAGGGGAAGATGAGATTTCTCCGGATTTTGCGCTCGAATTGTACCACCAGTTTTCCAGATTGCATGACGCCCCTTCCGGAGTGCCGGAGAAAGAGGATGTGCTCCGGTGGATGCGTCGTTGGCCGGACGGGCTGAATGAACAGGTGAGGGCCATCCGTGAGGCGAACAAAGAGAGGATTATGGCGTTGTTGGTCCGGAAGATAGAACATCGTCCGGCTTCTTCCGGACGCTATGTGTTTCCGGAAGGGTGTGGCGAGGCGGAAAAGCTCGGATGGGTGCGCCAGTGGTGGGGCGAAGCCCGTTTCCATTTGTCTATGGCCGTAAAAAGCGCCGCCGAACTGAACCGGATGTTGGGCGGTACGCTTTCTGGCGAGACGATGCGCGTTTACCAACAGGCGCAGGAAAAAGGGATTCCCGTTTTTGTTACGCCTTATTACCTTTCCTTGTTGAACCCTACCGGGAAAGGCTACGACGACGCGGCCATCCGCAGCTATGTCATTTATTCGTCCCGCCTGGTCGAGACGTTCGGTGGCATCCGCGCATGGGAACGTGAGGACATCGTCGAGGAAGGCAAGCCGAACGTGGCCGGTTGGTTGCTGCCCGGCGGGCATAACATCCACCGCCGTTATCCCGAAGTGGCCATCTTAATCCCCGACACGATGGGGCGGGCCTGCGGAGGCTTGTGTGCTTCCTGCCAACGGATGTACGACTTCCAAAGCCGGCGGCTGAATTTCGAGTTGGAGAAGTTGAAGCCGAAAGAGAATTGGAACACCCGCCTTCGGAAGCTGATGGACTATTTCGAACACGACACGCAGATACGCGACATCCTGATAACGGGAGGAGACGCGCTGATGAGCCGCAATGCCACGTTGCGCAACATCTTGGATGCCGTCTGCAAGATGGCCGTCCGCAAACGGCAGGCCAACCTGTCCCGTCCCGACGGCGAGAAGTATGCGGAATTGCAACGTGTCCGTCTGGGGACGCGCTTGCCGGTGTACTTGCCGATGCGTGTGGACGACGAACTGTTGGACATCCTGCGCGATTTCAGGCAGAAAGCCGCAGAGGCGGGCATCACCCAACTTTTCGTGCAGACGCATTTCCAGTCGCCTTTGGAGGTCACGCCCGAGTCGCGGGAGGCCATCCGGAGGATACTGTCTACCGGATGGGCGGTCACGAACCAGTTGGTCTACAACGTGGCGGCTTCGCGCCGGGGGCATACGGCAAAACTGCGGAAGGTGCTGAACAGCCTGGGCGTGATTTGTTATTACACGTTCACCGTGAAAGGCTTTGAGGAGAATTATGAGGTCTTTGCCCCGAATGCCCGTTCCTTGCAGGAAAGTGCCGAGGAGAAAGCATGGGGGCGTCTGGCACCGGAGGCTGAGCACGACTTTCTGGAAAGCCTGGGCGGCGCACCGAACAAGGCCGTGGCCGTCCGGCAGTTTTGTGTCGCGCACGACGTGCCTTTCCTGGCTACGGATCGTAGTGTGCTCAATCTACCCGGCATCGGCAAAAGCATGTCTTTCGCTTTGGTGGGAGTGGACGCCAAGGGACGCCGCATCTTGCGGTTCGACCACGACCGCACCCGTAGGCACAGCCCGATAATCGACCGTGTCCGCGAAGTGTATATCCGGGAGAACAAGCCGGTCTACCGTTACTTGTTGCAGTTGCAGGACATGGGAGAAGATATGGGTGAGTATGAAACGCTTTGGGCATATACCGAAGGCGAGACCGAGCGTCGCTTCCCGTTTTTTGAATATCCGGTTCCGGATTTCAGCGTGACGAGCCGTTATACGAATCTGGATGTGGGGGAAGGCGAGGTCCGGGACCTACGGCCTGACAGGTAAGCAGCCGCGTTTTGTCCGAATCTTTTGCTCTTTCGCGTGTGGATGCCTAACTTGTTGTAAATCTGCACGGAAGATACTGCGAAATCAATCTCCGCAGAAATGAAAATCAATCTCAGCCGAACGAAAAATCGTTCGGCTGAGATTGATTTCTCGTTCTGCGCCAAATGATTTGGCGGCCTCCTGAGGCCCCGTTTTGTCCGACTTTGATACTTTGGCTTCGTGCCTGTAAACAAGCGTCCATGCCTCTTCGCCTTCGTAACCAGAAAGGCGAAAGGGCATGGACGCTTGATATGTTGCCGGATAGGCCGGAGCCGTAGGTTTACAAATCCTTAATCTCGTCCAGGTTATGCTGGATGTCTTCGTCTTTCAGTTCGTAGTTGGTCAGGTTTCCGGCCAGATACTGGTCGTAAGCGGCCATATCTATGAGGCCGTGTCCGGACAGGTTGAACAGGATGACTTTTTCTTCCCCGCTCTCCTTGCACGCCTTGGCTTCGTTGATGGCGGCAGCGATGGCATGACAGGATTCCGGTGCCGGAATGATGCCTTCGGCCTTGGCGAACAAGCAGCCCGCGTCGAAGGATTCCAGTTGCTGGATGTCGGTGGCCTCCATCAGTCCGTCTTTCAGGAGTTGGGAGACGATGACGCCCGCGCCGTGGTAACGCAGTCCGCCCGCGTGGATGTTGGCCGGGGCGAAGTTGTGTCCCAGGGTGAACATCGGCAGCAGGGGGGTATAACCCGCTTCGTCCCCAAAGTCGTATTGGAAATGCCCGCGCGTCAGTTTCGGGCACGATGCCGGTTCGGCTGCGATGTAACGTGTCTTTTTCCCTTCCTTGATGCTATGGCGCATGAACGGGAAACAGATGCCGCCGAAGTTGGAGCCGCCTCCGAAACAGCCGATGATGATGTCCGGATATTCACCCGCCATTTCCATCTGTTTCTCGGCTTCCAGGCCGATGATGGTCTGATGCAGGGTGACGTGGCTCAATACTGACCCGAGCGTGTATTTGCAATTCGGGGTCGTGCGTGCCAGTTCGATGGCTTCCGAGATGGCCGTGCCCAAAGAACCTTGGTAGTTTGGGTTCTTGGTCAGGATGTCCTTGCCCGCACGGGTGGACATGGAGGGAGAAGCGGTGACTTGTGCGCCGAACGTCTGCATGATGCTGCGGCGGTAGGGCTTCTGCTCGTAACTGATTTTGACTTGGTAGACAGCCGCTTCCAACCCGAACACCTTGGCGGCATAGGAGAGGGCCGCTCCCCATTGGCCCGCTCCGGTTTCTGTCGTTACGTTCGTCACGCCCTCCTTCTTGCAGTAATAAGCTTGTGCCAATGCCGAGTTCAGTTTGTGCGAGCCGATGGGGCTGACGCTTTCATTCTTGAAGTATATATGGGCCGGTGTCCCCAGAGCCTTTTCCAATCCGTAGGCCCTTACGAGCGGTGTGCTCCGGTAGTATTTGTACATTTCGCGCACTTCCTCGGGAATCTCTATCCACGCGTCCGTCTGGTTCAGCTCTTGCCGGCTCAGTTCTTCCGCAAAGATCGGATACAAGTCTTCCGGTTTCAACGGCTGTTTGGTGGCCGGATTGAGTGGCGGCATGGGTTTGTTTACCATGTCGGCCTGGATGTTATACCAATAACGGGGGATGTCCTCTTCTGCCAGGAAATATCTTTTTTTCTTTTCCATAATGCTTGTTGTATTCGATGTGTTTATTGAATTTCTTGTTCTTTAGTTGCAAACTTACGCAAAAAGTTTGGAATATATGACGATTTGCAGGAAAATATGTAGGACATGCTTGATAAAAGTATTGGAAGTATGGTCGTGGCATACGGTATGGGGGTGGCGTGGGATGGTGTGGTCGTGTTGCATAAATATGCAGGAAAATCCGGGTCATTCAACTCTTCTTTCTTTTGGTAATAAGCGGAATATGATTTGTTTTGAATAAAAATAAGAAAATATCTGTATATTATGCATGCGGTGAGGCTTAAAATACATATCTTTGCATCGAAGTAATAAAGGATAGGGATTTATGAGGAATAAGGACAGCCGTTTGGAAGCCATTAAGATGGTCGTGTCTGCACAGGATATTTCAAGCCAAGAGGAATTGTTGCGCGAGTTGAAAAAGATGGGTTTCATACTGACTCAGGCTACGCTTTCCCGTGATTTGAAACAACTGAAAGTGGCCAAGGCGACGAATGCCTCTGGTAAATATGTATATGTATTGCCGGCTTCGCCTCTTTACAGAAGGGTCTCGGACACTCACCTGACCGCTTCTGCCGTACATCAGGCCGGTGCTTTGTCCGTGAAATTTTCAGGTAATCTGGCTGTGGTCCATACTTTGCCCGGTCATGCAAGTCATATCGCATACGATATAGACAACAAAAGGTTTGAAGAAATATTGGGGACATTGGCCGGAGACGATACCATCATACTGGTGTTGGCAGAAGGAGTTTCCTCCGAACTGGCCCTGCGGCGGTTGGCCGAAGTGATTCCCGACATACAATGAATATAAAGAACGTAGAAAATCGCGAGTAAGCGAGCGCAGACGGAGCTTGCTCCAGGTCTGCCGAGCGGGAGCGGTTTATGTAAACAGTATATAGTTTAAGAAAGAAGTGGAATACAACGATGGAATCAGAGTGGTTGTGGCAGATGCCAGCCACGAAAAGTATGTAGATGTTATTCTTGCGACCATAACGGATTCTGCGAAAAAGAGAGGCTCCGGGATAGCTTCCCGTACGCATGAATATCTGGCCACGAAGATGAAGGAACGCAAGGCGGTCATAGCTTTGGCCGGTGAAGGCGATGAAGAGGAGTTTGCCGGGTTCTGTTATATCGAAAGTTGGGGAAATAAGGAGTATGTGGCCAATTCGGGACTGATTGTCGTAGAGAAGTTCCGGCGTCATCATCTGGCTACCCGTATCAAACAGACGGCCTTCACGCTTTCGCGCCTGCGGTGGCCCCATGCCAAATTGTTCGGGTTGACGAGCCAGAGTGCCGTGATGAAGATCAATACGGCGTTGGGTTACGTGCCGGTCACTTTTGCCGAGCTGACGGACGACGAGGCGTATTGGAAAGGTTGCGGCACGCCGGAGCATCCGTGTTGCGTCAATTATGACATCCTGCAGCGCACAGGGCGGCGGTATTGCGTGTGTACGGCCATGTTGTATGACCCTGCCGCGCATCCGAACGAGAAACTTCCGGTGGAACTGCCGGAGGATGTGGTGAAGATGGCCCGCGAGGCGGCTGCAAAAAATCTGCGTTAATTGGAATAGACAAAATAAAAGGAATATTATGGCAAAAAAAGTAGTAGTGGCATTCAGCGGAGGTTTGGACACCTCTTATACGGTGATGTATCTGGCCAAGGAAAAGGGGTACGAAGTGTATGCGGCTTGTGCCAACACGGGCGGTTTCAGTGCCGAGCAACTGAAGGCCAACGAGGAAAATGCTTATAAGTTGGGCGCCAAGGAATACGTCACGTTGGACGTGACGAAGGAGTATTATGAAAAGAGCCTGCGTTACATGATATATGGCAACGTGTTGCGCAACAACTGCTACCCGATTTCGGTGTCGTCCGAGCGTATTTTTCAGGCCATCGCCATCGCACGTTATGCCAACGAGGTGGGGGCCGATGCGATAGCCCATGGCTCGACCGGGGCAGGCAACGACCAGATTCGTTTCGACATGACTTTCCTGGTGATGGCACCGGGGATGGAGATCATCACACTCACGCGTGACAGCAACCTGAGCCGTCAGGAGGAGGTGGATTATCTGAACCAACACGGTTATTATGCCGATTTCACGAAGTTGAAGTATTCCTACAACGTAGGTATCTGGGGCACGTCGATTTGTGGCGGCGAGATTTTGGACAGCAATCAGGGATTGCCTGAGAGCGCTTATCTGAAACATCCCACGAAGACGGGGACGGAGCTGTTGAAGCTCGGTTTCAAGAAAGGGGAGATTTGTAGCGTGAACGGTGTGGAGTATGACGACAAGATCAAGGCCATACAGGAGATAGAAAAGATAGGTGCTGCCTATGCCATTGGCCGCGACTGCCATGTGGGCGACACCATCATCGGTATCAAGGGGCGTGTAGGTTTCGAGGCGGCAGCTCCGATGCTGATTATCGGTGCGCACCGTTTCTTGGAAAAATACACGCTGAGCAAGTGGCAGCAATATTGGAAGGAACAAGTGGCCAACTGGTATGGCATGTTCCTGCACGAAAGCCAGTATCTGGAGCCGGTCATGCCGGACATCGAGGCCATGCTGACCAGTTCGCAGCGCAACGTGAACGGCGTGGTGACATTGGAGCTTCGTCCTTACGGCTTCACGACGGTCGGTGTGGATTCTCCGGACGACTTGGTGAAGAACAAGTTCGGCGAGTATGGCGAGACGCAGAAGGGTTGGACGGCAGAGGATGCCAAAGGCTTTATCAAAGTGACTTCCACTCCGCTCCGCCTGTATTATGCGAACCATAAGGACGAGGAACGAATCAAGTAAACCATGGCGGCGGAAGATAAAAAAAACAGATATTTCAAATGATAAGAGTTGGAATCATAGGAGGGGCAGGATATACGGCCGGAGAACTTTGCCGCATCCTGCTGAACCATCCCGAAGCGGAGATAAAGTTTATCAATAGTTCCAGTAATGCAGGGAATAAGATTACCGACGTGCACGAAGGACTGTACGGGGAAACCGACTTGGTGTTTACGGACCGGTTGCCTTTCGACGAGGTGGACGTGATCTTTTTCTGTTTCGGGCATGGCAAGAGCGCGGAGTTCTTGCAGGCTCACGATGTGCCTTCCCGGGTGAAGATTATCGACTTGGCGCAGGATTTCCGTCTGGCGGCTCCGGGCAATGACTACGTGTACGGTCTGCCAGAATTGGACAAGGCGGCCATTGCCGGGGCGCAGCATGTGGCCAATCCCGGTTGTTTTGCCACTTGCATCCAGTTGGGGTTGCTGCCTTTGGCTGCCCATGGCTTGTTGAGTGGCGACGTGTCGGTGAATGCCATTACGGGGAGCACCGGTGCCGGGGTGAAGCCCGGTGCGACCACGCACTTCAGTTGGCGTAACAATAACATGAGCATATACAAGGCTTTCAACCACCAGCATGTGCCGGAAATTTGCCAGTCTCTCCGTGCCTTGCAGCCGGACTTCGACGGAGCGATAGATTTCATTCCCTATCGCGGCGACTTCGCCCGAGGAATTTTTGCCACCGAGGTGGTCCGTGTGGACGCGTCGGCTGATGCCGGGTATTTTGCTGGGCTTTATAAGGAGTATTATAAGGACGCGGCCTTCACGCACTATGTGGACAAGGCCATCGACATGAAGCAGGTGGTCAACACCAACAAGGCTTTGGTGCACGTGGATAAGTTCGGCGATAAATTGTTGGTCACGGCCACGATAGACAATTTGCTCAAAGGCGCCAGCGGGCAGGCCGTGCAGAACATGAACCTCATGTTCGGGTTGGACGAAACGTCCGGTTTGCGCCTGAAACCGTCCGCATTCTAAAAGGGGTGAGACGGAATGTCATATTTAAGAAAGGAGGAATAAAATGAATCTATTCGACGTATATCCGCTTTTCGATGTGAACATCGTAAAAGGGAAAGGATGCCATGTTTGGGACGACAAGGGGCAGGAGTATCTGGACTTGTACGGCGGCCATGCCGTAATCAGTGTCGGTCACTGCCATCCGCATTATATAGAGAAGCTAGCACGGCAACTTGGCCGGTTGGGTTTCTACAGCAATTCCGTGGTCAACAAGTTGCAGGTGGAACTGGCGGAGCGTTTGGGCAAGGCCTGCGGTTATGAGGACTATCAGCTCTTTCTGATTAATTCCGGTGCGGAAGCCAATGAGAATGCGTTGAAGTTGGCCAGTTTCTACAATGGCCGCAAGCGCGTGTTGTCCCTTTCAAAAGCGTTCCATGGGCGTACGTCTTTGGCCGTGGAGACAACGGACAATCCTAAAATCATAGCTCCCATCAACGCCAACGGGCATGTGACTTACTTGCCTTTGAATGATTTGGACGCTTTCAAGGCGGAGTTGGCCAAAGGCGATGTGTGTGCCGTGATTGTGGAGTGTATTCAAGGGGTCGGAGGTATCCGGTTGGCCACAGCCGAGTTCATGCAAGGCGTGCGGCAGGCATGTGACGAAACGGATACGGTGTTGATTTGCGATGAAATCCAGTGTGGTTACGGCCGTTCGGGCAAGTTCTTCGCCCACCAACATTTGGGGGTGAAACCGGACTTGATTACGGTGGCCAAAGGCATCGGCAACGGTTTCCCCATGGGGGCGGTGCTGATTTCGCCCAAGTTTACTCCAGTGTACGGCCAGTTGGGCACGACTTTCGGTGGAAACCATTTGGCTTGTGCCGCCGCCTTGGCCGTGTTGGACATCATGGAAGAGGAGCATCTGGTGGAAAATGCCGCCAAGGTCGGAAATTTACTGATGGACGGCATAAAGGCTTTGCACCTGCCTCATGTGGTGGATGTCAGAGGGCGCGGCCTGATGATAGGCGTGGAGTTGGACGTGCCTTACAAGGAAATCAGGAACAAGTTGCTCTTTGAGGAGCATTGCTTTACGGGATGCAGTGGCACGAATGTGCTGAGGCTCTTGCCGCCGCTTTGTCTGAGTGAGGTGGAAGCGGCTGATTTCTTGAAACGGTTGGAACGTGTAGTGAATAATTAATGAATAATCAAGCGGAGATAAACCGGTCGCAGGCGTATGCCGGAGACCGGTTTGTCTGCTTTTAAGGAGGAGAGTGACAATGAAGATTGCAATTATCGGTGCGGGCAATATGGGAGGAGCCGTTGCCCGTGGTTTGGCAAAGGGAAGCTTGGTCAAGACATCGGATATCACGGTGTCCAATCCCAGTCGGGGTAAGTTGGAGGCGTTGAAGGTTGAGTTTCCGGAGTTGAACATCACTTGTGAGAATTCCCGGGCGGCGACAGGGGCTGATGTGGTTATATTAGCTGTGAAACCCTGGAAGATACAAGAGGTGATAGACGAAATCAAAGGTGGTTTGGATTATGACAATCAGGCGATAGCCTCTATGGCAGGCGGGATTGGCACGGCGCAACTTTGTACTTATTTGGATCGTGGCGACGGAGAATATCCCGGAGTGTACTATTTGATACCGAATACGGCCATTGCAGTTATGAGCGGTATGACTTTTATGGCTTCCGTGTGCTCCACGCCGGAATTGGACGCCCAAATGTTGGCGATGTTTAAGGAGATGGGGGATGCCATGTTGGTTGAGGAACGCTTGATGGACGCGGGAATGGCTTTGGCTTCCTGTGGCATAGCCTATGTGATGCGTTACATCCGTGCGGCTACCGAAGGTGGTGTGGAATTGGGCTTTTATGCCAAGGATGCGCAGCGCGTCATCATGCAGACCATGAAAGGGGTCGTGGATTTGTTGGCGGCCGGAGGTTTGCATCCGGAAATGGAGATTGATAAGGTGACGACTCCCGGAGGCTTGACCATCCGTGGGCTGAATGCGATGGAGGAGGCTGGGTTTACCCAAAGCGTCATCAAAGGATTGAGGGCTTCGGTGAAGAAATAAGGGAAGGAGCGTCTTTATGTCACAACAATATAAACGCATAGCTGTCAAGATAGGAAGTAACGTTCTGACCCGTAAGGACGGGGCTTTGGACGTGACACGTATGTCGGCTTTGGTGGACCAGATTGCCGAATTGCGGGAAAACGGTATCGAAGTCATATTGATTTCTTCCGGTGCCGTGGCCAGCGGGAGAGGTGAGCTGAAAGAGGCCGTCTCGCGCAAGATGGACAGCGTGGACCAACGGCAACTGTTTTCCGCAGTGGGGCAGGCCAAGCTCATCAACCGCTATTACGAACTGTTCCGCGAGCACCGCTTGCCGGTGGGGCAGGTGCTGACGATGAAAGAGAGTTTCAGTACGCGCCGCCATTACCTGAACCAACGGAACTGTATGATGGTGATGTTGGAAAACGGGGTTATTCCGATTGTGAACGAGAATGACACAGTCAGCGTGACGGAGCTGATGTTTACGGATAACGACGAACTGTCCGGTTTGATTGCCACGATGATGGACGTGCAGGCTTTAATCATATTGAGCAATGTGGACGGCATATACAACGGCCTTCCCGGCGAACCGGGCGTGGAGGTTATCCGTGAGGTGGAACCGGAACGGGATTTGCAGGAGTATATCCGTACGGAGAAATCCGGTTTCGGACGCGGCGGGATGATGACCAAATGCTCCATAGCCCGCAAGGTGGCCGACGAAGGCATCGAGGTCATCATTGCCAACGGCAAACGCGACGACGTGCTTACGGACTTGGTTTTACGTCCCGGCAGCCGGGTGTGTACCCGTTTTGCTCCGCGTGAAGGCAATGTGTCGAGCGTGAAGAAATGGGTGGCTCACAGCACAGGGTTCACGAAAGGGAAGGTTTACCTGAACGCCAAGGCGGTGGAAGCCGTTTGCGGCGACCGTGCCGTGAGTATCCTGCCGGTAGGGGTCACGCATGTGGAAGGCGATTTTGAAAAAGGCGACCTGGTACGTATCATGTCGCCCGAGGGGCAGAATCTGGGAGTGGGGCGTGCGGCATATAGCTGCGAGGAAGCCGCCCGGGTCATCGGGCAGCACGACTGTAAGCCTTTGGTGCATTATGATTATTTGTATTTGGAGTGAATCCATGCTTTCCGGTGTGGGGCGCACGTGTCCGGTGCCGGACGTGGAACCGTGTAGGTGAAAAATCAATGAAAACAATAATAAAAGGAAAACTATGGATTTGACTTCTCTGTTTGAACGGGCAAGAGCAGCTAGCCGCGAGTTGCTGCAATTGCCGGTAGAACGTGTGGATGAGATACTGCGTGCGGTAGCGGATGAAGCTCTGGCACAGTCGGAATACATCCTGTCGGAAAATGCGCGCGATTTGGAGCGCATGTCTCCCGATAACCCGATGTACGACCGCCTGAAACTTACATCGGCGCGTTTGGAAGGTATTGCCGCCGACACGCGTCATGTGGCGGATTTGCCTTCTCCTTTGGGAAGGGTGCTGAAGCATACCGTGTTGCCCAACGGATTGGACTTGAAACGGGTGAGTGTGCCGTTCGGCGTGATAGGGGTGATTTATGAGGCACGCCCCAACGTGAGCTTCGATGTCTTTTCGCTCTGCCTCAAGGCCGGGAGTGCCTGCGTGTTGAAGGGCGGAAGCGACGCCGACTTTTCCAATCGTGCCATTGTGAAAGTAATCCACGGCGTATTGGAGCGTTTCGGTGTGAATCCGGACATCGTTGTCTTATTACCGGCCGAACGTGAGGCCACGGCGGCTTTGTTGCAGGCACGCGGTTATGTGGATTTGCTGATTCCGCGCGGCAGTAGTGCTTTGATTCAATATGTGCGCGAGAATGCCCGTATTCCGGTCATCGAGACCGGAGCTGGGGTTTGCCATGCTTATTTTGACGTGGATGGGGATGTGCGGAAAGGTGCCGCTATTGTCAACAATGCCAAGACGCGCCGGGTGAGCGTATGCAATGCGTTGGATAGCGTGCTGGTTCATGCCTCCCGTTTGTCCGACCTGCCGCAATTGTGCGCTCCGTTGCAGGAGAGCCGTGTGCGCATTTATGCCGACAGCCGCACCTTGACCGCCCTACAGGGGCATTATCCGGCGGATCTGTTGGAGGCGGCTACGGAGAAACATTTCGGCACTGAGTTTATGGATTACAAAATGGCCGTGAAGACGGTGGACTCTATGGACGAGGCGCTGGCCCATATCGCCCGTTTCGGGTCGGGACATAGCGAGTGTATCATTACCGAGAACGCCGATGCAGCCGAAAAGTTCTTGCAGTTGGTGGATGCCGCCTGCGTATATGCCAATGCGCCGACCTCGTTTACCGACGGGGCGCAGTTCGGACTTGGAGCCGAGATAGGCATCAGTACCCAGAAGCTGCATGCCCGCGGCCCGATGGCGTTGGAAGAAATCACGACCTACAAATGGTTCGTGCAGGGCGATGGACAGGTGCGCCCGAAGTAGTCCGATTATCAATCATTAAACAACAATCTTATGAGAGTATTTCAAAACGTAGAAGACTTAGGCGATTTGAAAGCCGCCTTGCGCGAGGCTTTCGAGGTAAAGAAGAATCGTTTTCAATATCAGGAACTGGGGCGGAACAAGACTGCCCTCCTCATCTTCTTCAACAACAGTCTGCGCACGCGGTTGAGCACGCAGAAGGCAGCCATGAATCTTGGCATGAACGTCATCGTGCTCGACGTTAACCAAGGGGCATGGAAACTGGAGACGGAGCGTGGCGTGATTATGGATGGCGACAAGAGCGAACATTTGTTGGAGGCCATTCCCGTGATGGGATGTTATTGCGACCTTATCGGAGTCCGTTCGTTTGCCACCTTCGAAAGCCGTAAGGACGATTATGAGGAAAAGATACTGAACCAGTTTATCCGTTACTCCGGCAAGCCCGTATTCTTTATGGAGAGTGCCACGGTGCATCCCTTGCAGAGCTTTGCTGATTTGATTACCATCGAAGAGTATAAACGGACGGCGCGCCCCAAGGTGGTGCTCTCGTGGGCTCCTCATCCCAAGGCGTTGCCGCAGGCCGTACCCAACAGTTTCGCCCAATGGATGAACGCCGCCGATGTGGATTTTGTCGTGACACATCCTGAAGGTTATGAACTCGATCCGAAGTTCGTAGGTGACGCCCGTGTGGAGTACGACCAACTGAAAGCCTTCGAAGGAGCCGACTTCATCTACGCCAAGAACTGGAGCTGTCCCGGTGTGACCCGTCCGGCGGACTACGGAAAGGTGTTGAACAAGGACATGAGTTGGACGGTGGATGCCGCTCACATGGCTGTGACGAACAACGCTTTCTTCATGCATTGCCTGCCTGTGCGCCGCAATATGATTGTGACGGACGATGTGATAGAAAGCCCGCAATCGTTGGTCATCCCCGAGGCTGCCAATCGTGAGATTTCAGCCACAGTAGTGCTTAAACGAATGCTTGAGGCATTATAGCCTTGACACATCTGACCGGCAAGCGTAGGGTGTCCTTGTTTGCCGGTCAGGTTAAAAGGAATACTAAGGAAAGCCAAGGTCTTTTTATGAAGACTATTTGGGTGTGAAGTACTAAAAGCCGAACTGCCACGTTTTCCGCCCGTCGAAAGTCAGAACCGTGAAGGTGATGCTGTCACCTTCTTGTAGGCCGAGAGGAAGAAGGGGGAGGCTGGCATATACCGTGGTGGAATATGAATACGGGTCGCCGGGCTGTCGGTGATAAAGTGACAAGTGGTAAATTGTTCCGGTGTAGGAAGAACGGGTGGAATCCGTCCGGTATCCCCATTCCTGCCTGCCACCTTGTGTTTTAGGTGCGAGGTGAAGGTTGAGGTAATCTCCTCCATGCCATATACTGTTGATTGCCAATGGAGCGTCATCGTCCGATGGTTCTTCTTTCGGTTTCAAGAGGTTGACCGTCTCGGCTGTATAGACTTTAGCCACAGGATGCCCTTCTTGGTAGTCGGCTGTCACTTCGTAGCCGCATACGAGACGGTAGGCGGCATCAGGCTGCAAGCCTTGTATAGGGCTATTGATGGCATATATTTTACCGCCGTCGGTGACAAAATGCGTGCCGTTGCCTCTTGCATCGGTGTAAACCTCGACGAATTCCGTCAGAAGTGAGGGATATACGTATCCGTCTTCTTCATCGTCACTACATGCTGTACAGCACAGGCAGCCTATAAGAAACAGACAGGCTTTCCCCCTTTCCGGCAGGAACCGGAAAAGCGGAAAGCCTGTTTTTAATCCCAAATGCCTTTTCATATCCTTATTTCTGATGGGCGGCCATATAATTAAACACCGGATTGGCATACATCGTGAGCAGGCGTTCGCGTAAGAAAGCCGTGTCTGGGTTGGGTAGGATTACTTTTTCCAGACGGTTTTTGAGGTAAGCTTCAAAACGTGCTTTCTCTTCAGAAGTGTAATGTGCCACAAACTCTTTTGTTCCCTGTAACAAGTCGGCAGCCACATAATTTCCGGCGTATAACTTGTAATTGCGGTGAATCTCCTTGTCGATATGAGATGCCACGGCCGTGAACAGTTCCGTCTTGGGCATATCGGCGGGTAATGTGCCCAACCAATCGTTCAGCGGGCCTGCCATCCGGAAGCATATCCTTCCTTTGTATCCGAAAATCCCGGTCTGCATGTTCACCAGGTCGTCTTTCGGACTCTTCTTGAAACCTTCAATGTCGCGCTTCTGTTGGAATTCCTGTGCTTTCAAATAATCGCAAGGGTCGTATTCGTATGAAAGTGCAGTCGGTACGAGATTCAGCTGTTTCAGGCGGTCGATGGTGCTTCCTTCTCCTCCCATGGCCATCATTTTGAGGATGGAATCCTGCGTGCGGTCGTTTGAATCCTTGGCGCGTCCTTCCCGTTGGGCAATCCAGATGTTCTCATGTTTTGTAGCGATGGCATAGTGCATGTAGCGGCTCAACCGTGTGCTGGAAGCCAGCATTTGGCGCAGGCTCACAGAGCGTTGCACGATGAATGCCTTGTCCACCCTTACCAGTTTTTTAATCCATGGGCGTATCAACAGATTGTCGCCGATGGCAATTTCCATAGTGTTGCCGAAACCGTTGTCCAAGAGACTGATGGAAAGGAAAGCAGAGTCCATCACGATGTCGCGGTGGTTGGTGATGAAAGTATGCGGTACACTTTTGTCTACCGACTGGCTGTTCTCCAACACCAGGCCGTCGCTGCATTTGCCGACAATACCGTGAAGCAAAGGGTAGAAGAAAGTCTGTTGCACTTCTAAGTTTGTCCGGCAACGGCGAAGACGGTTGCATGCCACTTCGTAAGGTACTTCGGGCAAGACCTGTTCGGTGGCGGCGCGGAATTCCGGGTCGGCTATCAGCTCTTCAAAAACGGCCGGGAGTTCTTCCGGGTCGTATGGACGGATTTCGTCGAATTCTTCAGGCGTACGCATAAGCGGATAATTGAGTTATGACAGTTTGTTTTCGATGATGTCGGTCAACACGTCTTTCATGTCCATTCCGGCAGCCCGTACCTGTTGGGGAATGAAACTGGTGGCGGTCATGCCCGGTGTGGTGTTAACTTCCAACATGTTGATTCTTTCTCTCTCTTTGCCGTTTTCGTCGGTGGTGTGCGTGATGATATAGTCCACCCGGATGATACCGTTGCATCCCAATATGTCATATATCATGGAGGTGATGAGGCTTACGCGTTCGGCGGTTTCTTCTTTCAGGCGTGCCGGCGTGATTTCCCTGACCTGTCCGTTGTACTTGGCGTTGTAATCGAAAAACTCGTTGTCGCTCACCACTTCGGTGGCGGGCAGCACCACTTCTTTCTCTTGCGTCTTGTAGCACCCCTGGCTGATTTCCGTTCCTTCCATGAAGGCTTCCACCATCACTTCGTCGCTTTCGCGCATGGCTTTCAGGATGGCTTCGTGTATCTGGTCGGCGCTTTTCACTTTCGTCACACCGAAACTGGAACCGCCCGCATTGGGCTTCACGAAACAGGGTAGGCCTATTTTCTCTATGATTTCGTCGTCGGTGACCAAATGCTCGAACCCTTTACGGACGATGAGGCTTTCGCTGACACAGACACCGAATCCTTTCAGGTACTGGTTCAGGGTGAATTTATTGAACGTCATGGCCTCCACGAGCACGTCTGATGTGGAGTAAGGCAAATGGATGAGGTCGAAATATCCTTGCAGGATGCCGTTCTCGCCCGGAGTGCCGTGTATGGTGATGTAGGCGAAATCAGGCCGGATACGCTTGCCGCCTTCCATGAAACTGAAATCGTTGCGGTCCACGTTCGAACGGCTCCCGTCTTTCAGGTGAGCCTCCCATGCCATGCCTTTGATTTCGATGATATAAACTTCATATCTTTCCTTGTCGAGAAAGGAATAGATACCTTCGGCGCTCCGAAGGGAAACGTCGTGTTCGGAGGAATCCCCTCCGGCTACAATCGCGATTGTTTTTTTCATTTTTTGCCGATATTATAAAAGCTTATGTTCTTGTTTATTCCATACCCCTATGCGCGGTGTAACTGCGCCACCGTTCCAATAGTGCCGTCATGTCTGCCGGGAGTTCCGAAGTGAAATACATCTCCTGTCCGCTGCGCGGATGTATGAATCCCAACGTCCGGGCATGGAGTGCCTGACGCGGACATACGGCAAAGCAGTTCTGTATGAATTGCTTATATTTGCTGAATTGTGTGCCGCGCAGGATCTCGTTCCCGCCATAACGTTCGTCGTTGAAAAGCGGATGGCCGATATGCTTCATGTGGGCACGGATTTGATGGGTACGTCCGGTTTCCAACCTGCATTCCACGAGCGTGACATAATTGAAATTCTCCAGTACGCGATAGTGGGTGACGGCATGTTTCCCGATTCCGCTGTCCGGTGGAAATACTGCCATCTGCATCCGGTCTTTCGGGTGACGGGCGATGTTGCCTTCGATACGTCCTTCTTCATCCTGAAAGCTTCCCCAGACCAAAGCATTGTACAGCCTTTGGGTGGTTTTGTTGAAGAACTGCCGCCCCAGATGCGTTTTGGCATCGGCATTTTTGGCCACTACGAGAAGTCCGGAGGTGTCCTTGTCTATGCGGTGTACCAACCCTACAGTCGGGTCGTTCGGGTCATAGTCCGGATTGTCTTTCAGATGCCAGGCGATGGCATTGACCAACGTGCCGGTATAATTCCCGCAGCCGGGATGTACCACCAATCCCGCAGGTTTGTCCACCACCATCAGGTCTTCGTCTTCATACACGATGTCGAGGGGAATGTCTTCCGGGATGATTTCATTTTCATATTTAGGCCGGTCCAGGAGAATGACGATTTCATCGAGCGGTTTCACCTTATAGCTGCTTTTCACCGGCCGTCCGTTTACGAGGATGAATTCCTGCTCGGCAGCCCGTTGCAGCCGGTTGCGCGACGTATTGTATAGATGTTCCATAAGGAATTTGTCTATTCTCATCGGCTTTTGTCCGCTGTCCGCTGTCAGGCGGTGGTGTTCGTACACCGATACGCCTTCTTCGTCTGGTTCTTCGTCCGTGAACGGAATGCCGTTCAATGGTAGCCTGTCTTTGTCGTTGCTACAGTCCGTATTCATTGTGTCATGAGGGAACGTGTGTTAAAAATCATCCGGGGCCGTGACATCCCGGTCTTCGTCATAAAGCTCTTCTTCCGTGACGGGAATAGAGTCGTCGCCGGAAACGTAGAGCGAATCGTCGCCAAAGCTTCCGCTTCCTACCTGTAGGGTCAATTCGGCATCAATAGGGATACGGTCGCCCCCGAAGATATTCTTTCCACGGTATTTCACACCGTACACCCAATCTCTTTCACCGTCTACGTATTCACACGGGCTGAGTTTGAATCCCATGGCCGTCAACCGCGCTTCCGCCTCGCGCAGGGAGCTGTTGTCGGCAATGTCCGGCATCGGGAGGGTGGGAGTGCGTGTCGTATTGATGGTCAGGTAGATTTCCCGCCCGGGTTTCACTTGGCTGTTGTTGGCCGGAGTCTGTTCCAATACCGTACCGGAAGGCAGCGTCTTGTTATATCCGGAATCCGTGACGACAGCCACTAACCCTTGCCTTTCCAAAGTCTGGCGTGCGTCGTACACACGCATGCCTTTCACGTTCGGAACGGTGATTTCCACCCCATGCATGGTGTAGCGTTCCAGTCCGATCCAGATGCCGGCAGCGATGGCTACTATGATTAGGAACATCGCCAGCAGATTCACCCAAATGATTTTGCTGGTCAGTTTGCCGAAGAATTCTTTTATGGTCATTGCGAGTACCTGTGTATGTTCGGGGGACAAAGGTACTAATAAAAAAGAAAAAAGAAGTAAGGGCTTCCTTACTTCTTTCAATTTCTTTCGGAAAAAGATGGCTATAACTTATTTACCGTGTCTTTCGTCGGATACGGAAAGTTTCTTACGGCCTTTGGCACGGCGTGAAGCCAATACTTTGCGACCGTTTTTCGTAGTCATTCTTTCACGGAAACCATGCTTGTTCTTTCTCTTTCTGTTGTGGGGTTGAAATGTTCTTTTCATTGTTATATTCTGTTTTTATTTGTTTCTTATCGGGTTCGGGGTGCAAAATTAGGCACTTTTTTTAAATTAAGCAAGAGATAAGTCATTTTCTACCAAAACTTTTGTGTTTTTTTTCTTTTTTCCATTAACTTTGCAGCGCAAACGGAAGTGTGCATTGATTATATACATTTAAAATAGAATACAAAGCAAGATTTTTATGATTAACGCTCAAGACATTAAAAAAGGTACTTGCATTCGTATGGATGGCAAGTTGTATTTCTGTATCGATTTCCTGCATGTGAAACCGGGTAAGGGCAATACCTTCATGCGTACGAAGTTGAAAGACGTGGTCAACGGTTATGTGCTCGAACGTCGTTTCAACATCGGCGAAGCCTTGGAAGACGTGCGTGTGGAGCGTCGCCCCTACCAGTATCTTTATCAGGAGGGCGAAGATTATATTTTCATGAACCAGGAAACTTTTGAGCAGATACCTATCGCCAAAGGACTGATTAACGGTGTGGATTTCATGAAGGAAGGCGAAGTCGTGGATGTGGTTTCGGATGCTTCTACCGAGACGGTGCTTTACGCTGATGTGCCGACCAAGGTGGTATTGAAGATAACCTATACGGAACCGGGACTGAAAGGCGATACGGCCACCAATACCCTGAAGCCTGCCACGGTGGAGACTGGTGCGACGGTGCGTGTGCCTTTGTTCGTGAACGAGGGTGAGATGATAGAAGTCGATACTCGCGACGGTTCGTATTTGGGCCGTGTGAAGTAACGGAAGATATTTTAGTTTTTAATGACGGAAAGTGAATAATAAGGTGTTTTGCACCTTGTTGTTCACTTTTTTTTGTTACATTTGCCTGACGATGCCGTGGCGCGTCCCGTCGTGGCTCGTTTGGAAGATAGGATGTCCAATGAGGGTTAGTCTCTCGTAGCGTGAGTTGAAACAATGAAATATTCTCTGATTATACCGGTTTATAATCGTCCTGATGAGGTGGATGAACTGTTGGAAAGCCTTACCGGGCAGACGTTTACGGACTTTGAAACGGTCGTGGTGGAGGACGGTTCTTCCCGCCCGTGCCGCGATGTGGTGGAGAAATACGCCGGACGTCTGTCGGTGAAGTATTATGACAAACCTAACTCTGGGCCGGGCCAGACCCGTAACTACGGGGCGGAACGCAGCAGCGGCGAGTACCTGATAGTGTTGGATTCGGACTGTGTGCTTCCGGCGGGATATTTGCAGGCCGTAGATGACGAGTTGAGGAGCGAGCCTGCCGATGCTTTCGGCGGTCCCGACCGGGCACATGAATCTTTCACGGACGTGCAAAAGGCCATCAGCTATGCCATGACCTCGTTTTTCACTACGGGAGGCATCCGGGGGGGGAAGAAGAAAATGGATAAGTTTTATCCGCGTTCCTTCAACATGGGAGTGCGGGCGGAAGTCTACCGTCGGTTGGGAGGCTTCTCCAGAATGCGTTTCGGCGAGGATATAGATTTCAGCATCCGGATATTCAAGGCCGGGTGCAGTTGCCGTTTGTTTCCTTCTGCCTGGGTATGGCACAAGCGGCGCACGGACATGAAGAAGTTTTTCAAGCAAGTGCATAATTCCGGCATTGCTCGTATCAATCTGTATAAGAAATATCCCGAATCGCTGAAGTTGGTGCATCTGTTGCCCATGGTGTTTACCGTGGGGGCATGCTGCCTGCTGTTGGCCGCTCTTGTGGGATGGGTAGGTTCGGTTTGGATTTTCCAGATGGCCCACCGTTACGTCTATGCCGTGGAGATGCCGGGCTTGGTGCAGCATGCGGCTGTGTTCCATGCCTTGTCGTGGATACCCTTGTTGCCCTTGTTGTTGTTCGCCCTGTTGATTTGCACGGATGCCACGGTGGCCAACCGCAGTTTGAAAATCGGCGTACAGGCGGTGGGGGCTTCGTTTGTCCAACTGACAGGCTACGGTACGGGATTCCTCCGTGCATGGTGGCAGCGGTGTGTGCGCGGTAAGGATGAGTTTTCGGCTTTCGAGAAGAATTTCTATAAATAAAGCTATGGAGACGGCGAAACTGAACATCAAGCAATGGGCCGAAGACGACCGTCCGCGTGAAAAATTGATGCAGAAGGGGCCTTCGGCGCTGAGCAATGCCGAGCTGTTGGCCATCCTTATCGGTTCGGGCACAGTGGAAGAGTCTGCCGTGGGCTTGATGAAACGTGTCATGGCCGATTGCGACAACCGTTTGAAGGCGTTGGGGCGCATGTCGCTCGAAGAACTGACCGGGAATGTAGAGGTATGGGACAAGGAGACCGGGAAGAAAAAGAGGGTGCGCCGTTACAAAGGGTTGGGCGAAGCCAAGGCCGTGGCTATCATGGCGGCTTGCGAACTGGGACGCCGCCGGATGGAGGAAGATGCTGCGGAGCTGCCTTCCATCCGTTCCAGTGTGGACTTGTACCATTATTTCCTGCCGCAGATGCAGGATTTGTTCCACGAGGAATGTTATGTGCTTCTGATGAACCAGGCTTGCCGCATTTTGGATAAGATACTCGTAAGTAAAGGCGGGTTGACGGAGACGGCGGTCGACATCCGCCTGATTTTGCGCGAAGCCCTGTTGCACCGTGCGCCTGTCATTGCGCTTTGCCACAACCACCCGTCGGGGCAGGTGCGCCCCAGCATGGAGGACGACCGGCTGACCGACCGGCTCCAGAAGGCTTGCCGGATGATGAATATCCGTCTGTTGGACCACATCATCGTGGCCGAAGGCGGTTTTTACAGTTATTGTGAAGAAGGTAAATTAGTATAACAAGATAAATAAAGATCGATATATGGAAGAGGAAAAGAAAATGCCGGAGAAATTGCAGGTGGAAGAGAAAGTGATCGAGATGCTCAAAACGGTGTACGACCCTGAGATACCGGTGAATGTGTATGACCTCGGATTGATATATAAGATAGACTTGGCAGACGATTATGCCCTGAGCGTGGACATGACGCTTACGGCCCCGAACTGCCCGGCTGCGGATTTCATCGTGGAGGACGTGCGCCAGAAGTTGGAGAGTATAGAGCAGGTAAGGTCGGTGGAGGTCAATCTGGTGTTTGAACCCGAGTGGGACAAGGACATGATGACTGAGGAAGCCAAAATGGAATTGGGATTCTTGTGATGAAAAGCGTATATTTTCTTTCGGATGCCCATCTGGGATGCCGTTCCATCCCGCACGACCGTACGCGGGAACGCCGGTTGGTGCGCTTTCTGGACGGCATCAAGGATAAGGCTTCGGCGGTTTACCTGTTGGGGGACATCTTTGATTTCTGGTATGAATATAAGACGGTGGTGCCCCGTGGCTATACCCGTTTCCTGGGGAAGCTCAGCGAATTGGCCGACCGGGGAGTGGAGGTACACTTCTTTACGGGCAACCACGACATCTGGTGCGGCGATTACTTGGTGAAGGAATGCGGCGTGATGCTGCACACCGAGCCGATGACGGTGGAGATGGGCGACAAGGTGTTCATGTTGGCGCACGGTGACGGTTTGGGCGATCCCGACCACAAGTTCCGTTTCCTGCGTGCCGTGTTCCGCAACCGTCTTTGCCAACGCATGTTTTCCTGCATCCATCCCCGTTGGGCTGTGGATTTCGGTCTGTCTTGGGCGGCGCACAGCCGCCAGAAGCATGGCGTGGAAGGCGGTGACCCTCCGTATCTGGGTGAGGACAAGGAGTATCTCGTCCGTTTTGCCAAGGAATACCTGAAAGCCCATTCCGAAATCAACTATTTCATTTTCGGCCATCGTCACATCGAGTTGGACTTGATGCTGACCCGTTCGAGCCGTGTCCTGATTTTGGGCGACTGGATTACGCAGTTCACTTACGCCGTGTTCGACGGGGAGAACCTGTTTATGGAGAACTATGTAGAGGGCGACACTTGCCTGTAACCTTTGCAGCGTGTCTGTCGCTGTTTCCGCCGGACGGTTTGCGGAAATGAAAGTTCTGTAAAATACATGACAGAATCTGCTCTGTGCTGTCCGGAAAATCAATCTCCGCAGAACGGAAAATCAGTCTCAGCCGATTGAAAAATCAATCTCAGCCGAACGATTTCCCGTTCTGCGGAGATTGATTTTTGTTTTGTATTTTATTGAAAATTAGCGGATTGCTTTTTGGCGCAGAAAAGTAAGATGTTTTGTCACCACCACACCTGTCTTCCCTGCTCGTAGGTGAAGATGCGTTCTTCCTTTCCTTTGGACAGGTCGCGCAGCCAGTACAGCCCGCCGGACGGGACGTTGCGGAACCGCAGGCAGATGTTCGCGGCTTCCTGTTTGCCCAAAGAACTCCATCCCTGCCCGTTCCAGTAGAACAGTTCGTAGGTGTCGCCGATGTCTATCGTGTTGCCGTCGCCCCGTGCGGTGTAGACGATGCGTTCCAAGGCCACGGGGCAGCCAAAGTCCATGCCGGCCCATGCCCCGGCCGGGAGGGGCGCGTCGAAGAACGTGAGCAGGTCGTCGTCGAACACCTTGTCCCTCGTGCCCTCCGGGTTCCCCTCCCAATGGCCGTCCGTGCCGATGATTTTGCCCTTTATCTGTTTGTGGCTTCCCCTTTCATAAAAACGGATGTCGGCGATGTTGCAGTATGAGCCTTCCTTGGGTTGGTAGAACCGCCAGTAGCGGTAGGGGCGCAGGGTGTCAGGCAACAGGATTTCCTTTCCTGTGGCCGAGCAGTCCGTCACGCGATGGAGTACGGTTTTCTCCTTGAAACGGGCTTCGTTGGAGGCTTGGAACTCCCCGCTGTCGATACGCATGATGACTTCCTGTACATGGGGCAGGACGGGATATTTGCGCCACAGCACGAGGTCGGCACGTCGCGTCGTGTCTGCCACGACAGGACGTACCTTGCCGCCGTAGGCAAAGAGGAACGGGGCGGCCAAAGGTTTCATTTTTCCTCCCTTCTCATAGCATACGGGCAGGTAGACCGTGTTCATTCCCACTTTATGGAATGTGGCTTTCCCGTCTTCCATCCGTGCAAAGTCCACCGGTACCCATTCCTTGTTGTCGAACACCGTGAGGAAGGCATAATGCCCTTCTTTTCCTTCCGGTGCGGGGACGACCGCATCCCGGCAGTCCATGTATTCTTCCGTCACGTCCCTGACGAACGGGTTGCGGAACACGTCCGGCACGTATTCTTCCGTTTGGAGCATCCGGCGGAGTTCCGGGTTCATGGCGTATGTGCGCCGGAACACCTTGGGCATGCGTTCGCCCAACTTGTGGGGCTGTCCGGGGTTGCTGCATGCACCGCTGAATGGGATGTGCCGCCCGTCCTCGGCCAATAGGACATTCCAAGAGTGGCCCAAGCTGCGGAAGGCCCATTGCGGTGTGAAGTCCATTACCACGGGGATGCCCTGGCTCCGGAATACGGACGTGGCTATGGCACCGTAATCCGCACAAGTACCGATGGGAAGCCTCAGGCGGGTACGCCAACGATGGACGGGCAGCAGGATGGTTTCGTCCGTGATGCCCGGTTTCATGTAATACCACAGGTTGTCGTTCAGCTTGATGGCTGCCTGCAGGGCGGAATTCCTGTACAGGTCGCAATAGGCCAGTTCGTCGAGATGGTCGGGGTGGAACGAGCGCAGATTCGTGCGCCAACCGTCCAAGGGCTGAAGTTCCTCGGCCTTGTAAGGCAACAGGTATTCACAGAAATCCTCAAAGTCCAGATGCCGTGCCCATGGTCCTTCCTTCCATTGTACGAACGCGCTGTCTATGTTTTGGATGAGGAAACCGGCGGTGACGATTTTCACGTCCTGCACTTTTCGGGGACGCAAATGGCCGAACCTCCGGCTGAGGGCTACCAGAGAGTCCCGCACCACCCATTTGTCCGTCGTGTCCTTCATGGCCGTGAGCAGGGAGTCCACGGCGTCATAATACGGCGTGAATGCCGCCGTGTCGGTTTGCGAGTAATGCCCCGGCATGTGCCGGATGAGGTATTTGGCGGCCTCCAGTTTCAGGGAGTCACCGGCATAATGCGCCAGCACTTTTTCCAGTTCCGTGCGGTTTTCCCCGGCCATTTCCAAGGCTTCCTCAAGCAGGGGGGCGTGCGTGCGGTCGCAGGCCGGGAATGCCATGCCGCATGTGATGGCCGCAAAAAGGATGTATCTTCTCATAAGGCTTTGTCTTTTCTATGTGTTTTTGGAGTGTGGGTTTGCCGGAGCAGTCCTTCCGCTTCTTCTTTCATTTTCCGTACGGCAGGCGAATCCACCTTGGCACGGAAGGCTACTATCCGCCGCGCCATGTCCCGTGCCTTTCCACCTTCGCCCGTGGCTTCGTACAGCTTCATGAGGCGGTAGAGGGGATAGGCGCGGTCGGGCAACAGGCTGAAAGCCTTGCGATAGGCCGTTTCGGCCTCACGGGCGGCTCCGAGGTCAAGGTAATTGTTCCCCATCATGACATGGAACATGGGGTCGCAACTTACGAGCGTGCCTTGTCGCAGGGTGGCGTTACTGTCGTTATACCGCCCCAGTTCGCGCAGGGCCTTGCCGTAGGTGAACAGGTACTCGGGCCGGTTTTCCAACAGATTGTAATTCTTTCGGAAATCATCCACGAAGGCGGCATCCTGTATGCCGGAGAGGGCACGGTATTCCCTGTAGGCTTCCACCCGTGTCCTTGTTCCTGCCGTCCACCATGCGGCAGGCACGGCCAACGATACGGCCACGACGGCTCCTGCGGCCTTTTTCCACCAGACGGTCCCCATGCCGGTTCCGGCCTGCAGGCTTACGGCGTAGGCCGCCCATCCCGTAGCCCACAGGCGGAACGGCCATAGGGCGAACGGATAGGAAAACATTGAGGCCACGAGCAGGGCTATATAGCCGCAGGCCGACACTTCGCGTTTTCGCACGAGGATGAAAGCCGTCCACGAAGTAATCGTGAGCGCGCAGGCCATGCCGATGAGGCCCTGCTCCACGCCCACTCCGGCCAGACCGTTGAAGGCATATTCCGGACTTCCGGCCACGGACAGCAACGGGGAATCCGGATGCCCGGCGAAGAAGGCGGCTTGCGCTTCCCCGTAGGCGTGGGCGAAACCGCCCAGTCCGTGCCCTGTAAGCCATTCCGCCATCCATGCCTTTCCGGCCACGATGGCCATCAGCAGGCGGCCGTCGGCCGAACCTTGTTTCATGAAATAAGCGCATGCACCGAGGATGGCGGCTGCGGCCAGCCCTCCAAGCACCGTGCGGCGGTGGCCACGCCATAGCATGACGGCAAGGGCTACCGCCAGAGCCACCCATGCCGTGCGGCTCCATGTGGCGGCCAACACCGGCAGTCCGGCTGCCCATAGGGCGTATACGGTTGCACGGGATACTTTGTCCGGACGGGACAATCCTGTCCATGCCCCTTTATGGTCGTACAGCAATGCGGCGGCTACGGCTAGCGCAATGGCCACCAGAATGGCGTACGGGCCGGGATTGAAGAATGTGCCTGTCAGGGCATAACGGTAGTGGTGTGAAGGTTCCCAACCGGCCAGTTGGGCGATTCCGGTATAGGTTTGGTAAAGTCCGGCCAAGCATAGTCCGGCGGTCCATACCTGCCCGAATGCCTTTCCGCAAAAAGGGATGGCGAGGCGCAAGGCCGCATAGGCAAGGCACAAGGCTCCGGCTTCGCGGAAGTCTTCCGTGGCCGGATAAGGGGAGAGGAACCAATAGTTGCAGGCCATGTAAAGTGCCCATAGCAGGACGATGGCATCCAAGGCGTGCGGCCTTGGCCACTGCTGTGCCCGGAGGGAGGCACAGGAAGCCGCGATGGACAACATGGCCACCATCCCGTAACACCATACGTCGGAAACAGACGGGTAGGCCACCGTCTGCCATACCGCCGGGAGGCACAGGCAGGTCGTCAGGATGGCGGCCATGCCGTATCGTGTCAGGTCATGCCGCTTCATTTTCGTCAGTTTGGGGAGATTGGGGATAGAGCAGGTTCAGTCCGGCGCGTTCCTTGCGTTCGCGTCCGGTAGTGCGGTCTATGGATTCCACCACTTCCGATACCACGCCCACGATGTATTCTTCCGGCACGAAGCCCCAATAGCGCGAGTCGCGTGAGTTGGCGGCATGGTCCCCGCATACGAAGTAGTAATTCCTTTGGAACCGGTAGTAGGGCAGGGGCTTCCCGCCGGAGAGGCAAACGTTCCGTTCCCCGTCCCAAATGAGCGGTTTGCGGGTCTCGAACTCGATGGCCATGCGGTAGATGTCCGCCTTGCGCCAGTCGTCCATCCGGATGATGTCGTCGCGTCTCGGCACGTAGAGCGGCCCCATGTTTTTCGCGCTCCATCCCAAGCGCGGGTCGCCTGTCAATATCGGCCACATCACGCCCCACGGCAGTTGGTCGTCGGGCACGCTTTCCAGTTGTTGCTGCATGTCGGGCACGCCTATCGTGCCGTGGTAGTTGTTGTTGACGGGGCGGCTGTGTACGAACGAGATGGTGTCGCCCGGCAGGGCCACACACCGTTTCACGTACACATAGTTGATTTTGAATCCTATTTTCCCGTCGTTGACAGGGTAGTTGAAGACGATGATGTCGTTCGGGCGCAGTCCGCGCCGTCCCCTTGTGCGCCAACACTCCAACCTGCCGTCCGTGAAGTCGAGGGATTTGTATATTCGCGCCCCGAAGATGAGCTTGTCCACCTTAACCTTATCTCCCGGCATCAGGGTGGGTTGCATGGAGTCCGACGGCACGATGAAAGTGTCTGCCACGAAGGCGCGCCAACCGTAGTGTATGCCCACGGCCAACACGGTAGCTACACACAAAAGGCTCAGGGCGAATATACCTTTATATATGTAATCTCCTACTTTCATGCTTGTACGGCTTGTTTTTCTTTTTTTCTTATCCATCCGATGAGGAGTAACCCGGCCATCAGGCAGAAGCCATACCGGTATGCGATCCAACTGTTCCATGCGGCGAGCTGCTTAAGCCCCGTGGCATGGCGTATAAGTTTGGCCGGATAGGTGTCCAGGTTCCATTTGGCACGGATGATATTGTTTTCCACGATGAGGATGCCTTTTTTGCTGCGGAGTATGGACTTCAGGGTCACTTCATCAGCGTAATAGGTTTCCATTGTGTTTCTTTCGTTCAAATTCGGGAGAGACATGAGGCAAAGGGAAATGTCCCCTTGTTTCGCCAAGGTGCTGAAAGCCCCCAGTTTCTTCCAATCCTCTGCCATCAGTTCTTCCCTTGCCGTAATGATGGCCAATGGCTTGCTTCCCGACAGGTTGAGCAGCGAATCCGTCACTTCTTCGTATTGTCTGTTGAAGACGGCAAAGCCGGGATGTCCGTCAAGGTTTGTTCCCCGGTTGTAAGGCAGGAAGTCCACCGGGGGAAGGAACAAGGTGGAATGTACTGGGATAGCCGTAGCGAAAATGAGGCAGGCCAAAGCCGTCCATTTGCCTGTCCGGAGTTCCGGTAGAAGTCTTTCTTGTCGCACGGCAAGGATATTCCCGATGGCCAAAGCCAATAGCAGGAGGTTCTTGAAGAATGTGGCTTCATGGCTGATTTTAAAGGCTTCGCCGAAGCATCCACAGTCCTGAATGGCCGCGCCTGCCGCCGTAAAAGCCAAGTCGCCGGTGACGGTCGTAAAAAGGACCATTAGGAGGCATGCTGTCCACGCTGCCGGTTTACGGAAGATGCCGAATACCAACAGCAGTCCTAAAAACAGTTCTCCGGTGCAGAGGAGTATCGCCCACGCCATGCTGTATTTGCTCCACGCACCGTCCATACCCCATACGCGGAAGTATTCCTCCATCTGCAAGGACGTGCCGTAAGGGTCGACGCCTTTGAGCCATCCGGAGATGAGGAAGATGATTCCTAAGAGGGTGGGAAGTAGGTGTGGATTATGTTTTTTTCTAAGCATGGTGGTCTGTCATAAAGGTGGGAGCGATAATGTTTATTGCCCCACAGAATCTTTCGGTTCTCCTAATTTCTCTTTTACGATGCGCCAAAACATTTCTTCGATGCGCTTGTTTTCTAATGGGTTACCAACCAATATGACTTTGTTGTTTTCGTCTAATAAGAATGTATGTAATGTTGGATCTTCCGGTATGTGTGGATTTAATCGGAGGAATACATTTGCTGTATCTGTGTAAATAGGATAGTTCCTTGGTAAGGTTCTGGCTGTAATTTTGAATTGATTTATTTTGTCGTGTAATGGTGCAAATATGAAGAAAACCTTTACTTTATTAGGAAACTTTTTTAGTTTAGACAAAAAAGCATCCCATTTATACATCGTTTTAATTCTACAAGATGAGCATACTATAGAGTCTGCATAAATTATTAGTTTTAAATTATCATTATTCTCGTTTACTAATAATGTTGATTCTTTGCATTTGTTGAATATACAATCCATTTTATTTATTGGTATGCATATTGGGGCTTGTTGCAGATTTATTAAATCGTTTTTTATTTTTCGGTCTTTGTTGTGGCATGACATAAATAAAAGCATAATCACGAGTATCCAAAATATAGACGTTCCATTAGAATTTTTCATAGAATCTTTTATTGTAATTTATATTTCTTACTTATATGGTTAATTAAATCTTTTTTAAATATGAATCGGTATAGAACTGGATTGTCTTCTTCCTTAATGTTTTGTACTATATAATTAAAAGCGTGACTTCGTGTGGGTAGCTTCTCCCTTTGTTGGTATAAGAAATCAGCGTTATAGAAGCCAATATTTTCATTTGAACATCCCCCTGATGATGCAATATTGGGAATGTGATATTTTCTCTCGCTATCATAGATGTCATGTATTATAATACCTTGTTGGCCGTCCCATATCAGTGTGTTTTCATTGTTGACCGAGATAAACATATAGTCTTTGTTTGCCTGTATAGCTGTGAATCCAATACTCATGCCCGATTCTTGTATTTTCTCTTTTAAGTCATAGAAGTTTTCATTTTTATGTTTTCTTAGGAACTTTTTGCTTGGAAGTTGTTTGGCCCAATCAAATTGATACGTATGTTTTATCTCTTCATTTTTGTAGGCATATAAGTTATGTGAAAGGACTGATAATAAGAAACACGTGTCTTTATAAATAGCCATTGGATAAGAGAAAAATGCGTAGTAAATATCTTTTGTTGTTAAGTCTTTCATGTTAAGCAAAGGGGATGTTTTTACTTTGTTGTCATTGATGTCTATTTTTTTATATTCATATTCAATTTTATCGATATCATTGGGTATAGGATAATATGCCAGTAAATCTTGATTGGGACTTTTTAGTATGGAGCATATTCCGCAGTCTTCTTCCACTAATCGAACGGTGGACAAGTATTCACCATTATAGCTGAAAAACATGATTTTTTTAGATATATTACTGATGAGACCAATTACTTTTTGTTTTTCATCGATATAAAAATTATCTAAATGGATATATTCCTTATTTCCATTTCCTTTGTGACTTATTTCATTTATAAAGTGTCCCTCTTCATCAAATGCATAGAGGCCGAAATTGTCTTTTATGAAATAGTATCCATCCGTTTTCTTAACTGTGGTTATTTCTCCTAACATGCAAGATTCTGATGATTCTAGTACCGTATATTGGACACTGTCAATTATGTCATATAATTCAACGTTTATAGGTTTTTCTTTATTGATTACATTAAGTTCTATGGCATTTGGATAGTTTTCATTCTTGCAAGAATGAAAAGTAAAACCTATACTTATGTATAGTGCTAATTCTATAATGTTAATTGTTTTATTACTTTTCATATATTTACTTTTTAAATTGCCATGAAATCTTCATTTCATGGCAATTCATTCTTTAAAGATTTTATGTGTAGACAGGTTGTTGTTCCTTTTGTTAAAGAATCTTTATGTCTCCTGCTTTCTCATAAGGACAACATGTGCCTGGGGAGGATGTTGAACAATCACTAATTTCATACGTGACTGTTATGGTACCCTCAACACCACCTATATGGATTCTTTTCCCACCAATTGATATGTAGCCTTCTGCATCAATTGTATATGTTCCGGTTTTTTGAACGTACGCTAAACGATGGTCTGGCACATCATAAGGACTCGGGCAGGTAGTTGGTTTCTTTTCGTCATCTTCATATTCAGCTAACGCTTCAATGTTTTCAAGAAACAAATCACTTTCTGTTGTGGTTTTGTTCTTTTCATAAGTTTGATACCCCGAGTATCCTGTAGTACCAATTACCATTGCACCAATTAAAGATGCCAAAGTTGTTTTCATTTTCATGGATCTTTCTTTTTAGTCGTTTATAATATTTCTTTGTGAGGCTCTTCCTCCCAAAGTGTCATTGCAAAAGTATATGATTTAAAAATGGGCTGCAAATATTTTCAAGAAAGATTTCTATTATGACGTGCTTTTGACGCAAAGGATGTAGGACTTGACGCATTTGTATATAAAATACTTTGATGGGTGTCAAAATTACATCTTATAAAATAACCTTGTGGGAGATGTTTCAGGAGGTTGGGAGGGCAGAGTAGTAACTCGTACCATACGTTGTTTTACAATGGATGGATATTAATATAGGGCGAATGGTATGTTGGGCGAATATACTTTTATATATGTAATCTCCCGTATTCATTTTTGCAGGGTTTGTTTTTCTTTTTTCCTTATCCATGCGATGAGGAGGAACCCGGTCAACAAGCAGAAGCCATGCCGGTATGCGACCTAACTGTTCCATGCGGCGAGCTGCTTGAGGTGCGTGACATGGCGTATCGGTTTGGTTGGGCGAGTGTCCAAATTCCATTTGGCACGGATGATACCGTATTCCACGATGAGGATGCCTTTTTCGCTGCGGAGTATGGATTTCAGGGTCACTTCATCAGCATAATAGGTTTCCATTGTGTTTCTTTCGTTCAGTCCCGGGAGGGACGAGGCAAAGGGAAATGTCCCCTTGCTTCGCCAAGGTGTTAAGTGCCTTCAGTTTCTCCCAATCCTCCGCTTTCAGTTCTTTCCTTGCCGTAATGATGGCCAATGGCCTGCTTCCCGACAGGTTGATCAGCGAATCCGTCACTTCTTCGTATTGCCCGTTGAAGATGGCGAAGTCGGGATGCCCATTGAGGTTTGTTCCCCGGTTGTAAGGCAGAAAGTCCAGCATGGTGGTCTATCATAAAGGTGGGAGCGATAATGTTTATCGTCCCACAGAATCTTTCGGTTCTCCTAACTTCTCTTTCACGATGCGCCAAAATAACTTTTTAATACGTGGGTTACTTGTAGGGTCGCCTACTAATATGACATTGTTTTGTTCGTCTAATAAAAAAGTTTGTAGCAACGATGATTTGGGAATATTCCTATTTTCATTTAAAAAAGCATTTACAGTATCTACATAAACATGGCTGTTCAGGTCTGCCTTTTTCCTCATAGACAAACGTAATTCGTTTCTTTTGAAAGAAAGAGGTTGAAATATAAACTCTATTAAACTTAATTTATTCATAGCATACTTAGGATGGATTCTCTTGTATTTTGAACGTAACTAATAGTGGATTCATAAAACCTTTGTCTAAATAATCTTTTATTAAATTGTAGATGTATGATTCTTTAGTGACAAAATCAGGATATATTAAGGCATAAAATGTATCTGAACTTGCACCGATAACAGTTAGTCCCGTATCTTTGTCTGAAGGACCTGCGTATGCTTGTCCGCTTTTTTGGTTGTAAAATACATCATAATAAGTTTGTGATGGCCCTGCTGTTCTTAAATATAAGTAATCCGAATTTTCTTGAATAGACAAGATGGACTTGAAATAAGATTGCATATTGTCAGTCTTATTAAATTCATCATAGTTCTTAGGCAAATATTCTTCAGGTAGGTTTTGGCCATTGAAGTCAACATGGTATTTGGGCTTTAATTGTCCATTCTCATAGTTATCTATCGTGAATTGTCCATAATCCGGATATACTACATAGTTTGTATTAGAATAAAGAAAGTGACTATAAACTAATTGATACCCTTTACGTTCTCTTAAACCCGTTAAAACGCTGACGCTGTCCAACTGGTAAATGCTATAATCTTTGTTTGTAGAAAAAAGCAAATAGGATTTTTTATCATAAGGCATGAAACTATAGAAGTTCCCCATGTCAATATTGTCTATCTCTCTTTTACAAATGAAGCTTCCGTTTTCTGAATTATAAACCTTAATACCACTAAGGTCTAATATTTCTATGTTAGATTCATCTTTGTTGAAATTTACATCTCGCAAGTCAATGTATTCATTTCGTGCGTTCCCTCTTCTTCCTGCCGTGAACAGAAAATCGCCTTTATGATTGAATACATAAACAGTCTTAGCTTTGTAATCCCAAAAAAAGTATACGGTTTGTCCCTATTATGCACTTTTGAGCAAGAGACAAAAAAACAGAATCCGCTTCGCTCCCCAAAGGAACAATATCATTTACCTTTATTAAAGAAGACCAATCAGAAAACTCAGTGTTGGTTAGTTTAATAGTTTCATAATTCTCTTCTTTTTGTGTGCAAGAGAATAAAATAAATAAGGATAAACAAATCCCCAATGAAAAATTACGTATATACATGGTATCGTATGTGATAATGAAAAACAAAATGCAGGCTCTTAATTGATGTCAAAAGCCCGAATTTTATAAAAATTAGCAGTCACTTGGTACACAGTCATCGGCATCACCGAATCTCTTACAAGTTACGGAATTTTTATAGTCAATCTGGTAAGGACACGGACTAGAAATTACCTCCCATCCTTTATAACTTTCATTATTTGCCAAGGCTTCAATGTTTTCAAGGAACAAATCACTTTCATTCGCTGCTTTGTTCTTTTCATAAGTTTGATACCCCACGTATCCCGTAGTACCAATTACCATTGCACCAATCAAAGATACTAAAGTTGTTTTCAATTTCATAGTTCTTATTTTAAGTTCGTTTATAATGTTTCTTTGTGAGACTCTCCCTCCCAAAGTGTCATTGCAAATATATGTGGTTTGGGAATAAACTGCAAACTTTTTGAATGATTTTTTTAAATTTCGTTTTTAACACAAAAATGTATTATTAAGCATATTTCTATTCAAAATAGCTTGAAGAGTGTAAAAATTATATCTTGTAAAAGGTGTTGTGAGAAATGCCCCAAGGAGTCGGAAAGACACTGTAGAAACAACCGTCAAACGATTCTCCGATGTGCTCCAAACGATTTTTTGTTCTGCTGTGAACGGAGGACAGGGCTAAGGCCAACGGGATAGAGATGCCTGCTTCCATATACAATGTGTTCATTCAAAAAAAGGTTCGCATCCTTCATACTTGCTGTAATTCAGTTTGTTAAGGTGAACTTTCTCGGGGATTAGCCTTCACCGGGCCTTCACTCGGGCTTCATCGGGGGACGGTGTGGGACAGGAACGAAAATCGGGCGCGGAAGCGATTCCACGCCCGATTACATCAGGGGTAATTCTCATATCAATATGAGAAAAGCATATTGGGCATAATTAAGGCTCACACCAAAGCCATGGTGTCTTTGGCAATCATCAGTTCCTCGTCGGTCGGGATGACACATACCGTCACTTTGCTGTCCGGTGTGGAGATGATGGCTTCTTCGCCACGTACGGTGTTGTTTTTGGCTTTGTCGAGCGATACGTCCAGATAGTCCAGACCGTTGCAGAAAGCTTCGCGCATGTCGGCCTGGTTTTCTCCCACGCCTCCGGTGAAAAGGATGATGTCCACCCCGTTCATGGCCGCAGCGTAAGCACCGATATACTTTTTCACGCGGTAGGCGTACATGTCGAGAGCCAAGCGGCAGCGTGGGTTGCCTTCGTGGGCTGCGGCAATCACCTCACGCATGTCCGAAGAAACTCCCGTGACACCGGCCACGCCGGATTTTTTGTTCAGGAGATTGGACATTTCAGAAGGAGCAAGCCCTTCCTTGTCCATGATAAAGGTTACCGCGCCGCCGTCTACATCGCCGGAACGGGTACCCATCATCAGGCCTTCCAGCGGAGTCAGTCCCATGGAGGTGTCGATACATTTGCCGTCTTTTACGGCCGAAATGGAACCGCCATTGCCCACATGGCAAGTGATGATACGTTTGCCGGCAGGGTCTACGCCAAGGTATTCGCAGACACGTTGGGATACATAACGGTGGGACGTGCCATGGAAGCCGTAACGGCGGATGCCGTATTTTTCATACATCTCGTAGGGCAGGGCATACATATAGGCATAGTCGGGCATCGTCTGATGGAAGGCTGTGTCGAATACGCCTACCTGGGGAATCGAAGGCAGAAGGGCCGATACGGCATTTACACCTTTCAGGTTGGCGGGATTATGTAGCGGGGCCAAGTCGTTGCAGGCTGTGAAGGCTTCCAACACTTCGGGAGTGAGCAACACGCTTTGGTTGAACTTTTCTCCTCCGTGTACCATACGGTGTCCTACGGCGCCAAGCTCTTCCAACGATTTCAAGGCACCGAGTTCCGGGGCGGTCAGGATGTGGAAGATGAATTGTACGCCTTTGGTATGTTCGGGGATGTCTTCCTCGATGATTTTCTTCGTCCCGTCCGGCAAGGTCATTTTCAGGAAAGAACCGGGCAGGCCTATTTTTTCTATGCCGCCCTGTGCCATGACGGAATGGTCGGTCATGTCGTATAATTTATATTTGATGGAGGAACTTCCGCAGTTCAATACTAAAATCTTCATATTATATAAATAGGTGTAATTTTAAAGTTTCCGTTTATTTTTGTTCTTTTGCCGCGATGGCCTGATTAGCCGTGACGGCTACCATGGTGTAAACGTCCTCAATGGAGCATCCTCGGGAAAGGTCGTTGACCGGACGTGCTATGCCTTGGAGGATAGGGCCGATGGCTTCGGCATGTCCCAGACGTTGTACCAATTTATAGGAGATGTTGCCGACTTCAAGGTTGGGCACAACTAGCACGTTGGCATGTCCGGCGATTTCGGAACCCGGGGCTTTGCTTTCGCCTACGCTCGGCACAAGCGCGGCATCAGCCTGGAGTTCACCGTCGATGCTGAGGCCAGGAGCCATTTCTCGTGCCAACTTGGTGGCTTCCACTACCTTGTCCACGACTTCATGTTTGGCCGAACCTTTGGTGGAGAAGCTCAGCATGGCTACTTTCGGGTCGATTCCGGCCACGGCTTTGGCTGTGCGGGCGGTACAAACGGCAATCTGTGCCAACTGTCCTGCATCGGGTACGGGGGTGACGGCTACGTCGCCCATGACCAAAATGCCGTTCTTTCCGTAATTAGGAGCTTTGGTGAGCAACAGCATGGCTCCGGAAACGCAGGTGATGCCCGGGGCGGTCTTGATGATCTGGAGGGCAGGGCGCAATACGTTGCCGGTCGTGTTGCGTGCACCGGCCAACTGTCCGTCGGCATCACCGGCCTTAATCATCAGGCAACCGTAGAACAAGGGGTCCTGCACTTTTTGGTGGGCTTCTTCTATCGTCATGCCTTTTTTCTTACGCAATTCGAAAAGCAATTGGGCATATTCTTCTTTTTTCGGGCTGGTAGCCGGGTCTATGATAGTAGCCTTGGATATGTTTCCCAATCCCCATTTTTTTGCCGCTTCTTCTATTTCTGAAGGGTTTCCTAATAAAATCAAGTCGGCCACCTCGTCGGTAAGAATCTGGTTGGCAGCCTTTAATGTGCGCTCTTCCGTACCTTCAGGAAGAACGATGCGCTGCTTGTTAGCTTGAGCGCGTGAGACAATCTCTTTGATTAAGTCCATATTTAAAATCTTTAAATTGATAACTCTACATTGCAATTAGTAGGATTGTGCAAAATTACTGCTTTTTGACCGAATAACCGTATGATTCCTATTTTATTTTTTTATATTCCGGAATGGTGTTCCTCTCATAATTTTTATGTTACTTTGGTATCAAAAAATATTTTATGTCCCTTGATTTTCGTCCTTTGTCTTTAGCAGACCGTTCGCTTGTATGGAAGTATACTGAAAACGCAGGTCGCCGCAACTGTGATTTGTCTTTTGCCAATCTTTATGCCTGGAGAATGCTTTATCGCACGGAAGTGGCGGAGTGGGGCGGTTTTCTGGTGTTTCGTTTTTATGCAGATGGGCATTTGGCTTATCTTATGCCTGTGGGCGAGGGGGATTGGTGTGCCATCCTGCAGGCTTTGAAAGAAGATGCGTGCCGGTTGTCTCATCCTCTTTTACTGTTAGGCGTTTGTGAGGATTTGATGCCGCAGGTGGAAAGGTGCATGGGGGAGGACTGCCGTGTGAATGTCAATCGGGACCATGCGGATTATGTCTACTTGCGCGAGTCTTTGGCTACCTTGTCCGGTAAGAAGTTGCAGCCCAAACGTAATCATGTGAATCGTTTTAAAGCCTTGTATCCGGATTATCGTTATGAGGAACTGGCGGAGCAATGGGTTCCGGCTTGTTTGGATTTGACTCGCCGTTGGGTGGAGGCGCGTCAGGACGAAGCGGAGAAAAGGGCGGTGGCAGCGGAGTCGGAAGCCATTCAACGTGCATTGGCACATCGGGATGAACTGGATCTGAGGGGAGGTGTATTGTTGGTTGGGAGACAGGTCGTGGCATTTACTTACGGGGCCCCGATTTGTCGTGATACCTTTGATGTGTGCGTGGAGAAAGCCGATGTGGAGTTTGAGGGGGCTTATACGGTAATCAACAAGGAGTTCGTTTCACGGTTGCCGGCACAATATAAATATGTGAACCGGGAAGAAGACTTGGGGATGGAAGGCTTGCGAAAGGCTAAACTGTCTTATCAACCGGAAATGTTGTTGGTGAAATACAGTGTGTGGTCGTCTTGTACGGTGAAGGCGGAGATTGAAGAGGGTAGGCTGACACCGGAACAGCATTTGATAAAATGGCAGACCCGTGCATTGTGGAGCTTGTGTTTCGGTGATACGGAAGAGTTTATGAAACTTTATTTTACCCGTAAATATACTCCTGAAAGAAACAGTTGCCTCGTAAGGGACGGGCGTGTGGTTGCGGCTTTGCAACGTTTGCCATACCGGATGATGTTTGGAGGAGAGGTTGTTCCTGTGGCTTATGTTTCAGGGGTTTGCACGCAGCCGGAATGCCGAGGCAAGGGACTGATGACGGAACTGATGGGGCAGGCTCACCGTAAAATGTATGCCGACGGGTGTCTGTTCAGCCTTTTGATTCCGGCTGATGAGGGCTTGTTTGCTTTTTACCATCGTTTTGGCTATTATACTTGTCCTGGGGTGGCATTACCGAAGCGAGAGGAATCATGCGATGCCGATAAGGTGGTATGTGAAGTTTATACCGCTATGCATGAAATTGAACCAGTGTTGGGGGATTTGCAGTTTGATTTGGATGTTTTTTTGCGCCGTGCCCCTTATGCTGTGTTGCATGATGAGACAGACTTGTATACAGTGTGTGCAGATTTGTTCCTTGGGAACGGTTGTGTCGTGGTGGCGCGTTGCGACGGACATTGCGTCGGACTGGTTTGGGCCGTCCCGCGTGAAGGGAAACTATGGGTTTTGGAGTGTTTTTCCGTTTCTGCGGTCGTTGAGAATATTTTGTATAAGCAGGTGCGGGAGGCATTCGGCTTTGCCGGGAATGTCGCAATGATTCGTCAGGAAAACAGGGGGCAGTTGCGTGTGATACATGTGTATGAGGTCTTGAAGTTGTATGCGCGGCAACATGCGGACACGGCCGGTCGGATACGTGTGGTCGGAGATGAGGATATCACGGAGAATAACGGAGTTTACGTGTGGGGCGATGGGCAATGCCGGAAAGAAGGGTACGGTGCCTTTTGTTGTTCGGAAAGCGGCGGGGTTTGTCGTAGCATACATATTCGGGAGCTGCCGGAAATGCTTTTGGAAGACGCCTGTCCTTATTTGGGTTTGATGATGAACTGATTATGTGCGTTCTTCCGTGAGAAAACGTTCCAACTCTTCAGCGGACAGGCGGAGATGGAATGTGTCTTTGTAGGCTACGGAGATATTGCCCGTTTCTTCGGAAACGATGACGGCCAAGGCATCGGTTTCCTGCGATATGCCTTTGGCGGCACGGTGGCGCAAGCCTAATTCTTTCGGAATGTCCATGCTGTGGGATACCGGCAGGATGCAGCCTGCTGCTTTGATACGTTTCTTGCTGATAATCATGGCTCCGTCGTGCAGCGGACTGTTTTTGAAAAAGATGTTCTCGATAAGCCGTTGGTTGATGTTGGCATCGATGAGTTCGCCAGAGCGTATGATGTCGTTGAGGGGCAAGTTACGTTCGATGACGATTAATGCCCCGACCTTTTGTTTGCTCATGCTCATGCAGGCCATGACGATGGGCATGATGTCGTCCTTGTTTGTCTTTTTATTGTCTTTCTTGTTGCGCCGGATGAGTTTGAGGAGGCTTTCCACTTGCCGGTGTGTACCAATCGTGAAAAAGAAGTTGCGGATTTCTTCTTGGAACAGGATAATCAGTGCCAGTGTACCGACGCTGACCAGCTTGTCGAGGATGGACCCCAAAAGCTTCATTTCCAATATTTGGGAGACAAACAACCAGAATACGACGAAAATCAGCACGCCGAAGAATACGTTCAGTGAACGCGACTCTTTCATGACCTTGTAACAATAGAACAGCATCAGCGCGACAAGGAAGATGTCGATAAAGTCTTTCAGTCCGAATTCTAATGGCATGGAAATGTTTTTTTTATTTCTGTTCGTTCATTTGATTGAATATTCTCACGGCTTCCACACACGCTTTTACGTCATGCACACGCAAAATGTCTGCCCCTTTGGTCAAGGCGATGGTGTTCAATACGGTAGTTCCGTTCAGTGCTTCTTCGGGGCTGCTGTCAAGCAGTTTGTATATCATTGATTTGCGCGAAATGCCCACTAATAAGGGAAGTCCGAATAGCTTGAAGTCTTCCAAATGCTTGAACAGCTCGTAGTTGTGCGCCAAAGTTTTTCCGAATCCGAATCCAGGGTCTATAATGATGTCTTTGACGCCTCGGGCGTACAGCTCTTGCACCTTGAGAGCAAAGTATTGCATGATTTCCATGCGGAGATGGTTATAATGTATATGTAGCTGCATGTCTTGGGGAGTGCCTTGCATGTGCATCATGATATAGGGGACGTTCAGACGAGCTACGGTGTCGAACATCCGCTCGTCCATTTGTCCGCCCGATATGTCATTGATGAGGGCTGCGCCGTATTCTTCCACACACATGGAGGCCACGTCTGCCCGGAATGTATCGACGGAAACGATGGCTTCGGGGGCGACTTCGCGGATGATTTCGAGACCTTTTCGAAGGCGCGCCATTTCTTCCTTCGTGCTGACGTGTTCCGCATTGGGACGCGAAGAATAGGCACCAATGTCAATCATGTCGGCTCCCTCCGTAATAATCTGTTCCACCCGGTATGCGATGTCGGACGTGGTTTCCTTGCGGCTTCCGGCATAAAAGGAGTCGGGCGTGACGTTCAGGATGCCCATGACTTTCGGTGTGGAAAGGTTCATAAGTTGTCCGTTGACTCTTATGGTACGTTCTATATGTCCTTCCATTGTTTTTGCAGTATTTACATGCAAATGTACACAGAATAATCCGTTTTTTCGTGCTTCTTGGATTATATTTATATAACATAGGTGGCATCTCGGCAAAATATTTCAAGCAAGTTTGATATTTTGCTCTCGATTTACATTATATTTGTGGGGTAAAATACAGAATTATGAAGATAGCAGAACTTTATGAAATTTATAAGCAGCATCCGGTGGTGACCACCGATAGCCGCAAGTGCCCGCAAGGGGCTTTGTTCTTTGCATTGAAAGGGGATTCTTTTAATGGAAATGCTTTTGCAGCCCAAGCTTTGGAGCAAGGGTGTGTTTACGCGATAGTGGATGAAGCTGAGTACGCAGTAGGGGACGACGAGCGTTACATTTTAGTGGAAGATGTACTGGCGACATTGCAACAACTGGCTCACTATCACCGGAAACAATTTAAGATTCCGGTAATTCAGGTGACGGGGACCAACGGAAAGACCACGACAAAAGAACTCACAGCGTCGGTGCTTTCCCAAAAGTACAACGTATTGTATACGCAGGGAAATTTGAATAATCATATCGGGGTTCCGAAGACTTTGTTGGAGCTAACCTCGGAACATACTATTGCCGTCATTGAAACCGGGGCAAGCCACCCCGGGGAGATTAAGGCTTTGGCTGAAATTGTGGATCCGGATTTCGGATTGATTACCAATGTGGGCATGGCACATTTGGAGGGGTTCGGTTCTTTCGAGGGGGTCGTGCGTACGAAAGGAGAGCTTTATGACTATTTGCGTGCCAAGCATGGTACGGTTTTCATCAACCATGATAGTGAAGACTTGAAGCGCATAGCCGGGGGCTTGCACCAAATTTGTTATGGGAGCCCATGTGACGAGGTTTTGAGCGTGGAAGGAGAGGTGCTCGAATGTGCTCCCTTCCTGAAGTTCCGTTGGCGGCCTGCCGGAGGTGAGTGGCAAGAGGTGCAGACCGGATTGATAGGTGCCTATAACATGCAAAATCTGTTGGCCGCAGCAACGATAGGACGTACTTTCGGGGTAGAAGTGGATGCTGTTAACCGGGCATTGGCGGCATACGAGCCTAAAAACAATCGTTCCCAACTCACGGAGACGGATGATAATAAGCTCTTGGTGGATGCTTATAATGCCAACCCTACCAGTATGAGAGCTGCCATAGAAAATTTCCGGGATATGAAAGTGGAACGCAGGATGGCTATACTCGGGGATATGGGTGAGTTGGGGGACTGCAGTTGGAAAGCCCATCAGGCCATTGCCGATTTATTGGTGGAATCCGGTTTCGAGCATGTGTGGTTGGTGGGGCCGAAGTTCAAGGCGGCGCGTCATCCTTTCCGTACGTTTGATAATGTGGAGCAGGTAAAGAAGGCTTTGGAAATCAAGAAACCCAAAGGGTATTATATATTGATTAAAGGCAGTCATAGTACGAGGCTTTACGATTTGCCGGATTACCTTTAATGAAGTATGTTTTTATATGAAAAGAGACAGTGTGTCAAAACTCAATTTTAGTCTATATGAGTTTTTGATTTGAAACTTGAACATCCTTAAAGGCAAAAAGAAGAGTCGTATCATTCTCAAAATAGAGCTTGGTATGACTCTTTTCGGCTTTGTGGTTGCAGTATGTAACTTTTTGGGGTGTGGGGAGTTATGATATGCCTTTTCGTGTATTGGTGTTAAAAACCGAATAAATCATCAGTCCATTCTATTTGGGCACATAAATTACCATTTTCTTCTTTAAACGTCACGGTGAGAATGTCACGACCGGTCACATGTTCTCTTTCCTTTACCAAAACGTGGTATTGCCTCATGTTCCCATATCAACTTCTCTGGTTTCACATTTATTTATAATATATTTAAATGAACTATTTAAATTTTTACCAGTTTCAGTTTGAGGGCATCAGGTATTTCTATGCCTACCATTCTGTCATATTCTTCTATGGTCTCAACATTGTTGGATACATAACTTAGAAGCAATTTCACTGTCATCCGGTTTAGTCTGATTTTAATGGGTACTTCTCCATGGTCGTATGATTTCCCTCCTGGGGAGTTTGCAAAAACATCCTTCATCTTTTAGGCAATATTCCAACTTGTTGTCATATAGTGAGTTATGTTCTTAAATATTCTCCAATATGTAACGTCTGTATCCTGAGCGGATTATCTTGCATCCTGAAGGATGTTTTTGTAAACTCCATGTGGTAGGGGTAGTCTGCGGGAAGGACGGCATTCCTTATAGAAGGCTTCCGTGCCCCTATTCTGCCCCACAGCGGTGAATGTTTGGTGAATCCGTGGTGAAGGCTAGAACATGGCATCCTTCACCGTAAGCGATTGATGATGAGAGTGTCTGAAAGATGCGAATGTGGAACCGGATAAACTTCCTGTATGGAGGGGAGGGCGGCTAAGGGCTGCCTGAGGATGAGGTTTTACGCGGCAGTGAAGCTTTGTCACGGTTCCTCCCCTGTTCGCGTTTGGACGGAAAATTACTTTCAGCTGAAAAGCATAAGATTAATTAATATACAATGAAAGATCATTCGGCTTAGAATGACTTCCGGTCCTGCCCCGGCCGGTGCGTCACAAAGATGTGCCGGAGGGCAACGCGGATGCACTTCCCGGTACTGCAATCCCCCAACCCATGCAAATCTCATTTCTAGAGCAAAAAAAATGTAGTGTCTTTCTCTCTGCCTCTTTCTGCTGTTAAACACGTGTTTTACAGCATGTTTTTTGTCCATATGGTTGTGTTTGTGTGTCCTTGTGTCGGGATTGGCCCGGGAAAAAGTTGGTAAAACGTTTGGCAGTTATGGTAAAAGGTTGTACCTTTGCACTCGCTTTCGGGAAGCAAGGCCTTGTGTGGCCGCT
>OIYT01000387.1_pt1 | contig 47362 bp, 50 predicted proteins | sample 1588201 | NCBI WGS metagenome assembly OIYT01 (sample SAMN03283260) | human gut metagenome | biome: human-associated habitat; material: feces | host: Homo sapiens | place: USA | collected 2013
GCAGACCCGGCGGTTGATGCCGGGCCAGCCGCCTTGGGCGGCGTTCACCAGTGGCCGATGTCACTGGTGGTGGGGGATTCTCAAGGGGGAGCCTGCTCCCCCTTGACCTGCTTCACGGAACCGGGTCATACCCGCCCTTGTGAAACGGATTGCAGCGCAGGATACGCTTAAACGCCAGCCAGCCGCCCTTGAGGGCGCCGTACTTCCCAATGGCCTCCAGCGCGTATTGGGAGCAGGTGGGAATATAGTTGCAGCAGCGGGGACGGTAGGGCGAGATCGCCCGCTGGTAAAACCGCACCAGCGCCATCATCGCATATTTCATGGCTTCTCCCGCAAAAGGTCCAGCTTCCGGCACAGCCGCAGGAAGGTCTCGTTCAGCTCCCTCCAGGGCGCCCTGGTCGTCCGTCCCCGGGCCACCAGAACGATGTCGTAGCCCGCCCGGAGCTTGTCCGCGTTCAGTCGGTAGACCTCCCGCAGGCGGCGGCGGGCCCGGTTGCGGACCACCGCGTGGCCCAGCTTGGTGGAGGCGGTGATGCCCAGGCGGTTATGGCCCAGCCGATTCTTCCGGCAATAGACCACCATACCGCCGCCCACCGCCGAGGCCCCCTTCTGGTACAGCCGGCGAAACTCGTGATTCTCTTTCAGTGTGACCGCTCGCTTCATACGCTTCCCCGCTTTGCTGCCAACAGAAACTCAATGAGGGACGGAGGAATCCAAAAAAATTCCCGCCGTCCCTTAAGGCGTCTGTTCAAGTGTCTCCCGCGCTTCCGTTTCGCTTAGTAGGACAGGCGGGCGCGGCCCTTGGCGCGGCGACGGGCCAGGACCTTGCGGCCGTTGGCGGTAGCCATTCTCTTGCGGAAGCCGTGGACCTTCTGGCCGTGCAGCTTCTTGGGCTGATAGGTACGTTTCGTTGCCATGTTGAGACACCTCCTGTCAGAATTCCGGTCATCTTGCGATGACACTTACTCGACACCGCTTCTTGTGAAACGGCGCAGTAAACCAATATCAGGCGCCTTGCGACGCATAGGGTAGTATACCATATTCGATCAAAAGGTGTCAATAAAAACTTCAATTTTCTCAAAAATCGGCGTTTTTCCGGAACGATTTTGTTTTTGATCAAAATATAGTGTCCACTTCCGCAAAAATAATCTATATCTAGTCTTATATTCTAACACCGGTTTTTGATACTTATTCTAATAATAAGTATTGCGTATTCCTTGTTTTTTTGCTATAATCAATCTGTATGATTTTGTACATTTTTAACTAGAGAGAGGTGCATCTTTTTGAATTCCGTCGCTGACGTGTGGGACAGCGTCCTGCAACAGCTAAAGAAAGACCTTTCGGAGACCACCATCGCCACCTGGTTCGACGAACTGGAGGCCGTGGACATCCGGGGCAACACATTTATTCTCCACTGCGCCAACGACTTCAAAAAGGGCTACATCGAGTCCCTGTTTTTGAAGAACATCAAGGCCTCCCTGCACGACATCTTCTCCACGGATTTCGAGGTCCAGATCCTGGACGACAGCTCCTTCCAGGAGTTCACCGGGGGCATGGGCAAGCGGCAAAACGACCGCTTCACCTCCGACGAATTCACCTTTGAGACCTTCGTGGTGGGTCCCTCCAACAAGCTGGCCTACGCCGCTTCCGTGGCCGTGGCCGAGCACCCCGCCAAAAACTACAATCCCCTGCTGATCTACGGCGACTCCGGCCTGGGCAAGACCCACCTGATCTACGCCATCGCCAACGTCATCCGCAGACACAGCCCCCATTCCAAGATCGCCTACGTCAAGGGTGACGATCTGACCAACGAGCTGGTGGACGCCATCCGGGAGGGCAAAACCGCCGAGATGCGGGAGAAATACCGACAGGCGGACCTGCTGCTGGTGGACGACGTGCAGTTCATCGCCGGCAAGAAGCAGACCCAGGAGGAGTTCTTCCACACCTTCAACACGCTATACGAGTCCGGCCGCCAGATCGTGCTGACCTCGGACCGTCCCCCCTCTGAGATGACCCAGCTGGAGGACCGCCTTCGCACCCGGTTTGAGTGGGGATTGCTGGTGGATGTGGCTCCGCCGGACTTTGAGACCCGCCTGGCCATCGTGAAGAACAAGGCGGCCCTGCTGGGCATGGAGCTGCCGGACAAGATCTCCGCCTACATCGCGGAGAACGTCACCGCCAACGTCCGCCAGCTGGAGGGCACCATCAACAAGATCCTGGCCTACAAGGACCTGCTGGGCAGCGACGCCGACGAGGAGACCGTCACCCGGGCCATGCAGGACATCCTAAAGCGCAGCAGCGAGTATATCCCCACGCCGGAGGCCATTCTGGAATACATCAGTAAGTATTACAGTCTGGATGAAGCGGTCATCCGGGGCCAGCAGCGCATCCGGGACGCCGTGGCCGCTCGGCAGATCGCCATGTACCTCATCCGCAGCATGACGAACCTGAGCCTGGACGAAATCGGCAAGGTCTTTGACAACCGGGACCACTCCACCGTGCTGTACTCCATCCAGCAGGTGGAGAAGAAGATGAAGAAGGAGCCGGCCTTCGCGGAGACCGTGAAGGAGATCAAGACCAACATCAACTCCAAGCGGTGATCTTCTCCACAGACCTTGGTGGAAAAAGAAAACTTTCCTGTGGAAAAAGGGCCCTGCGACGGATTTGTGAAAAATCGGCCGGATTTCTCCACACCCCGCTCAAATCGGCAAATCCTTGCAAATCAAGACTTTTCTTTCTTTTTCCACAGTTTTTTCCCTTATGACTACTTTTTCTAAAGACAATTTCTTTTTTCTTTTGAAAAAAGCGTCCCGCGTGACACATCCAAGTATAGAGAGGAAGCGTCTATTATGATCAAATTCAGCTGCGAAAAAGTCCTGCTGCAAAACGCCATCGCCGTCGCCAGCCGGGCCGTGGCGCAGAAAAGCTCCATCCCCGCGCTGGAGGGTCTGCTGCTCCACGCCGACCACCAGCTGACCGTCTCCGGCTACAATATGCAGACCGGCATCCGCACCAGAGTGGCCGCCAATGTCACCGAGGGCGGCGACATCGTGCTGAACGCCCGGCTGTTCGGCGACATCATCCGCCGTATGCCCGACGATGTGGTGACCTTCACCGCCGACGAGAAACTGATGGTCCACCTCTCCTGCGGCGACGCGGACTTCGATATCCTGGGCCTTTCCGCCGCGGACTATCCCGATCTGCCGGAGGTGGAGGACGAGTACTCCGTCTCCATCCAGCAAAAGGTCCTGCGGGCCATGATCGAGGAGGTGGCTTTCGCCGTCTCCACCAACGAGAGCCGCCCGGTCCATACCGGCGCCCTGTTTGAGATCAGCGACGCGGGGCTGACCATGGTGGCCGTGGACGGGTTCCGGCTGGCCATCCGGCGGGAGCCGCTGGAAAAAATCGAGGGCGGCGCGTTCTCCTTCGTGGCCCCCGGTTCCGCCCTGAACGAGGTCAAGGGCATCTGCAACGACGTGGAGGACCTGGCCGCCGTCACGCTGGGCAAGCGGCACATCCTGTTCGAGGTGGGCGACACGGAGCTGATCTGCCGCCGGCTGGAGGGCGAGTTCCTGGACTACAAGAACGCCATCCCCCGGAAGAATCCCATCACCGTTGTCGCGGACGCCAAAGCGCTGATCGAGAGCATCGACCGCGTGTCCGTGGTGATCTCCGACAAGCTGAAAAGCCCGGTCCGCTGCGTCTTCGACCACGACAAGGTGCTGCTCTCCGCCAAGACCGGCAACGGCGAGGCCAAGGACGTCTGCCGCCTCAGCGGCGACGGCGGCGGGCTGGAGATCGGCTTCAACAACCGCTATCTGATGGAGGCCCTGCGGTACGCCCCCGCCGACACGGTAAAGATCGAGCTGAACACCGGCGTCTCTCCCGCCATCATCGTGCCGGTGGAGGGAGAGGAGAACTTTTTGTATATGGTCCTGCCCGTGCGGCTGAAATCCGCGGAATAAATGGACGGTCGGGAAAGGCGGCGCCAGGTCATCCGGGTCATTTCCAAGATCTTTCTGATACTCGGCGGGATCCTGGCGCTGATATCTGTGTCGCTTTTGCTCATCGGCATCCTCTTAAATGTGATCAGTCATCATTTCATATAGGAGTTCTATGAAACCTGTTATCATCACAACGGAATTTATCAAGCTGCAGGACCTGCTGAAGTTCGCCAATCTGGTGGAGACCGGCGGCGAGGCCAAGGAGCGCGTCCAGGCGGGCGAGGTCTCCGTCAACGGCGAGGTGTGTACCATGCGGGGCAAGAAGATCCGCCCCGGCGACGACGTGTGTTTTGCCGGACAGCACTACACGGTGGCCTATGCGGATTGACCGCCTGGAGCTGGAGTCCTTTCGGAACTACGGGCGGCAGGCGGTGGACTTTGACCCCCGGTGCAACGTCATCTTCGGCGAGAACGCCCAGGGCAAGACCAACCTGCTGGAGGCGCTGGTGTACCTCTCCTGCGGCAAGTCCCCCCGGGCCAGGACGGACAAGGAAATGATCGGCTTTGACGCGCCGGCCGCCAGGATGTGCGCCCAGGTTTTTGCCAGAGGCCGGGATTTTAAAGTCCAGGTGGACCTGTTCCGGGACCGGCGGCGGAAGATATCCGTCAACCAGGTGCCGGCAAAAAACAGCGCGGCCCTCAGCGAGGTGTACAACACCGTGTTCTTCTGCCCGGACGACCTGTATCTGATCCGGGAGGGCGCTGCCGCCCGGCGGCGGTTTATGGATACGGCCCTCTGCCAGCTGCGGCCCCGTTACGCCGCCGCCCTGGCAGAATATAACCGCACCTATGACCACAAGACCCGCATCCTGCGGGACGCTGAGGAGCGGCCGGACTTGCTGGCCACGCTGCCGGAGTTCAACGAACGGCTGGTGCACTTCGGCGCGGTGCTGATCCACTACCGGCACCAGTTCGCCGTGCGGCTGAACGAATACGCCGCCCTGCACCACCTGGAGTGCTCCGGCGGAAAGGAGCGGCTGGAGGCGCGGTATCAGACGGTTTCCTCCGTCACGGACCCTTCGGCGGACTTGTCGGTTTTAACAGAGCAGCTGCGCCGGCACATGGAGGACCACCAGACCGCGGAGCGGGCGTCCCGCCTGTGCCTGTCCGGCCCCCACAAGGACGATCTGCTGGTGACCATCGACGGGCGGGAGGCCAAGGCCTACTCCTCTCAGGGCCAGACCCGGACGGCGGCGCTGGCGCTGAAGCTGGCGGAGCGGGAGATCTACAAAAACGCCACCGGCGAGTATCCGGTGCTGCTGCTGGACGACGTTTTGAGCGAGCTGGACCCAAAGCGGCAGGAGTTCGTCCTGAACCGTATCGCGGGGGGGCAGGTGTTTATCACCTGCTGCGAGGATGACCGGCTGCCCCAGATGCTGGGCGGCAAAGTGCTGCACGTTCATAATGGAGCATTGATCTGAGAGGAGATTTTATGAAAAAGGCTTTGGAAGGTGTCATTGCTGTTCTGGTCGTGGCGCTCGTCTTAGTGGTAGCCTATTATGAAATCAACTTTCCATCAACAGAATATCGGGCGGCAAAAATCAATGACGAGAAGATCTTGACGGAAATGCCGGATTTGGAATTGTCGGAGGCGGATATTGCCTTTGGGCAAAAGGTTCTCCTGCATCCGGAAGTGATAGCCGCTATGGAACAAAGCGAGGGAGCAGACCTGCCGCTGGAGCCTGCTGAGGAGCTTTTCGCGGATTATTTGCCGGACGGAGCGGAAGCGGAACATATCTCTGTGTTTCAAAATGCTGTTTACTGCGGCTATCTGGAACATGCGGATAAACGGGTGATGCTGACCTTTTTTAAGGATGACGCCTATGGTCCCTATAAGACCATCGCTCTATATCAGGGAGACTCCGGGGAGCGGTCCTGTAAGGTGGTGTATGAAAATCAGGCCGGTGAACTGCGGAAGATGGAGCCCCATCGCCGCTGGTTTGCCTATTTCCGGGACCGTATGTGGGAGGACTGAAGATGTATCTTCATTTAGGACAAAATGAAATTGTCTCCGACCATCGTATCATCGGCGTTTTTGACTTGGACAAGTGCAGTTACAGCAGGCGCACCCGGGACTATCTGGCCGCCGCCGAAAAAGAGGGCGTGGTGCTGGACGTCTCCGGCGACATCCCGAAGTCCTTCGTGGTCTGCGACCACCCCTACCACCCGCAGATCGTCTATCTCTCCCAGTTGAATTCCACCACCCTGCAAAAACGGGCGGAGAGCCGAAAACCGGAATTATAGGAGAATATTTTTATGATCACGGAAACGCAGATCGCGCTTTATTTGCGGTATATGCTCCCCCATATGTTCCTGTTTCGATATCCCGCCGTCCTGCTGTGGCCGTGCGTCCTTTTGGGCGTATTGGCGGAAGTCCGTTTTTTCCGGCGGGAAAAAATCGCGAAGCGGCTGCTTTTTGGCGCGCTGCTGGCGGTATTGTTCTGTGAGATTCTGATAAAATTGCTGTTCCGTTTTTCCTGGGGCGCTGCGCTGCATATCTACAGCGGCGTTGGGCTTGTGGAGGACTGCCTGCTGTCCGCTCTGCTGGGTGTCGCTGCTTCCCACCTGGTCCTGCGGAGAGCGGCCCATCACTCATAAAGCAAACCTGTAAATACCAGGGCAGGGAGAAACGGGCCGGAAATGGCTCCGGCCCGGCTCTTCTTGCCTTGCATCTGGAAAACAATCCCTTGAAAGGAGAACCTACATGGCAGAAAACGAGATTTTAAACTCTACCGCCGTAGACGCGGCCAATGAGTACGACGCCTCGGAAATCCAGGTCCTGGAGGGGCTGGAGGCCGTCCGGAAGCGTCCCGGCATGTATATCGGCTCCACCTCCACCTCCGGTCTCCACCACCTGGTGTATGAGATCGTGGACAACGCCATCGACGAGGCCCTGGCGGGCTACTGCACGGAGATCCTGGTGCAGATCAACGAGGGCGACACCATCACCGTGGTGGACAACGGCCGCGGCATCCCCGTGGACATCCAGGCCCAGACCGGCAAGCCGGCTCTGGAGGTGGTCTACACGGTCCTCCACGCCGGCGGCAAGTTCGGCGGCGGCGGCTACAAGGTCTCCGGCGGCCTCCACGGCGTGGGCGCGTCCGTGGTCAACGCCCTCAGCGAGTGGCTGACCGTCCAGGTCCACCGGGACGGAAAGATCCATGAGATGAAATTCTCCCGGGGCCACGTGACCCAGGAGATGACCGTCGTGGGCCAGACGGACCGCACCGGCACAACCGTAACCTTCAAACCGGACCCGGAGATGTTCGAGGACACGGTGTACAACTACGATACCCTCCACACCCGTATGCGGGAGGAGGCTTTCCTGAACGCCGGCCTGCGCATCCGCACCGTGGACAAGCGCCCCGGCCAGGAGCGGGACGACAGCATGTGCTACGCCGGCGGCATCCGGGAATTTGTCACCTGGCTGAACAGGAGCAAGGACGCTCTGCACGAGGACGTCATTTACATGGCGGGCCAGAAGGACGACTCCGTGGCGGAGATCGCCATGCAGTACAACGACGCCTATAACGAGACCATCCTCTCCTTTGCCAACAACGTCCATACCCCCGAGGGCGGCATGCACGAGGAGGGCTTCAAGCGCGCCCTGACAACGGTCCTGAACAACTACGGCCGGAAGACCAAGATGCTGAAGGACGACGAGAAGGTCTCCGGCGAGGACTGCCGGGAGGGCCTGACCTGCGTTATCTCCGTCAAGCTGACCGACGCCCAGTTTGAGGGCCAGACCAAGGCAAAGCTTGGCAACAGCGAAATCCGGACGCTGGTGAACAACATCGTGGCGGACAAGCTGGACACCTTCCTGGAGGAGAACCCCCAGGTGGGCCGAATGATCCTGGACAAGGCCCTGATGGCCAACCGGGCCCGGGAGGCCGCCAAGAAGGCCCGGGAGTCCGTCCGCCGCAAGACGGGGCTGGAGTCCGGCCAGATGCCGGACAAGCTCCAGGACTGCAACGAGCGGGACCCCAGCCTGTGCGAGATCTACATCGTCGAGGGCGACTCCGCCGCCGGCTCCGCCATCCAGGGCCGGGACTCCCGGTTCCAGGCCATTTTGTCCATGTGGGGCAAGATGCTGAATGTGGAAAAGGCCCGGGCGGACAAGATTTACGGCAACGACAAGCTGTATCCCATGATCGTGGCCCTGGGCGCCGGCATCGGCGAGGAGTTCAACATCGACAAGCTGCGGTATCACAAGATCATCATCATGGCGGATGCCGATGTGGACGGCGCCCACATCCGCACGCTGCTGCTGACCTTCTTCTTCCGCTATATGCGGCCCCTGATCGAGCGGGGCTATGTCTACTCCGCCGTGCCGCCGCTGTACAAGCTGACCCGGGGCAAGACGCAGCGGGTGGCCTATTCCGATGAGGAGCGGGACAAAATCTCCGCCGAGATGCGGGGCGACAACCCCAGTGTCAAGATCGACATCTCCCGCTTCAAGGGCCTGGGCGAGATGGACCCCCACGAGCTGTGGGAGACCACCATGGACCCGGAGAAGCGCACCCTGCGCCGCATCACGCTGGACGACGCGGTGAAGGCCGACGAGATCTTCACCATCCTGATGGGCGAAAAGGTGGAGCCCCGCAAGGAGTGGATCGAGACCAACGCCCAGTACGCGGTCAACATTGACATCTGAGGAGGTGACGGAACATGGGACACAACAGAGACTATAAACCGGAGGATATCGCATTTCCCAATCAGGTCATTACCGAGTCTGAGCTGGTGGGGGAGATGGAAAAATCCTATATCGAATATGCCATGAGCGTCATCGTGGGCCGGGCCCTGCCGGACGTGCGGGACGGCCTGAAGCCCGTCCACCGCCGTATCCTGTACGCCATGTACGAGGACGGCCTGACCTCTGACAAGCCCTTTAAGAAATCCGCCACCTGCGTGGGCGACGTGCTGGGCCGGTACCACCCCCACGGCGACGCCTCCGTCTATGACGCCATGGTGCGTCTGGCTCAGGATTTCTCCATGCGCTATATGCTGGTGGACGGCCACGGCAACTTCGGCTCCGTGGACGGCGACCCCCCGGCGGCCTACCGTTACACGGAGGCCCGCCTGTCCAAGATTTCCAATGAGATGCTGCGGGACATCGACAAGGACACCATCGACTGGGACCCCAACTTCGACGAGTCCCGGAAGGAGCCCCGGGTCCTCCCCGCCCGGTTCCCCAACCTGCTGGTCAACGGCTCCAGCGGCATCGCCGTGGGCATGGCCACCAACATCCCGCCCCACAACCTGCGAGAGGTCATCGGCGCCTGCATCTGCGTGCTGGACGATCCAAACGCGTCTCTGTCCGACCTGATGCAGCACGTCAAGGGGCCGGATTTCCCCACCAAGGGCATCATCATCGGCCGGTCCGGCATCCGGGCGGCCTACGCCACGGGCCGGGGCCGCATCGTCATCCGCGCCCGACACGAGTTTGAGGAGTTTGGCAACGGCCGCACACGCATCATCATCACGGAGCTGCCCTATCAGGTCAACAAGCGCCAGCTCATCAAAAACATCGCCGAGCAGGTGAAGGAAAAGCGGCTGGAGGGCATCTCCGACCTGCGGGACGAGACGGACCGCAACGGTATGCGGGTGGTCATCGAGCTGAAGCGGGAGGCCAATCCCCAGGTGGTGCTGAACCGCCTGTTCAGTCAGACGGCGCTGCAATCCTCCTTTGCCATCAACATGCTGGCGCTGGTGGACAACCAGAAGCAGCCCAAGATCCTGTCCCTGCGGCACATCATCGACGAGTACCTGGCCTTCCAGGAGGAGATCATCGTCCGCCGGACGAGGTACGATCTGAAGAAGGCCCAGGAGCGGGCCCACCTGCTGGAGGGCCTGCTGGTGGCCCAGGACAACATCGACGAGGTCATCAAGATCATCCGCACCAGCTATGACGACGCGAAGGAGCGCCTGTGCGCCCGCTTCGGCCTGGACGACATTCAGGCCCAGGCCATTTTGGACATGCGGCTGAAAGCCCTCCAGGGCCTGGACCGGGAGAAGCTGGAGAACGAATACAAGGAGCTGGAGGAGAAGATCGCCTGGTACAACAAGGTCCTGTCCGACGACGGCCTGGTGCGCCAGATTCTGAAGGAGGAATTGCAGGCCATTGCCGACAAGTTCGGCGACGACCGCGTCACCGAGATCCAGGACGTGGAGGACGAGATCGACATCGAGGACCTGATCGAGGAGGAAGCGTGCGTCTTCACCCTGACCCAGGCGGGCTACATCAAGCGGACCCCCGTCAGCGAGTACACCGCCCAGAGCAAGGGCGGCATGGGAAAGAAGGGCATCACCACCCGGGAGGAGGACTATGTGGTGGACGTGTTCACCGCCTCCACCCACGACTATATCCTGTTCTTCACCGACACCGGCAAGGTTTACCGGAAGAAGGGCTACCAAATCCCCGAGTCCGGCAAGGCGGCCAAGGGCACCAATATTGTAAATGTCCTCCAGGTGGAGCAGGGCGAGCGGGTCCAGACCATGCTGCACTTCCGGGAGACGCGGGAGGACGAGCTGTATCTCTTCATGGTGACCCGCCAGGGCACTGTGAAGCGCCTGCCGGTGTCCACATTGAAGAACCTGCGGAACAACGGCATCCGGGCCCTGACACTGGAGGAGGGTGACGAGCTGGTGTCCGTCCGAGAGACCGACGGCACGAAGAAGATTCTCATCGCCACCCACGACGGTATGGCGGTCTGCTTTGATGAAAACGACGTCCGGCCTATGGGCCGTACCGCCGTGGGCGTCCGGGGCATTCGCCTGCGGGAAGGCGACTATGTGGTGAGCGCCGCCCGGGCCGCCGAGGGCCGCGAGGTCCTGTCCATCACGGAGAAGGGCTACGGCAAGCGGACTCCCGTGGAGGAGTACCGCATCACCAACCGGGGCGGCCTCGGCATCAAAAACTACGCCGTCACCGAGAAGACCGGCCCCGTGGTGGGCATCAAGGTGGTGGACGGCACCGAGGATCTGCTGCTGGTGACCCAGGCGGGCATTCTGATCCGCACGGCCGTGGAAAACATCCGCATTGCTGGCCGCGCCACCCAGGGCGTCATCGTTATGCGCTTCAAGGAAGAGGGCGACCGGGTCATCTCTCTGGCGCTGACCGACCGGGAGACGGCGGAGGCGGAGAATGGCGACGGGACTGAGGCGTAAAGCCGGAAAGGAGTTTCCATGAACAGAAAACGGGGCCGCATCACGGTCCAGTCCCAGCCCACAAAAGAGACCCGGGCCTTTCAGCGGCTGGCCACGCTCCCCTTTTTGATCGTCAGTATCTTCTTTGTGATCATCGGCGTCACGCAGATCATTCCCATGGCCGGCCTGTTCGGCGTGGTGTGGACGCTGGTTGCGGTGAGCTTTGTGGTCATCGGCATTGTGGAGCTGGTGCGGAAAAACGGCATGGCCCACCGGGTGGGCTACGATGTGGAGACCGGCCTGGACAGAAGCATCGTGGGCATCATGGAGGATGTGGCGGAGGGAGAGCCCGCCGCCCGCCCCGCCGGGGACACGGAGGGCCGCCTGCTGGAGCTGCAAAGCCTCTATGACCGCAGTCTCGTCACCCGGGAGGAGTATGAGGAAAAGCGGAAAGAGATTTTGAAGGACCTGTAAAACAGCGGAATATTTCCCTCCGGCCCGGCGCCACAATTGAGCCAGATGGGGAATTATCGGCCCAAAATGGAGGATACCGCTGATGAAATGGGATATGACAGATGATCCCGATTTCTGTGAGGTCACGCCTATTGAATACGAAGAGAATGAATACTCTTTGGGATATAGTCTTGCAAAACAGTTCAGCCACAGTTTTTTCAGTAGAAAAATCCGTGGGCCCGCATGGTTTTATATGTTCCTCATCGGTGGGGCCATGCTATTCTGCGGACGCGGCTGGGCTTGGCGCGTGGCAGCGTTTCTCTTCCTGCTGGGCGGCGTTTTCCCTATGGTTCAAAACACCCGTCAGATACAAAAAGGACAGCAGCCTTCCATTGGCTGGTGGACGCTGGCCGAACAAGCCTGCTTGTTTACCGCGGGAATGATTTTGACGATCGGCGGCTGGCAAAGCGGCATCCGCAGTGTCAGCTTTGCTTTAGGACTTGTGATCGCTGTGATCTGTCCCTGGATTTTTGCCTTTACCGCTGTCCTGCTGCAAGAGCAGAAGAAAAATCAGCACAAAACACGAAAGTGACCCAAAGGAGCGACCCATGAAAACAGTCACCATCTACACCGACGGCGCCTGCTCCGGCAACCCCGGCCCCGGAGGATGGGGCGCGATTCTGATGTACGGCCCGCATAAAAAGGAACTGTCCGGCGGCGAGGCCAATACCACCAACAACCGCATGGAACTGACCGCCGTCATCCAGGCCCTGTCCCTTTTGAAGGAGCCGTGCGTCGTGGACCTGTGGTCCGACTCCAAGTACGTCATCGACGGCCTGGAAAAGGGTTGGGCAAAGAGCTGGCAGAGGCGGGGCTGGGTCAAAAGCGACAAAAAGCCCGCCCTGAACCCCGACCTGTGGGAGCGGCTTCTGGAGCTGACGGACATCCACTCCCTGCGCTACCACTGGGTCAAAGGCCACGCGGACAACGAATTCAACAACCGCTGCGACGAACTGGCGGTGGCGGAGAGCCAGAAGTATCCGTAAGAAATGGAGGGGCCGGCGGCTGCGGCCCCTCCATTTTTCAGCGTGTAAAAGGGACATTTCCCAGGTAATCGTTTGCTCTGGCAAACATTCACAAACTGTTCACAGACAAATCATAATTCCGCAAAAATTCTCGGGTATCTTAATACTCAGCAAAGGGTCCTCCCAACCCGATGCGTTTTCTCCCTCCTAAAACACACACAGCAAAAGGACCGCTATCGGCGGTCCTTTTGCTGTTCCATCCACATCTTGCTTTTTTCTCCGCCGCGGGGTAAGATAACTCCATCAAAACATCTTGTTCAGGAGGTCGTTTCCATGAAAGACGGTTTCATCTCTGTTGCCTGCGGTACGCCGAAGCTGCGGCTGGCCGACTGCGACTATAACGCGGAGCAGACCTTCACCATGATGCGCAAGGCCGACAAGGCCGGCGTCAGGGTGCTGGTGCTGCCGGAGCTGGGCCTGACGGGCTACACCTGCGGCGATCTGTTCTACCAGGACGCCCTGCTGCGGGGCGCGGAGCAGGCTCTGGACACGGTCCTGGCGGCCACCCGGAATCTGGAGGTCGTCACGGCGTTGGGCATGCCGGTGCGAAAGGAAAACAAACTGTATAACTGCGCGGTAATTATACAAAAAGGAAAGATTCTGGGCGTCGTGCCCAAGACCCATCTGCCCAATTACGGCGAATTTTACGAGAAGCGCCAGTTCTCCCCCGCGCCCCGGGACGGCGGCGCCGTGACCCTCTGCGGGCAGGAGGCGCCCTTCGGCAGGCTGGTGTTCCCCTGCCGGGAGGTGCCGGAGCTGGTGCTGGGCTTTGAGATCTGCGAGGACATGTGGGCCCCCGTCTCCCCCGCCGTGGACCTGGCGGCGGCCGGCGCCACCGTCATCGGCAACCTGTCCGCCAGCAACGACATCATCGGAAAGGACAGCTACCGCCGCCACCTGGTCAGTATGCAGTCCGCAAAGCTTTTGTGCGGCTACGTCTACTCCAGCGCCGGCGAGGGCGAGTCCTCCTCCGACGTGGTGTTCGGCGCCCATCAGATGATCGCGGAGAACGGCACCATGCTCCAGGAGAGCCGGTTCGAGGCGGGGCTCCACACCTCCGAGATCGACGTGCAGAAGCTGTGCTATGAGCGCCGCCGGACCCAGATGTTCGGCGATGTCCCGACGGATGTCCAGACGGTCCCCCTCTCCTTGACGGTGCGGGACACCACCCTGACCCGCTACGTTGCCCCCCAGCCCTTCGTCCCCGAGGGCAAGGAGGACCGGGACGCCCGCTGCCGGGAGATTCTGCTGATCGCCTCGTTGGGATTGAAGCAGCGGCTGGAGCACACCGGGGCGAAGACCGCCGTGGTGGGCCTCTCCGGCGGGCTGGACTCCACCCTGGCGGTGCTGATCACCGGCCTTGCCATGAAGATGCTGGACCGGCCCATGACGGACATCGTGGCCGTCACCATGCCCTGCTTCGGCACCACCGACCGCACGAAAAACAACGCCGTCATCCTGGCGGAGCAGCTGGGCGCCACCCTGCGGACCGTGGACATTTCGAACACCGTCCGCAGCCACTTCCGGGACATCGGCCACCAAATGGAGGACCACTCTGTCACCTTTGAAAACGGCCAGGCCCGGGAGCGCACACAGGTGCTGATGGACATCGCCAACGCCACCGGCGGCATCGTCATCGGCACCGGCGACCTCAGCGAGCTGGCCCTGGGCTGGTGCACCTACAACGGCGACCACATGAGTATGTACGGCGTCAACGCCTCCATCCCCAAGACCCTGGTGCGGCATCTGGTGCGGTACCTGTCCCGGGACAACGCGGAGAGCGACGAGGCCCTCCACGACGTGCTGGAGGACATTCTGGACACCCCCGTCTCCCCGGAGCTGCTGCCCGCCGTCAAGGGCGAGATCAGCCAGCGGACGGAGGACCTGGTGGGGCCCTATGAGCTCCACGACTTCTTCCTGTACTACATTCTCCGCTGGGGCTTCTCGCCCCGGAAGGTGTACCGCCTGGCCCTGTACGCCCTGGGCAAGCAGTACAGCCGGGATGTGATCTTAAAGTGGCTGAAGACCTGCTACCGCCGCTTCTTCACCCAGCAGTTCAAGCGCAACTGCCTCCCCGACGGCCCCAAGGTGGGCTCCGTGGCCCTCAGCCCCCGGGGCGACTGGCGGATGCCGTCTGACGCAAAGATGAATCTGTGGCAGGCGGAATTGGAGACGCTGAACTGAGAACGCGCGGAGCGAGGAGGGTGGAAGCATGAGAAAAAGGATTGTGTGTAGCTTGCTCTGCCTCCTGCTGCTGGCTGGCTGCGGGGCCGATGCTGCTCCCGCTCCGGAGAAAAGCAAGCTGGACGCCGTCCCCTTTCAGGAGGGGCAGTTGTACGCCGCCGCGTATCTGGGCTACCAGGAGATGGAGGATCTCCCGTTCTACGCGGAGAACTATCTGGACGGGGAGGACCCGCCGGTCCACTATTTTTCCGACGGCGATTACTATCTGATCATCCCCAGATACCCGAATACGGCCGTGGCGCTGTACAGACTCAACATAGAGACCACGGGAGCGGAGCTGGTCTATGAGGACGCGTCCTGCGGGCCGTTCATCCTCCAGTGCAACGTCAGCGATATTGTTTCAGACGCTGAGATCCGATTGACATACCAAGGTGAGACCGTATCGTTTTCCCCATATATCTCTCTGGCGGACGGGAGCGTCCAGGTGGGAGAGCGGGGCCTGGACATCACCCAATAAAAAAACCGGCGGAGGATATGCCTCCGCCGGTTTTTCAGCCGTCACTTCCGGAACTCGTCCACCCGCAGGCACCGGGTGGCATTGAGGATGGCGATAAAAGCCACGCCCACGTCGGCAAACACCGCCTCCCACATGGTGGCCATGTTGAACGCGCCCAGAATCATGACGCCGAACTTGACCATCAGGGCGAACCAGATGTTCTGGTTGACAATGCGCAAGGTCTTGCGGGAGATGCGCATGGCGGTGGCGATCTTGGAGGGCTTGTCGTCCATCAGCACGATATCCGCGGCCTCAATGGCGGCGTCGGAGCCCAGGGCGCCCATGGCGATGCCGATGTCCACCCGGCTCAGCACCGGAGCGTCGTTGATGCCGTCGCCCACGAAGGCCACCTTGCCATTGGGGGATTTCTCCGCCAGCAGCTTCTCCGTCAGGTCCACCTTGTCCGCGGGCAGCAGCTCGGCGTGGTACTCGTCCACGCCCAGCTCCGCCGCCACGGCCCTGGCCACCGCGTCGGTGTCGCCGGTCAGCATGACGGTCTTCTTCACGCCGCTGGCCTTCAGGTCCGCGATGGCGGCCCGGGCGTCCTCCTTGGGCAGGTCGGAGATGACGATATGTCCGGCATAGAAGCCGTCCACCGTCACATGGACGATGGTGCCCGGCAGCTCACAGGGCAGCCAGTTAACGCTCTGCCGCTCCATCAGGCGGCTGTTGCCCACGGCGACGGCCTTGCCGTCCACCTTGGCGCAGACGCCGTGGCCCGCGATCTCCTCCACGTCCTCCACTCTGGAGGCGTCCAGAGTGGTCTTACAAGCGGCCCGCAGGGACAGGGAGATGGGGTGATCGGAGTAGTGCTCCGCCAGGGCGGCGTACTCCAGCACCTGTTCGGGGGTGAAACCCTCCTCGGGGTGGACGGCGGTGACGGTGAAGGTGCCCTTCGTCAACGTGCCGGTCTTGTCGAATACCACGGTCTCGGTCTTGGCCAGGGCCTCCAGATAGTTGCTGCCCTTCACCAAGATGCCGCACTTGGACGCGCCGCCGATGCCGCCGAAAAAGCTCAGGGGCACGGAGATGACCAGCGCGCAGGGGCAGGAGATGACCAGGAAGATCAGCGCCCGGTGAAGCCAGTTGGCCCAGCCGGTGCCCGCCAGAAAAGCCGGCTGGCTGGCGGCGGGGATCAGGGCCAGGGCGAGGGTGGGGATCAGGAACAGCGCCGCCGCGGCGATGACGACGCAGGGGGTGTAGTACTTGGCAAAGCGGGTAATAAAGTTCTCGCTGGTGGACTTCTTCTCGCTGGCGTTCTCCACCAGGTCCAGGATCTTGGAGACCGTGGACTCCTCGCAGGGCCGGGTGACCTTGACCCGCAGCAGCCCGGACTGGTTGACGCAGCCGCTGATGACGGCGTCGCCGGGGGCCACGTCCCGGGGCACGGACTCGCCGGTCAGGGCGGCGGTGTCCAGGGAGGAGCTACCCTCCAGCACCACGCCGTCCAGGGGGACCCGCTCGCCGGGCTTCACCACCACCACGGCGCCCACGGCCACGTCCTCCGGGTCCACCTCCTCGATCTCGCCGTCCTCCCCTTCCAGGTTGGCGGTGTCGGGGCGAATGTCCATCAGGGAGGCGATGGACTGCCGGGACTTGCCCACGGCATAGTCCTGGAACAGCTCGCCCACCTGGTAGAACAGCATGACGAACACGGCCTCGGCGTATTCCCCGGTGCCGAAGGCGCCCACGGTGGCCAGGGCCATGAGGAAGTTCTCGTCGAACACCTGGCCGTTGCGGATGTTGCGCGCGGCCTTGTACAGCACGTCCCAGCCGATGACGGCATAGGGCGCCAGGAAGCACAGCGCCGTGAGCAGGCCCCGCTCCGGCAGAAGCCCAAACGCGACCAGCAGCTTGACGACCACCAGCAGCACGGCGGCGGCAAGGATGCGCCGGACCATCTTGCTCTGCTTTTTCGTCAGATTTTGCATAAAACAGACCTCCTTTGCCTGAAAAAGGGCCAAAATGAGTCCAGGCCGGGAGTATCCCGGACTGGACACCGGCCCCCGGGGGATGACCGTCCATCCCCCGGGGAGCAAAATGTTACACGGACAGCTCGCAGTCCGGCTCCACCTTTTTGGCGGTGGCAATGACCTGGTTCAGGATGTCGTCGAACCGGGCGTCGTCGGCGTCCAGGACCAGCTTCTGGGCCATAAAGTTGATGGTGACGCTGTTGACGCCGTCGATCTTCTTCACGGCCTCCTCCACCTTGGCGGCGCAGTTGGCGCAGTCGATGACGAACTTGTAACGCTTTTTCATGATGATCTTCCTCCCATATGTTTAAAAAATGTGGAAAACTCACTCGGAAACGTGCTCCAGGCCCTGGTCGATGATGGTCTTCACATGGTCGTCCGCCAGGGAGTAGAACACCGTCTTGCCGTCCCGCCGGGACTTCACCAGCCGGGCGTTTTTCAGCGCCCGCAGCTGGTGGGAGATGGCGGACTGGGTCATGCCCAGCAGCGCCGCGATGTCGCACACGCACATCTCCGCCTCAAACAGCACATACAGGATGCGGATGCGGGTGGAATCGCCGAAGATACGGAACAGCTCCGTCAGGTCATACAGGGTGTCCTCCCCCGGCATCTCCCGGCGCACCTTGTCCACGAGCTCCTCGTGGGCGTGGATGAAGTCGCAGCACTCCACGTTGTAGCGGTCCTCCATGGTCCGCCCCCTTTCAAATGAACGATTGAACGACTGTTCATATGTTCATTATACACAGGGCCGCGCGTTTGTCAACCCCCTTTCCAAAAAAAGTGGAAAAATCACGGACGCCGTGATATACTGGTCCCAATTTGACAAAAGGAGATCTGTTATGAACGAATTGGAGATCCAGAACGCGGAGCTCATGCGGGAGAACGCCTTTATGCTCCACAACCATGTGGAGCTGGATTCCGTGGGGATGGACCGGGCTGTGTACAAGCTGGATATCCGGGCGGAGAGCAAGAACCCCTACGGCATCGTCCACGGCGGCGCGATCTACGCCATGGCGGACAATGCCGCCGGCGCGGCGGCCCACACCGACGGGCGGTTTTACGTGACCCAGACCAGCTCGCTCCACTTCCTTCGCAACCAGTCGGAGGGGACCGTCCGGGCGGAGGCCCGGGTCCGGCACCGGGGCAAGTCCACCTGCCTGGTGGAGGTGGACATCACCGGAGAGGGCGGCAAGCTGTTGGCCACGGGGGAGTTCACGTTCTTCTGCGTGGACCTGGGCGTCATCGAGAATAAGGCGAAAAAGAACGCGTAAAAACATCCGGGGGACCGTCGGTCCCCCGGATGTTCTCTGTCAGCCGTCCGCCAGCGGGAAGGTGACCACGGCGGTGAACAGGTCCGCCAGGGTCTCCACCCGGAATTCTCCGCCGCAGGCCTCGGTGAAGGAGCTGGCGATGGAGAGGCCCAGGCCGCTGCCGCCGTCGGTGCGGCTCTCGTCGCCCCGGACGAACCGGGCGGTGAAGTCCACGCCCTCCGGCAGCTCGCTGCGGGAGGTGTTGCGGAGGCTGGCCTCCGCCCTGCCCTGCCCGGTTTGCAGGCTCAGGTACACCCGGCTGCCCTCCAGGGCGTATTGCAGGGCGTTCTGGATCAGATTCTGGAACACCCGGTACAGCCGCTTGCCGTCCGCCACGATCATCACCGGTTCCTCCGGCAGATCGATCTTGAAGGTCAGCGCGCTTGCCCGGATGGGGCCGTCCATGTCCGCCAGGGTCTGCCGCAGGAGCTTGGCGAGGTCCAGCCGCTCCAGCTGGACGGGCAGCTGGTCCGCCGCGGCCTTGCTGACCTCGAACACGTCCTGCACCATGACTTTCAGCCGCTGGGCCTTCTCATCGATGATGCGGGCGTAGTCCGCCGCCGCGCCCTCCAAAGGCTCCTGCCGCAGCAGCTCCGCGTAGGAGAGGATGGAGGTCAGGGGCGTTTTCAGGTCGTGGGACACGTTGGAGATCAGCTCCACCTTCATCCGCTCGCTGCGGGTCTGCTCCTCCAGAGCGCGGTTCAGTCCGGCCTGGATGTCGTTCAGGGCCTCCGCCGTCTGCCGCAGGTCCGCGTCCTCCGGCAATTCCAGAGGCGTGGACAGGTCGCCGTTCCGGATGGCCTCCACCTGGTCGGAAAGAAGGCCGATGTCCCGGGGAAGACGGCGGCTGCGCCATGTGTGGATGATCGAGAGAAATAACGCCAGGTCAAAAGCAAACAAGAAAAGCGCGGCAAGATGCCATAAACTAAATTGATAGGAGTAGACCAGCAATTCCCAACTTAAATTCAAAAGGTACGGAAGCGTAGCTGCCAGCAGCAAAACCATCGCCGCCAGCCCCATCATGGAATTCCGGGCCAGCCGCTTCTGGATGGGCCGCTCCAAATCCTTCATCCGCAAAGCCCGGAACAGCCTGCCGATGGTCCGGCCCAGCAGGCGGAGCAGGCTCCGGCGCTCCGATTTCGGGGGATACCTGTGGTCGTTGTGAATCAGCCACAACGACCACACCAAACACAGCAGCGCCCCGGTGTTCTCCAGGCCGGCAAGCAGCGCACGGCCAATATAGGGCAGCATATAGCTGGAAAGGCCCTCATACCGAATCATCCACCAGATATCCTGGGCCGCGCTGCCCATCCGGGGCAGCAGCAGACAGGCCAGCGACAAAATCACCGCCAGAAGCCGCGGCTCCGTCCACACATGCACCGTCCAGGAGGCCAGCTTTTCATCCGCCAGCCGCTTCTCCCGCCGCAGGGCAAACCACACGGCCAGAAGCACCATACCCGCGCCCAGCAGCGCCGCCCGGGTCAGCCAAAAGGACCGGGATTCCCGCAAGTTTTGGTACGGCCAGTACATGTCGCTGGTCCGGACGCCGTAGTCGGTGTTGTAGTACTGGGTGGGCGTCTCCCGGACGGCCATGTAGACCGTTGCGCCGCTGACATTGTTCCCCGCCGGAAAGTTGTCGTAGCCGGGGACGAACCAGTGGTCGTCTTCGCTGTAGATGCCGTCACCATACACGTCCAGCTCTGCGCCGTCCTTCCAGATGGAGACCTTGCCCTGTTGGAAGATCAGCAGGAAGTTATACCCCTCCTGCAGGGACGCGTAGTCAGAGAACTTCTCCTCCGTGTTGCTGTACCAATCGCTGGAGACAAAGGAGGCGCCGCCCTGCCTGCGGATGCGGTACAGCACGTTCTTGTCGTTCTGATACCAGTAGTCCGGATCGCTGTCGGTGGGGTCGGTACCGCTTTCGGCAGGAGTTTCGCTTACTGCGTCCACCGCATACGTGGTCCCCCAGTCGGAGACCACCACCTCCTGGGCCGTGCTCTCATACCAGTCGTTGTACCACATCAGCTCCTCCCCTGCCGCCAGGGTCAGAAAGTCCCGCAGATAGGCGGAGACCTGCCATCGGAAGGCGTCCGTCTCCTGCCAGTCTGTCTCCAGCGGGCTGCCGCTGCTCCGCTGCGAGACCAGCCGCCCGACGATGGCCCCCAGGCTGCCCAGGGTCAGGCTCAGCCCCAGGAAAAAGGCCAAAAATCCAATCACGGCCCTGGCCTGCCACCCTCTCCCCGGGGAGGGTTGTTCCGCGGAGGCGGATTCCGCCGCCTCTGGGAGGGCTTTCGCCGTAACCTGCTCCGGGGCCTCCTCCGGCCCCCTATCCGTGCTGTTCCATTTTGTATCCAATACCCCACACCACCTTAATGTAATCTGGCTCCTTGGGATTCAGCTCGATCTTCTCCCGGATGCGGCGGATGTGGACCATCACCGTGTTCTCGCAGGCAAAGGCGTCCTCATTCCACACCCGGCGGTAGATCTCCTCCGCCGGGAAGATGCGGCCGGGGTTGCGCATGAGAAGGTCCACGATCTTTGTCTCCGTGGGCGTCAGCTTCACCGCGTCCCCGTCCGCCCGCAGCGTCAGGCTGTCCGGGTCGTACTGGAGCCGCCCGTTGACGATGACGTTCCCCCGCCCCTCCGCGTGGATGTCCCCCAGGGAGGTGTACCGCCGCAGCTGGCTCCGCACCCGGGCCGCCAGCTCCTGCGGGTTGTAGGGCTTGGTGATGTAGTCGTCCGCGCCCATGGAAAGCCCTAAGATCTTGTCCGTGTCCTCGCTCTTGGCGGAGAGGACGATGACGGGCAGGTTCCGCTTCTCCCGGATGCGGATCAGGGCGGACAGGCCGTCCAGCCTGGGCATCATCACGTCGATGAGGATCAGCCGCACCGCCGGGTCCAGGCACAGGTCCAGGGCCTCCAGCCCAGAGTAGGCCCGCAGGACGCGGTAGCCCTCCCGCTCCAGGGTGATGGCAATGGCGCCCACGATCTCGGGGTCGTCGTCCACAACCAGGATACATTCGTTCATGTGCTTCCCTCCTTGAGCCAGGTCCAGAGTACCGGAGAATTCTTACGGCGCGGCGGACGAAAATCTTAAGGATTTCTTACGATTTTGGCGGGCGGCTGTCAGCCGTCCGCCAAGTTTATGGCCGCTTCAGCGGCATGGTGAAAATGAACCGGGTGGACGCCGTGTCGCTCTCGGCCTTCAGCGCGCCCTTGTGCTCCTCCGTGATGGTCCGGGCGATGGGCAGCCCCAGGCCGAAGCCGGACTTCTCCCCCCGGGAGGCGTCCGCCCGGTAGAACCGCTCGAACAGGTGGGACAGCTGCTCCGCGGGGATGGGCTCGCCGGGATTGGAGACCGTCAGGCGGGCCTGCCGGTCCGTCTTTTCCAGCGTCAACGTGATGACGCCGCCGTCGGCGCCGTACTTGATGGCGTTGTCCAGCAGGACGGAGGCCATCTGCCGCAGCTTGTCCCGGTCCCCCAGCACCGTCACGTCCTCCGCGATCCGGTACTCCAGGGGCTTTCCCGCCTCGAAGGCCACCGGCTCAAAAGCCAGGGCGCAGTCCATGGCGACATCGGACAGGGACGCCTCCGTCAGCACGGCGGTGCGGACCATGTTGTCCGCCCGGGCCAGCGTCAGCATCTCCTCCACCAGAGACTTCATCCGCTGGGCTTCGGAGAGGATGTTGTCCGCCCAGCGGGCGGGCCTGTCGCTCAGCCGCGCCGTCTCCAGCAGCTCCGCGTTGGAGAGGATGACGGTCAGCGGCGTTTTCAGCTCATGGGACGCGTCGGACAAAAACTGCCGCTGCTGGCCCCAGGCCTTTTCCACCGGGCGGGTGGCCCACCAGGACAGCAGGATGGACACCCCCAGCAAAAGCAGCAGCGCCGCGGCGCCGATGACCAGGTAGCTGCCCATCATCTCCTGAAGCACCGCCCGCTCCATGGACATGTCCACGAAGGCCAGACGGATGTACAGCCCCCTGTCCTGCCGCAGATACCGCAGGCGGTAGCTCTGGATGACGCCCTCGTCGGCGCCCTGGCCCAGGCAGTCCTGTAAAATGGCGGTCAGCTCCTCGCTGTCGTCCAGGTTGGCGTAGGTCCCGCCGGTGACGTCCGCGAAATAGGTGCCGTCGCTGGGGTACACATTCACGGTGAAGTAGGGCAGCAGGATCGTCTGATCGCCGCCGATGGAGATACCCACGCTGGGCTGCCCGCCCAGGGCGTAGCCGCTCTCCTGGGCCACCCGGTACAGCAGCTGGCGGCTGAGCTCCTGCACATTCTGCCGCATGGCGAAGAAGACGGAAAAAAACACCGCCGCCAGCACGGCGGTGACCAGCGCCATACAGATGGCGACGAACTTCAGCCGCAGTTTTCGAATCATGACAAGTGCTCCCCCTTGTCGAAAAGTCTGTGGAAAATGTGGAAAAGACGGTGGAAAACGTGGAAAGCGTCAGTCCCCCAACCGCTCCAGGCAGTAGCCCACCATGCGGATGGTCCTGATCCGCACCCGGGAGCGGAGGTGCTCCAGCTTCTTGCGGAGGAAGGAGATGTAGACCTCCACGTTGTTGTCCTCCGCGTCGGACTCATAGCCCCAGATCTTCAAAAGCAGGTTTTCCTTGGTGAGGACAATCTCCCGGTTCAGCATCAGCAGCTCCATCATGTCGAACTCCTTGCGGCTCAGGCGGACGGACCGCTCGCCGCACAGAAGCGTGAAGGAGCTCTTGTCCAGCTTCAGATCGCCGTACTTCAGGGCGTCCGTGTTCCGCAGCTCCGGCTGGCGCCGGGTCAGCGCCCGGACGCAGGCCAGCAGCTCCCGGGGCTCAAAGGGCTTGGTCAGGTAGTAATCCGCGCCGCCGTCCAGCCCCGCCACCTTGTCCGATACCTCCGACCGGGCGGTCAGCATCAGCACCGGCACGGCGTTCCCGGCGTCCCGCAGGCGGCGCAGCACCGTGAAGCCGTCCAGCCTGGGCAGCATCACGTCCAGCAGCACCACGTCGTAGATGCCGGAGAGGGCGTTGTCCAGCCCGCTCTCGCCGTCGTGGCAGACGTCGGCGGTGTAGCCGTTCAGCTCCAGCAGGTCCTGGAGGGTGGAGGCCAGCCGCGCCTCGTCCTCGACGATCAGGATACGCATCCGGAAACGCCCCCTTTCAAACGATCAAAAGCAGTCTCAGCCCTCCAGTCCGTTGACGGACACCCGCATCAGCGGGTCCAGGGCGGCGGTGGGCAGCAGATAGATGGTGGTGTCCTCCCCCAGCCGGGCATAGCGGCCGGAGCCGTCCGGCAGGGGATTACCGATGGTCAGGTCCAGCGTCTGCTCCACGCCGGTGTCCGTGACATACTCCACCGCCAGCTCCGCCGCCGGCGTGTCGAAGCCGCAGATGGAGGCCGCCTCGTCGGAGGGGCGGTAGTCCACGCACCGTTCAAAGGCCAGGGACTCCAGGTCGCCCAGCAGGGCCTGGACGGTCTCGTCGTCGGTGACGTTGGCCCCGCTGGAACGCCAGGTGGTAACGCCCGTCTCCCCCTCGGTCCGCTGGGCGGCCAAAACGGTGGTGACGCCCTGGGTCTCCTCCCCCTGGGCGGCGCCCCGGATAATCACGGACTGGATGGCGTCCGCCGTCAGCCGCGGCAGCTCCGGCAGCTTGCACATGTCATAGATGGGGACGCACAGCAGCGCATACAGCCCGCCGTCGATGATATAGGCCGTGGTCTCGTCGCCGTTGTAGCGCATGTAATAGCTGCTGCCGTCGATGGTGGCCTTGCCCAGCAGCATGGTCACGGCGCCGCCCTGGGCGGTCCCGGCGGTCAGGGTGGCGGTGGGCTTGTCCATGCCGCAGTCCTCCAGCGTGGCGCTGTCGGTGATGGTCTGCTGGGGCTTCCAGGAGGCCAGCAGCTCTGTGATGGCGGTGATGGTGGCGTCGTCCAGCGGGAAGTCGGCGTCCACGTCCCACACCCACGCCCCCGCCTCATTCAGGGAGAAGGACAGCGTGGTGCTTCCGTTTTCGTAGTACAGCGAGGTGAAGGCGCCGGGGTCGGTGACGGCGCCGGGGACCGCCTCCGCGTCCTCCACGTCCGGAAGGTCCCGGTTCTGCTGGTACCGGATGCCCAGGACGATCAGCAGCGCCGCGCACAGGATCAGCAGAATGGTGCTGAGAATGGTAACGGTCCGTCTCTCTTGCCAGGTCATAGGGAAAATCCTCCTGTCGGCTTGGTCACCGCGTGCCGCGTGACCTTTTGCGAATTAAAAATCATTATACCACAGTTCCTGATATAAATCAATTTATCCGCCGACGGACCGAGCGTATCCCAAAAAGCTGAAACCCATCTGAAAGCCCGCCGCGAAGGGCGCGCCGAAAGGCGTAATTTCCCCGCTTTTCCTGTAAGATGTTCTTGCAAAAACGTAAACGATTTTATATAATAAAACCGAACTTTCAGCAAATCTAATGCCGGGTTGGTATGCGACTGCCCGGCGGATGTATGGAGGAGAGAAGTATGAGAGGCGTACATAGCGCGGTGGACGACATCCGCCGCAGTGTTTTCACCGAGGTGGCCCGGCTGGCCTATGAGTACGACGAGAACGACCGGGACCAGGTGGACCTGATCCCCTACAAGCTGGTCCCCGGCGACGAGGCCAAGTACCGCCACGACGTGTATCTGGAGCGGGCGGTCATCATCGCCCGGGTGCGTCTGGCCCTGGGCATGAACATCGACATCGGCGGCCACCTGAGCACCCACATCAGCGAGGCCGTCACCGACCAGAAGTATTTCGAAAACCCCCTGGTCAACGTGATCCACTCCGCCTGCAACGCCTGCCCCCCCAAGCAGATCCGGATCACGGACAGCTGCCAGGGCTGCCTGTCCCACCCCTGCATGAACGTCTGCCCCAAGGACGCCATCTACCTGGACAAGGACAAGCACTGCCACATCGACCAGAGCAAGTGCATCAAGTGCGGCAAGTGCTTCAACCAGTGCCCCTATCGGGCCATCAGCTATATCGAGCGCCCCTGCGCCGCCGCCTGCGGCATGAACGCCATTGAGACCGACGAGCGGGGCCGGGCCAAGATCAACTACGACAAGTGCGTCTCCTGCGGCATGTGCCTGGTGAACTGCCCCTTTGGCGCCATCGCGGACAAGAGCCAGATCTTCCAGCTCATCACCGCCATCCGCCGGGGCGAGGAGGTCATCGCCTGCGTGGCCCCCGCCTTCGTGGGCCAGTTCGGCAAGGAGGCCACCCCCGCCAAGCTGAAGGCCGCCATGCGTATCCTGGGCTTTGCCGACGTGGTGGAGGTCGCCATCGGCGCGGACCTGTGCACCGTGCAGGAGGCCAACGACTTCCTGGAGGAGGTCCCGGAGAAGCTGCCCTGGATGGGTACCTCCTGCTGCCCCGCCTGGTCCATGATGGCCAAGACCATGTTCCCGGAGTTCAAGGACAACATCTCCATGGCCCTGACCCCCATGGTCATCACCGCCCGCATGGTGAAGAAGGACCACCCCAACGCCCGCATCGTGTTCATCGGGCCCTGCGCCGCCAAGAAGCTGGAGGCCAACCGCCGTACCGTCCGCTCCGATGTGGACTTCGTGCTGACCTTTGAGGAGCTGCTGGGCATGTTCGACGCCAAGGACATCGACTTCTCCAAGATCGAGGCCGACCCCGCCGACGACATGACGGAGGGCACCGGCCTGGGCCGGGGCTTTGCCGTGGGCGGCGGCGTGGCCGCCGCCGTGGTGGAGGCCATCAAGCACATCGACCCGGACCGGGAGATCAACATCGAGTACGGCGACGGTCTGCGGGAGTGCAAGAAGATGCTGCAGATGGCCAAGGCCGGCAAGCGCAACGGCTACCTGTTGGAGGGCATGGCCTGCCCCGGCGGCTGCGTGGCAGGCGCCGGCACCATCCAGCCCGTGAAGCAGAGCACCATGAACGTCCAGAAGTTCAAGGAGGCGGCCCCGGAGCAGAGCTGCACCACCAGCCCCTTCCTGCCCCGGCTGGAAGAGGTCGAGGAGTAACTACAAGACAGATAACCCCCGGGAGCGGCAAAGGCCGTTCCCGGGGGTTTTGTCAGGAGACGATTCCCGCCCGCTCGTTAAGCTGTGCATTTACCCAGAGGATTTGGTGCAGACGTTCAAAATCCGCGGCTGAGGAGGTGTAGCTTTTTACGCTGTCCAGAACCGTCCAGTCTGCGCCGGTTTTTTCAATATATGCCGACATCCATTCCTCCACCATGGCGTTGCCCTCCTCCAGCGTAACGGTGCGGGTCTGAACGGGGCCGTAAAGCTTACTTTCAGGATAGGTCCAAGTGACGGTTTGCAAATTGTCTACCAGAGCCAGCAGCATGATCGCGTAGTTCTCCATGAAGACGGGGTCTATGGCAGAGAAGGGGTCCTTAAATTCCAACGTACAGCCGTAGGGCGCGCTGGAAGTCTGCAGGCTCATGGTATACGCGCCCATCATGTTGGGAATGTTCAACGTTTCGAGCACCTGTCCCACGGCGGGGGCGTTGCCCACATAGGGCGTCCGCGCCTCCAGACACGCCCGGGTCCAGCCGCTGATGACCATGCCGTCCTGCCAGACCAGTTCGCCGCACAGCCACACTTCATCCACGCCGTCCAGGGGGATCAGCAGGCGGCCCCAGGCCTCCTTATGGAGCGGGGAGGCCGTGACCATCCGCCCGTAGACCGACACCACGCCGTCCTGCTCCTCCACCTCCCAATTCTTGTAGGCGTAGTCGGGGGAGTCGCCGTCGATGACCAAGTGCAGCACGTTCTCCTCATCGGCGTAGGCCCGCAGGGTGTAGCTCTGGGCCTGGGCCGGCGTGCCGATCAGATAGATCTTCGCGGCAAAGCCCGCCGCGATGATCAGCACCACGGACAGGACCGCCAAAATCACCCGCCGCCGGTTCCGCCGCTTCACGGTTTTCAGATAGTCCACCTCTTTGGCGGTCTCCTCCCGCTCCGGCGGCGCCTCCGGCGCGGTCATGGCGTCCTTTCGCGCCGCGCAGTCCGGGCACGCCGCCAGATGGGCCTCCACCGCCGTGTTGGTCTCCTCCGAGGTCAGTCCCTCCACATAGGATGGCAGCAAATCCCGCACCACCCCGCAGGTCAGATCATTCTTCATCGCTCGCGCCTCCGTTCCGCAGTTTTTCCTTGCTCCGGTAGAACGTCACCCGGGCCCAGGTCTCCGTCCGGCCCATCACGTCGCCGATCTCCCGGAAGCTCAATCCCCCGAAAGCCCGGAGGTATACCACCTCCCGGGCGTCGGGACCCAGGCCGTGGACCTGCCGCAGCAGCGCCATGCGCCCCTCCCGCTCCAGAAGTCCCTCCTCCGCCGAGGGCGTTGGGGCCTCCGGGACCTCCTCCGGCATGGGGGCCTCCCGCCGGTGCTTTCGCAAATGCTGGTACCACAGGTGTCTGGCGATCTGGCACAGCCAGACGGACACCTTGCACCCGCCGTCGAAGCGGTCCACGGACCGGACGGCCTGGTAGAAGGTCTCCTGGGTCAGCTCCTCCGCAAGGCCCGGGTCATGGCACTGGGAAAGGAGGAACTTATAGACGGTCCGGGCGTGCTGCCGGTAAATTTGGCTCATATCGTCCATGGCGTCCCCTCCTTTCACCCCATATATCCGTTTGGGAAGCGGTTCGTTACAAAAATCCGAAAAAAATCTGACGGCCGGCCGCCGTCAGATTTTTTGTCATTCCAGCATTTGCGATTCAAACATCTCGTCAAAGGACCGGATGTAGTAATCGGCGACGCGCCGGATCTCCGCCTGATCCTCCTCCGCCGACGGGTCGTACACCGCCGCCACCCGGAACCCGGCGCTCTTGGCGGTCTGGATGGCGTGGAGGGCGTCCTCGAACACCACCGTGTCCCGCTTGGTGGAGCGGAGGCGGCGCATGGCCATCTCGTAGATCTCCGGGCTGCGGTTTTTGCCCACGCCCACCTCCGGGCAGGTCAGCATCCCCCGGAAGTACTGGTCGATGCCCGCGTGCCGCAGCGCGGCCTCCGCCAGGCGGCGGTCCGTGGCGGTGGCCACATACATCCACACGCCCTCCATTTTCAGCAGGGACAAAAACTTCTGGACGCCGGGCTTGGCCTGGACCTGGTGGAAGTAGAAGTCCTCCACCTGGCCCTCGATCTGGGCCACGATCTCGTCCACCGTCTGGGACAGGCCGTAGGCCTCCCTGCAGTAGGCCGCGCCCTCCCGCACGGTCACGACCCGCAGCTTGTCCCGCAGCTCCGGCCCCGGCTCGATGCCGCTGGCCCGGAGCAGGTTGGGGCCCAGGTCGTTCCAGATGGGCATGGAGTCCAGCAGAGTGCCGTCCATATCAAAAATCGCGCTTTGTAACCGCATAAAAACCTCGGATCATTAGAGTGAAGATTGAAGAGTGAAGAGTGGAGATAGGAGATATCCCGCGCCCGCAGGTGCGGAGGAAGGGGGTCAGGGGAAAACTGCGGTTTCCCCAGTTCTTTCGCCAGCGGCGAAAGAAGAAATTTCAATCATTTTCGCCGCGACATGTGCGTGGCGAAAATACCGAGACCCAGCCGCCTTGGGCGGCGTCCACCAGTGACCGATGTCACTGGTGAGGGGGAATCTAAAGGGGGGACTGGTCCCCCCTTTAAGCCCCCGTCAGCAGAGCTTCGCCCCCGCCGGGATGGCGTCGTCCACCATGATCAGGTGCAGCGCCTCCTGGCCCTTTTCGGTGTGGACGGCGGAGATCAGCATGCCGTTGCTCTCCAGACCCATCATCTTCCGGGGCGGCAGGTTCACGATGGCGATCAGCGTCTTGCCCACCAACGTCTCCGGCTCGTACCACGCGTGGATGCCGGACAGGATCTGCCGGTCCACGCCGGTGCCGTCGTCCAGGGTGAACTTCAGAAGCTTGGCGCTCTTCTTCACGGCCTCGCAGGCCTTGACCTTCACGGCCCGGAAGTCGCTCTTGCAGAAGGTGTCGAAGTCCACCTTTTCCTCCAGCTGCGGCTCCACCTCGATGGCGGGCAGGGCGGCTTTCTTCGCCGCCTCGGCGGCGGCTTCCAGCTCCGCGATGGCCTTGTCCATGTCGATGCGGGGGAACAGGTTCTCGCCCTTGGTGACGGAAACCGTCTCGGGAAGCGAACCCCAGACGGCGGCGCTGTCCCAGGTCCGGGCCTCGGCGGGCGCGCCGATCTGGGCGAACAGCTTCTCCATGCTGTCGGGCATGAAGGGACTCAGCAGGATGCCGCAGACGCGGGTGGCCTCCAGCAGGTTGTACAGCACATGGGCCAGCCGCGCGCCGTTGGCCTCCATGTCCTTCGCCAGCGCCCAGGGGGCGGTTTCGTCGATATACTTGTTGGCCCGCTGGATGACCTTGAACACCTCCGCCAGGGCGTTGTGGGGGGCGCAGGACTCCATCTGCTGCTCGTAGATCCTCCGCAAAGCGGCGGCCTTCAGCACCAGATCCAGGTCGAAACGGCGGGGATCGCCGGCGTCGCCGCCCACGGCCACGCCGTTGGCGCCGTCGGCGTTCAGCGCGTCGGCCAGCCGCTTTTCCGTGTCCGTCGCGCCACAGCCCGCGGGCAGCGTGCCGCCGAAATACTTGCCCGCCATGGCGGTGGTGCGGCTGACCAGGTTGCCCAGGTCATTGGCAAGGTCGGTGTTGATGGTCTGGATCAGCAGCTCGTTGGAGAAGTTGCCGTCGCTGCCGAAGGGGAAGGTCCGCATCAGGAAGAACCGCAGGGCGTCCACGCCGAACTTCTCCGCCAGGATATAGGGGTCCACCACGTTGCCCTTGGACTTGCTCATCTTGCCGCCGTCCAGCAGCAGCCAGCCGTGGCCGAACACGTGCTTGGGCAGGGGCATACCCATGCTCATCAGCATGGCGGGCCAGATGATGGAGTGAAACCGCACGATCTCCTTGCCCACGAAGTGATAGTCCGCGGGCCAGTAGTGGTCGTAGTCGTCGTACTTGTCGTTCAAAAAGCCCAGGGCGGTGGTGTAGTTGAACAGCGCGTCCACCCACACATAGACCACGTGGCCCGGGTCGAAATCCACGGGGATGCCCCAGGTGAAGCTGGTGCGGGAGACGCACAGGTCCTCCAGGCCGGGGTCGATGAAGTTCTTCACCATCTCGTTGACGCGGCTGCGGGGCTGGAGAAAATCGGTGTTCTCCAGCAGGTCCCGGACCTTGTCGGCGTACTTGCTCAGGCGGAAGAAGTAGGCCTCCTCCTCCGCGTCCTGGACCTCCCGGCCGCAGTCGGGGCACTTGCCGTCCACCAGCTGGCTCTCGGTCCAGAAGGACTCGCAGGGCTTGCAGTACTTGCCTTTGTAGGTGCCCTTGTAGATGTCGCCGTTGTCGTGCATCCGCTTGAAGATCTTCTGCACGGCGGCAACGTGATAGTCGTCGGTGGTGCGGATAAAGCGGTCGTTGGAGATGTTCATCAGCTTCCACAGATCCCGCACGCCCTGGGGGCCGTCCACGATCCTGTCCACAAATTCCTTGGGGGTGACGCCGGCCTCCCTGGCCTTGTCCTCGATCTTCTGGCCGTGCTCGTCGGTGCCGGTCAAAAACATCACGTCGCACCCGGTCAGCCGCTTGTAGCGGGCCATGGCGTCGGTGGCCACGGTGCAGTAGGTGTGGCCGATGTGCAGCTTGTCCGAGGGGTAGTAGATGGGGGTGGTGATATAAAACTTCTTTTTTTCCATGGGGTTTTCTCCTTTTCACGGCGCGTCCGAATGAAAGAGCGCCGGTATTTGCTCGTAACTACTTATTATAGCGGTATCTTCCCGAAATTACAACATTTCAGAGCGGGATTTCCCGGATCTTTGCCAGGTCTCCGCCGCACAGGACCTCCAGGTTGGCGAAGATCTTCTCCGGCGGCCAGTCCCACCACTTCAATTCCAGCAGATAGTCGGTCAGCGCCCGGTCGAACCGCTCCCGGAGCACCCGGCAGGGGTTGCCGCCCGCGACGCGGTAGGCCGGAACGTCCTTCGCGACCACGGAATTGGCGGCGATGATGGCCCCGTCGCCGATGTGGACGCCGGGCATGACCGTGACGTTCTGGCCGATCCAGACGTCGTTCCCCACCACGGTGTCCCCCTTCAGGGGCAGGTCCTCCAGAGACGGCGTGCATTTCTCCCAGCCGCCGCCCATGATATTGAAGGGGTAGGTGGTGACGCTGTTCATCCGATGGTTGGCGCCGTTCATGATGAACGCCACGCCCCTGGCGATGGCGCAGAATTTCCCGATGACAAGCCGGTCCCCGATGAATTCATAGTGGTGGGTGACGTGATCCTCAAAGTGCTCGGAGTCCACGGGATCGTCGTAATAGGTGTAGTCCCCCACCAGGATGTTGGGGCGGGTGATGGTGTTTTTGATATAGCAGACGCTGGGGATGTTCGGATTGGGATGGATGGCGTTGGGATCAGGGCCAAACATAGACGCACTTCCTTTCGTGATTCATCTTACATAACAGGAGGCCGCTCAGGGCTGTCCGGGGCCTTCCTCCGCCAGGCTCCCCCGCCGCTTCCACCGGCCGGAGAGATAGTAGAGCACCGACAGCGTGAAGCCCACGATCCAGCCAACACCCACGCCGTAGTACATATAGTCCGGCCCATAGTGGTTGGCAAACCAGTAGACGGCGGGCACCCGCACCAGGATCAGGGAGATGATGACATCCACCATGGGGAACACGCTGTCCCCCGCGCCCCGCATGGCGTTGTTCAGGCTGAACATAACGGAGAACAGGACGTAGAAGGGCATGATGCACTTCAAATACACGGTCCCCGCCTGGATGACCGTGGCCGTGTCGGAGAAGAAACCCACCAGCGCCGGCCCCAGAGGAATGAGGACCAGCATCACCGCCGACCAGACGACGGCGGAGACCACCGTCACCCGCACGCCCCGCCGGACCCGGTCCGGACGCCTGGCGCCGATGTTCTGCCCCACGAAGGACGTGACGGCGTTGGAGAGGCTCTGCACCGGCAAAAACGCCAGCTGGTCCAGCTTGGACCCCACGTTGTACGCGGCGGTGAACTCCTTGCCGTAGGAGTTGATCTTGCTCATGACCACCATGGCGCCCACCGCCACCAGGGACATCTGGACGCCCGCCGGCAGGCCGATGCCCATGATCTGACGGAACAGCCGCCCGTCGAACCGGCGGCAGAAGGGGCGGATGGCGATCTCCGGGTACTTGCGGTTGATATAGGCGAGGCCGAACAGCCAGGAAAAGGCCTGGGAGATGATGGTGCCCAGGGCCACGCCCAGCACGCCCAGGCCGCCCGCCAGCACCAGCGCCAGGTCCAGAAGGATGTTCATGATGGCGGAGATGGCCAGAAACAGCAGCGTGGTCCGGCTGTTGCCAAGGCCCCCCAGGATACCCGCATTCAGATTGTAGCCGATGGTGCCGATCAGCCCCGCGCACACCACGATGAGATAGAGCCATGCCTCGTGATAGGCGCTCTCCTCCACCCGCATCAGAAACAGGATGGGCTTTACCAGCGCCACCGCCAGCACGGTGATGGGCACGGCGGCGACGACGAAGGACGTGTAGATGGTGTCCACCGCGTCCCGCACCCGGTCCAGCTTCCCGGCGCCGTAAAACTGGGCGATGACCACGGTGCCGCCGTTGGAGAGGCCCATGAACAGCGACGTGAACATGAAGATGACGGGAAAGCCCACGCCCACGGCGGCCAGGGCCCCGTCGCCCACGTACTGGCCCACCACCCAGCTGTCCACCATGTTGTACAGCTGCTGGAGGAAGCTGCCCGCCAGCAGCGGCAGGGCAAAGTAAAAAATGTGTCCGGCGGGGCTGCCAACGGTCATGTTCCGCATACCGCCGTGAGAAGGTTTTTCGTTCATAAAAACACCCTTTTTTGATGATCAGGAATACTTTACACCATTTATGTGCGTTGGGCAATTGTTTTTTTGCGCGGAATCGGATACAATGTGGAAAACACACGAAGGATCGGAGGACTTTGCGATGAAACTGGTATCCTGGAACGTCAACGGCCTGCGGGCCTGCCTGGGGAAGGGCTTTCTGGACTTCTGCGCCTTCGCGGACGCGGACGTGATCTGCCTGCAGGAGACGAAGATGCGCCCGGAGCAGGCGGAATTCGACCTGCCGGGGTACACCCGGTTCTGGAACAGCGCCGACAGGGCGGGCTACTCCGGCACCGCCGTTTTCACCCGACAGGAGCCGCTGAGCGTTACTTATGACTTCGGCATTGACGAGCACCGCCACGAGGGCCGGGTCATCACGGCGGAGTACCCGGCGTTCTATCTGGTCTGCTGCTACACCCCCAACTCCAAGGACCAGCTGGCGCGGCTGGATTACCGCATGGCCTGGGAGGACGACATCCGGGCGTACCTTCTGGAGCTGGACGGGAAAAAGCCGGTGGTCTACTGCGGCGATCTGAACGTGGCCCACGAGGAGATCGACATCAAGAACCCCAAGACCAACCGGATGAACCCCGGCTTCTCCGACGAGGAGCGGGCCAAGATGACGCGGCTGCTCTCCAGCGGGTTTGTGGATACCTTCCGGTATTTATACCCCGACAAGACCGGGGCCTATTCCTGGTGGAGCTACCGCTTCAACGCCCGGAAGAACAACGCGGGATGGCGCATCGACTATTTCATCGTGTCGGAGCGGCTGAAGGAGAAGATCAAAAACGCCGATATCTGGAGCGAGGTCATGGGGAGCGACCACTGCCCCGTGGTGCTGGAGCTGGATGTGTGAAAAAAGGCCAGCCGGACCGTCAGGTCCGGCTGGTCAAAGCTTTCAGCGCTCTGTAATCTTCCATGATCTCCTCGTCGAGCTTTTCTCCGCGCTGCAGAGCCAGCTCCACCGAGGTTATGATCTGGGCCCTGTAAATGATGCGCTCACATCGGGCGGTGGCCTCCATCATCGTTTCGTAAGCGGATTTGTAATCTGGTTCATTTGGCATTGCAATCCCTCCTTAGTACCATTATAGGTCAGATTAACCCTATTTTCAATAGGGCAATGGGGCATAATTTTTTCGGGTGATAGTATGACACCGATGAAAATGCTCCGAAAGGCCCGAAGGTATTCTCAGGTGAAGATGCAGATGCTGACGGGAATTGACCAGAGCGACTACTCCAAAATCGAAACTGGAAAGCGGAACATGACCTTTGAACAGTGCCGACGGATCGCGCTGGCGCTGGAAACCAGTATGGATTATTTGGCGGGGTTGACTGACGATCCAAATCCATATCCTCGAAAAAAGTGAGGCCGGCCCTTGAGGGAGAGGTAACGTAAGGAAGTTACCTCTCCCTTACTATTTGCAGACAGCCGAGAGTGATTGAATTGCAGGAAATACAACACTTCGGAGGAAACTATCATGGAAAAATCTACATTTGAGCGGATGGGCGGAATCTACCGCCAGGAAGGAGATTATCTTCTTCCGAACCTCGCCGTTCCTGAACTTGCTCCTATCGGCATATGGGGCCAACGGCATTTGCGGTACATTAAAGCACACCGCAAAGCTATCTACACTGGCCTGTTGCTGGGCGGCAAGCTGAACGACTATCTGACTGAAGTTGACCGGCAAGCGGAGGAAATGTTTCTTCGGCTGGTAAATCAGATGGCAGCGCAAGAGGGCATTTCAGAACAACTCAAAGCGGAGAATCAGATAGAATGGGTGCGGCGCATGAACTCTATCCGTGACCGTACAGAGGAAATTATCTATGCAGAATTGATTTATTGTTAAAGGCAAAAAATAGGAGTGCTGGCATCACACCAGTACTCCTATTTTTTGCCTTATCACAATCTAAAAATTCAACACAATACTCTAACCCTCTCAAAACACATTATCATCATCAATATGCTCCATTATATCTTCTACCCGACAATGTAAAATATTACATAACTTATCAATCGTATTAACTTGCACATTCTCATTATGTCGCAAACATAGCGATATGATCCCTGCCGAAGAATTTATTTGGGACGCAGATAAAGATTGTTAATGGTGCAGATATTGAGATTCACACCATATAGGAGCTACTTAATCACGCAATTCTGACAGCACAATGCCAATATCCCCATTGATGCAGACCGCCTTCTTTTGAAGCTCCTTCGGTACAAATGTCTGCCCATAGTTGATACAGGCATAGGTTGCTTTCGGGTTTTGAGCGGTCATCTTCCAAAACGGATACTTTATGATGACTGGGGTGTTCAACCCGACTCCCAACTCCAAAAACAGCACCCGCATCCCGTTGTGGCGGCGAAGGAACTCCTCATACCGTTCGGCGGCGGCATACCAGCCCTTATCCTGTACAAAGGTGTTGTCGCTCCGCAGATTCATCGTCATGGGCCTGCCGCATTTGGGACAGTGTGGGATCAGCTCCGCCGGCACCTTCATATCCCGCTGCTCTGCTATCATGCGCCGGACGGTCTCCTCATTGTCATAGGTCTCCTGATGGCAGGGGCCGGAGCACTGCCAGAGGCCGTAATCTCCCTGGGTATAGAACAGCCGCTTTTTATCAAATCCAGCCATCTGAAACTGGTGATCCACGTTGGTGGTAAGGACGAAATAGTCCTTGTCCGCCACCAGCGACAACAAATCATCATAGACCGGCTTGGGTGCTTTTTCATAGCGGTTTACCATGATGTGGCGGCTCCACCAGGCCCAGTATTCCTCCAACGATTCAAAGGGATAAAACCCGCCGGAATACATATCCCGGATGCCGTATTTTTGAATAAAATCGCTGAAATGGCGTTCAAACCGTTCCCCGGAATAGGTTAGCCCCGCCGATGTGGACAGCCCGGAGCCCGCGCCGATTACTACAGCGTCGGCTTCGTCTAACACCTGCTTCAGCTGGTCAATTTGCTCCGAGAAGGTCTTGGTAGATGGCCGCGTCAATATCCTTGAAAACATTAAAAATCACCTTTCTGATGGAAGTGTCGTGCCGCAGGAAATCAGTGACCGTTTTCACGGCGATCTCAGCGGCCTCCTGGTTGGGAAAGTGAAATTCTCCGGTGGAGATACAGCAGAAAGCCACCGTTTCCAGCCTGTGCTCCGCCGCCAGTTCCAGGCAGGAGCGGTAGCAGGAGGCCAGTTCCTCCCGGTCCCGCTTTGTCACCCGCCCCTGGATAATGGGACCGACGGTGTGGAGCACATACCGGGCCGGAAGATTGTAGCCCCTTGTCAGCTTGGCCCGGCCATTGGGTTCCGGGCGGCCCTGGGCGGTCATGATTTGATTGCACTCGTCCCGGAGCTGGAGGCCCGCCGCCGAGTGGATGGCGTTGTCGATGCAGCCATGACAGGGACAAAAGCAGCCCAGAAGAGCGGAGTTGTCCGCATCCACGATGGCGTCCGCCGCCAGACGGGTGATGTCCCCCTGCCAGACGGCGATTTTGGGATTGGAGGCCACGGCGGGCAGGGCATCCGCCTCCACCACGCCCTTGGATTCCCGCTCCTCCGCCAGCAGCTCGTCCTGCATCTGCAAAAACTCCGCCTTCAGCGGCATGGGCGGCCGGACATTCATCAGGCTGCGGAGCAGGCGCCGCTGGGCGGCGTCCTCCCGGGGGAACTGCGCCGCCTGGGCGCAGTATTCCGGCATCTCATCCAGAAGAAATCGGTTCAGATGTTGGATTTTTTCCATTCTGTTCATCCTGAGTCCTCCTCTCAGCCCAGCTTCTCCACGGCCTTTACCGGGCAGATGCGGAAGCAGCTGCCGCAGTGAAGACAGTGCATGGCGTCTATGCGGCGGGGGACCGTATTGGCAATGCAGCCCGCCGGACAAACGCTGCGGCAGCCCTGGCAGCCGATACACTTGTCCCCGTTGATCCGGTAGCCGGTCTCATGGCTCTCTTCTCCGCCGAAGGAAAAGTTCCAGCGGAAGGGCGGCTGCTGGGACAGGTCAAAGTATTCGCCTGCACCCTTGTAGATTTGAAACACCTCCAAAGCCTTCCGGCTCTTGGCGGTGGGATACAGCTTCTCCATATAGGGGTTCTTCTCGAAAATCTCTTCCAGCCGGTCCTGTCCGATGCTGCGGACATGGCCCCGCAGGGAGATCGCCACGGAGGAGAGGGTGTCACCACCTTTCAAGCCGCTGAGGGCCACAAAGGGATGGGCCGTCAGGCGGTCATAAAAGGATTTTCCCTTGGCCGTCAGAAAGAACAGGCCGTCCTCGTCCGCCAGCATCAGGTCGATGACACAGGTCTGGGGCAGGCCCTTTTCGTCCACGGTGGCGAATACCGTGGAATGGATGTCATGCTGCAAAATGTGTAAAATTTCTGTTGGGGTCATGGGATGGTCCCTCCTGAGTTGTTTCCGTAGATATTGTAGCTTCGTTTCGCCTGGCCATAAAGTACGCACAATCTTGTGACATAGTTACCTGCAGGTAACGAAAAGGATCCCGCCGGAAGATGGACTCTGGCCATCTGCTGGCGGAGCTTTTGACCCTAAAAGCCGTGGGTGGACACCCAGCCGTGCGTGACCATAAAAACTGCGTACAGGATCGTAAGAATGGCGCACACATTGAAAAACCAGTAAACGACCAGGTCCATTCCGGCCCTGAATTTGTGGATCATGCGCCAGAATTTCCTTTGGCTCTCCATTGGCGCGATGGCACTGAGCAGGAACAGGATGAAAATAAACCCAAATATAATGATTGCGATTTTGGTGGCCATAGCATCACCCTTCCGTTAATCAGAGCTGTCCCTGTGGTAGATGCGCTTGGCCTGACAGGGCACGTTGCAGGAGTCGCAGTTCCCCGTGCACTTCCAGCCCTTTATGCATTTCATTTGCTTACGGAACATACGGATTCCATTTAGGACGAATGCTAAGATGATAATTCCCACAATAACGGTTCCCATAGTTACCTCCTACTCAAAGCCCGGCGATCCACCGGCCCGCCTCCCGGCCCATAGTCTGGGCCATGCTGATGCTCTGTCCCGGCAGGGAGGTGGTGTACTGAAATCCAAAGCGCCCGCCGCAGCAGTTTCCGGTGGCAAACAGGCCGGGGATGGGCTCAAAATCCCCATCCAGCACCTGCTGATGCTCATCGGTCAGCAGGCCGCTGACCGTCACCAGCAGCTTCAGGGACTGACCGCCGGGCTTGTGGCTGTCCTTGATCTGCCCGCAGGCATAGAAGGGCGCTTTCTCAATGGGATGGAGCAGATGTGGGTCTTTGCCGAAATCCGCATCCCGCCCGGTTCGGCACAGCTCGTTATAGCGGCGCACCTCGCCGAGAAAAGCGGCACGCGCCTCCGGTGTGTCAAACATCAGCTCCGCCAATTCTTCCAGAGTATCTGCACAATAAAGAGGGCGGCGGGTTCCAGCCATGTCCTGATTGAATGTAGCCTTGCCTTTATTGGCCCGAGCTTTTTCCAGCGCCTCGTCCAGTTCGGCAAGCTCCTTTGGGTCCGTGTAGTCAAACACGGCGTGACAGGGGGCCTGATAAGTGATCTGCTCCCGGATGCTGCTGTCAAAGACGCCCCAGAGCATCCCATTGGGCTGTCTGGCCCCGGCCAGGGCGGCCAGGATATGGGTTCCGAAGCCCTCGTCGGAATACCGCCTGCCATGCTTGTTCACCCGCAGGACGGCGGTGGATCCCAACACATCAAAGCCGGGGAAGGAATAATTTCCGCCCACGGCGGCGTGGGAGCGGGGCTCCAGCCGCCCGCCGGCCCACACGCCCATCCGGATGCCGCTGCCGTCCCAGCCGTGGCCGCTCCAGTCGCCCTCGTCGATCAGGTCGGCGGCTTCGGTCAACAGGTCACGGCACATGGCCTCATTTTTGCTGTAATCCCCGGCGGCCAGAAGCACACCCTTGCCGGCCCGGAAGCAGCAGTAACTGCCGTCCGGGAGCTGTCCCACCACGCCGGTCACACGGTCATTTTCTTTGGTCAGATGGCAGGCGCGGACGCCGAAGAAAAACCGTGCGCCCCGCTCCCTGGCAAGCTGCTGGTTTCCCTTTACCGCCTTATTCTGCAGCGCAACGCCCATTTTCGGCGTACCCGGCCACGCTTTAAGACCATTGAGAGAACGAGGGAAATTGGGGCTTGGCGGGGTCAAGGCGGGATGGATGCTGTCCTGCTCCTCCTGGGTCAGCGGCTCTATGAACCAGTCAAAGCAGTCGCCGCACTGCTCCGCATAGGTGCGGATCAGACGCACATTAGAGCGGTTGTTGGTGCGCAGCTGCCAGTCGTTGACAAACTCATCCACATCCACCGGCGGCAAGCCATGCCGGGCCTGCCACTTGGAATTGATGTGGCCGATCTCGCCGATTCCCAAGATCCACTGCTTTCCCTCCGGCTGCTGCTCCAGCACGATGACAGAGGCCCCGGCCTCCGCCGCGCCCCGGGCGGCGCAGGTCCCGGCATGGCCCGCGCCGATGATGATAATATCGGCCTGCTCCCACCTTGTGATCTCCGCCTCCGGGATAGGCTCCGGGGGTACAGCCCAGGAAAACTTTGTCATGGGATCTCTCCTTTACTGTGCGGCAGGTACGGCTGCACGGACGCTGAGCAGGGCGCGCAGGGCATTTCCGCACCGTTTATAGACCAGATAGGTCACCAGAGAGGTGACACCATGCTTTACCAGGTTGAAGGGGAACACGCCGTACAGCATCAGGGTGACATTGTCATGCACCAGCGGATTGACGGAGGACCCCATTTCCAGAATGGCCTCCATGGGCATCCCATACAGGGAGGAATACATGGGAAACGCGATGTATGCGTTAAGGAAAATGGCCATGATGCTGACCAGTACAGTGGAAACGCTTAAAGAGATCATCGCTCCCCTTTTGGTGTGGACGCGCTTGTAGATCAAGGCGGCAGGCAGCACAAAGGCGCAGCTGCCCACAATATTCATAAGCTCCCCCACAAAGGCGGTCTCCGTCCCCTGCAGCAGCAGCTTCAGAATGATCTTTACTACGATCACAGCGCAGCCGCTGACCGGCCCCAGGAAAAAGCCGGCAAACAGAGCCGGCAGCTCGGCGATGTCGAATTTCAAAAAGGTCGGCGCGAAGGGCAGAGGAATGTTGATGGACATCAGGACAGCGGACAGCGCGCCCAGCATCCCGATAAAAGCGATAGTCTTTGCATGACTGGTCTTGGTATTCATAAAATATACGCTCCTTTGGATCCGGGGGAGAGAAAGGGCTCTGGAGTATACAGACTCCAGAGCCCTTTGCGTCTTCTTTCATCCGGACTATGACCGTCGGTATCGGAGTTGCACCGATTCGTGCCTTACGGCTCGCGGACTTTACCGCCGGTGGGGAATTTCACCCCGCCCTGAAGATCATTATGAAATATTTTGGTGTCAGCCCGTTGGCTTAAAACTCGTAGGGAGGATTGCCGGAGAAGTCGGCGATGACGCCGTGGGCGTCCTCCAGATAGAACACCGCGAAGGTCGGGTTGTCAGCGGTCTGATAGTTGCCCTTGACAATGGGATTCTCCAGCGCGGCTTCCTTGATGGCCTTGTCGTCCACAAAGACGGCCTTGCCGCTGAGCCGGATCCACTGATAGGTGGGAGAGGCGACGCTGATCTGGATGTAGGGGTTGGCCTGCAGCTCCTTGTAGACCTCCTTGAAGTTGCCGGTGTTGAACCACAGCTTGCCGTCCTTCTCGAAGCTGAACATGAAGGGGCGGCACTTGGCCTTGCCATCCAGGCTCACGGTAGCCAGGTACTGGACAGGGTTCTCAGTCAGAAATTCAGATACTTTGCTCATAATAATGATCTCCTTTTGATGAAATATTTTCATTGCTTTCGCAATTACTTTCTTACGACACTGATACGCTCCTGGATATGGTTGCCGCTGACGATCTCGTCGACCATGGCGATGGCGTAGTCCGCATAGCTGATGATGCTTTCGCCCCGTTCATTCAGGGTCAACTCCTCGCCGGCCAGAATGTACGCGCCGGTGCGCTCGCCCTCCGCCTGGAAGTCACCGGCAGGGCTGATAAAGGTCCACCGCACATCGTTCCGCTCACGCAGATCGGCCAGCGCCTTCCCCTGCGCCTTGGCCAGAGGCAGGAACATCGCGGGGAAATCGGGGCCGTCGGATACGACTGCGGTGTGCTCCTTGTTCACATACAGGCTTCCGGCGCCGCCGACCACCACGAGCCGCTTCTCCGTGCCAGAGAGGATGTCGCACAGGTGCATCAGGGACTTGCTGTGCAGCGGGAGCACTTCCTCCGCCCACGCGCCGAAGGCGTCCACGACCACATCATAAGCCGCCATATCCTGCGCGGTCAGGTCAAACAGGTCTTTACGGACGTACTGCTTGGCCTCCGTCTGGTTCTCGCCCTTCGCGATGGCGGTCACGTCCAGCCCTCTGCCGACAGCCTCCTTCACGACCAGCTTGCCAACTCTGCCGTTTGCACAAACAACTGCAATCTTCATTTTGAATACCTCCATCGAAAAAGTGTTGTAATGCTTTTGATTACAACGAGAGTATAGCACCCCTTCGATGTAATGTCAAGACTTACAACGAAATTTTTGAAACTTTTTTTGGCGCTGTAATCATTGACATTACACCTTGTCGCGCTTATAATAAAACGAATGTGAGGTGACCGATATGCAATTTTCTTCAAGGCTTCCAATCGCGGTACACGTCTTGCTGGCAATCGTGGAATTTGAGGGAAAGGAAAAGACGACGTCCACCTTCCTGGCCGGAAGTGTAAATGTAAATCCCGTCATCATACGCAATACTCTGGGGCAGTTGAAAGCTGCGGGGCTTGTTACGGTAAAGGCCGGAGAGGGCGGCGCGTCCCTTGCGAAAAAGCCAGAGGACATTACTCTGGTGAACATCTTTGATGCCGTTGAGAAAGAGGAAACGTTATTCCATTTTCACGAAAATCCCAACCCCGCATGTCCTGTTGGAAAGAATGTTCACGCGGTATTGGATAACAAGCTCTTCGCGATACGGGAGGCCATGCGGGAAAAGATGGGATCCATCACTTTACAGGATTTAATTGATGATATGAACCATATACTCTCTCAATAGTTTGAAATGGAGCACTTCCGCCGTCTGGCATCCATCAAGCAAGATTATTCATGGGAAGCCTATTGCCGTGACCTGTCGAATGACAAGAAGCTGTGGAACAAATTTACCAGGGGCCTGCAACACGGGCTCCGGCAGATTGATTTTAGAACCTGTTGGAACGACAACGCCACGCAAGAAGAACTTTTGCGGCTGGAGTTTCAAGAATAAAAGCTTTCAAGAGGTGGGGAAGTATACGGTGTTTTCTAAAAAGCATTGACAAACATTCGTTCTATATGTTATCATGTAATCCCTTGTGAAAAGGGAACAAACTGAATAGGCTATACTGATCGAAACAGTAAAAGCCGGTTACATAGACAACCACACAAGAACCCCAGCGGGAGGTGAGTTCCCGCTGGGGTCGGTGCGTCTATGTACCGGCTTCTTTTTTGTTTTGACAACTGAATGACCGTCCGAGAGTGGTAACTGTGCCAAGACCTCCCGCCACAGGGAATGAGCAAGACAACGCCGCTGAAAGGGGGCGGAACACTCCCGGGTAGAACGGCAAATGACCCCCACGCTCCACAGAAAAGAAGCCGCCGAACGACAGCCCGCAGCCCTGTCTTGTGGGGTAGCGAGCATAGCTTTTGTGTTGCCGGGGGCGCCCCAAAAGCGGGCGGCGCTTTGCGTCGAAAGGGGTTTCACCCCTATCACCCCGGCCGGAAAGGAGCGGCACAACATGACCGACAGAAAGAGGACGACAGCCATCCAGGTGCGGGTGACTGAGCAGGAAAAACGGAAGCTGGAACGTCAGGCCAAGCGGTGCGGCCTGTCCCTGTCCGGGTATCTCCGGCGGGCAGGCGCTGGGAAGCCTGCGGCGGCTTTCCCCAGCCAGCGGTTCCATGACCTCTACCGGCAGGTCAACGGCCTGCGGGATAATCTCACTACCCAGCCCATGGAGCGGACAGCGGCCCAACTGGACGAGCTGGCGGGGCAGATCCTGACGGCCTACACCAGCGGGGGTGTGGACGATGGCAGTAACTAAAATCTGGCCTGTCAAGGACAGTTTGGCCCGAGTGGTGGATTATGCCCAAAACCCGGAGAAAACCATCTACTCGGACTTACAGAATGTTCTCCACTACGCCGCGAACAAGGAAAAGACCGTTGAGGGGGTGGAACGAGCCATGTTCGTCACCGGCGTAAACTGCAACCGGGACACTGCCTTTCAAGAAATGCAGGCGGTCAAGGAGCGGTTTGGCAAGACGGGCGGCAACGTGGCCTACCATGCCTATCAGAGCTTTAGGCCCGGTGAAGTCACCCCGGAGCTGTGCCACCGGCTCGGGGTGGAACTGGCAAAGCGGATGTGGGGCGACGAGTACCAGGTGCTTGTCGCCACCCACTTCAACACAGGAACTTATCACAATCATTTTGTGGTCAATTCCGTTGGCCTGTGGGACGGCAGGAAATTCAACTGCGGCAAACGGGCCTACTATCAGTTTCGCCAGTTATCGGACGATTTATGCAGGGAATACCAGCTTTCCATCATCAAAAATCCAAAAGGCAAAACACCCCGGAGCATTTACTTTGCGGAAAAGAACGGCGAACCCACCAAGTACAACTTGATGCGTGAAGCCCTGGACGCCGCTCTCAAGGTCAGCGTAGACGGCAACGACCTGCGAAAAGCCCTCCAGGAACAGGGCTACGAGTTGGACGCCAACCCCGCTCGCAAATATGCCACCCTGCGGCGGATCGGGAGCAAAAAGGCGGTGCGGCTGTACCGGCTGGGGGAGGGCTACGACCTCCCCGCACTTCGGGAACGGATCGAGGCAAACCGCCAGCGGTACGCCTATGACTTGGGTTATCAGCGGTACAGGCCCATTCCCGTTCAGCGGCTCCAGCCCAAACGACTGCGGTTGAAAGGCTCTTTCAGCATAGTGAAAAAGGTGGGCGGTTTTCGGGGTCTGTATCTGCACTACTGCTACTGCCTGGGAATTATTCCTAAAAACAGCGCCCACAAACCGCTTTCCCCGGAGCTGCGGGAGGAATGCCGCCGTCTGGACAGTATCAGCCGCCAGACGAAGTTGATTTGCCGGGAAAAGCTGGACACAGTGGGAGATGTTTCGGACTTTATCAGTAGGAAACAGGCTGATATAAAAGAGTTAAGCAACGCCCGTCAGAAGTGCTACAATCGTCTGCGCCGCTGTGAGAATGGGACGGAGATCGCCCAAATCAAGGCCCAGCGTGACCGGCTGACAGCGGCGATGGCCGTTTACCGAAAGGACATCAAAACTGCCGAGGGAGTACTCTCTCGGCACGACAGGCTGAAAGAGAACTTGAAGCTGGAACAGGAAATGCAGGCCCAGCGCATGGGCCGCACACAGGATAGGTTCAGAGAAAGGAGCGGAGCCAGATGAACATTTTTCAGATTGAATTAACTGAAAAAGAGTGGGAAATCCATGAGAAAATACAAGCCAGAGTAAAGGCAGAAACCGCATATCTCGCCACATTGAATTCAGAACAGCGCCTTGCATGGTTCCGGGAACGTCAGTACCCCCATCCCATCAGCTTTGAGCGGGAGATCGGCGGCACCGTCTATTCCGTCAACGCCCATTTCAGCGGTGACGCCGCCGAAGCCGTGGAGCAGAAGGTAAAACGCATTCTCGGTCGAAATATCACACGTTAAAGTGTTGAAGTTTTACGCCAGATATGGTATGATAAGGCTACCCTGCAATTCATATCACATCCGGCTGCGGAAAGGAGCATATTTTGAAGAAAAAGCAGCCAAATAACCAGAGAATTACAGCGTTATACGCCAGATTGTCCCGTGACGATGAAAAAGACGGCATCTCGGGTAGCATTCAGAACCAAAAAGCCGTTTTGGAAAAATTCGCCGCAGACAACCGCTTGCCAAACCCAAGATTTTTCTATGATGACGGCTATTCGGGCGTTTCGTTTACCCGTCCGGCCTTTATGGAGATCATGGAGCTGGCCGAGCAGGGGCTCGTGGCAAATTTCGTCGTGAAAGACCACTCCAGGCTGGGCCGGAACCGCCTTGTAGTGGGCCAGCTTCTGGAAGAAGATTTTGTCCGGCTGAACGTGCGGTACATCGCCATCATGGACAACATCGACACCGCCAACGGGGTCAGCGATATTGTTCCGATGCAAGACCTCTTTAATGAGTGGCACGCGAAAAATACCAGCGACAAGGTACGCCGTGTCATGCAGAGCCGGGGCAACGCTGGGATACCACTCACCACCAACCCGCCCTACGGCTACACGAAAGCGCCGGAGGATAAGAACAGGTGGATCGTGGACGAACCAGCGGCGAACATCGTCAAGCGGATATTCCAGATGTGTGTCAGCGGTTTGGGGCCGACCCAAATCGCAAAGAAGCTCAAGGCGGAGCAAGTACCCACGCCGACTGAATATTGGCGCAGCATTGGCAAGAAATGCGGCCCTGGCACAGGCCGACCGTTCAACTGGTGTTCCCACACGGTGGTGGAAATTTTAGACCGGCAGGAATATGTGGGCGACACGGTAAATTTCCGTTCTTTCAGCCAGTTCTTCAAGCAGAAAAAGCGGCTGGACAAGCCCCAGGAGGAATGGAAAATCTTCCCCAATACCCATCCCGCCATCATTGACCGGGAAACCTTTGCCCTTGTCCAAAGCCTCCGCCAGCACCGCCGCAGACCCACAAGGACGGGTATCGTGAGCATGTTCTCCGGGCTTCTCTACTGCGCCGACTGCGGGAGCAAGCTGGGGTACAGCGCCACCAACAACTACAAGCGGGAACAGGCGTTTTTCTTCTGTTCCGCCTACCGCAGCAATTCCGATGTCTGCTCCGCCCATTTCATCCGGGAGAAAGTGATCGAGGAGCTGGTGTTGGAGGGCCTGCAAAGGCTGTTGTGGTACATCCAGGTCTACGAAAAGCGGTTCGCCCAGGAGCAGATGGAACGGTTCGGACTGCAAGAGAGAAAGGCGCTGACCGCCAAGCGCCGGGATTTGGACAAAGCCAAACAGCGGGTGACGGAAATCGACCAGCTTATCCAAAAAAGCTACGAGGACATGACCAAGGGCCTGCTGTCCGAGGAACGGTTCGCCACGCTGACGGTATCCCTGGAAACCGAGCAGAAGCAGTTGAAAGCGGTGATCCCGGAGATGGAAGACAGCCTGGACGCTACCACAGACAAAGCCGCCGATTTGCAGCGGTTCATTGAGCGGGCCAGACAGGTGACCCGGCTGACGGAGCTGACGCCTGAAATCGTCCACGAGTTCATTGAGAAAATCGTGGTGTCCAAGCCGGAGAAGCTGGACGGCAAGCGACATCAGACAGTGGATATCTACTACAACACCGTTGGCCTGTGGACAGCACCCGACCTGGAAACGCTGGAACAGGAATATATGGCCTACTATCAGGCCATGCAGAAACGCAAGAAAAAGACGGCATAGCAACACTGCCACGCCGTCCTAATCAAATGATTTTCACTTATGAGTACCCGCCATCGGGGCAACTTCCTTATGGGAGTTGCCCCGACGGGGGCGGTCTTTTTTTATAAGCGGCCGCTTACGGAGAACAGCGCCCTGAAAAAAATTTTCAATATCCGTCAGTTCTGAAAACGCCCTCCCCCGGGCATATTCCCGCCCGCCTCCGCATAGGTTGTCCCAGAGGTGAAGCCCATGAAACCAAAGAAATTCCCCTCCGGCCTGCTGCGGCGGCTGGAGGCCGCC
>OIYT01000390.1_pt1 | contig 46883 bp, 41 predicted proteins | sample 1588201 | NCBI WGS metagenome assembly OIYT01 (sample SAMN03283260) | human gut metagenome | biome: human-associated habitat; material: feces | host: Homo sapiens | place: USA | collected 2013
TCGTTCATCACATGCCCTCCCTCCGGCGCTTCTCCCGCCGCAGCATCATCCAGATGACTACCGGTGCACCGAAAACGGCGGTGACGGTGCTGATGCTCAGTTCTGTGGGGGAAAAGACGGTTCTCGCAATGCCATCGCAAAACAGGCAGAACACCCCGCCGCCCAGAAAACAGGCGGGGAGAATCCACAGCGGCTTTGCCGTCCGGAACAGGCTCTTCATCAGATGGGGCACGGCAATCCCTACAAAGGAGATGGGACCGGCAAAGGCGGTGACGCAGGCGGACAGCACGCTGGACAGGAGAATCAGGGCGATGCGGAACAGCCGGATGTTGACGCCGAGATTCTGCGCATATGCCTCGCCCAGCTGGTAGGCGCCCATGGGCTTGGACAGCAGAAATGTGCACAGCAGGCCGGGGAAGACCGTCAGGGCAATGGTGCGGATGTCCCGCCAGCTCGTGCCGGAGAAGCTGCCCATAGACCAGTTGTGGAGGTTGACGATGTTGGAATCATCGGCAAAGGTGACCACGAAATCCGTGACCGCAGAGCAGATGTAGCCGATCATCACGCCGCAGATGATCAGCAGGGACATGCGGCGGACTTTTCCGGCGATGAGCAGAATGAACCCCATGGAGAGCATTGCACCGAGGAATGCGGCGGCAATGAGTCCCATTGACCCCAGCACCATGCCCTGTCCCAGAGAGAAGATCATGGCGAGGGCGACGGTGAGCTTTGCGCCGGAGGAGATGCCCAGAATGTAGGGGCCGGCGATGGGATTGGCAAAGAACGTCTGGAGCAGAAAGCCGGATACGGAGAGCGCTCCGCCCAGAGCCACTGCCGCCAGACAGCGGGGCAGCCGGATCTCCCAGAGAATGCGCCACGCCGTGGGGTTCTGTTCCTGTCCGAGAAGCAGTCCCAGAACCTGAGACGGGGAGAGCCGGACGCTTCCGCTGCACAGATTGACGGCAAAGAGCAGCGCCAGCAGCGCAGCAAGCAGCAGATACCGCAGCCAGTGGCGTGCCGCAGATGGATGATTTTGCAACGTGTGTTCCCTCCTATTGTACCCGGTGCAGATAGGTCAGCTGTGTCTTGCCGTCTGCCTCGCCGGTGACCACGGCGTGCAGGTCGGCGATCATGTCCGCTGCGCCGGTGGTCTGCTGAAACATGTTCTGCTCGGTGCACCAGACGTTTCCGCTTTGCACAGCGGCAAAATCCGCCAGCAGGGGACTCTTTTGCAGCAGCTGGTCGATGGTGCTGACGGCGCCGTCAATGGTGCTGTTGTAGATGAGATAGTCCGCATCCTTTGCGCCGGCATAGAACGCCTCCATCTGGATGTTCATGGTGGAGAGAGCGTTTTCCTCCACATTCAGGTCATCGGCGGAAAAGATGTACTGTCCGCCGGCAAGCTCAATCATCTTGGAGATATAATCCCCCGGCTTCCGCACATTGACGCTGCCGTTGGAGCTGATGTAGAAAAACGCCACGGTTTTTCCAGTGCTCTCGCCGGTGCAGATGTCGTCCAGCTTTCGGGACTGCGCCTGAAAAAACGACTCTGCCGCCTCGGTTTTCCCCAGCAGCAGCCCGTAGAGCTTGATCCACTCCATGCGTCCCAGCGGGTGGGACTCATAGCTGGAGTGTTCCACCAGCACGGGGATTCCCAGCGTCTCCAGCTTCTCCCGAATCTCCGGACTGTGATAGATCATGGTGGACTCCACCGCCAATGCACAGCCGCCGGAGAGGATCGCCTCATAGTCTGGCGCACTGTACTTTCCCACATATTCCAGCGTGCCGTTTTCCATGGCGCTTTGAACATTCGGCAAACTCCATCCGGTTTCGGCGGTGCTGGTCATGTGAACGCTGTCCAGTGCGCCGATGCCGTCAAACAGATCCATGGCGGAGCTGGCTGCCACATAGAGATTGTCCAGCGGCTGCTGAAGAATGGTGATGCTGTCATCCACACCGGCTGGCGGCGTTTCGCCCTCCGGTACCAGCAGATACTGGTCTTTGCCGGCGATGGTAATGAGGGCATCCTCGCCGTAGTAGTCCACGGAAAATTCCTCGGCGTATTCCAGCGCCATGTGTCCCGTGGGAGAACGGTCTGCCCAGGCACTGCCGGAGGAGGACTCCGCCGTTCCCGTTCCGCAGGCAAAGAGCAGCACGCAGGGCAGCAGCAGGCTGCATGCAGCGATCCGGCGCATCACTGCTTTTCCAGCGTGGCGGAGTCGAAGTACAGGGTATACTCGATCTCGTGAGGGGTGCTCATGGCAGTGGTGTCTGCCGAAACCGGCATGGCGTAATCAAAGCCCAGTACGGGAATCTGGAACTCCGAGTTTCCGTCAGTGTTGACAGGGTCATACTGCACGCCGTCCACTTTCATATAGTCATAGTTGGAGCTGCTCCAGAGGATGTCCGCCGTGACGCTGCCGTCTGCTACCGTGAGCGTTGCCGGAGATTCCACGCTGGCACGGCCGGAACCGCCCTCCAGTGTGACGGCAGCGGTATAGGTGCCGTCCTCCAGACTCAGGCTTTCCACCGAGGTGTAAGCATCCTCGGTGCGTGCGTCCATGGGCAGAGAGTCCGCCCGGAATACCAGCGTGCGGTCATACCAGATCTGTTTTTTCTTGCTGAATGCTGCGCAGTCAATGCCGGTATCCAGCGCCTCCACCGGCACGGTAAAGGTATGTGTGCCGTCAGCGTTTTCTGTGAAGGGAATGTAGCTGTCCGCATCCGCCTGTTCGGCTTCCGCACCCGTTCCCATGTAGAGATAGAGGTAACCCGTTCCGCCCATGGTCATGGCAGCGGTCATGCTGCCGTCTCTGACGGTCAGCTGACAGGCGGTGATCTGGAACATGGTGGAGCTGGAATCCACGGTGATGTCATATATGCCGTCCTTGATCTCGCTGCCGGAGATGGGTTCCATGCCGTCCTGTACCACCTGAACTGTTTCGGCGGTGACAACGGCGGAGGATTCCTCGGAAGCGGCGGAGCCTGCGGTTTCCTCCTTGGCAGTGCTGCCGCATCCGGCACAAAGCGCAGCGGTCAGACAGAGGGAGAGTGCGGCGGAAAATACACGAAATTTCATAGAGAGCCTTCCTTTCAAAAAGAGCGGTTGGGAAAAGTCCGAACCGCTCTTGAATATGAACAAGTGAAATATTGGAATGGTTACTTACTTCAGGGAGTCGATGGCAGCCTTGGCGTGATCCACGTAGATGGCACGGATGTCCTCGTTTTCGCCCAGACCCCGCAGCAGGCATTCTACTTCGTAGCCGGCATCCTCGAAGGTCTTTTTCCAGGAGCCGTCCTCGTCGCCAGCCATGTCATTGTTGGCGTGGTCGCCGGCAACCACCATCAGCGGTTCCAGAACGACACGCTTGTAATCGCCAGCCTGTACCTTTGCCAGAACGTCATCCAGCGACGGCTCAGCCTCAACAGTGCCGACAAAGTAGTTGGTATAGCCGTCCTTGGTCAGCAGATCCTGCATCTTCTGGTATACCTCATTGGAATCTGCCTCGGTGCCGTGACCCATAAAGCAGATGGCAGTCTCGCCGTCATCGTAGGAGGCAGTCCACTCGGTGATCGCCTTTTCCACTCTGGCGAAATCGTCGTCGCTGTTCAGAAGCGGCTCTCCGAATACCACCTGATCGAAGGCATCCGAATAGTTGCCGACCTCTTCCACCAGCTCGTCATATTCCAGACCGTGCATCAGGTGGGTGGGCTGTACGACCAGATTCTTGACGCCGTTGTTGACGGCACGCTCCAGTGCAGCATCGACATCGTCGATGAGGATGTTGTCCCGTCTCTGTACGTGGTCGATGATGATGTTGGCGGTGAAGCCACGGCGGACAGAGAAGTCCGGAAATGCCTTTTCCAGATCGCCTTCGATTGCGCCGATGGTCAGACGGCGGCTGTCGTTGTAGCTGGTGCCGAAACTGAGTACCAGCAGCTCGTTGTCGCCGATGTTGTCCTGATTGCGGATGTCATCCAGCGAAGCGTCGCCGGTATCGTAATTCTCGTCGTCGTCCATGGTTTCCTCCTCCGAAGTTTCTGCGGATGTCTCTGCCACAGAGGAGCTGTCCGCAGCAGAGCTGCTGTCCTTTGCGGAAGAGTCGCTGGAATCACCGGAACAGCCGGACAGCATGCCGGCAGCCAGTGCCAGAGAAAGCATAAAAATAGCGGTTTTTTTCATGATAAGTTCTCCTTATATTTTAGATAGGAAAACGAAACAAAGAAACTGCCCTCCATTCGCATCGAACAGAAGGCATACCGAAACAGACGTTTCGCAACGTCTGAAAGACAAATGTCTATGTTTACAGTACGATCAATGCCTCGTGATCTGGAATTCTGCGATTCCTGTACTCCAAAGACGGCAGGTTTCCTGACTCAGGACTCCCCGCAGCGCCGCAGCCTTCCCGTTTGATTCGCAAACAGTGACCGCATTCTCAGAACATGTCTTGTGAAGACAGCTTCTCAAATGCGTTTGCAGCGTGCTCCTCCATCACAGTGACGAGATCGTACCGGATTTGCACCGGTTTCCCTTTTACCCTCCCGATTTCCCTGCGGAAATGGGAGGCACCGTCTTGGTATGGATTGGATTCCGCCGGTGCCGAAAGCTCTTGTGCGCACGTCTTTGGCACTGCGGAAAACATTCATGAATGCATGGCGTTCTAGCCATACATTCTATTATAACACACTGCCTGCGAGATTGCAACCATTTTCGGAAAAAACATCGGGCTCTCACACTTTTTATTGGATTTTAGCAATCCTTCGCCGGCTTTGTGGAAAATGGTGCTGCAATTTTGCGGCGCTTTGCTGTCTTGCCGGGAAACGGCGCACCGGATTCCCTTGACTTTTCTGCGCTCCATTCGTATAATAAAAGTATCTCAAACATTTCAGAAAGGAACGAGACACATGCAATACGTGATTTTGATCGGAATTCTGGCGGCACTGGTGCTGCTGGTGCTTCTCCTGCTCCAGTGCCGGAAAAACGGCGCTTCGGCGGGGCAGACAGACCGGCTGCAGCGTCTGCTGGAACAGCGCCTGCGCACTGCACAGCAGGAACAGCTGGCACAGATGCAGGCGGCGCTTGGCAGCATGGGGGACATGCTCGCCCGCCATCAGCAGCAGGTGGGCGAGAGCCAGACCCAGCTCCTGACGCAGACCCAGCAGGGAATGATGCGGCAGCTCCAGCAGTTCGAACAGCGTCTGCAATCGCTGGAACAGAATCTGGGACAGCGGCAGGAACAGCTGCGCAGCAGTGTGCGGATGCAGCTGAGCGAGATGCAGGAGGGACAGAATACCAGCGCCCGTGCGGCACAGGAACAGCTCCAGCGCAATGTGCAGCAGCTGAGCCAGCAGCTACAGGCGGAGATGGAAAAGACGGGACAGTTCCAGCAGCAGACCCTGCAGGAGATGGTGCAGAGTATGCGGACACAGCTCCAGCAGTTCGAGATCCGTCTGAAAACGCTGGAGAGCACCCACGCACAGGGCATGGGGCAGATTCAGCAGACTGTCTCCCAGCAGCTTCAGGCCATGCAGGCTCAGCAAAAGACGAGTCTGGACGAGATTCGCGGCACGGTGGACGAGAAGCTCTCCAAGACGCTGGAGGACAACCTCAGCCGTTCTTTCCAGCGGGTCAGCAAACAATTGGAGGATGTGTACAAGGGACTCGGCGAGATGCAGTCCCTTGCCTCCGGCGTGGGCGACCTGAAAAAGGTGCTGTCCAACGTCAAGACACGGGGCATTCTGGGGGAGATCCAGCTGGGTGCGATCCTACAGGAAATCCTCTCGCCGGAGCAGTACGAAACGGAGATTCCCACCATTCCCGGCAGTCGGGAGCACGTGGAATTTGCCATCCGGCTGCCCGGCGACGGCGAGCGGTGCGTCTACCTGCCCATTGACTCCAAGTTCCCCGGTGACACATTCGCAGCCCTGCAGGATGCCTATGAAACCGGCAGCCGGGAGCGGATCGATGCCGCAAAGAAGCAGCTGGAGCAGGTCATTCGGGGCTGCGCCAAGGACATCCACGACAAGTACATCGAACCGCCCTATACCACCAATTTCGCCATTCTGTTCCTGCCCTTCGAGGGACTGTACGCCGAGGTGGTCAACAGCGCCGGTCTGGTGGAACGGCTCCAGCGGGAGTACCACATCAACGTGGCTGGCCCGTCCACCATGGCTGCCATTCTCAACGCCCTGCAAATGGGCTTCCAGACACTCGCCATCCAGAAGCGAAGCGACGAGGTGTGGCGGATTCTGGGCGCTGTCAAGACGGAGTTTGACAAGTTCAGCGAGGTGCTGCAAAAGGCGCAGAAGAGCCTTCAGGGCGCAGAAAAACATCTGGACACCCTCATTGGCACACGCTCCAGCGCCATCCAGCGGAAGCTGCGGGATGTGGAACGGCTGGAGGAAACACAGGCGACCCAGCTGCTTGGGCTGTCCATTGGTACGGACGAAGAATCGTGAAAAAAACCGGCGCAGTGCTCCGTTTGATACGGGCTGCGCCGGTTTGCGTTATGCGGTCAGAACGCTGACACGTTTTCGGAAGATGCGCCGGAACAGCAGACAGGCGACACCGGCGGAGAGTATCTCCGCAATGGGAAACGTCAGCCACACAGTCCAGCAGATGTCAGCATTGGCTTTTGCCAGCGCTGCAAAGACAAGCGCAAAGGGAAAGACAAAAATCGCCTGACGGCACAGGGAGACGATCAGCGATTCCAGTCCGCCGTCCAGCGCCTGGAAAATGCCCTGAAATGCGATGTTTGCGCCGGCAAAGACGAAGCTGATGGAGATAATGCGCATGGCGCTGATGCAAAGCCTGCGGGTTTCGCCGGACAGCCCGAACATGGCGGAAAACGGCACTGCCAAAAGCTCCAGCAGCAGGAAGCCTACGAGCATGACCAGAAGCGTGAAGCACATGCCCCAGCGGATGCCATCCTGAATGCGGCTGCGGTTCTGTTTGCCGTGGCTGAAAGAGATGATGGGAGTCATGGCATCCCGCAGCCCGAAAGCGGCGAAGAGGACGAACTGCTGCACCTTATAGTACAGCCCGTAGGCGGTCACCATGGATTCGCTGATGCCGCCCAGAATCAGATTCAGCCCGTAGGTCATGACGGACATGAGCGCCTGCGCCACAATGGCAGGCAGCCCGATGGCATAAATGGCACGGATGGTTCTGCCGGAGGGCTTCCAGTAGAAGATCCGGTTGGAGATGCTCCGGTTTACCCGCAGGTGGAAGAAGAGCGCCAGTGCGAAGGATGCGACCTGCCCCAGAACGGTGGCGACAGCTGCACCCTGCACCCCCATCGCAGGACAGCCGAGCCAGCCGTAGATCAGAACAGGATCCAGAACCATGTTGATGACGGCGCCGGCGATCTGGGCGATGGTGGAGTACAGGGAATTTCCGGTTGCCTGAAGCAGCTTCTCGTAGATGGAGAAGAAGAGGATCCCGAAAGAGCCGACGCAGCAGATGCGCAGGTAGTCTACGGTCATCTCGGCGATCTGCGGATTCGAGGTTTGCGAGTTGGTGTAGGGGCGGACACCGAAGATGCCGAACAGCACAAAAACGGCGGTGATGACCAGCGCCAGAAAGCAGGCGTTTCCGGCAACACGGCTGGCACGTTCCCGGTCGCCCTGTCCCAGACTCTTGGACAGCAGGGCGTTTGCCCCGACACCGGTGCCGATGCCCACTGCCACCATCAGCATTTGCAGCGGAAAGGCGAGAGTGAGCGCATTCAGCGCAGCCTCACCGTTTTCTCTCATGTTGGACACAAAGGCGCTGTCCACGATGTTATACACAGCCTGCAGCACCATGGAGAGCACCATGGGAATGCCCATGGACAGCATCAGCCGTTTGACAGGCATGACCTCCATTTTGTCCGGTTGTTTTACTTGTTCCATTGTCTTTCTCCTCTCTTTTTCTGACAAAATAAAAAAAGATGTGCAGCTTTGATTGGACTTACGCAACAAAGCTACACATCTTTCCTACGATGATATCACGTTTCCGTCAAATTGTCAAAGGCACTTTTCCACAAAAATTGTCCACGTTCCACATGTCTTTTTATCAGCGGAGCACCGGATGGGAAATCGGAGATCTTTTGCAGAAAAAAGAAAACAGAGGTGCTGTTCCTCTTTTTATAAAGAATTTGCGGGAATTTCTTTGAAAAGAAAACCTTTGCCGTGGAAAATCCCATAGGAAAAGTAAAAAATATGCGACAGGCGAAAAAAGCTCTTGTATTTTTCGCCGTTTTCTATTATAATAGTAACTGATTTGAGTATCCATCGCAGATACGATTTTGAAAGGAATGATTTTGTATGAAAAAGGGAATTGCAATTTTGGCGGCAGGAATGATGCTGGCGGCATCGCTGACAGGCTGTGGCACAAAGCCCAACACCGTATTCAGCGCAGACGATCTGGTGGGAAAGACCATTGGCGCACAGCTGGGCACCACCGGCTATATCTACGCCGGCGATGTGGAGGATGCCAAGGTAGAGCCGTATAACAAGGGCGCAGATGCAGTACAGGCGCTGAAGCAAGGTAAGCTGGATGCTGTCATCATCGACAGCGAGCCGGCAAAGGTATTCGTGGAGAAGAACGACACCCTGAAGATTCTGGACGACCCGTTCGTAGAAGAGGAATACGCCATTGCCTACAAGAAGGGCAACGATAAACTGGGACAGAAGCTGGACGATGCGCTGACACAGCTGAAGGAAGACGGCACGCTGGACGAAATCGTCGGCCACTGGATCGGTGACAATGCCGATCAGGTTTCCTACACACCGGACGACAGCGTGGAGCGGAACGGCAAGCTGGTCATGGCAACCAACGCAGAGTTCCCGCCGTATGAGAGCATGGACGGCGACAAGGTTGTCGGCATTGATGTGGATATGATGCAGGCAGTCTGCGATGTCATCGGCATGGAGCTGGAAGTGGAGAACATGGAGTTCGATTCTATCATCGCTGCAGTTCAGTCCGGCAAGGCAGACGTTGGCGTTGCCGGCATGACAGTAACACCGGATCGGGAAAAGAATGTCTCCTTTACACAGGGCTATGCGACTGCAACACAGGTCATCATTGTCCGGAAAGACTAACGGGAGGCAGCAGCTTTGAATTTTGTGGAGAAATTTCACTCGACGTTTATTGATGGCGACCGGTGGATGTATCTGGTGCGTGGTCTCGGAACAACGCTTTTGATCACGCTGTTTGCTGTGATTCTGGGCATGGTGCTGGGATTTCTCATCGCCATCGTCCGTTCCACTCATGACAAGACCGGCAAACTGGGCTTCCTGAATGTGCTGGCACGCATCTATCTGACCATCATTCGCGGCACCCCTGTGGTAGTCCAGCTCCTGATCATCTATTTCGTTATCTTTGCCTCTGTCAATGTGGGAAAAACTTTTGTTGCCGTTCTTGCGTTCGGTCTGAACTCTGCCGCATATGTGGCGGAGATCGTCCGCTCCGGCATCATGTCCATTGACAACGGACAGTTCGAGGCAGGCGCAAGTTTGGGAATGAACTATCCCAAGGCCATGATCTCGATTATCCTGCCGCAGGCGTTTAAGAACATCCTGCCGGCACTTGCCAACGAGTGTATTGTTCTGCTGAAGGAAACCTCCGTCGCCGGCTACATTGCGCTGACCGACCTGACCAAGGGCGGCGATATCATCCGAAGCCAGACCTATGAGGCATTTCTGCCGCTGATTGCGGTGGCGGTGATCTATTTGGTGATGGTAATGATCCTGAGTTCGCTGGTATCGAAGCTGGAAAGGAGATTGGCAAAAAGTGATCGAGGTTAAAAATCTGGAGAAGTCCTTTGGCGACCTGCACATTCTGAAGGGCATCACAACGACCATTGAAAAGGGTGAAAAGGTCGTCATCATCGGGCCGTCCGGTTCTGGCAAGAGCACCTTTCTGCGCTGTCTGAACCGTCTGGAACAGCCCACTTCCGGACAGATTCTGTTTGAGGGACAGGATCTGACCAGAATGCCGGACAAACAGCTCTATGCAGTGCGGGAAAAAATGGGCATGGTGTTTCAGCATTTTCACCTGTTTCCCCATCTGACCATCCGGAAGAACATCACTCTTGCACCGGTGAAGCTGGGTCTGATGAACCAGCAGCAGGCAAACGAAACGGCAGAACGTCTGCTGAAAAAGGTGGGACTCTCGGACAAGGCGGAGCAGTATCCCAACCAGCTTTCCGGCGGACAGAAACAGCGAATCGCCATTGCCCGTGCGCTGGCGATGAATCCGGACGTGATGCTCTTTGATGAGCCGACCTCTGCACTGGATCCGGAGATGGTCGGTGAGGTACTGGAGCTGATGCGGGAGCTGGCTTCGGAGGGCATGACCATGGTGGTGGTTACCCACGAAATGGGCTTTGCCCGTGAGGTGGCATCCCGTGTTATGTTCATGGACGGCGGAAAGATCATGGAGGAGAACGTACCGCAGGAGTTTTTCTCCAATCCGAAGAATCCCCGTCTGCGGGAATTCCTGTCCAAGGTGCTCTGAGTATGGCGTACACAATACAATGTTCTCAGACACTCTCGCCGGAGGGCGCAGCCGTCCGCATCAAAGTGTTCGTGGAGGAACAGGGCTTTCAAAACGAGTTTGACCGCTGGGACGAGAACGGCTGTGCATGGCACGTGCTGGTGCGGGACGGCGAAACGCCCATCGCTGCCGGCCGGATGTACTCGGAGGCGGAGGGGGAATATACCCTCGGACGCATCGCCGTGATTCCGGCATACCGTGGGAAGCACATCGGGAAGCTGCTGGTTTCCGCACTGGAAAAGCAGGCGAAAAAATGCGGTGCATCCCGTTTCTCCCTTTCGGCGCAGTGCGACAAATCCGGTTTCTATCAGAAGCTGGGCTACGCCCTGACAGAGGACTACCACATGGACGAGTTTTGTCCCCATGTGACCATGGTCAAATCACTAAAGTAAGAACATCAAAAAAGACACCGCATTGGTTTGGATTTTTGAACCGGTGCGGTGTTTGTTGTATTCTGCCCTTGACACAGTAAATCGATTGTGTTATAATGTTTCTTACAGAATGATAGAAAGAAAAGAAAAGACTTGCAAAAGAATCGGTCCTGTGCTATAATAAAAAGTATTCCGATTTTTTTGACGAAAGGAGGGAATGGTTTGCATCATCTGGTTATGGGAATCACAGCGCACGTGGACTCAGGAAAAACCACGCTGGCGGAGGCAATGCTCTACAAGGCAGGAGAGATTCGGAAGCTGGGACGGGTAGATCACGGTGACGCATTTCTGGATTCCGACGCCATGGAGCGGGCACGCGGCATCACGATCTTCTCGCATCAGGCGCAGATGCGCTTGGGAGATACGGAGATCACGCTGCTGGATACGCCGGGACACGTGGACTTTTCTGCGGAAACGGAGCGTGTTATGCAGGTGCTGGATGCTGCGGTGCTGGTCATCAGCGGGACGGACGGCGTGCAGAGCCATACAGAAACCCTGTGGAAGCTGTTGGAACACTACGAAGTGCCGGTATTCTTGTTCGTCAACAAGATGGACTTGAACGGCGCAGAGCGGGAGCAGGTGCTGGCGGAGCTGCAGTCCCGTCTGGGGGAGGGGTGTCTGGATTTTTCCGATGTGACAGATCCGGCATTTCTGGAGGCAGCCGCCATGTGTGAAGAGCCGCTCATGGAGGAATTTCTGGAGAACGGTGAAATCAGCACGGATGTGCTCCGCCGGAGCATTGCCAGACGGAAACTGTTCCCCTGTTACTTTGGCTCGGCGCTGAAGCTGGAGGGCGTGACGGAATTTTTGCAGGGCTTGGAATGCTACACCACGCCCCCCTCTTACGGGGATGCGTTTGCGGCGCAGGTGTTCAAGATCTCCTCGGACGAGAAGGGCAGCCGCCTGACGCATCTGAAAATCACCGGCGGTGCGCTTCACGTGCGGGATGCCATCTCCTACACCACGGAGTCCGGCACGGTCTGTACGGAGAAAGTCAGCCAGATTCGCTGCTACTCCGGCACAAAGTTTCAGACGGTGGAAACTATTCCGGCTGGTGCAGTCTGCACAGTCACGGGACTGAGCCGGACGTTCTGCGGACAGGGACTGGGTGCAGCGGAAAACAGCACCCATCCTGTATTGGAGCCGGTCATGAGCTATGCCCTCCAGTTTCCGGCGGGCACCAATCTCCACGCAGCGCTGCAAAAGCTGCTTCCGCTGGAGGAAGAAGAACCGTCCCTGCACCTTGTCTGGAACGAGTCGCTTCAGGAGGTACAGGTACAGCTTATGGGTGCCGTGCAGAAAGAGATTCTGGAACAGCGCATCGCCCAGCGGTTCGACCTGTCCGTGACATTCGGCAGCGGAAGAATCGCCTATCGGGAGACCATCCGCCATCCGGTGGAGGGCGTGGGGCATTACGAGCCTCTGCGCCACTATGCCGAGGTGCATCTGCTTCTGGAACCGCTTCCCCAAGGCAGCGGGTTGCAGTTCGCCGCCGACTGTCGGGAGGACACGCTGGATAAGAACTGGCAGAATTTGGTGCTCACTCATCTGGCGGAGAAGATTCATGTGGGTGTGCTCACCGGTTCGCCCATTACGGACATGCGGATCACCCTCCGTGCCGGAAAAGCCCACGTGAAGCACACCGAGGGCGGCGATTTCCGGCAGGCGACCTATCGTGCCGTCCGGAACGGTCTGCGGAAAGCGGAGAGCGTCCTGCTGGAACCGTGGTACGCCTATACTTTGGAAGTGCCGCAGGACTGTGTGGGCAGGGCAATGGCAGACATCCAGCAGTGCGGCGGAACATTCCAGCCGCCGGAGACCAAGGGCGACACCGCTGTGCTGCGGGGAAAAGCGCCTGTGGCTGGATTGCAGGACTATTATACCGCTGTGACGAACTACACCCACGGCAAGGGCAGACTGTTCTGCACACAGGCAGGTTATGCCCCCTGTGAGAACAGCGCCGAGATCATCGATGCCATTGGCTACGACTGTGACGGCGATGTGGAGAACTCTGCCGACTCTGTTTTTTGCGGAAACGGCGCAGCCTATGTCGTGCGGTGGGATGAGGTGGAACAGCACATGCACCTTCCCAGCTGTCTGGAAGCGCCAAAGGAAGCGCTGCCGGAATCGGCAGCGCCAGCACCGTCCGCCGTCCGCCATTATGGCGGATCGCTGGAAGAGGATCAGGAACTGATGGCGATTTTCGAACGAACCTACGGCAAGGTGGAACGGGATCTCAATCGGTCATTCCGTGGGGCAGCCGAGCTGGAACAGATGTCTGCGACGTTTTCCGAGATTGCCCCGCAGCAGCGTGGGGAGGAGTATCTGTTGGTGGATGGGTACAACATCATTTTTGCGTGGGACGAGCTGAAAACACTGGCGCAGGAGAGTCTGGATACTGCCCGAAGCCGGCTGATCCGGATCCTGTGCAACTATCAGGGCTATCGGAAGTGCCACCTGATTCTGGTGTTCGATGCCTATCGTGTCAACGGCGTGCAGCGGGAGATCGAGCACGTGCACGACATTGATGTGGTCTATACCAAGGCTGCGGAGACGGCGGACTCGTACATCGAAAAGACCACCCGCACACTGTGCCGGGAGCACCGTGTCCGTGTGGCGACCTCGGATGGGATGGAGCAGCTGATTATTTTGGGAAATGGCGCCTACCGTATCTCGGCGGAGGAATTTCGTCAGGAAGTCAAGCAAACGGAACAAGCGATTCGAACCTATCTGGATTCTGCCGATGCCAAGTCGGAAATCTCAGAAATTCGGGTCAGGCACTGAAAGGAGTGGAAGAGATGGTAGAGTTTGAAAAGAGAATCGTTGCAGAAATACGGAAGTTTTATGAGGGCGATAAGCCCATAGAGGAGGCTCCTTTGGAAGAACAGTTTGAAAAGTTTGCAGAACTGCTCATGCTCTCGGAGGAGGCAAAAACAGAATGTCCGGAGCTCTTCTACTGGCAGGGAATGTGTGAGGAGTTTGGCATTGGCGTACCGCCGGAATTGGCTGCCGACGCTGCGGAGAACTATAAAAAGGGCGCAAAGGCGGGAAATGCCGATGCTCAGTACCGTTTGAGCCAGCTCTACGCCAAAGGTGCAAACGGCGTGGAAAAGAACCTCATGGTTGCGCTGGGCTGGGCGAGAAAGGCTGCTGCGCAGGGGCATGCAGATGCCAAGGCGTTCCTGCAGGAGCAGAAGATGATCGAGAAGTCGAAAGTGTCGCTGGATTATACCAAGGCAGCGGAGTTTTTCCTCATGGCAGCCGAACAGGGAAATGCCAAGGCGCAGTACCTGCTGGCGAAGTGCTTCTGCATTGGCAAGGGCGTGCCGAGAAGCTACGAGGATTCCTATACATGGTTCACCCGTTCCGGCGAACAGGGCTACGCCGCTGCACAGTATGAGGCAGGGAAACTCTGCGAGCTGGGACACGGCACGGAAAAGGACTACAGCGCCGCTTTCCACTGGTACGAAAAGGCTGCCGAACAAGAGCATCCGGATGCGCAGACACAGCTCGGCAACTGCTATCTCCGTGGAAAGGGCGTGGAGAAAGATCAGAAAAAGGCGCTGTTCTGGTTCGAAAAGGCGGCAGAGCACGGCAATGCCAAGGCGTGCTACCTTGCCGGCAACTGCTATAAGGACGGCACGGGCACGGAAAAAGATGTGCTGAAAGCAAAAGACTTTTACGAGAAGGGCATGAATCTGGGGGATACCTTTTCCAAGATGGCGTTCCAGCAGATGCAGCATGCAGAAGATTCGGAAAATGCCTGAAAGAAAATGCTTCTTGCATTCTCCTGCAGAATGTGCTATAATGTGGATGGATGACGAAATGTTGTCCGGATTCTCAGAAATGGAGCGTGAAACACATGCAGTATTGTTATACTCCCCACGGTGTCTGTTCCCGTCAGATCCACATGGACGTGGAAGATGGCATCGTAAAGAAAGTACAGTTTGTCGGCGGATGCAACGGCAACACAAAGGGCATCGCAGCACTGGTTGAGGGCATGCCGGTCGATGAGGTGGTCAAGCGTCTGGAGGGCATCCAGTGCGGAAGCCGTCCTACCTCATGTCCGGATCAGCTGGCAAAGGCACTGAAAAAAGTGGCAGAGGAACAGTAAGCACTTTTTCTCCGCCAATCGCAAAAAGCGGGACAAGGTTTGAGAAAAGCCTTGTCCCGCTTTGTTTTTGGACTGCTGGAAAATGTGGAAGTTGTGAGAATGCTATTTTATGAGCGATTGAATTTGAGAAATCAGCAAAGGAAGTTCTTCAAATACAACATCGGAGATAATACTCCAATTTGTGCCATCGTAATCATGAACAAGACGGTGACGCAGTCCTGAAATCATTCCCCAAGGAATTTCATTGTGTGCTTCCTTGTATTCTTTAGAAATATAGTACGCATGTTCTCCAATGTTATATAGTGGTGTTGTAACCAACCATTGTAGCGAATATTCCTGCATCAAACGCTCTTTTGTGATTTCATTTTCTTGAATATAATCCCTGAGTTTTTGTGAATACTCGAGGATTTTCTGGATACGCTGTTCATCTGAATATTTCATGCTACAAGGAATCCCTCTTTCATAATGGTGTCAAAGAAAACGCTCTCGGTATTTACTTCATGAATTTCAAAAACGTCAACTTCTTTCTGGAATGCCTCACGAAGTTCCTCTGCCAGAGAAAAAATCAAGGTCAGCTTGAAATCTTTTCCTCCAAAAACAAGAAAGTCCAGATCACTCTCGCTAGTTGCTTTTCCACGGGCATAGGAGCCAAACAAAAAGATTCCTTCTACATGATACTTCAAGGCAATCGGTTTTACGATTTCTTTGATTTTGTCGATTGTGAGAATTTCATCTGACATGAGTCCGCTCCTTTCAGGAATGCTCGGCGATCAGTTCACGTGAAGTCTGTTCGAGGTGGGGGTAGAGAATCTCGAAGCAGTCTAAAACTGCTTTCATATCATCCTGCATAGACAAGAACACATCCAAAAGCCGGTTTGGCTGGTGTTCCTGCTGCCATTCTTTCAAGCCCATGTAATAGAACATTTTGTGACGCTCGTCAATGCCAAATGGAACGATGGCGTTGGCAAGTACGCAGTCGGAAATTTGCCGTTCCCGCTGTACCGCTTTGGCAGCGGCGTAGAGTTTTGCCCAGATCTCGTCCATGGGAAATGCCTCCTTGTGTACGAAATGATGACCCAATTCATCGAACAATTACTCTCGATACCCAATACCAAAAACTTCTTTTTCTTGGTTTACATAGAGAATGATTGGACCGAGCAGACTATCTTCCGTTGTGGAAAAGGTGACTGCATAATAAGGACCGGTTCCCGGTTCCTCTGCCAATGCGGCATAGATGTTTTCTGACGGCGGCTCTTTCATCTCCTGAACATCCGGTGTGTCCATGTCGATGATGCTCGCCAGAGTTTCATCAGTTTCGTTGTTCTGCAAAAATTTCTGGCAGATGTGCGTGATGTCGGAATGCACATTTTCAGAAACAGATGTTTCCACGGCACTGACTGTTTCATTTGCGATTTTGGACGAATTCGTTTCGTTGCTGCTGCATGCTGCCAGAGAAACCAGCAGGAATGCTGCAAGTGTCAGTGTAAATGCCTTTCTTTTCATAATAACACCTCTGTGGTTGTTTTGGGTTTGGTTTTATATTTTAATGTGCTTTTCCCAGTGCACTTCTTACCCCAGCACCGAACGATACAGCTCCATATACTGCTCTGCCGAGGTGTTCCAGCTATAGTCACACTTCATGGCGTGGCGTACCAGAGCATTCCACTTCCGCTTGTCCCCGAACAGGGCGCAGGCACGCTTGACGGCATCCAGCATATCATAGGCGTCGTAGGTTTTGAACGTGAAGCCGTTGCCGTTTTCGCCGCCGGCATCAAAGACAGAGTCCTTCAGACCGCCGGTCTCCCGCACCACCGGAATCGTACCATACCGCATGGCAACCATCTGCGCCAGACCGCACGGCTCGTTCTGGGACGGCATGAGGAAGATGTCCGCACCGGCGTAGATGCGCCGTGCCATTGCCGGCACAAATCCCACGGTAACGTGTACCTGCTCCGGATATTCCGCCTGCATCTCCCGGAAGAAATCCTCGTACAGCCGTTCGCCGCTGCCTAGAATGACAAAGCGGCAGCCCATTTGCAGCATCTCGTGGAACGTCTGCTGTACCAGCTGGATGCCCTTGTGGGCGACAAATCGGGTGACAATGCCGATCACCGGCGCATTGGTATCCGTCAGATGGCACTCCTCCAGCAGCGCCTTGCGGCAGTCTTTCTTGCCCTGAATCTTGGCGGCGCTGTAGTGCTTGGGAATGTTGGGGTCTGTTTCCGGATTGTACCCCACCACGTCAATGCCGTTGAGAATGCCCACAATGCCATCCTGCCGCCGCACCAGTGCCCGATCCATGCCGTAGGAATACCACGGGTCGAGAATCTCCTTGGCGTAGGTGGGGCTGACGGTGGTGATACGGTCTGCGGTTTCGATGGCGCCCTTCATCAGGTTGACCATGCCGTCAAATTCCAGCAGGTTGGTGTGATACGTGGGGATTCCCATCAGCTCTGTGATGACCTCTTTGCCGTATACGCCCTGATACTGGATGTTGTGAATGGTATAGAGAATGCGGATGTTCTCGTATTCCTGATGATACTGGTAGAGCACCCGATAGAAAACGGGAATCATTGCGGTCTGCCAGTCGTTGCAGTGGATGATGTCCGGCTTCCAGCCCAGTTCCGGCAGGATCTCCAGCACGGCACGGGAGAAGAAGATGAAGCGTTCGCAGTCATCGTAGAAGCCGTACATGCCGTCCCGCATGAAGTAATAGGGGTTGTCCAGCAGGTAATAGGTGACGCTGCCCACAGCGATGGTATAGATACCGCAGTACTGCTTGCGCCAGCCCACTTCCACATTGATGTCCTTGAGGAAGGTCATCCGGTTGCGGACTTCCGGCGTGATGGAACGGTACAGCGGCAGAACCACACGGCAGTCCATGTCCTTTTTCTGGCTGAGTGCAGCGGGAAGCGAGCCGACCACATCGGCGAGTCCGCCGGATGCGGCAAAGGGGAGCGCTTCGCTGGATGCAAATAAGATTTTCATAGGGGATACCTGTCCTTTCTCCAAACGGCAGAGATGCAGACTGCCGCAGGAAATGCCCCAATCGTTTTGAGAGCCTGTTCCCTGCGGCAGCGCATCCGTGATTCCGATCGTATTCCGAAAAGACACAACACGTCTTTTTCGGAAAGCACGATCTTATTATAGCATATCCGGTTCTCTGATTCTATCGTTATTTCTTAAATCTTTGCCTTCTTGCCCAGATAGAGCGGATAGGAGGAAGAACCGGTGAGAACACGATTTTCTGAGATGGTGACATTCTTGTCGGCAACGATGGCATCGATGTTGCATCCGCTTCCGATTTCTGTGCCCTGCATGAGGACGCTGTTGCGGACAACAGCACCCTTGGCAACACGCACGCCACGGAACAGCACGCAGTTTTCTACCGTACCTTCAATGACGCAGCCGTCTGCGATGAGAGAGTTCTTGACGTTTGCCTCCAGACCGTACTTTACCGGCGGATTGTCGCCGACCTTGGTGTAGATCGGAGCTTCTGTGGAGAAGATGTTGTTCCGGATCTTGGTGTCCAGCAGTGCGAGGTTTGCCTTGTAGTAAGCCTCCAGACTGTTGACACGGTAGAAGCAGCCCTTGTGCTCGTATGCCTTAAAGACAAACTCGTCCTTTCTTGCCTGAAGCACATCACGAATCAGACTCTGCTGGTTCTTGCTGATCGCCTCCAGAACTACCTGCTTGAGGAAGTCTGTGTTCATGATGAACATATCCAGAGAGATGTTGCACTCGCCGGAGAGCAGCGGATTGGTGAGAACTTCCTGAATGGTGTCGTTCTCATCAATCTGGAGAATGCAGCTGTTGGGGCAGGAGTCCCGGTTGTAGATGCCCTTGCCGTAGATGAAAGTAATGTCTGCGCCGGAGGTCTGGTGATGCTCCAGTGCGTCGTTGAAGTCAATGGTGGTGATGACATCGCAGTTGGACAGAACCACATACTTGGCACGGGTGTGCTCTACAAAGCTCCAGATGTTGCTCAGTGCTTCCAGACGACCCTGATAGGTGCCGCCGCCAACCTGGCTGAACGGCGGCAGCAGGTGCAGACCGCCCTTTTTCCGTGCCAGATCCCATTCTCTTCCGGAACCCAGATGATCCAGCAGAGAGCCGTAGTTGGACTTGGTGATGACGCCGACCTCAGAGATGCCGGAATTTACCATATTGGAGAGAGGAAAGTCCACAAGACGGTAGCGTCCGCCGTAGGGAATCGACCCCATTGTGCGCAGCTTGGTCAAATCGATGACTGCGGAATCGTTAATACTAGCAAAAATCAAACCCAATACATTCTGGTTAATACTCATGTGTTTGCACCGCCTTTACAGATTTTCGGAAATAATGTCTTTCGGAAGGACACGCTTGCCGGAGGAAACGGTGATGTTGTGTCCCAGTACGGCAATGCCCCAGTCGTCACGGTTGGGAACGGATTCCGGGCTCATGCCGATGACTGCATCCGATTCAATGATGCAGTCCTCACCGATGATAGCGTATTCTACCACAGCCCCCTTCTTGATGGTGCTGCCCGGCATGATAATGCTGTACTTGACAGATGCGCCCTCTTCGATGGTGACACCGGAGGAGATGATGGAGAAGTCCACAGTGCCGTCCACGACGCTGCCCTCTGTGATCATGGAGTTCTCCACGTGGGCATTTTCGCCGATGTACTGGGGCGGCATGTTGTTGTGGCGGGAGTATACCTTCCAGTTGGGGTCATAGAGATCCAGCGGAACGTTCGGGCTGAGCAGATCCATGTTCGCCTCCCACAGGCTGTCCAGTGTTCCAACGTCCTTCCAGTAGCCCTCGAACTCATAGGCGAACAGACGCTCGCTGTTTGCCAGCATTGCCGGAATGATGTCCTTGCCGAAGTCCTTGGAGCCGGTGTTGGCGTTTTCGTTCTCAATGAGGTATTTCTTGAGCTTTGCCCAGGAGAAAACATAAATGCCCATAGAAGCCAGTGTGGACTTTGGCTCCTTTGGCTTTTCTGTAAAGTCTGTGATTCTTCCGGTTTCGTCACAGGTCATGATGCCGAAGCGGGAGGCTTCGGAACGGGGAACATCGATGACAGCGATGGTGCTGTCTGCCTCATTGGCAATGTGGTAGTCCAGCATCTTGGAGTAATCCATTTTATAGATATGGTCGCCGCCCAGTACAATGACATATTCCGGATCGTACCGCTCGATGAAAGCAATGTTCTGATAGATGGCGTTGGCAGTTCCCTCGTACCAAGATGCGCCGGCAGCTGTCTGGTACGGCGGAAGCACGTGAACACCGCCGTGCATTTTATCCAGATCCCAGGGCTGGCCGTTGCCGATGTATTCATTTAGCACCATGGGCTGATACTGGGTGAGAACACCCACGGTATCAATGCCGGAGTTGATGCAGTTGGAGAGCGGGAAGTCGATGAAGCGATTCTTACCGCCGTAAGGGATTGCTGGTTTTGCCACCTTTTGTGTCAGGGCATATAGTCTGCTTCCCTGACCGCCTGCGAGAAGCATAGCGACACACTTTTTCTTGATCTTCATGATATTCCTCCTAATCGTTCTATTTCAAAATAGGGAAACTCTTTATCCTAAACTATGCGGTACAATGAGGTTAGAGCACATGGTTTCCGCACAGATTACGGCAAATTTTATTTGGGTGCGGCTGTACGTTTCCGTGCAGTATCCGGTTTCTTGGCTGCCTTTGGCTTTGCCGGTGTTTTTTGCGTTACAGCGGACTTGTGGACGGTGCGCTTTTTCGGCGGGGTGAAGGTGAGATAGATCACCGACAGCGGTGCCAGTGTCAGCGAGACGCACTGTTCAAAGCCGTGCATGGAGATTGGCAGCGTCCGGAACTTGGATTCGGTGATGCCGCTTCCGCCGTACTTCTTGTCGTCTGTATTGAATGCCAGCGCATAGCTGCCCTCCTTGGGCACGCCGATCTTGTAATCGTTGCGCTGTACCGGACAGAAATTGCACACAGCGATGATCTCCTTGCCGGCATCATCGATGCGCCGGAACGCAATGACGCTTTGCTGGTAGTCATCGTGGGAGATCCAGCTGAAGCCCTGCCACGAGTCATCGTCCTGCCACAGGGGAGAGTGCTCCAGATAGAACCGGTTCAGATCCTGCGAGAACTGTTCCATCCGCTTGTGCTCCGGCAGTTCCAGAAGCTCCCAGTCCAGCTGCGTTTCGTAATTCCACTCGTTTTTCTGGGCAAATTCCTGACCCATGAAGAGCAGCTTTTTGCCCGGATGCGCCATCATGTATCCCAGAAAAGCACGGTAGGAAGCGAAGCGCTCCGCATCGTCCTGTCCGTTCATCTTCTGGAGCATGGAGCATTTTCCGTAGACGATCTCGTCGTGGGAGATGGGGAGAATGTAGTTCTCGGAGAAGCAGTAGAAGAAGGAGAACGTGAGCTTGTCGTGATTGAACGCCCGATAGATGGGGTCCAGCGAGATGTAGCTGAGCATGTCGTTCATCCAGCCCATGTTCCACTTGAAGTTGAAGCCGAGTCCGCCGATGTCGGTGGGCTTGGTGACCAGCGGCCATGCGGTGGATTCCTCTGCGATCATGAGAATATCCGGATTGCGGGAGAACGCTGCCTCGTTGAGGTGGCGCAGGAATTCCACTGCCTCCAGATTCTCGTTGCCGCCGTAGACGTTGGGACGCCATTCGCCGTCCGGCCGGTCGTAGTCCAGATAGAGCATGGATGCCACCGCATCCACACGCAGACCGTCCACATGGAACTCCTCCAGCCAGCAGCAGGCGCTGGAGATCAGGAACGAGCAGACCTCACCCTTGCCGTAGTCAAAGACACGGGTGCCCCAGCCCTTGTGCTCCATTTTTAGCGGGTCGGCATACTCATAGCAATAGGAGCCGTCGAACTCGCACAGACCCATGGGATCCTTGGGGAAGTGTGCCGGAACCCAGTCCAGAATGACGCCGATGCCGGCCTGATGGAACATGTCGATCATGGTGCGGAAGTCGTCCGGCGTGCCGTGGCGGGATGTGGGGGCAAAATAGCCGGTCACCTGATATCCCCACGAGCCGTCGAAGGGGTATTCCGTCAGCGGCATCAGTTCGATGTGGGTGTAGGACATCTTTTTCAGATAGGGGATGATCTCCTCGGCAAATCCCACATAGCTGGGGAATTTCTCCTCCGGCTTGTGTTTCCACGAGGCGAGGTTTGCCTCGTAGATGTTCATGGGGCTTTTATACGGGGAGTGCTGCTTTTTTGCGGTGTACCATGCGGCATCCTTCCACGTATAGCTGCTCTCATAGATCTTGGAGGCTGTGCCGGGACGGGTTTCGTAGTGTGCCCCATAGGGGTCTGCTTTATCTAAAATACGGCCATCTTCCGTTTCGATACTGTATTTGTAACTGTCAAATTGCTGGATGCGGGGGATTTCTGCTTCCCAGATAGCATCTGCGATCTTCTCCATGGGGTGGCAGCTGCGGTCCCAGTTGTTGAAGCTGCCGATGACGGAGACGCTTTTGGCATGCGGTGCCCAGACACGGAACCGGCAGAACTGTCCTCTCCCGCGGCGGAATAAATGCGCACCAAAAAAGCGGTACGCCTCAAAATTTTTTCCTTGGTGGAACAGATACAGCGGAAAATCGTAATCTTTGGATTTCTGCGATGAAGGCATAGCAAACCCTCCTTTTTTATTTTTCTATTCACATTTTAACATAAAAAGAGAATCATTGCAAGTTATTTTTGTTTTCACTGGCGATTTTTATAGAAATGAACAGTTTTAATCAACGAATTTGTCTAATATGTACAAAATTCAAACAGAAACGCCACCGCTTTGCCAGTGAAAACGATGAAAAAGTGTGATACGATTTTGAAATCGTTGTTGAAATGCACATGGAAATTTACACAGACGGCAAAAAACAGCGTCTGCGTAAAAGAAAGATGCGGATTTTGGAAAAAATTCGGGAGGCGCAGGTGCTTATGCCGGAAGCAGCCGTGCAGCACAGACGGTGACATCATCCCGCTGGGTTCCGCCGGCAAAGATCGCCGCTTTTTCGCAGATCTCGGTGACGATCTGTTCCAGCGTGGCGCCGCTCTCCAGAAGCTGCCGGATAAGGGGGTATGCGTCCTCGCTGACGCCGTCGGAGAGCATGAGGATGATGTCGTCCGGCCGGAGAGCGATGTGCCGGATCTCCAGCTCGCCCTCCGGTTCTGCGCCGAGGGGAAAGGTCTTGGCGCTGATGCGGGACACCTTGCCGTCGTGGCGAATCAGCGTGGCAGCTGCGCCGGACTTCATGATGGTGAGTGCGCCGGCATCCAGATCGAACTTCGCCACATCCAGTGTTGCAAAGGTCTCCTGCGGCGACTTGGTGAGCAGCAGCCCGTTCATCATCCGTACCGCAGCCGTGCCGGTGATGCCGCCGCTGACGAATTTGCGGAACATCTCCGTGGTCATGCGGGACTCAATGGCGGCGTATTTGCCGGTGCCCATGCCGTCGGAGAGGACAAGATAGGGGTTTCCGGCGCTGTCCGTAAAGGTGACGGCGCTGTCGCCGGAGATGTTCTCCTGCTGGGCGTGACGGGCAGAGGAGAAGTGTTCCAGACGGTACTTGGGACGCTGGCAGAGCCGGTAGCGTGTCTGACCGCCCAGCCGGATGGGATCCAGTTCCTCCAGTGTCATGTTCAGAGACTCGGAGAGGATGTGCCGGATGGTGGGGAGACAGCCGTCCAGCGTGCGGTCGGCGCAGTGCAGCTCGATCATCAGGCGGTCGGACTCGGTGTAATAGGCGGCAGCGGTGTCGCAGTCGTAGCCGTACCGGAGCATGCGCCGGCGGATGCTCTCGCTCATCTCACTGCTGTAGCGGATGTCCAGATGGCTGGAAACAGTTTGCAGCAGCTCCTCGGCGGCGGAGAGCTGTTCTAGCAGCACGGTACGGCTCTCTGCAGTGCGTGCCGCCAGAAAGCGTGCCCGCCGGCGTTCTGCCGCCTGCCTGGAAAACAGCGCCTGAAGCCGTTCGGTGCGGCTGCACTGGGCAAGCTCTGCCGGAATGGGTGGCAGCTCCGTGCCACGGTGGCTCTCCATTTTCCGAAAGCCGCACAGCGTCTCTTCGTAATGGGATTCCCAGCAGCGCAGCTTGTTTCGGCAGCTGCCGCAGACGGTCTCGCAGACCTCTCTGGCGGTGTCGTGGGAGATCTCCTCCTGCGGGAGCAGTGCAGCGATGGCGTTGGTGTCCTGCCGCACGCTGCGAATGGCGCCTGCCATGTCGTTCAGGCGTGCGGAAAGGGGCTGGGTGCTGTCGCTCTTGTCAGAGATGTCCGTGACCAGCCACTTGTCCAGACAGGCGGCATCCAGAAACAGAAACGCCACGCTGCCTAGAAAGAGATTGCAGACCACGGAAACTGTGAGCAGGGCAGAACCGAATGTAATAAGCCCCATGAGGGAAAAGACAAAGAAGATGCCGGCGATGGCGAAGCGGTTGCGGGAGGCGAGGTAGCCCATCAGGAGCCCGCCCACCGGCAGTACCAGCATGGAAATGCCATCGCTGCCGGCACCCAGTACAGCACCGCAGGCGGAGAGTGCGCCGCAGATCACACCGCCGGCACAGCGGAACTTGCGTGCGCCCACTAGTGTAATTGCCGTGCCGAGAATGCAGCCCACGTTCATTGCCGGAATGCGGTAACAGCTGAATGCGGCGATGGTCAGGATGAGGACGACAGCGGCGGCGCAGCCGTCGGTGGAGCGGAGGGGGATCTTTCCGCTGGCACGGATGCTGGTGAACACGGCGTGCATGAAGTAGGAGGCGCAGCCGGTGAGGCAGGCGGTCATGGTGTAGCCGATGACCTCGGCGCCGCTGGCATGGAAAAAGAGGGATACGGCGATGCCGGCGAGAAACACGCAGAGGGCGGTGCTCCATGCCATGCCGGAAGCGGTGCGTGGCGGGTGGCGAAACATGCGCAGGCTGACGACCACCACCAGCCCGAAGAGCAGGGGAAGGTTGTCCAGCAGCGTGCCGGAGATGACGTAGGCGAGCAGACTTCCGATGAGCACGGAAACAGCACCGGGAGCGGTGAAATTGGCGGCGAATGCAATGGGGAGGGGAGAGGTCATAGACCCCACGTGGGTGCCGGCGAGGAGCAGACCGGCGAGAAATCCGCCGCCGCTCTCCCAGAGAAAACGAGGGAGGAAAAGCGGTCGGCGGAGCGGCTGAGGATTGGCGTTGTGCATGGCAGGCGGTCCTTTCTGAAAAGTGTGGAGAGAAGATGAATGTTTGGTAAACTCTATTATAGAATACGGGAGGCAAAATATCTGTCACAATGACACATCGTTTTTTACATAAGAAAGACGGGCAATTGCAGCCGGCATGGTTTCCGGTCAAAGCACCGGCATTTCCGGAGCGTCTTTTGGAAAACCGGCAGTTCTCCGCCGCTTTTGGCAAAAAAGGAGGTGGACACGGCAGCGATTTTGTGGTATAATAGAAAAAAGCAAGCCATAGAAAGGGATGACTGATGATGAAAACAATCGGAATTATCGGCGCAATGCCGTCAGAATTGGTGGATATCCGCAAGGGTCTGCCGAACTCGGAAATTCAGAAAAAAGCTGGATTTGACTATTATCTCAATCAGGTGGGGGACACTCGTGTCGTACACGTTTGCAGCGGTATCGCCAAGGTCAACGCTGCGGTTTGTACGCAGGCGCTCATTGACACGTTCCAGCCGGATGCCATTCTCAATGCAGGCATTGCCGGCGGTATGAATCCGGAGGTGCATGTGTGTGACGTGGTGGTTTCCAGCGAGGTGCTGCCCCACGATCTGGATCTGCACTTTCTGAAGGATTATCCGCCCTATTGCGGCATCTATCCGGCGGACGAATCCCTTATTGCACTGGCACGAAAAACCTGTGAGGAATTCGGTGTCAAAGTATTCACCGGCAGAATCGTATCCGGCGATGAATTTGTAACGGACAGCGCACGCAAGGCAGACATCCAGAGCCGTCTGACCCCCTACGCCGTAGATATGGAGAGTGCTGCAGTGGGACAGTGCGCCTACCGGAATCAGGTGCCCTACGCCAGCATCCGCTGCATCTCGGACAACGCAGACGATGAGGGTGCCATGTCCTTCGACCAGTTCGAGAAGATCGCAGCCAAGCGTGTGGCAGATATCGTGCTGCGCATGGTAGAGCACTTCTAAGGCGGCGATCCATGACACTACAGCAGCTGCAATATGTGATTGCCATTGTGGAACACGGTTCTATCAGCGAAACGGCAAAGCAACTCTATGTGGCACAGCCCACGCTTTCAGGTGCGGTGCGGACGCTGGAGGAAGAATTCGGCATCACGATCTTCCACCGCTCGGCTCGGGGCATTGCATTGACGGAGGAGGGCAGGGAGTTTCTCTCCTATGCCAGACAGGTGGTGGAGCAGGCGGACTTGCTGCACCAGCACTACGGCGCACCACGGCAGCTCTGCCAGCGCTGTTCCATCTCCACCCAGCACTATGCCTTTGCGGTGGATGCTTTTGTCCGGCTGATTCGCCGGCTCTCGCCGGAGGCGTACCAGTTCACGCTGCGGGAGACACGCACCCACGAGATCATGGAGGACGTGCGCCGCATGGACAGCGAAATCGGGATTCTGTATCTGAGCAGTTTCAACGAGAAAGTACTTCGGGCGATGCTGGAGGAATACCGTCTGGAATTCCATCCGCTGGCGGACGCTGCGCCCCATGTCTTTCTCCGTGCCGGACATCCCCTCGCTGCACAGCCCTCTGTGACCACGGCAGATCTGGAACCGTACCCGTTCCTGTGTTTCGAACAGGGGACGCACAACTCCTTTTATTTTGCGGAGGAGCTGTTCAGCACCATGCCTCATCAAAAGTGCATCCGTGTCAGTGACCGTGCCACGCTGTTCAATCTGCTGCGTGGTGTAGATGGCTATACCGTTTGCAGCGGTATGGTCAGTGCAGAGCTGAACGGGGGAGATATTGTGTCTGTACCTATGGATACGGCAGAACGGATGCAGATCGGCTGGATTGCCAATCCCAAAGTGCAGCAGAGTCAGGCAGCGGAGCTGTATCTGGCAGAACTTCGGGATGTGCTGGCGGAGTATCAGAAAAAAGCATAATCCCGAAACAGGCGAACTGCTCTCAGGCAGTTCGCTTTTTTGATTTCCACAAATTCCAGGGAAGTGTTGTTGACAAAATCTGTCGGATTGTGCTATAATGAATCGAAAAAGAAAGGCGGCGGTATTGTGCAGAAGATAGAGTTGGAACAGATGAACCGGGAGATGACAGCGTCCTCCGATGCCATGGCGCAGGCAGATGCAGCGTGGCTGCAAACCATTGAACAGGCGGCATCCTCCATCCGCCGCAATGCACAGCAGCAGCCTATCGTGCTGCTTTCCGGGCCGTCCGGTTCCGGAAAGACGACCACGGCGTTTTTGATCGAGCGGTTTCTGGATCGCTGGGGCGTGGAAACGCACACCATCTCTATGGATCACTTTTTCTGTTCCCTGACACCGCAGCAGCGGGAACTGGCGGCAGCGGGAAAGCTGGATCTGGAGTCGCCGGCACGGGTGGATGCGCCCTATCTGAATACACTCCTCCGCCAGATCGCCGAGGGGCAGCCCACGTGGCTGCCGCACTATGATTTCCGCACCACGACACGCTGCGACAAGTGGCGGCTTCTGACACGAAAGCCGGGGGAGCTGCTGATTCTGGAGGGCATCCACGCCCTGAATCCGGAGGTGGTCACCCTGCCGGAAGAGATGACAGAACGACTCTATGTCAGCGTCCGCACCCGTGCGGCGGACGGGGAAACGGTGCTCCACCCCTCACGGCTCCGGCTGCTCCGCCGGATGCTGCGGGACAAGAATTTCCGGCACCGCAGCGTGGCGGAAACCCTCGCCATGTTTGAACATGTGCAGGCGGGAGAACACAAGTACATTGCACCTTATAAAAAGCGTGCGTCCATCTCCATTGATACGTTTTTGCCCTATGAGCTGGGAATCTATAAGACGCTGCTGGACGGAGAACTGGAGGCGGAGCTGTCGCATCCGGTGCTGGAAGAGCTGCGCCGGATGTGGGATAAGGTGATACCTCTGCCGCTGGAACCGGTTCCTTCGGATTCGCTGGTGCGGGAGTTTGCCGGCGGAAGTACGTTCCAATATTAAAAAAAATCCGGAAAGTGTTTGGCTGAACGCTTTCCGGACTTTTTGTTGTAATACATTTTAGAAGACAAAAGAAAAAGGCCTGATTTTTCAATCAGACCTCAATGGTGCGGATAAGAGGACTTGAACCTCCACCCCCTTGCGAGGACTAGCACCTGAAGCTAGCGCGTCTGCCAATTCCGCCATATCCGCAGTTGTTTGTTTTTCTGTGTTCGCCGTAGCGACAAGAATTATTATAGCACAACAAAACCGGTTTGTCAAGCGTTTTTTTGGATTTTTTCAAAATTTTTTTTGGGAATCTGAAAAAGCACGGGATTTCGCCGAAAAACCGCATTTTTTATTTTGGAAATCTGCGAAAATACGGGAAGAAATGATGCGGCACTTGCACAATTGGCGGGAATATGGTATAATAACACCTGAAACAAGAGGAGGCACGAACACAATGGAACATTATCTGGACAACGCCGCCACCACAAAGCCCTGTGCGGAAGCGGCAGAGGCAGTGGTGCGGTGCATGACGGAGCAGTACGGCAATCCGTCCTCGCTGCACCGCAAGGGACTGGAAGCACAGCACGTCATGGAACACGCCCGCCAGCAGATCGCAGCAGCGCTGGGATGTAAGGCGCAGGAACTGCTGTTTACCTCCGGTGCAACAGAAAGCACCAATCTGGCACTCCGTGGCGCAGCTGCTGCCCATGGCAGAAAGCGGAAGAAGATTATCACCAGTGCGGTAGAGCATGCATCGGTGCGCCAGACGCTGGCACAGCTGGAACAGCAGGGCTTTACCGTTGTTGCCGTGGCGCCGGATGCAGACGGCAGATATCATGCAGAAGACTTCCTGCGGGAGGTGGACGGGGACACCTGTCTGGTCAGCATGATGCTGGTAAACAATGAGAACGGCTATCGGATGCCGGTGGAGGAGACGTTCCGTGGGGTGAAGCGAAAGGATCCGGAGATCCTCACCCACTGTGATGCGGTGCAGGGCTTTTTAAAAGTACCTTTCCGCACACGTTCCCTGAATGCCGACCTGATCTCTCTCAGCGGTCATAAGGTACACGCCTTAAAAGGTGTGGGGGCATTGTATCTCCGGCAGGGTGTCCGGATTCGTCCCATTTTGTTCGGCGGACATCAGGAGAAGAGCCTGCGCCCGGGGACGGAGAGCGTTCCGCTGATCGCAGCATTCGGCGCAGCGGCAGAGAAGCTGTCCCGGACGGTGCAGGAACGCTATGAAAAAGCGGCACAGCTGCGGGCAAGTCTGATTGCACAGCTCCGGACAATGGAGGGCGTGCTGATTCGGGATATTCCGGATGCCTCGCCCTATGTGCTGAGCATCTCCATGCCGGGGTACCGCTCGGAGATCATCCTGCACTATCTGGAACAGCGGGAGATCTACATTTCCAGCGGTTCGGCGTGCTCCAAGGGCGCCAGCAGCGGCGTTCTGGAGGCGTTCGGCGCAAAACCGGCAGAGGTGGACAGCGCCCTGCGCATTAGCTTTTGCGCTGAAAATACGGAAGAGGACATTGCAGCATTGGTACAAGGATTGAAGGATGCCCGTCAGGGTCTGGTACATTAAGGAGTTATCTATGGCAAAAGAATTGATTTTGGCAAAATACGGCGAGATGGCGCTGAAGGGTCTGAACCGTGGGACGTTCGAGGACATCCTCATGAAAAACCTGCGTCGCCGTCTGAAAAAGTTTGGGGCGTTCAAGCTGACACGGGCACAGTCCACGATCTACATGGAACCGTTGTCGGAGGACATCGATCTGGATGAGGTGCTGGAACATCTCCAGTGCGTGTTCGGCATTGCAGCCCTCTGCCGTGCCTGCGTCTGCGAAAAGACCATGGAGGACATCTCTGCCAAGGCAGTGCCGTATCTGGACGAAGTGCTGTCCGGTGCGAATACCTTTAAAGTGGAGGCGAAGCGTGCCGATAAGGCGTTCCCGCTGAAATCGCCGGAGATCTGTGCGGAGCTGGGCGGTGTCCTGCTGGAGGCGTACCCCCATTTGTCAGTGGATGTGCACAATCCGGATGCTACCATTATGGTGGAGATTCGGGATACCCACGCTTTTGTCCACGGCGCAAACCTGAAAGGTGCCGGCGGTCTGCCGGTGGGAAGCAGCGGAAAGGCACTGCTCCTGCTGTCCGGCGGAATTGACAGTCCGGTTGCCGGTTACCGCATGGCTCGCCGAGGCGTTCACATCTCCGCCATTCACTATGTCAGCCCGCCCTACACCTCATACCGTGCGCTGGAAAAGGTGGAGCAGCTCTGTCAGGAGATCACGCCCTATTGCGGGAACATCGCCTTTTTCTGCGTGCCGTTTACGGAGATTCAGGAGGCGATTAAGGAACACTGTCCGGAGGAGTACTTCACCATTATCATGCGCCGTCTGATGATGGAGATCGCCCAGAAGATTGCGGAAAAGGACAACTGCCTCGCCCTGATTACCGGCGAGAGCGTGGGACAGGTGGCGAGCCAGACCATGCAGGCAATTGCCTGCACCGATGCCGTGAGCCGGATTCCGGTGTTCCGTCCGCTGATCGGTATGGACAAGACCGAGATCGTGGAAACTGCCCGTGCCATTGGAACATTCGAAACCTCCACACTGCCCTACGAGGACTGCTGCACCGTCTTTACGCCCCGGCATCCCAAGGTGCGCCCGTCTTTGGCAGAGGTGGAAAAGGCGCAGGCAAAATTCGATTTTACCGCCTTGGTGGAAAAGGCAGTGGAGCAGACACAAATGCGTGTGTTTGAACTTTGATTCGAGAATGTTTCACAAAATTTGGTGTGCGATTTTGTGAAAAAGCACAGAAAGCAGGCGTGGAAAATGGGATATTCTATTCTGGGAGAAGAAAAAATATGTCAGATCTATAAAGACACGGAAAAAGCACTTGACAAAACTGTGGGACATATTGTACAATTATTAGATAGAGAGAAACAAACGGTGGCGACTGCGGAAAGCTGCACCGGCGGATTGCTCTCGCAGCTTATCACGTCGGTGTCGGGAGCTTCCCGTGTCTTTGAACTGGGAATATGCACCTATGCGGAACGGATGAAGACCAAATTTCTGGGCGTTCCGGCGGAGCTGATTGCCGGGAAAGGCGTGGTGAGCGCCGAGGTCGCCATGGCGATGGCACACGGTTTGCGCCAGCAGTCGGATGCTGCGCTCTGCCTTTCTGTGACCGGCATCGCCGGCCCGGGCGGCGGAACACCGGAGCAGCCGGTGGGCACCGTGTATGTGGGGATGCTGCTGGGGGAGAAGGAAGTGGCTGCGCACTTACAGCTCTGGCGGTACGGCTTGTGTAACCGTGCGGAGATCCGCCACGGTGTCGCCGTATGCGCCTTTGGCATCGCAGAAAGTTATCTGATGGAGGAAGCGGAATGCAGGAAGAAGAAAACACTGCTGCAGTAGATTCCACGGATTCGCCTTCGGAGGAGCAACGCACCCCGGACACCCCGCAGGGCGAGCAGAACACGGAGGAGAAGATCTCGGCGCTTCGTTCCAGCCTGTTTCACATTGCACAGGAGGAAGAGGCGGAACAGGTCTCCCTGCGGGTTGCCTACCAGATCCGGCAGGTGAAAGAACGGAAAGAGCATCCGGAAAAATTTCAGCCGCCTGCACCAGAGGCAGCACCGCCGCCCAAGCGAAAAAAGCATGCGCTTGGCAGCTGGGCAATGGGCATGCTGCCCCATCGGGGCGACTCCGGCGGCGAGATCGTCCGGAAAAGCGTCTTTCTGCTCTCCAGTCTGGTTTTTCTGGTGTGCATGGTGCTGATTGCACTGTACCTGATCGACCTGTACCGCAGCAAGGCGTTTTACAGCGATGTGGGAAGTTCCTATCATGCGCAGATGCCTAAGACGACCACTGTTCCGGTTGCAACGGAACTGACGGAGGAAGAGACGGAGGCGCCTACGGAAAAGCACTACACGCTTTTGCCGGGTGCTGCCGACCTTCTGGCGATCAATCCGGAGATCAACGGCTGGATCACCATTGCCGATACGCCGGTGGACTACCCGCTGCTGCACCATCCAAACGATGTGGAAGGAGAGGAATACTACCTCTACCGCAACATGCAGGGCGAGGATTCCAAGCCAGGCTCCATCTTTTTGGACGGCAGATGTAGCTTCGATGAGGTGGGCGGGGACGGCACACTGTCAGAGCCGAATTCCGACAATCTGATCGTGTATGGGCACAACATGCGGGATAACTCCATGTTTGGCTCGCTGAAGTCTTACCAGACCGATGAGAATTACTACCAGCAGCATCCGATCATCCAGCTGAATTCCAACTATGAGACGTATCAGTATAAGATCTTCGGCTATTTTATCGCCGATGCCTCTGATAATACGGATACCCGTTTCGACTATTGGAACAAGATCAATTTTGCGGATGAAACGGAATTTTATGATTATGTCAACGAGGTGAAGCGTCGTTCGCTCCGCCTGACCGGTGTCGATGTGAAGTATGGGGATGCGCTGCTGACGCTCTCCACCTGCAACAGTTCCTTTGATACGGCGCGCCTTGTCATTGTGGCACGACGGGTGCGGGACGGGGAAGACCTGACTGAGGGAACTGTGGGCAGTGTGGCAAACCCCAACACCAAATGGCCGAATATCTACTATCTGTGGAACAGCGACCATTACGACCCTGATGCCGGTTTTGTTCCCTATGGATAAGAAATGAGAGATGATTGTAGCATATGAAGAGAAATTGGAGAGCAGCTGCCTTTGCGGCTGCACTTTGCATGGCACTGACTGCAACCACAGGATGTGCCGAAAAGATTGACCAGACTGCCGGCGGCAATCTGATCACGACCACACCGGTGACGGAAGAGGCAACAGAAGCGCCCACCGCTGCGCCGGAACTGACGGAGCGTGCCAAGAAGCTGCTGGCACAGAATCCGGATACCGTTGGGTACATTACGATCGCAGATACACAGGTGGACAACCCTGTGGTGCAGACGATCGATAATGAATATTATTTGAATCATGGCTTTGATGGACAGGAGTTCCGTGCCGGTACGGTATTTATGGACTGCGCCGATTATTTCGGGGCAGATCCGGCAAACTGGTCGGAGAACATCATCCTCTACGGACACAACATGGCGGATAACTCCATGTTCGGTTCGCTCCGCCGCTATCGGCAGGATCCGGAGTACTACAAGCAGAATCCGTTTATCACCTTTAGCTCCAACTATGCAGACTATACCTATGTCATGTTCGGACTGGTGATTACAAGCGGTAATGCGGACGCCGATTTCCTCTACTGGCGGATGCAGGATCTGAAGGATCAGGCAGCGTTTGACAACTATGTCAAGACGGTAGAGTCCAAGAATATGATCACCAACCCCATTGATGTGAAGTATGGTGACGACATTCTGACGCTCTCCACCTGCTATTCCGATGAGGATAATTCCCGTTTCCTGATCGTTGCCCGCCGTCTGCGGGAGGGCGAGGATACCCAGACTCTTCTGGCAAAGATTCAGGGCGGTGCGACCGAGGAAACCACCGCTGCTGCACAGGAGTAAGCACGGGCTGCTTACGCTGTATGGACGACCGCAGCCTTCGAAAAGAAGGGTTGGCGGTGTACCCTGTGCAGCAAAAGGAATCGGTGCGATGCAGGAGAACCTGCCTTTTTCAGGCGGGCGTTCGAATGTTTTTTCGGGATCTCTGCGCCGATTCCCTGCGGCAGAACAGATGCCGGCCTGGCAAATGCGAATCCTGCGTGCGGACAAGGCACGACAGAACTGCACTGCCTGACCGCTGGCTTTGGAATGCCGCAAAATATCACCCGGCAATTTTGCCGGTACAAATTGGAGTTTTGATATGAAAATATGTTACCCACGTGCAAGTGTTGCAATTTTAGCTGCGGCACTGCTTGCCGGAACATCGGTAGTGACTGCATACGCAGTGACAGAATCCGCTGCTCCTTCGGCAGATACCGCCGCAACCGAAAATGGCTCAACATGGTGGAAGGCTGAAATTTCAGATTACGATTCCAGCTTATCATTGGTTCAGTATGAAGAAATTAAACCGTCACAGGCGCAGATCGATGCGATGGAACAGGCGACTACTCCTGCCAAACAGGCTGGAAAGGTTGCAGGTTCCGGTGAAACGCTGGGGTCTTCCAGTGTGACGGGCTCTGCAAACGTCGGCGCAGCTGCCTCGATGGCACCGTCTGTGGAAGCCGGACAGTTTGCATTTACAACTTATGGATATGGACACTGCGTCGGCATGAGCCAGAACGGTGCGGATTACTACGCAACCTATGGCGGATACGATTACCAGTCGATCCTCTTCCATTATTATCCGGGAACAAGTCTGGTACAGACCGGCGCCGGTTCCATTACTGCGAACGGCGTGACCGGCAGTGCACTGGACATCCTCTCTCAGATCGTGTATGCAGAAATGAGTTCCACCATGCATCCGGAGGCAATGAAGGCACAGGCGGTTGCAGCCTATACCTACATCATGTTCAACGGCGGCAGCGTGACCGGCGTTTGCCTGAAGGCAAATCCGCCGCAGAATGTTGTGGACGCAGTTTCCTCTGTGGTCGGACAGGCACTGTACTATGACGGGGATTATGCGCTCACCGTTTATGGCGCTTCCAGCGGCGGTGCAACTGCAAGTGCAGCCGATATCTGGGGCAGAGGCTATGACTATCTGGTCAGCGTTCCCTCGGAATATGATGCGTTATACGATCCGAACTACGGAGAAGTGACGTACATGAGTACCGATGAAGTACGCTTGAGAATCCAGAGCGCTTACGGAATCGCCCTTTCTGACAATCCGGCAAACTGGATTCAGATGGAGATCGGCGACAGCGGCTTTGTCCGCTCCGTCAACATCGACGGTCAGAAAACCGTCAATGGCTATTCTTTCAGCGGCGTTCTGGGACTGAAGAGTCCACGATTTGCCTATATCTGTGGATAAGTTCGGTTCTCTTGGAATCATTTGACGCCGTTTCGTCATAAGATAACAGGGGAATGCCACCGCAGAGGCATACGGCAGCGTGTGCAGATGCGCCGAAAGGCGGGCGGTGTTTTTCCGCATATGGAAACCGATGCTGCGGCAGGCAGACGCCTAGGGAGGAAATCAACATGGATTTTCGAGATCAGTTTCGAAAAATGAGCGGCGATGTGGGAAAGATGGCACGGGAAGTTGCCGACACTTCGAAAAAAGCAACGGCACGTGCCAGAATTCGCCGCATGATCAACACCTGCAACGATTCGCTGCAAACCATCTATCAGGAGATCGGCACAAGATACTACACAGAGAACCAGTGCGATCCGCAGGAACAGTATGCCGGACTTTTCCAGCAGGCTGCGGATACCATTGCACAGATCGACGTGCTGAAATCGGAGCTGGCAGGACTGGATCATGCTGTTATTTGTCCGTCCTGCGGTTCCAAGGTGATGGAAACACAGCGCTTCTGCCCGAACTGCGGATGCAAGAATGCATCCTACGGAAAGTGGAAGGCAGAGGAGGAAGCAGATGAAAATGCACGCCGTGCTGCGGAAGAAGCAGAACAGGCAGAACGGGATGCACACAGTGCCGTGCAGGAATCAGAAGAAGAGATTGTATCACCGGAAGGGACAGCAGAACAGTCCGCAGAGGCGGAGACTGCTGCACCCGCAAAAGAAAATACAGAAGCATAAACTTCGAGAGAAGCAAGAGGGCGCACACGGACAGTGTGCGCTTTTCTTCTAAGTGCCTGTTGTCGGAATAGGGAGATTAAACGGGAAGAGATGAAATGGAATAAGACCCTGACACCGGGACGTGTCATTATTCTTTGCTTTGCAGTGCTCATTGCGTTTGGGGCGGTTTTGCTGGCACTGCCCATTGCTTACAAAAACAGAACGCCGCTCTCGCCGCTGGACGTCTGCTTTACCTCCTTCAGCGCAGTGTGCACGGTGGGACTGACAGTAGCACCCACCTATGAAACATTCTCCGCCTTTGGACAGGGTGTCCTGCTGTTTCTGATACAGGTGGGCGGCGTGGGAATTACCTCCATTGGTGTCGGTGTGATGCTGCTCGCCGGAAAGCGCATCGGACTGCGGGAGCGTATCCTCATCAAGGAAACGCTGAACTATCCCACCTTTGGAGGTGTGGTCAAGCTGCTTCGCTCTCTGCTGCTGGTGACATTTGGCATTGAAGGCGTGGGGGCGATCTGCTGTTTTCCCATTTTCTATGCGGATTTTCCGCTGGGACGGGCAATCTGGCTGAGCGTGTTCCACTCGGTGTCCACTTTTAACCACGCCGGTTTTGACATTATCGGCGATGCCGGTATGCAGGAGTATACGCACCATGCCTCGCTGCTGGTTATCACAGCATTGCTGACGATTTTCGGCGGACTGGGCTTCTTTGTCATTCGGGATGTGGCAAGAAACCGCCGGTTCCGGAAGTTCTCGCTGCATACAAAAGTCGTTTTGACCATGACAGCGATTCTTCTGGTGGGCGGTACGCTGCTGATGAAGCTCTCGGAGGGGGGACTTCGCTGGCTTCAGGCGTTTTTCTATAGTGCGATTTCCCGTACCTCCGGCTTTAGTATTTATTCGCTGGCGACCTTCTCCAATGCGTCTTTGTTTTTGATGGTGTTCCTCATGTTCATCGGCGCTTCGACCGGTTCCACCAGCGGCGGTATCAAGGATACGACGCTGTTTGTCTGTGTCTGGTCAGCAATCGCCTATACCAGAAACCGCCAGCCCACCATTTTTCACCGGCGGATTTCTCAGACAGTGCGGGACAAAGCGGTGATGATTCTGCTCATGGGATTGGGCGTTGTGATGGTGTCCACGTTTTTGATGAGCGTGTTTGAGCCGGATGTGTCGCTGATTCGGCTGCTGTTTGAGGTAGTGTCCGCATTTTCCACAACAGGACTTTCCACGGACCTGACCTCTCAGCTTTGTAGCGGCAGTAAGATTGTTCTGATGCTGACCATGTACATCGGCCGTCTGGGGCCGCTGACTGTGGCAACGCTCTGGATGATGCAGGGACGGAATAAAAATGCAATCCAGCGTCCGGAAGGAACCATATCTGTGGGGTAAGGAGAGAAAACGATGAAAGTAAGACGTACCAAGGAAAAGGAAAATATGTATGCCGTCATTGGACTGGGACGGTTTGGATTTGCGCTGGCGCAGCGGCTGGCAGAGTCCGGCGCTGAACTGATCGTGGTGGACAAGGAGGAGTCGGTCATCAACGACGCCACCGCTTTCACAGACAACGCCTTTCTGGTGAACGAGCTGACACGGGAGAACCTGAGCAACATCGGCATCCAGAACTGTGACACCGTCATTGTGGGCATCGGTGGTAAAATTGATGTGAGCATTCTCACCACGCTGACGGTCATTCAGCTTGGCGTACCCAGAGTCATCGCCAAGGCAAACAGCGTGGAACAGGGCTGTGTGCTGGAGAAGCTTGGGGCGGAGGTCATCTATCCGGAGCGGGATATGGGCGTTCGTCTGGCGAACCGCCTGCTTGCACCACGGGTCATGGAGTACATCGCCCTGAGCGACGACATCAGCATCACGGAAATCCGCCTGCCGGAATCGGTGAAAGGCGTGACGGTACAGGCGCTGAATCTCCGCCAGCGATACGGCTTGAACATCATCGCCGTGAAGCACGGTGACGAGGTGACCACAGATATCACCCCTGCCTTTCAGCTCTATTCCGATGATGTCATCGCCGTCGTGGGACGGCACGATCAGGTGAACTGTTTCGAAAAGTTCCTGCGCACATATCGGTAAGGTGTCGCACAAAACAGCAGAAATTATCCCATGCAGGCAGCAGATGCTTGCATGGGATTTTTGTTTTGGGGAATATCCATTTCTCGTGTATCCCAAAAAATCCACCCGAAAGCGAATTCCTCTTTCGGGTGGATTTTGCCGGATTTGCACTTTGCGCTTCGGCAATCTATCTCAAAGCATCTGCAACCGCGGCTTGCACTGCTGCTACTGTCATTATATGCAGGAAGCCGCAGAATGCAACAAAGAAAATATTTCCATGTGGCAATCACTCAAAGTGCTTTGCGTTGCGGAAGTCGATGGCACCGGAGAATGCGTCATAGTGCAGATCGGTGTTGCTGGTCTGTGTGACAAGGTACTGGTTTTTGTAAAAGATGGGCAGGAACTGTGCTTCGTCCAGAATGGTCTGCTCTGCGGTGCGGCACTGCTGGAAGAACGTTGCCGTGTCGGCACAGCTGCGCAGGGAGGAGAGAAGCTGGTCTACCTTGGCGCTGCTATAGCGGAAGCGGTTGCAGTCCGTTGCAAACTGTGCCAGTACTGCATCCGGACTTGCTTCTGTGCCGGTGACACCATAGACAGCGATGGTGTAGTTTTTGTTCTCGATTCTGTCCCAGTACTCAGATTCTGTCACCTCGTCAATACCAATGTAGAAACCGAAGATCTCCTGCCAGTTCTGGATGATATCATGGAGATGATCGCAGTCCATGAGTGACGCACAGGTCAGAATTTTGGTGGAGTTCAGGGAGGCGATGCCCAGCTGCTGCATGCCCTTTTGCAGCATGGCAATGGCAGCCGACTCATCATAGGCGGGGGTCAGATCAGTTTCCGGAACGGCATCCCGATAGTTGGTGCCATTGCAATACACTGTGGGCGGCACAATGGCAGAGGCGCTCAATAGGTCGCCGTTGGAGGTCAGCCCGATCTTGGAGCGGTCGATTCCCATGGAGAGCGCCGTGCGAATGGCATCGTTGGCGTACTCTTTTTCGTCCGGATTGAAAATCAGCCCCAGCGTGGTATCCCGTTCCGATGTCACAGTATAATCCTTGCTGTCCATGTAGGCGGCAGGGTATACCGAGGTGAGAAGCACATCGGATTCGCCGGAGGAGAAATCCTCGTCCAGCGCCTGCTGGCTGTTGCGGATGTGGAAGGTCAGATTCGTGGGATAGGTGCGGCGAGCCTCGGCGTTGGCGGCGTTCTGGCGCATGTAAATGAGGTTGTCGCTGCCGTAGGGATCGTAGAACCAAAGCCGCATGTAGAACGCACCGCAGGATGCCACAGCATTCTGCTCCAGTCCGTAGCTGCCCTTGGTCTGGAGGAAAAATTCCTCGTTGCAGGGCATGGCTGCGGTGGTGGTCAGCAGCGCCAGAAACTGTGCGTTGGGCTGGTCTAACGTGAATTGCAGCTGATCGTCGCTCACCGCCCGAACGCCGATCTCCGAGGGCGCAAGTGTGCCGTTCCGGACGGCTTCGGCGTTGTGCAGACAGGAGAACGTCTCCGCATAGGGAGACTGCGTCTGCGGGTCAAAGATGCGCTGAAAGGCATAGGCGTAGTCGCTGGCAGTCACCAGCCAGGTTTCCCCGTCGTCAACAGTATCATTGCCGTTTTTGTCGTAGAACCAGTAGCGGTCTTTGCGCAGCAGAAATGTGTAGATCAGTCCGTCCGGCGAAACGGTATAGCTGGAAGCTGCTGCAAGCTGTGGTGTGCCGGTGTCGTCCATTTCCAGCAGCCCCTCGTAAAGGTTGCGGATGATGGTCTTGGAGGAGGCATCCGTAGCGGACTGCGGGTCCAGACTTTTGGGATTGCCGATCAGGCTGGTGGTAAAGAGATAGCCGGAGCCGTCCCCATCTTTTTCCAACATGGGGATGTTGCATCCGGTGCAGAGAAAAAGAACGCAGGCAGCGGCGGAAGCAGCGGCAAGTCTGCGGAATATTTTGAAAAATGACATGGCGTTTGTCCTTTCTAAGAGCCAGTGTGTGCTGCCAAAACATATGAAGCAGCTCTTCCTATTATACCACGCTGCAAACCGATGTGCAAGGAAAAAACGTGGAATTTGCCGAAAAAATGTGGAAATGGAAAAAAGAAGGGCGGACAGCTTTCTGTCCGCCTTGAGAATCTGTTCTCAGAAAATGCTCAATCGTGCCGCTGCTCCGAATTGTCATAGGTTTCGCAGAAGCGTGCTGCAAACGCCGGCGGTTCTCCGTTGGCGTAAAGATGCGCCGTGTCGCCGAATGCGTTCATCCGGAAGCAGGCGATGCCCTTCCGGCGCTCTTCTGTGATGAGCGAGGTCACAGAGGTTGGCGCAGCGCAGAAGTTGTGCCACAGAATCATGGGAGAGATGCCGAGCAGGTGTCCCAGCATCACGCAGGTGACACCAAAGTGGCAGAAGATGGCGATGGTGTCCTCGTTGGGTGCGGTGACACGGTAGGCGTTTCCCTCACGGACATAGCCGTGGTCGGCGAGAATGCCGTCGATGCCGTCCCAGACACGCTTTGCCTCCGCCTGTACGTGACCTTGCAACATGGGCAGCGTTTCGCTCCACTGCACACAGTCGTAATACTTCGGCTCAACCGTCCAGTCCTGCGGAAGCTGATCCCACGGAATGCGTGGCGCACCAGTGTGAAAATCCGGAATGGGCGCATGAAATTCCCGCAGCCAGGGCAGTTCGATGGCATCCCGTCCCATTTTTTGCAGCGTCAGGGAAGCGGTGTCCCTGGCACGTCCCAGCGGAGAAACGTAGAATGTGCGAATCTTCAGCTTTGCCATGCGCTCCGCCAGCAGCGCAGCCTCTTTCCAGCCCTTTTCTGTCAGGGAGTCAATGTCATAGTTGGGGTCGCCGTGGCGAATCAGTAAAAGTTTCATGTGCAGCTCCTTCTTTTAAATGGAAGTAATCGCAACCGCCTGATAACCCAGCGCTGCATAGCGTGCTTCCACGACGCTTCGCTCGTAGGCACGGAGACCGTTGCTGTTGTAGGGGTCGTTCATGTAATAGTATTTGTCATCGTAGCCCACCAATACCAGACAGTGCTCGTGGCTCGTCCAAGTGTAGAGCTGTCCGTTGGGGAGAATCCACTGGGTGCCGGATTCCGGTGCCATCATATTGATGGTTGCCCAGACGGCAACGGCAGTTCCATTGTCAATGTAGTCTGTCAGCATTGTTTTCATCGATGTGCCGGTGATGTTTTTGACAGTGTGCTTGCTGGGGGTAACGATACGGTTCAAAGCGTTGGCGATGACCGGCGCATAACAGCCGTAACCGTATGTGGAACGGGGGTCGCCAATAAAGGCACTGTTGGGGTCCGGGCCGTGCAGGTAGCCGTCGTTGCCGTAGTAGAGATAGCCGATGTCCAGCGCCGTGTCAATGAACGTGTCGATGGAGGTGCTGTATCCGGCGTGGCGCAGCAGCATGACGGCGCTGGCACTTTCGCAGCCGGTGGGATAGCCCGCCTGACTGAGGTAAGGCGTGTCCAGCAGCACCTTGACAATGACACCGTCGGCGTTGGTGGTGTAGCCGTTCTGGGTCTGATTCCGGAGCAGTGCGCCGGTTTTGGTGTCGAAGTAGTAGTTCTTGCCGTTCAGTGCAATTTTTCCGGTGCACATGCCGCCGTTCTCTGCGAAATAGTAGGTGTTGCCGGAGATGGTTTGCAGTCCGGTGAGCATGGCGCCGTCTGCGCCGAAGTAGTAGCGCACGCCGTTGGCGTCGGTCTGCCAGCCGGTGATGTTCTTGCCGTTTCCATCGAAGCAGTACCGCTTTCCGTCAATGGTCTGCCAGCCGGTGCAGCGCAGTCCGTTGGCGTCGAAATAGTAACGGCCGTCGTCCAGGATCAGCCATCCCATGCGGGCGGAACCGTCCTCCTGAAAATAGTACGTGCCCTGCGGCAGTGTCAAAAACCCTGTTACCGCTGCGCCCGTGTCCGGGTCGAAGTAGTAGAGTTTATCATTATGCTTGCGCAGTCCGGTTTGGAGTATACCGGAGGTGTCGAAGCTGTAGAGCTTTCCGTCGATCTCGGCGATGCCGGTACAGCGCAGTCCGTTTTCGTGGAAGTAATACCGCTTGTCGTCAACGGTCTGCCAGCCGGTCACCATGGTGCCGTCTGCATCGAAATAGTAGACCTTTCCGCCGGACTGTTCCAGCCAGCCGGTGTGCAGCGAACCGTCTTTATAATAGTATCGGGTGACATTTGAATCCGGCAGTGTGCAGAAGCCCTCTTCGATGTAGCCGTATTCTGCGGAGAAGGGATAATACTTGCCCTCTGCCTCCTGTGCGCCGAGATATTTTCCGGATTCTTGGGAAACATAGTAGTAGCGGTCATTCCAGACCACCCAGCCGTATTCCGCCTCACCGGTGTTGGGGTTGTAGAACCGTCTTATCCCGTCTACTGTCTGCCAGCCCGTCCGCTCTGTGCCGTCCGGATGAAAACAGTAGGGCGTGCCATTGATCTCGAACACGCCGTCCTTGTAGATGGCACCGGTTTCACCGGCGTAGTACACCTCGCCGAACAGCTCTGTCTGGAAGAAACCGGTTTGCAGAATGCCGTCCTCATCCAGATAGTATTGCTTGTCGTCCAGCGTCAGCCAGCCGGTCTGTTTTCCGGTGTCCTCCAGAATATAATAACGCTTGTCCCCGACTGTGACCCAGCCGAACTGGGATTCGCCGGTCTTGGAGTCGTAGTAGTACTGCGCCCCGCTGACCTCCTGCCAGCCAGTCTGGAGGATGCCGTCCGCTGAAAACAGATAGAGCACGCCGCCGATTTCCACGGTGCCGGTTGCAGCGACGCCGTTTTCCAGATAATAGCGGATGGTGCCGTCTGCTTCCACAGACCAGCCCGGCGTGCCGGTGGGGACAAGTGCCGTGGTGCCGGTTGCCGTTGCAATCGGAGATGCTTCCGCAGCAGATACAGCCGGAGCAGCAGTGGCCAAAATAAGGGCGGCAGATGCAGAAAAAAGCAGACCGCCGCACAATTTCCAAAAATGATGTATCATAGAACACTCCTTTTTCCCATTGCGATTGTCGAACAAGTCTATTATACGCCAAAAGGCGAGGATTGTCAACCGCTGCGGAACGGGGGTGATCGGGGGATGTCTGAGGGGGATTTTGGAGATGCTTGCAGCAGATTTTGTAACAGTATTTTGCGGACACGGCACGCCGTGTCCCTACGGAATATACTTTGGAAGAGAACCCGCATGTGCTCATTTCGTACAGCTCTATTTTTTAAAATATATGGACTGATGAGGAAACTTTTGACGCACTTTGTAGGGACACGGCGTGCCGTGTCCGCTTGGTTCCATCGTATGAAATCAGCAGTTTGCAGGCTGTCAGCTTCCGAAAATTGCAGTGGATCTGCGTGAAAACTCTCATGCAAATACTTGACAATCGGGACGGTTTTTGGTATGATAACAGGTGGACAGTATTCCGAAAGGAAATTGTACTATGGTTATGCGGCGGAATGCGCCGTACAGGAGGAAGTTATGAAACAAACCGTACAGACCATTCAGGCAAAAAAACAGCGGGGAGAAAAAATTACGATGCTCACCTGCTATGACTATACCACAGCAAAGCTGATGGATGCTGCCGGACTGGATATGCTGCTGGTGGGGGATTCCCTGGGAAATGTGATTCTGGGCTATGAGGACACGGTTTCTGTCACCATGGAGGACATGCTGCACCATGCCAAAGCAGTGGCACGTGGCGCAAAGGAAAACGCCATGGTTGTCGTGGATATGCCGTTCCTCTCCTACCAGACCTCGGTATATGATGCCGTTGTCAACGCCGGCAGACTGATGAAAGAGGGCCGTGCCGGTGCGGTCAAGCTGGAGGGCGGCGCAGTGGTTTGCGACCAGATTCGTGCCATTGTGCAGGCATCCATCCCCGTTGTGGCACACCTCGGCATGACGCCCCAGTCCGTGAATACTATGGGCGGTTTTAAAGTACAGGGCAAGACAGCGGACGCTGCCAAAAAGCTCCTTGCCGATGCCAAGGCTGTAGAAGAGGCCGGAGCATTTGCGCTGGTGCTGGAGTGCGTTCCGGCAAAGCTTGCCGCCTGGATCTCCGGCAAGCTGACCATTCCCACCATTGGCATCGGCGCCGGTGCGGGATGCGACGGTCAGGTACTGGTATATCAGGATATGCTGGGGATGTTCTCCGACTATCAGCCGAAATTCGTGCGCCACTTCGCCGATGTGGGAAGCGTGATGCGGGATGCCTTCGCACAGTATCAGGAGGCAGTGCATGACGGAAGCTTTCCGGCAAAAGAACACGAGTTTGCGATCTCCGACGAGATCATGGCACAACTGGAACAGGAGGAAAAGTGATGAAAATTGTAGAAACCATTGCAGAAGTACGGGAACAGGTAAAACAGTGGAAAAAAGAGGGACTGACCGTTGCCCTTGTCCCCACTATGGGCTATCTTCATGAGGGACACCGCAGCCTGATGGAGCGTGCACGGAAAGAGAATGACCGTGTGGTCGTCAGCGTCTTTGTTAACCCCACCCAGTTCGGCCCCAACGAGGACCTTGCCAGCTATCCCCGTGATCTGGAACACGACGCGGCACTGTGCGATTCCGTGGGTGTAGATCTGATTTTCCACCCCACGCCGGAGGAGATGTACCCCAAGGGCTTTTGCAGCTTCGTGGACATGGATGTCCTCACCAAGGAACTGTGCGGTCTGAGCCGTCCGGTGCACTTCCGTGGTGTCTGCACCGTGGTCTCCAAGCTGTTCCACATCGTCACACCCGATCGGGCATATTTCGGCGAGAAAGATGCACAGCAGCTGGCAGTCATCAAGCGCATGGTGCTGGATCTGAATCTGGACATTGAAATCGTGGGCTGCCCCATTGTCCGTGAGGCAGACGGCCTTGCCAAGAGTTCCAGAAATACCTACCTCAGTCCGGAGGAACGCAAGGCTGCGCTGGTACTCAGCCGGAGCATCTTTGCCGGAAAGAAGCTGGCAGAGTCCGGCGAAACGGATGCGCACAAGCTGGTGCAGGCGATGACAGATATCATCGCTGCCGAACCGCTGGCACGCATCGATTATGTAAAGGTGGTTGACCTGCTGACCATGCAGCAGATCGACAAGCTGGATCGTCCGTTTCTGGCGGCGATTGCAGTCTATATCGGAAAGACCCGTCTGATCGATAACTTTATGGTGCAGGCAGGAGGTGCCGGCGCATGACCATTACCATGCTCAAGGGAAAAATTCATCGGGCAACCGTCACACAGGCAGAGCTGAACTACGTGGGCAGCATTACCGTGGACGCCGATCTGCTGGATGCCGCCGGCATTCTGGAATATGAGGCAGTGCAGGTGGTGAACGTTGCCAACGGTAACCGGTTTGTCACCTACACCATCGCCGGCGAACGTGGCAGCGGTGTGATCTGCCTGAACGGTGCAGCAGCACGTCAGGCGCAGACCGGAGATAAAGTGATTCTCATGTCCTATGCGCAGGTGACACCGGAGGAGGCAAAGACCATGCAGCCCAAGGTGGTGCTGGTAGACGAGCACAACGCCGTGGCGAAACTCTCCCACTACGAGAAGCACGGCGAGCTGGCGTAAGACAGGAGGAACTATGCTACAGGGAAAGACCGTTGTACTGGGCGTGACCAGCAGCATTGCCGCCTATAAGATCGCCTCTCTGGCGAGCCGTCTGGTGAAGCTTCACGCAGATGTGCACGTCATTATGACCCCCAACGCCACGCATTTTATCACGCCCATTACCTTTGAAACGTTGACGGGAAACAAGTGTCTGGTGGACACGTTCGACCGGAATTTCCAGTTTCACGTGGCGCATGTGAGTCTGGCACAGCGAGCCGATGTTCTGCTGATTGCGCCGGCATCCGCCGATGTCATCGGGAAGATCGCCAACGGCATTGCAGATGACATGCTGACCACAACGGTGATGGCGTGCACGGCGCCGGTGCTGATCTCGCCGGCGATGAATACGCATATGTACGAAAATCCCATCGTGCAGGACAATCTTCAGAAACTGCGGTCGTTTGGCTATACAGTGATTGAACCGGCGGTGGGTATGCTGGCGTGTCGGGATGTGGGTGCCGGAAAAATGCCGGAACCGGAGGTGCTTCTCCAGCATCTGCTGCGGGAGATCGCCTGTGAAAAGGACTTGGCGGGCAGGAAGATTCTGGTGACTGCCGGCCCGACGCAGGAGGCGCTGGATCCGGTGCGATACCTGACCAACCACTCCACCGGAAAGATGGGCTACGCTGTCGCCTATCGGGCAATGCTCCGTGGTGCAGAGGTGACGCTGGTCACCGGCCCGACGGCAATCGAACCGCCGCCGTTTGTCAAGGTCGTTCCGGTGGCAACGGCGGAGGGCATGTTTCAGGCAGTCACCGCCCGTGCACCCCGGCAGGATGCCGTTATCATGGCAGCAGCGGTGGCAGATTACCGTCCCACGGAAGTGGCATCCGAAAAGAAAAAGAAACAGGATGGCGATGCCTCCATTCCGCTGACCAGAACCAGGGATATTCTGGCGCATCTGGGTGCACACAAGCCGGAGCACCAGTTCCTCTGCGGATTTTCCATGGAGACGGAGCACATGCTGGAGAACTCCCGGGCAAAGCTGGAGCGGAAGCATCTGGATATGATCGTCGCCAACAATCTGAAGGTGGCGGGTGCCGGATTCGGCACGGACACCAATGTGGTGACCCTCATTGAGCCGGACGGGGAACAGGCGCTGCCGATGCTCTCCAAGGAAGAGGTGGGCGATGCGATTTTAAACCGCATGGCAGCGTTCTTCCGTCACACAAAATAAAAGGATACGGAACAGGCTCATAGAACAGTATTGCGGCAAACCTCTGCTGCAATGCTGTTTTTGTTGGAATCGGGGAAAGGATATGACTGTTTTTAAATCGATCTGGCAGTGGATTCGGCGGGAGGCGGTACTCTCGGCGGCGATTCTGCTGGCAGTGGTGTCGGCGTTTCTCGT
>OIYT01000402.1_pt1 | contig 45657 bp, 19 predicted proteins | sample 1588201 | NCBI WGS metagenome assembly OIYT01 (sample SAMN03283260) | human gut metagenome | biome: human-associated habitat; material: feces | host: Homo sapiens | place: USA | collected 2013
GAGAGGACGTGTACACGCAAGAAGGACGTTGAAGGGCTTAGTTGCGGATTTGAGGTCCTCCAAAAGGAGTGAGTTTCTCGGATTTTATTTGTATTTTTGCCATGTCTATCGTCGGATTCTCTTGTTTGTTTTTGCGCTAAGATAAGTGAATTCTTCGACATGGCAAAATCCTGGGCAACTTTTTGTTGCTCAGGTACTTAAAAAGTTTAATTTACAATAGTGTTGCGGAATTAAGGCTAATTACGAGCAGATCTACCTTCGTGTGGGTGATGAGCTGACACAGTATCTCCCCTATACCTATACTATTTATCCCGAGAATGCCACCGACAAGGAGGCTGGCATCTCCTATGGCATCAGCAGCGAGGATGGTATCTTGCAGCGCAATGATGATGGTACCATCAAGGCGGTGAATTCAGGAAGCACCACGGTGTGGGTTTACCACAAGGACATTCCTAACGGTCCCATTAGCCTTTCGGTCTATGTCATTGACTTCCCGACGAAGGAGTCCTTGGCGGTCAAGAACGACCCGTTCTCCGTGACGCTTGCTGATTATGAATTGTCCAAGGTTGATATCTATCAGCGCCTTGTGGACAACATCGAAAACACGGGAACAATCAACTTCCCCCATGAGCTCGATTTTGCTGAGGATACCGCGGGTGAAGGTATTCTGACATTGAACACCGACGGCGACGGCAAGGTAAGTGAGGTTTTGGCCAAGCAATATGGTTCTACTGCCGTGAAGTGGACTTACAACGGAACCGCCATGGGCTTCAACGAAGATGGATCTTTCAATGCAGACAAGGAGTACAACTTCTCCGTTGGTTTCAAGCTGAACATCGTGGAGGGTCTTGCAGACGTTTGGTTAGATCGGTTGCAGATGGACGTCAATGACACCGAGGCTGTGATGGTAATTAAGACCAGACCCGAGAATTTCTTGCTTGATGAGAAGCAGCTCACATGGAGAATTCCTCCTTATAGTGATACGGACGATACACCCGTTTTGGAAATCGGCGATCGCATTGAGGGAAAGAACGAGTGGAAGGTCACGGCCAACCGCCTTGGAAATTACAACGTGAGTATCTCCTATGGCCAGTTTGCCCCGAGAAGCGAAGTGGAAATCGGCCAACGTCTCTTGCTTGGTGAGGGATGGAGTTGGATCTCGCTCTTTGCCAACAAGGTCGGCCAAGATATCTTCTACAAGTATTTCTATGACGCACAGGAGGTTCGATCGCAATATATGCTCGTCTATAACGATCCCGAATATGGATTCTTTGGCGACCTCATGGAGTTGACCACGGCGGAAGCCTATAAGATTTGCGTCAAGGATGGTGCTCACTTCGATATGTTCCTCTATGATGGCGGTGTGTACAACTACAACACAGGCCGTGATATCAACCTTATGCCTGGCTGGACGTGGATGAGCAATCCCTACTGCTTCGACCACGATTTGCAGGTGGCTCTCGGCAAGGCAACCTTTGCCAACGATTCGCGCATCGTCTCCAAGAATGATGGCTTCGCCACCTTCCAGGACGGCCAGTGGGTAGGAACGCTCACGCGCTTCAACGCAGGCGAGGGCTACCTGGTCTATAACGCTGCTGCAGAGAATGCCTTTGTGTCGTTTGCCGCCGAGGGAGTGATCCCGAAAGCCGAGCCGCGCAGCGTGGCTTCCGCCCGCCGTGCCGCCGAGCAGAGCGTGTGGCGCTATGACGGTAGTCGCTTTGCCGACAACATGAGTGTCATCTGCCAGCCCACGACGGAACTTGAGGCCGACCGCTACACCATCGGTGCCTTTGTCGGCGACGAGTGTCGCGGAGAAGGCCGGATGATCAATGGCCGCTTCTTCGTCACCGTCCATGGCGAGATGGGCGAGAAGGTCAGCTTCCGCCTCTATGACGCATTGACGGGCGAATACTTCGTCCTCGACGACGCTGTGGACTTTGCCTCCACCGTAGGCACCTACCAGCGTCCGATGGCACTCAACACCCCGACGCTCACGGGCATTGACAGCGTCACGGGCGACCAGGGCGTAGCCGTCTATCTCGATGGTGGCCGCGTGGTCGTGGCGGGTGTCGCCGCGGAAAGCGTTGAGGTCTATAATGCCTCGGGTATGCGTGTCGCTGCCGAGGGCCTGGGCACGGGCGTCTATGTCGTCCGCGTCAAGACCGCCTCGGGCACCATCACCCGCACCCTCTTCAGACGTTAGTCTCTCTATGGGCCTCCTCCCACGCCACCGCCAAGGAGCGGAAGCGCGGCGGGAGGCCCTCATAAGATATGTGACCACCGAATCCCAAGAATAACCAAAAACCGACCACGCAATGAGACAGAGCACGCCAGGGCACAGACACCGACTCGCGGCAAGACTTTCAGCAGCCATTCTGATGGCCTGCTCTTGGGCCATTGCGCCCGTCTGCGCGCAGGACATTTCGCAGATAGCCAAGAGCGACCCGCTCATCATCACCGGCTCCATAGGTACCAACAACACCTACTTCCACAGCTCTGCCGGGCTGGGATATATGTCGCCGCTGAGCAATAGCTTCTTCGCCAATCTCAACTTCAACATCTACGGGTTCTCGATGCCGTTCTCGATCTACTTCTCGAACGACAACCTGAACTTCAGCTATCCCCAGTTCTCGTTCAACCTCAGTCCGTCGTACAAGAACTTCACCGCCCACATCGGCCAGTCGTCGATGCCCTTCTCCCAGTATGTGCTCAACATGTCGTTCAATGGTGTGGGACTGGAGTGGCGCGACAAGCAGTTCCGTGCCTCCGCCTTCTATGGTGTGTTGCGCCGCGCCGTCAATGACAACCCCGATGATCCCACCGCCCGCATTCCACAGTACCGACGCTACGGTTGGGGAATCTCGGCAGGCTACAGTAAGGGCGGCAATAGTATCGACCTCTACTTCCTTCGTGCCTACGACTCGGAGAGCTCCATCGATGAGCGGTGGCGTACCCGTGTGCGGCCGCAGGAGAACCTCGTCCTCGGACTGAAAGGACAGTTGAGCTACAAAAACTTCCTCTCGCTGGCCGCCAATGTGGCCACGTCGGCTTTCACCGCCGACCGCGAGTCGCAGCAGGTCATGACCGACGAGGCACGTCGGTTTGACAAGATCTTCGAGACCCGCTACACCTCGCGTCTCCGCTTTGCAGGCGACGCCACGCTCGGACTGACGCTGAAGGGTTTCAATGCGAGCATTTTCTATAAATACATCCAGCCCGACTACGTCTCGCTTGGAACGTACTACACATCCAACAACTACCATACGCTCGGCCTCAGTGCCGGGACGACCCTCTTCCGTCGCCTCACGCTCAGCGCGTCCTTCTCTGGACAGGAGGACAACCTCGCCAAGCAGCAGCTCTATACCACCCGTGGTTATGTCTATAACGCGATGGCTTCGCTCCGCATCAGCGACCGGATGAACGTCACGGCGATGTACAATGGCTACCTGCAGTCGCAGGGCGATGGTACGGCACAGGTCAACGACACCACCGAGATACACCGTGTGCTCCACTCCTTCAGCCTCGTGCCGACCTACAATCTGCCCGGCGAACTGTTCGACCACACCATCTCGCTCTCGGCCAACTACACGGAAAACCGCGACCTCAACAAGTTCTCCGTGGGACAGACCGACGTGAAGACGCTCGCCCTGGGTGCGTCCTACAACCTCAATGTGAAGCCTTGGGAGACCAATTTCACCTTCTCACTGAGCCACCAAAACACCAAGGGCTTCAATTCGGAGTACTCCTCCGACGTGGCTTCGATCTCCACGGGACGCTCCTTCCTCAAGGAGAAGAACCTCAGCACGTCGGCCACGGTGTCGCTCAACTACAACGAGGTGCGCCACCACTCCAAGAGCCTCTCCATGGGCGTGGACCTGTCGGCGAGCTACACCCTCAAGAAATACCACTCGTTCAGCCTCGGAGCCTCCTTCAGCCAGTATGGCGACGTCAATCTGGAGAAGACGAGGAGCACGCTCGACAACCGCGACGTGAGGCTGACGTTCAACTACCTCTACACCTTCACGCTCCTCCAAGTGAGTGCGAAGAAGAAGGATAAGAAGGAACAGAAGGAGAAAGGCAGTAAGGGCCGGTGATCCCATCTCCCGCCCCAATGCCTCGACCGCCACACGATACCGTACAGGATCGTGATCCCACGCCTAAGCCGACCTCCGTTGGCAGCTGGCGTCACCAAGACCACCCTCGCCGCCGACCCCGTTCCGGCGGGAAGGCAGGAAGGAATGCCAAGAGACCATCATCCTCCAAATACCACGCCCCGACGTGGTAGGCGGGGGGAAACAAAACCAATACATAGAGAACATGAGACTGCGAAGATACACCGCCACACTGATGCTGGCCCTGTTGAGCCTCGCCGCTGCGCTGGCCCAAAGCGTCAACGTCAATGTCATGCCCTTGCGCGACGTGCTGCCGCCGCAAGTGATGTACTATCTGTCCAACCCCGGACAGTACTTCAACATCACCGTACAGAATCCCTCCACCGAGGCCCAGCAGATCTTCTTCGGCGCGGAGCTGCGGCAGGTCACGCCAGCCTCGGGGCTTGAGGTCGTCGTGCCGGCCAAGACCATGCCGCGCCAGCCTATCGAGGTTGGTGCGGGTGCCACGCGCGTTCTCACCGCAGCGGAGATGCGGACGATGTTCAACCACGTCCGATCATCGGACGTCTCGATGCCGTCCAATCTGTTCTCCGATGTCACCTCTGGTTCCTTCGGCAACCTGCCTGAGGGTACCTACGAGATCATCATCAATGCCTATCAGTGGAATCCGAACACCACCACGCCTGTACTGATCAGCAACCCTGCTCTCAGCCGTACGATGTTTCGTGTCTGCTACCAGGCAAAAGCTCCCGAGTGGCTCATGCCCGTCTCCACGGGCGACTTTGAGAACCGCGACATCGCCACTCTCGTCAAGCAGACCCCCATCCTCACATGGACTGCGCCGCAGGTCAACTGCGATCCGAAGCCGCGCAACTATACCTACGACCTGAAAATCGTACAGCAGATGCCACTCCAGGATCCCCTGGAGGCCATCGAGCGCAACCCCGTGGTCTATCAGGTCACGGGCCTCACCGTGGCGCAGTGTATGCTGCCTGCGAGCATTGTCAACGGATTATCTCCCTTTGAAACCTATGTCGCGCAGGTCACGGCACGATCCAATGCCACACAGATCGGTGCGCTCGACTATATCAATATCCAGAACGACGGACGCAGCCAGTTGCGCCTCTTCCGCATCAAGGACTATTCCTCCAGCTCACCCGACGGGCGTGTGACCTTTGCGCCGCCCGTGGTCAGCGATCCGATGATGGCAGCGGGTGGCGACACGCTCAGCGCCCAGCGATCTGTCACTATCGACTGGAAGGCACCCGTCTCGGACAATCCGTCGGTGCTTCCCGTCACCTTCTCCTATGAACTGAAAGCCGTCGAGGCGGTCAAGGATATGGATCTCTCCAGCGAGGCGGCCCGCCGCAGCTTGATGGAGAGCCAGCCAGCCCTCTACGAGGCCAAGAACCTACGGACGCTCAGCCATGACCTGCCCGCCGAGACCTTTGCCAAGGCCAAGGGCAGCATGGATGTCCTCGTGCAGGTCACGGCACGTCCCGACACCATAGCGGGCTCGCACCGTAAGTATATATTCACTGACGAGGGTCGCTCCGCACCCGTGCGCTTCACCGTGGGCAAGGGTGGCATCCGCATCGTCGGACTGGGAGCCGATGGCGACGCTCCCGACTCGCTATACGTCTTTAATAACCCGCGCATCACGTCACCCTATTTCGCCCCTGACGGAGGAGCGAGAAAGCTCTTCGTGGGCGACGCCCTCAATCTCAATTGGGAGCGGCCGCGCTACTACTCTGGTGACGGTGTGCGACAGGACACGATCCGCTTCAGCTACGACGTGGAGCTCTATGCGGCCCGCGAGTACAAGGATCGGGAGGAGATGCTCAAGGAGAAGCCTATCTACACCAACCGGAATCTCACCCAGCGCAGCGACTCCATCGGCTGGTCGGTGCTCGGTGAGAAGGTTGCCAAGGGCGACTATCTCTTCCTGCGCGTCGTTCCGAAGTCGCTCAACGAGGAGTCGATCCACTTCCTCAACGACTCGCTCAACACCTTCGACGCGGCCATGGCGGAACGCATCAGCCACAATTTCTTCAAGTGTCGCAACCAGATAGACATCGAGAACACAAACCCCACCGACCGGTCTGCCGACGACTTGCGTGGCAGCGAGGTGATGGTAGGTGAATACAAGCTCATCCTCGATGGCGACCTGAAGGCTGTGGAGGGTAAGCCCGGTCACTTCTCGGGCAACGGCCATGTGGTGTGGTCGCCTCTGCTGCTCACATGGAAGCTTGCCGTGGAGTTCTCCGACATAGCCATCAACACCGAAGACCAGGTCTATGAGGGTGTGGTCGAGACATGGGGCGGCAAGGAAGGTGTGAAGATGCGCTCCTCGGAGGTCGTTGACAAACTCTTCTCCGACTGGGGTATCGACAACCTTATCGGTGACACAGGACTTCCCTATGCCGACCGTCTGCAGGAGGAGGCCAATGGCAAGATACGTGGTCTGGCCGATGACCTGCCCGAAATCGCAGAGTACTACCAGGACTTCCAGAAGGGCAAGGCGTTTGTCTCCAACCTTCTGAAGGGCAATCTGGAGGACGTGACCTTCCCGCTGGAGATCCCCGAAGAGTATAATACGACACCCGTCGGACTGACCATCAACAAGATGAAGTTTGCTCCGACGTTTGCCACGATGGATATCTTTGGCACCTGTGTCGTGCCCGAGAGCGAGGTCACGCAGAAGCAGATCCTCGTCTTTGGTGCGCCGCGCCTCTGTATCAGTCCGTCCAGTCTCATCCCCGAGGGTGGCATGGTGGCCCTGCTCAAGGACTTTGTCATCGAGGAGAAGAAGACGGGATTTGAGTGTACTTTCAAGGCGCCGACCGATGTCATAGAGCCTGCAGACGGTTGCTTCGTGGCTTGGAGCGACAACAAGTTTGTCGGTCTGACCCTCGACGTCGATATGAAGATGCCCGAAGATCTCAAGAAGGTCGATTCCTCTGGCAAACCGACGGAGGAGAGTCCCATGCTTCATATCAAGACTACGCTGTCGAGCTGGGACGACTTCCTCGTCGAGGCCAACCTCGATGAGTTTGAGCACGTCGATCTGCCGGGCTTCACTTTTGGCGCCTCGACGGTCGTCGTCGATCTCTCTGCCACGCGCAATGGCGACGGCATGGTCTTCCCCAAGGAGGACTTCGACCGTGCCAAGGCTGGTATCTCCACGGGCCAGGACGAGCTCTGGGAGGGACTCTTCATCAAGAAGATCAACATGCGCTTCCCCGAGTCCATCAAGATTGGCAACGGCGACGACCCGATGTCCTTCACGATGGAGAACATGTTCATCGACCGCTCCGGCATCACGCTCGACGCGGGTCTGAAGAATATCATTGACTACTCTACGGGTAAGGAGGGTGAGATTGATGGTTTCAAATATACACTCGACCACCTCTATATCTCCATCATCCAGAACAACTTCAACAAGTTCTACTTTGATGGACAACTCAACATACCGCTCTTCAAGGGAACGGTCTATTACACTTGTAATATCTATAACCAGTCCTACACCCAGAAGGGCACGGGTAAGGGCTATGCCTATGTCTTCAAGACCACTCAGATCGAGGACCTCGACTTCGATTTCATGCTCGGTGAGCTGAAACTCGATCACAGGTTGACCTACTTCCTCATCGAGGCACTGCCCGATGCGTCGGGTGAGCTGAAGACCAATGTGGAACTTTGTGTCGGTGGCGGTGTCACCGTAGCAGGAGCGAAGACTGTCAACAAGAAGCTCGCGAAGCTCCCGTTTGACCTCTCGCTTCCCCAGTTGAAGTTCTGTAATATGCGTCTGGCCAATGGTAAACGCTTTGAGTCGGTCTATGCCGACAGCTTGCAGAAGCGCGATCGCGCGGCTACTGAGGTTATCGTCGATGCCGTCGCGGAAGGTAGCTATGGTTGGTGGAACGAGGCCAAGGATATTGAATTGTGTGGTGGCAAGCTGGTCCTCAACTTTGGCCAGTGGGGTGCCATCGCTATGAACTCTGACCCGTCCAAGCCTTCGGCAGGCGAATGGTTCGAAGGACTCCCCGACGAGGTCAACAAGGCCGTCGATGATGCCATCGAAAAGGGAAAGAATGCGGTCGATAATGCGATTGATGCTGCGGGCAAGGCCGTGGATTCTGCTATTGACGCAGCAGGTAAGGCCGTCGATGCAGCAGGCAAGGCTGTGGATTCTGCTATCGACGCTGCCGGCAAGGCCGTTGATGCAGCTGGTAAGGCTGCCGAATCGGCAGGCAAAGCCATAGACTCGGCATTGGACAAGGCCACTGGAGGCAGTGGTGGCGGAAAGACAAAGAAGTGCCTGGACTACGACGATAATAATCCGGGCTACGGACCCAGTGTGGCCGAGGTGCCCTATGAGGCGGTAGCTCCGGCTGCTGCGGGATCCAACAAGTCGTTGAGCTGCAAGGTAGGACCGTTCCGCTTTGCACTGACCGACTGGGGATTTGACTATGTCGTCACCGACGGTGAACCCTATCTGGCCATCAAGATTGGTGGTGATATCACGTTCAGCGACGATCTGGATGTGACGGCAGGCACGACGCTGGAGATCCAGTCCTACGTCAAGAATATCAGTAAGCCCAGCGAGATCTCCTTAGAGTATAAGGACCTGAAGTTCCGCGAGGCCCGACTCGACATCGAGACAGCCGTGCTCTCCTTCCAGGGTGTGCTGGCGGTTGATGGCGACGCGGGAGGCATCGGTGGAACGGACAAGGGCTACAAGGGCAAACTGTCCTGCAAGGTCAAGGGCGGCATCTTCGAGATGGACGTCCAGGGCGGCTACTTCAACCACAAGGAGGAGGGCAACAACTTCTCCTGGGGCTTCTTCGACGTGATGGTGGGTGGCAAGATGGGTATTCCCATGCCGCCAGTGGCCCTCAACAACATTCGTGGAGGTCTCTACATCAACTGCGTCTATAACACGAGCGACAAGCTCAATCCTCGTCCTCGCAAGGGTGCGATTGGTATCGTCTTCGGTATGGGCATCACGACGAGCGATGGTGAGGCCATCAAGGGCCGCCTCGACCTGACCGTTGCCTTCGATACCAAGAAGAAGACGCTCACCACGTTCCTGTTCAATGGTTCGGTGACGGCGGTCGGTGGCATCGTCAAGAGTAAGGTCAAGCTCGTCTATGAGGACAACGAACAGGAACGCTACTTCCAGCTCAACCTCACCATGGATGCTGCTTTCGACGGTGGCGAGCTCAAGGAAATTATGAATGAGCTCAATGGTGCGCTCTCCGAAGTGAAGAGCCAGGTGGATGCTGTCGCAGGAGAGTTCAAAGAAATCAAGGAGACAGCTGAGGAGAGCTTCAAGAGCGGAATGGGCGACAAGAGCGAGAAGAAGAACGAGGATTACAAAAAAGACATGGCCTCCTATAAGGAAAAGAAGGGCGAGGATAAGGATAAGAGCGACGATGGCACTTCGTTTAGCGGTCCTTCGCTCAAGGTGAGCCTTGATCTTTATATCGGCCACAAGAAGCCCGGTGGTGCGACCAAGTGGCACCTCTACCTTGGTGAGCCCGACCACGACAAGCGTTGTGAGTTTACGCTCGTCGACTTCAAAACAAAAATTGTCTCGGTAGCCATCGGTGCCAACGCCTACTTCTGTCTGGGCAATGAGCTGCCCAATAACGGGCAACTGCCCCCGATACCCGAAAAGGTAAGAAGGTTCCTCGACGGTGGAGAGAAGGGTGGTGTGAAGAGCGACAACATCTCGGAGGCCAACGACGCCCGCGCCAAGGCGCGCAACGACTTCCTGGCCAATGCGAAGACCAGTGGTGGCGTGATGCTCGGTGCCTCGGTATGGGGCTATGTCAAGGTGGACCTCGGCCTCTTCTATGGCGACATGGGTGCGACGGCGGGTTTCGACGTCTCCATCCGTCACCTCAAGGGCAACAATCAGTGTATGAACCTTGGCAAGGCTCCGGGTATCGACGGTTGGTATGGCGAGGGACAGCTCTACGCCTACCTCTATGCCAAGTTTGGCCTGAGAATCAACCTCGGCTTCTTCAAGAAGAAGTTGGATCTCTTCAATGCGGGCATTGGCGGTGTACTGAAATGTGGTATGCCCAATCCGAACTATTTCACGGGTAAAGCCCGCGTGAAGGTAGAGCTCCTCGGTGGCCTCGTGAAACTCAACAAGAAGTTCAGTTTCGAGTGTGGCGATGTGTGCGAGATGTTCTACGGCAACGCCCTCGACGACTATGTCCTCTTCGAGAGCTGCAACATCGGCTTGAAGAGTTGGGACGAGGCCGAGAAAGCGAAGATCAGCTGGGATATCCAAAGCAATCCCATTGTGATGACGCAGGCCGACTTGAATGTACCCATCCGCGTCGTGGATCCCACACAGCTGAATCGTTTGCAGAACCATTCCAGTGGAGACGGCAAGAGCGAGGAGACGCTCAAGGACCTGGCAAGCCGCCAGTTCCGGTTCAAGATGGACGCCTCTTTGCCGCCTACGCTGACGGAGTATAGTTCGCTCTCTGATGCCAAGGCCAATCGCAATGGCGTGGTGTATGAGATGACGCACCATATTTATAAGGAGAAGGTGACGCTCTCTGTGGACCAGCTGCATCGCAACAAGTACTATAAGGTCACCATTTCTGGCTACGCACAGGAGTTCTACAACGGCTCATGGCGCAATCCGGAGACGTACGACACCCTCAAGCACAAGTACGTTGCCCAGGCATGGAAACAGACCAAGGAGTTCTATTTCGCCACCAACAATGAGGAGATGAGCTTCAAGGACGACGAGGACCTGTATCCGCATGTGAAGTTGATGTATCCCAACCAGGGTAAGCCGGGCAATAGAGAAGACATGATGTTCAACTATTCTGCCAATGGTCAAAACTACAGTTACGCTTATACTCCCGCATATTGGGAGGACGTGAAGCAGCCGATCATCTCGCTGGCTCGGCCGATGAAGGGCAAAGCCTACCAGAAAGGCAGACTGAAGTGGTATCTCTACTCCAATGGAAAGCTGCTCTCCACCCGGGAGAACCAATGGATAGAAACCAACAGCTACTCCATCCTCACTCCGCAGTCGGGATTCGCCAACGTACCAGAGACCAACAATGCCAACTACATCATCCGCCTGCGCTACGAGTGGACGGAGACCAAGACCTCGCCTGCCACATGGGTTGTGGCCAGTACCTACAACGTATGGGGCACTTCGGCAAAGCAGGTACGCACCAAGGCGATGAAGGACAATGGTATCAATGCCTATGGTAGGGTCCTCAACAAGAAGGTGGAGGTCTCTGAGGAGAGTCTAATGAATGTCTCGGACAACGATACTGTAGGAACTGGAAGACGCAAGTTTATCGTCACCGTCTATGAGCGGAAGGCTGGTAAGGTCACCAGAGAGTTCGTCAAGGACCTCTTGGCCCTTAAGGTCACTGTGACCAAGCAGGGTGTCACGGGCGATGCGTTGTACGACAAGCCGCTCTACTACTGCAGTAAGTTTATGGCCACCCGTCTCGACAAGATCACCTATGACGGTCAGAACCTAGAAATGAACGACGACCAGCTACTCATCACAAGTGCTAATCAAAGAGGAGGATTTGTGCCGTATTATAACACGGAGAACCCATTTATCTATCTCTCCTATATGAGTCGGATGTTCTTCATCGGTGGTCATAAGTTTGTTTCTGCCAAGAAGAACCTCAACCTGACGGTGCAGAGTACGCAGTCGCTTTGGCTTGAGACGCCCTATGGCAGTTGGAGAGACGGAATACTCAAGAACAGGCACATCGGACAGATTCGTGAAGGTCGCAAGAGCATAGAGTTTGCGCTTACGATGGGCACCTATCGCTTCCAAGACGAGCTGGGCACCGCATATCCGCTTTATAGCGATCATAGTAGTGGTGGTTATACCCAGTGGCTGGGCAATAGCAGCAGCCTGTTTGATGGCCACAAGCTGACGGAGGAAGCCTACGCACGGGTGTTCGCTGAGGTGTACAACATAGCTGAGGACATGCACAACAATATCATCCGTCGTGTTGGTTCTCAGATTTATTACTCCAAATCGAGTATGCGAGATTGGCTGGCGAGCTATGCAGGTTCGAAAGAGCAAACCTATGACGATGCTGAGTCGGGTGTTTACGCATTTGTTCCGAGGTATCAATATGGTGTTGTATGGAATGCGGCCAGCCGTTGTGGCCTGAATATCAGCAAGACCATTGAGATGGACAAGGAAGCCAACAGGTATCGCCATGTCCGTATCAAGGGTGATAAGGGAGACTTCCTTGGAAGGACGCTCTACTTCGCCTATGCGGACAAGGACCACAAGAAGTATGTCGATGATGACTATAAGTCACAGTCTCAAGTCCTTCAATTCAATGCGTGGAAGGCGTTGCGCAACAATAATATGCGCCTCTACTTCAAGCGCTACCGTGTCAATGCTTGGGACTACAAGAACAGGCAGTGGACTGTGTACCCGCTACAGTATTCGGACAAGCGCTTCACCATCACTTACAATGACCTCCTCAAGAATCTGGTAGTGAAGTATAATATCCCATTGCGTGGCCATTGAGCAAAGAGCTATACGGGAGGCAGCAGCTTCGTCGTAAAAGGTTCAAACTCTGGCGGAAAAGCGGGCAGAGGAGGAAGAAGGTAAAGAGTATAAACATCTAAATAGACGTAAAGCGATGATGAAACAGCAATATAATAATATGAAGGCCCTTGTTTGGCTTTTGGCTGCCGCCGTGTGCGTGCCGTGTATGCTCTCTTGGGCAGCGACTATCCCATGGCGCGCCCCCTTGGGCGTGGCTGTCGGCGACACCATCGTGCAGGAAGCCGATGATGACGATCTGCTGCCGGGCACCTATCCCGTGGGCACTCTCTCCCGGGACAGCGTCGAAGACTCCATAGAGGATCTCTACGTCTATATTAAAGCCGTGGGTCGCACCTATGGCGACAGCGTCGTCCTGCGCTGGGCGGTGGAGTCCTATCCCGAATGGGATCGTCTCAACCGCACGGGCTATGATGTCTATCGTCATACCGAGGGCGAGGAGGGATTCCGGCTCGACACCCTTGCGACAGGCATTCGTCCGATGAGTCTCGCCGACTTCCGTCGTTGCTATCCCGACACCATCGACTCGCTGGCCTATCTGGCCATGGGCGCCATCTATGGCGAAGGCGACATGACCCCGGAGATGACCAACTACGAACCCGGTAGTATCGGGGCCCTCGTCGAACTGGAGCAAGACCAGAAGACGCGCCTGTTTGGTGCCTTCCTCGCCGCGGAGTGGAGACCCGACCTCGCCCAGGCGATGGGACTGCGCTATGTTGACAAGACGGCGAAAAAGGGTGAGACCTATACCTATTTTATTATGCCATCCGTGCCCGACACGACGGGCCGTTTCTTCATCATGCCGGCACAGGTGGAGAACCTCCACAACGTGAAGTACGTCCCCGACCCCTACGACGTGGCTATCAGCGACACCATCCTGGAGCATGGATCCGTGGCGCTCAGCTGGCGCGACGATCTCCACGGCACCTTCGACGTGTTCTGGCGCAAGATGGGTGAGCAGCAGTGGCGCAAGGTAAACGAACTGCCCTATGCTCCGCCGTTCCGTGTCGATCAGGAAGATGCGGATGTCATCTTCGAACATTCCCCCGGTGTGGTCGGTCTCTACGAGTATGCCGTGCGTGCCTATGATACCTTTGGCGACCTCACGCCTTATTCTCCGCCCCACAAGGTGTTCTTCCCCGACCTGATGCCGCCGCTTGGGCCTGAGATCACCTCCATCGTCATCGACCGTCCGGGCAAGACACTCTACGACGAGGTCTATGCCACCATCTATTTCCACAAGGATAGCCTGGAGGACGACTTCGTCCGCTACGTCCCCCTCTACTTCAATGAGCGCGACTCCTCGAAGCAGTGGAAACTCCTCGCCAACCAGTATATTGCGCCAGGAGATACGATGGTCCGCATCGACGTGACCAACATTTCGACGGGTATGATCACCATTGCCGCCGTCGATACTGCCGAGAACATGGGCTACGCCTATCCGAAGCTCCTGCGTGTGAGGGACGCCCGCCCACCAGAGGCACCCACCCAAGTGCGGGGTCTCCCCAGCCTGGATGGCACCATCGCCATCCTTTGGGAGATGAGTGACACGCTCGACGTGCACCACTACGATGTTTTCTGGGCCAACTCCCCCGACGATGAGTTTACGATCCTCAATCGCCGCCATGTCATCCCGCGGTCCTATACTGACACGGTGGCGGTGGACATCAACCAGCGGTACATCTACTACTATGTGCGTGCGGTCGATTACGCCACCAATATCGGTGCGCCTTCCGATACCATTGCCGTCCTCCGTCCCAGTACGGTGCCGCCCTCGCGACCCCACCTCGACTCCGCATGGGTTGACAACCGCATGATCCACACCCGCTGGATCGGTGGAAGCGACGAGATGATCTCTCACTACAACGTCTATCGTCGCCGCCCCGGCGCCACGTGGACGCTGCTCCGCGTGGCCGACGGTGACTCCGTGCGTGCCCATGGCTATGCCCTGCAGATCGACGATGCACCGCCCGCCCCGCTGGGTGCGCGCTACGAGTATGCTGTCGAGACCATCAGCCTTTGGGATATCAGCTCTGGTCTCTCGCCCGCTTTCTCCGGCCGTGTCAACTACGACAAGGTACTACCTCTCACGCCGACCCTCTTCGCCGACTATGACATACCTTCTGGCGAGGTCAAGCTGGCCTGGGAGATGGACGACAAGGACGCTGGGGGAGCGGAATACTACTACTGCGTCTATCGCCGCCGCAAGGGGCAGGAGACGTTCCGGTTCATCACCGACGTGCCACAAGGCGTCCATACTTATACGGGCGACCTGCTGCAACCTGGCGAGTGGGCCGAATACTACCTGACGGTGCGCTTCCGCGATGGCCGCCAGGGACAAGTGTCTAACCGGGTGACGGTGGCCGCTCCGGCCAATCCGCCGTCAACCACAGAACAATGATCATGGACATGAAACCTATCCGCCGACTTACGGCCTCCCTATTGAGGCACCGCGCCGCGCCGTGGCTCTGTGCCCTCGCCGTCCTTGTGCTCACTTCCTGCGGCGACTTCTTCGAGTTTGGCGAGGAGCGCGCGACGTGGGACGGCAAGATAATCTGCCAGAACGACAGCTCCGTGGTCATGGTGGGTGACACGATGACCCTTTCCGTGGACTTCTCGCCACCCCGTCCCGACAGCCTCTCTGTCTTCTGGAGTGTGACCAGCGACGACTCCATCCCGCCGGCCTACGTCCTTGGCGACCGCTTCATAGGTGTCAGTCCGGGCACGGCTCGCGTCATGGCCGTTCTTTCCAACGCCATGGCCTCCGCCTCCTGCTCTGTGCGGGTCATAGGGCGGTGGGAGCAGCCCGACTTCAATCGTCTCCATCCCCACGACATGGTCATCTATGCCCATATCACCGTGAGAGGAGAGGAATGGAACCCCGACTCGATGATGGTCGGTGCCTTCATTGGCGGGCAGCTCGTGGGAATGGCCGTGCCAAAGACGGCCCACGACATCAACTATGCGCTGCTCCGCATCTGGGCGAAGCATGACACCCATGTGGGACGCATTCTCCTGCGGTGCTATGACCGCCGCCGCTTCCGACTCTACTCCGCGCCGCAAGACTTCGAGTTCGACACGGGTAAGACCCTCGGAACGCTGTCAAAACTTTATGATATAAACTTTTAGACAAATAGTACGACTATGAAGAAGATACGCTGCCTGCTGCCCCTGCTGCTTCTCGCGCTCTTTACGGGATGCACGCTGATGATAGACGAGCCGGAGACCGCCACCACTCCTCAGGAGACCGAGAACGGCGACGGCATCACCTCGCCACGCCGCATCGTGAGCGACATGGGAGAGGTGAGGTACCAAATTGGGCCAGAAACGAGGATGATAGACAAGGACTATCTGCCCTACCTCCTGACCTACAAGACCGACACGCTTGACCGGGTGACGGAGATCTACTTCAACAAGTCGATCCCCCTGGAGTTGCTGCCGCAGCATGGAGAGTTTCTTGCCACGGACCAAACCGATGCGATTCCCAACGGACTGGCCCACCAAGTGAACCTTGTCCGCACTACCGACAACGGCTATACGGTCGAGGTGTCTCCTGCCTCCTATGATGATGTGTACAAAACGCTCGATATCGTAACCGACTTTGACATTGTTCGAGTGCCAGTGGAGCAATCCAACGCCTACGGCTTTTGGAAAGTGGCAGGCGACGAGCCCGAGTATGAGTACAAACTGCGAGGCACTTATCTCAATCCTTTGGCACGCTATGCACCGCTCCGTGCGGATGATCCGATTGATAAGAGATGGTCGATAGCCGATCTTGGATTTAAACTTTCAAAAGGACATTATACCAAGCTATTTAGTAAATATATGTTGGGGGATTCTGCGTGGGATTGGGAGCCGTCTAGTGGGAAGGCATCGTACAACTTCCATTTGGATGGTGACTTTGATGCCTATGCAGGACTTGAGATATTTTGGCACTTTCATTCTGACATCCGCAAGGATGATGGGTATGCTGATGTTGCGACCAGCATAGAATATGAGTTAAAGGCTGGTTTTGGTGGAGAGCGTGCCGAGATTGGCGTAACATTTCCTATCATGGGTAATAAAAGTTGGAATACAAAGGACTGGAAGCAGAAATACAAAGAAGCTTCTGGTACCAATCCTTTTAAGAAAATCTGCCAAATAGATAAGAGTGATTACTGGGTGCAGTTCAATTTCCCAGAAGCTAATTTTACGATTGGCCCCGTTCCATGTTCTGTAGGAGTTGATTTTGCTTGTACGGCAGACCTTTATGGATACTTGCAAATGCAGCAGCCATTCATCTTTGAGACAGGAATTAAGGGAACAATCCTCAAAACGGGATTCCACATCGATCCAGATTCTTCATATAGCTATCCAAAGCAGGGAGATCCCTTGGACAAACTGGCCGAACCATATATTATTACCCAAGGGGCTAAAGGCCTTCCAACTTTAGGTTTGGGCCTTCGTCCAAATGTCAATGCGGCTCTGACGTTTACAGCTGGTGAGTTGATTAAGGCAAGTATTGGTCCCACCATCAGCTGCCCTATTGAGTTTGGATGGGATTTCAGTAGGCCCAGTGAGCTAACGAATCGTTTTCCATGGGAGCCAAAAGACTATAAAGGTGATGAGTTGGGTTATGCTGCCAACTCAGGCCTCACTTTTGATCCAACGGTATCCATCGAAGCCGACGTGACTTTAGATCTGAAGGTTTGGGAATTCCCGTTGGCACACACTTCACTTGGAGAATGGAAAATTCCTATCGGATTCTTCAAGCGATGGAATCCGAAACTGAAGGTTGACAAAATCTATCCCTTGCCCGACAAGTCAAATGCAGATTCTACCTGCTACTACGCTACAATAAATACTGAAAAAGAAACCTTCTTCAGTACCCCCGAAGGTCTTCCAGAATTATATGTATATAAACAGTATGATGACCAGGGGAAACGTGCCACCTGTATTAGCCACGATAGCGAGAAATACGACCCTAAGGCTACTTACGAGTATGAATTTTATCTCCCAAAATCATCCCGTGATATCTTTTGTTATGCCACTCCTGTGCTTGATGGCAAATACCATTATCCCGAGAAGTTTACACGCTTTGGTAAAACGCTAGAAATCAAAAACATCGAGCGGGTGCAGGTCACGGGGACAGGCGATGTACTCTCCGAATGGGAGGAGGCTGTCGGAGTGAAACTGAATCTCAATGGGAAAATCATGGACCAATGTTCTTCGCTGGAACTGGTAGCCAGGATAGAAGCGGAAGAAGGTGGTTTCTTACCCACGCAAACATTCTACCTCGACGTGCCACAGTTTGGCAAAGAGTATGTCAAGAACCTTCTCTTTGTTATTGCCTATACGAACGTACGTCCTGCCAACGTGAGTTTTAGTCTTAGGTATTACGATGCAGAATTGAAAGAACATCTTCTGGACTACAAAACTTTTGAATTTAGCGATTACGACTTCAGCGGTGACGACCTCGATCTCGATAACATGAAGAAGTGGACGAAAAAGGGCTACGAGCTACTACAGTAAAACGAGCCACCCCGTAGATTCCTATATTCCGTGCCCTGTCGCGCAGCAATGGATCCTCCCCCTTTGCTGCACGACAGGGCATTTTGCATGATCGTAGCCCCGAAGTCAACATTGCGCAACGAAAGCGGTGGAGTGGTGGAGTGCTTGCACTTCCTTTCATACCTATACCCCGATAGGGGCGCGCGAAGAAACTTTCGGCATGGGACGCAAAAAGAGTTGAAAAAATTTGTCCCTTATACAAAAAAATCTTAACTTTGTAGCTGTATGCCAGTTTCGAAGCCACTAAACGGCAAGGACGACACGTTCGACCTCTTGATCCCCCACGAAACACCATACTAAAACAATAAGAACCAATAACGACGAATTTTATGAAGAAACTCACCACCAACTCAAAACTGATCGGGTGCCTGATGGGCCTCAGTATCGTGGCGTTGGGCACAGGATGTACCGACAGCGACTACGATTTGTCCAGCGTCGATTCCACAATCGGCGTGGGCGGCGATGGCCTGGAGCTGCCAACGAGCAGCACGGAGAACATCATTCTCGACGACGTGCTGAAACTAAACAACAGCGACTTTGTGAAGATAGCGGCCAATGGCGACTATATGTTCAACAAAGACGGCGACGAGGCCACGCCCTCCCATCCCTACATCAACAAGATCTGGGTGGAGAAGGCCAACGTCAACAACAACTTCCGCTTGCACATCACGCTGCCGAGCCAGAGTGCAGGAGCACGCAGGACGAAGCTGAGCAACCCCGTCACGGCAGAGGGCAAGCTGGCCGAGTTCCACTACACCGGTGCCGCCTCCAACGATATCCGCGAATTAAAGGAGGCCAGTGTGTCGTCCGACGTGGAGATCAGCGTGGCCGTCAGTGCCGATTTGAAGCGTGCGGTGAAGACCTTCAAGACCCTCACGCTCACCGTACCCTCCTATATGCGCCTCGACCTGCGCCAGTGCTCACCCTCCCAGCCCGACTACGATGCGGCCAAGGGTGTAGTGACATTTCACAACGTGAGCAGCACGGCCAACATCAAGCTCCGTGCCGCGGTCAAGACCTTGGACTTCCAGAAGCCCGCCACGACGGACAACAAGCTGCGCTTCACGCCAGGGCAGAATGGCAAGGATGGTCAAGTGGACCTCAATGGCGTGCTGAATGTGGGTATCTCTTTCGACGAGATCGATTATGCCCAGAGCGGTGGCGACCTCTACCTCTCAGCCAATATGTCGATGGGATCCATCACGGTGCATGAGGCCACGGGTAAGTTTGATCCCGAGATCTCACTCCGCGACCTGGGACGCACCACCATCGGCTCCGTGCCCGACTTCCTGACCGACGGCGAGGTGTCGGTCAACCTCTACAACCCCCTCATCGACATCAATATCCAAAGCGACATCGACGTGGCGGGATTTGTCTCCGGCACACTCTATGCCGAGGATGCAAACGGCCAGGAAATGGCCAGGGTACGCATCCCCGAGTTCTACATCCGTCCGGATGGCTCCACCCATGTCTGCATCTGCAAATATGCTGAGGGTGTGGATGCCTCCGCCTACGATCAGGTGGTGGCCGTTCCCCAACTCTCCGACATCATGCGTCGCATTCCGAAGACGGTACGCTTTGCCGCCGAGGCCCGTGCCGATGCCTCCCGCGAGGGCACGATGGAACTTGGCAAGAGCTACACCATCCAGCCTGCCTATTCCATCATGGCACCGCTCGCCTTCGACGAGGGCGCACGCATCGTCTATAACGACACCATCGACGGATGGATTGACGACCTGGAGGACATCGACCTCATGGAAGGCAGCGCCATCGAACTGACGGCCAACGTGGAGAACAAGATTCCCGCCTACCTGACCGTATCGGCCACCGCCATCGACGTCCAGGGCAAGCCGATTCCCGAGAACCGCATTAAGGTAGAGGTGTCCAGCGTCATCAATGCCTCCGAGGACGGCAAAACCCCTGTCGTCACACCACTCAAGATACGACTGACCGAGGGCGAGCCGGGCAGCGTGGCTCTCGTTGATGGACTCACATTCCGCATCGAGGCAGCCTCGGGCGAGGAGGGTGCCAAGAGTATCGTAGGCCAAACCATCAACGCCTACAACCACACGCTGAAGGCGCGCGACATCAAGGTGCGACTCGTCGGCAAGATCATCGTAAACAAGGACTGATAACCACTTTTAGACCCAACACAACATCATGAATAGAAGCAAGAAATATATGATGGTCGCCGCACTGGCCACACTGTCCTGCGGCGCGATGGCCCAGGGACTCAATACGGGCTACTTCATCGACGGATATGCCTTCCGCCACAACCTCAACCCGGCGTATGGCAACGACCAGAACTACGTCTCGATACCCGCTCTCGGCAACATTCAGGTGCGCACGCAGGGCAATTTCGGACTCGGCGACGTACTCTTCGACAACCCGCGCTATGGCATCGACAGCGACAAGAAGAAGACCACCTTCATGAATCCTTATATCGCTGACGGCGAGGCACTGAAGGGCTTTGCCTCGGGCAACAATCGCATCAATGCCGATGTGGACATCACGCTGCTCTCTGCGGGCTTCAAGGCCTGGGGCGGCTACAACACCATCTCGCTCGATGCCCGCACCAACGTAGGTCTGTCGCTGCCCTACGAGCTCTTTGCTTTTGCCAAGAACACGGGCAACCAAAGCTATGACATCGGCGACATCCACGCCCATGCCCAGTCGTTTGTGCAGCTCGCTTTGGGCCACTCGCGCCAGATCGACGACCGCCTGCGTGTCGGTGCCAAGATGAAGTTGCTTTTCGGTGTGGCCCGTGCCGATGCCGAGATCAAAGACCTGCGTGCCGACCTCAGCGGTCCGGACAAATGGACCATGACGGGACAAGCGATGGCCAATGTGTCGATGAAGGGCTTCACTTATAAAGAGGAGCAGAAAGAGTACAAGGTCGATGGACAGGGCACCTACCGTCGCGTGAACGACGTGGATGTCGATGGTGCTGGCCTGGGTGGCTTTGGTATGGCCTTCGACTTCGGTGCTACCTACAAGATCGACGACGACTGGACGGTGAGCGCCGCGCTGCTCGACCTTGGCTTCATCGGATGGAGCAACAACATGCAGGCCGTCAATCGCCAGACAAGTTTCGTGTTCAACGGCTTCCACGATGTGGCTGTCAAGAAAGAGGACGCCATGGGCAACCCGAAGGACAACAGCTTGGAGTCGCAGGGCGACCGCTATGCCGACCAGATTGCCGACTTTGCCAACCTCTCCAGTGATGGCGACAAGGGTAGCCGCAGCACGGGTATCGGTGCAACGATGAATTTCGGATGCGAATACACGCTCCCGGCCTACCGCCAGCTGAAGTTCGGCTTCCTCAGTTCCACCCGCATCAATGGCAAGTATAGCTGGACCGACGCGCGCCTGAGTGCCAACGTAGCCCCGCTGTCATGGCTCGATGGCGGCATGAGCTTCTCGGTCAATAGCTTCACGGCCAGCATGGGATGGGTCATCAACGCCCATCCGAAGGGCTTCAACTTCTTCATCGGCATGGACCACATCCTCGGCAAGACGAGCAAGGAGTTTATCCCCCTCAGTTCCAATGCCAGTCTGAACCTCGGTATGAACGTCACCTTCTGATAGTCAGCTACGGTTCGCCCAGACGGCGACCCGGCATGATTCCCCATAGCTGCGCCCGCCATCAGCCCTCACAGGCCGTTGGCGGGCGCATCCTTTCGTCAGCGATTCCATCCTTTTGTCCCGTCTTTTCCGTCGCGATCTTCCTCCCGTTTTCCATCATTTCCACCGCCATTTTAGTCCCTTTGCAGCCCCGTCACGGCACCCTGCTGCCTTGTCCCCAACATTTCTCCCTCATTTATTTGGTCGTTTCGGAAGAAAACTGTAATTTTGTCGCATATTTTAAACAATCTCCTGAAACAAGACGAACATGAAAGATGTAAGAATTGTAGAGTGTGTCCCCAACTTTTCCGAGGGCCGCAACATGGACGTGATTAACCAGATTACCCGCGAGGTCGAGTCTGTCAAGGGCGTCAAGCTCCTCGATGTCGATCCGGGTGAGGCCACCAACCGCACCGTGGTGACGTTTGTCGGCTCGCCCGAGGACGTCTGTGAGGCTGCTTTCCGTGCAGTCAAGAAGGCTGGCCAGCTCATCGATATGCGCCAGCACCATGGCGCACACCCCCGCTTCGGTGCCACCGACGTGTGCCCGCTCGTACCTGTAGCCGGCATCACGCTGGAGGAGTGTGCCGAGTTGGCCCGCAAGTTGGGTGAGCGTTTCGCCAACGAGTTGGAGATTCCTTGCTACCTCTACGAGGCCGCCGCACAGACCGAGGAGCGCAAGAACCTCGCCGTCTGCCGCCGTGGTGAGTATGAAAAGCTCGCCGAGCGTCTCGGCACGGAGGATGGTCCCGATCTGGGCAACCGTCCCTTTGACGAGAAGGTGGCACGCACGGGCTGCACCGCTGTCGGCGCACGCGACTTCTTGATTGCCGTCAACTATAACCTCAACACCACCTCCACCCGCCGCGCCAACGCCATCGCGTTCGACGTACGCGAGAAGGGACGCCCCATGCGCGAGGGTGGTAGTCTCACGGGCAAGATCCTCCGCTACGAGAATGGATCACCCATCATGCAGCCGGGCACGCTGAAGGCCACAAAGGCCATCGGATGGTTCATCGACGAGTATGGCATCGCACAGGTCTCGATGAACATGACCAATATCAATGTCACCCCGCTCCACAAGGCCTTCGACGAGGTTTGCCGTGCCGCCGCCGAGCGTGGCGTCCGCGTGACGGGTACGGAGATTGTCGGTCTCATTCCGAAGCGCGTGCTCATCGAGGCTGGTGAGTATTTCCTGCGCAAGCAGCAGCGTTCCACCGGCATCCCCGAGGAGGACATCATCAAGATCGCCATCCACTCCATGGGTCTGGAGGACCTCAAGCCCTTCAACCCGAGAGAGAAGGTCATCGAGTATCTCCTGGAGGATGAGGACAAGACGGCGAAGCTCGTCGATCTCACGGTGAGCGAGTTTGCCAACGAGACTTCCCGCGAGAGTCCAGCACCGGGTGGTGGCACGATCGCCGCCTACATGGGTGCGCTCGGAGCTGCCCTGGGCACGATGGTGGCCAACCTCTCCGCCCACAAGCGTGGATGGGACGAGCGCTGGGAGGAGTTCTCTCAGTGGGCAGACCGTGGTCAGGATATCGTCCGCTGCGCCCTGCACCTCGTCGATGAGGACACCGAGGCCTTCAACCGCATCATGGATGCCTTCGGCCTGCCCAAGGGCACCGAGGAGGAGAAGGCTGCCCGCAGCCAGGCCATCCAGGACGCCACGCTCTATGCCACGAAGGTGCCTCTGGAGACGATGAAGACCGCCTATGCTGCCTTCGACATCTGCCGCGCCATGGCACAGGAGGGCAACCCCGCCTCTGTCAGCGACGCAGGAGTAGGCGCACTCGCCGCCCGCTCGGCAGTGCTCGGCGCATGGCTCAACGTCCGCATCAACGCTGCTTCTCTCAAGGACCGTGCCACTGCCGACGCCATCTTGGCCGAGGCCAAGGAGATGGCCGAGAACGCACAGCAGCAGGAGAAGGAGATCCTCGCTATCGTCGATACGAAGATCGAGGGATAAGACACCATACCGAAGCCCTTTGGCCGAAAGACGCCAAAGGGCTTTCACCATTGAACAAAAAGTAACAAAATAATGACCTTAGCAGAATTTCAGGCCGACATCCGTGCCGGCATTCCCGCTGAGCTGCCGGCATTGCAGCCCTACGACACTACCATCAACCATGCGCCCAAGCGCAAGGATATCCTCACCCCGGAGGAGAAGAAGCTCGCTCTGCGCAACGCGCTCCGCTATTTTCCGAAGGAGCTTCACGCACAGCTCGCTCCCGAGTTCGCCGAGGAGCTGCGCCAGTACGGTCGTATCTATATGTACCGCTACCGTCCCACCTATGAGATGAAGGCCCGCAACATCTCCGACTATCCCCATCGTTCGGAGCAGGCCGCAGCCATCATGCTGATGATCCAGAACAACCTCGACCCGCGCGTGGCACAGCACCCGCACGAGTTGATCATCTATGGAGGCAATGGCGCCATCTTCCAGAACTGGGCACAGTATCGTCTGACGATGAAGTACCTCTCCGAGATGACCGACGAGCAGACCCTCGTGATGTACTCTGGCCATCCCTTCGGCCTCTTCCCGTCACACAAGCGCGCACCGAGAGTGGTCGTCACCAACGGTATGGTCATCCCCAACTACTCCAAGCCCGACGACTGGGAGCGCATGAACGCCCTCGGCGTGAGCCAGTACGGACAGATGACGGCTGGTTCCTATATGTATATCGGCCCGCAGGGCATCGTCCACGGCACGACCATCACGGTCCTCAATGCCGCCCGTCGTGTGATGCACGATCCCGCCCGTGGTGCCAAGAACCCCATCCCCCTCTTCGTCTCCTCTGGCCTCGGTGGCATGAGCGGTGCTCAGCCCAAGGCTGGCAACATCGCCAAGGTGGTCAGCGTCGTAGCCGACATCAATCCGCTCGCTGCCGAGAAGCGTCACGAGCAGGGTTGGGTCGATGAGCTCCACACCTCGCTCGACGAGTTGATTCCCGCCATCCGCGAGGCTGTGAGCACCAAGACGGTGAAGTCAATGGCCTACGTCGGCAATGTCGTCGATCTCTGGGAGCGCTTGGCCGAGGAGGATATCGAGGTCAATCTCGGTTCCGACCAGACCTCTCTCCACAATCCGTGGGCCGGTGGCTACTATCCCGTGGGTCTCACCCTGGAGGAGAGCAAGCGCATGATGGCCGAGGATCCGAAGGAGTTCAAGGCCCGTGTCGAGGAGTCTCTGCGCCGCCAGGTGGCTGCCATCAACAAGCTGACCGCCCGTGGCATGTACTTCTTCGACTATGGCAATGCCTTCCTCCTGCAGAGCTCACGCGCCGGTGCCGACATCATGGCTGCCGACGGTCACGGCTTCCGCTATCCGTCCTACGTCCAGGATATCATGGGTCCGATGTTCTTCGACTACGGCTTCGGTCCGTTCCGCTGGGTCTGCACCTCTTGCGATCCCGCCGACCTGGCACTGACCGATAAGATTGCCGAGGAGATTATGATGGACGAGCGCAGCCATGCCACCCCCGACATCCAGCATCAGCTCGACGACAACATCCACTGGATCCGCGAGGCAGGTCCCAACCACCTCGTCGTCGGTTCACAGGCCCGCATCCTCTATGCCGACTGTGAGGGCCGTACCCGCATCGCGCTGGCCTTCAACGAGGCCGTCAAGGATGGCCGTCTCAAGGCACCCGTCGTTCTGGGTCGTGACCACCACGACGTCTCCGGTACCGACTCTCCCTTCCGCGAGACCTCCAATATCTATGATGGTTCTCAGTTCTGCGCCGACATGGCCGTACAGAACGTCATCGGCGACTCCTTCCGTGGCGCCACGTGGGTGAGCATCCACAACGGCGGTGGTGTAGGCTGGGGCGAGGTCATCAACGGTGGCTTCGGTATGGTAGTCGATGGCTCCGAGGAGAGCAGCCGCAACATCCGCGAGATGCTCTTCTGGGATGTCAACAACGGTATCTCCCGCCGTGCATGGGCCCGCAACAAGGGATCCATGGATGCCATCCAGCGTGAGATGGACCGCACGCCCGACTTCCGCATGACCATGCCGAACCTCGTCGACGACAACATCATCGACGCTGCGTTCTAACATATTGTCTGGGGGCTGCAACAGGCTCCCAGTCAACCTGTTGCGCGATATATTTTCAAGCAACGATAAAATCAAAATATCAACCCATTGGGCCTTCACGGGCCTGACAACACTTTAAGAAAGAAAAGAAGCAATGGAACGTAAAATCCATTATATCAGCGCAGAACATCTGACGCTCGATACCGTCCGCGCCATCATCCGCGAGGGCTATGAGCTGCGTCTCTCCGACGACGCCAAGGCACGCATCATCCGCTGCCGTGAGTATTTGGACAAGAAGATTGCCACCGCCGAGGCACCCATCTACGGTGTGACGACAGGTTTCGGCTCCCTCTGCAAGGTGAGCATCGACGAGGACAAGCTGTCCCAGTTGCAGATCAACCTCATGATGAGCCACGCCTGTGGCGAGGGCGACCGCGTGCCGACGGATGTGGTCCGTCTGATGATCTTCTTCAAGATCCAGTCGCTCTCCTACGGCTACAGCGGCATCAAGCTCGACACCGTGGAGCGTCTCATCGAGTTCTTCAACCACGGCGTGTGCCCCGTTGTCTATCAGCAGGGTAGCGTGGGCGCCTCTGGCGACCTCGTGCCGCTGGCTCACCTCTGTCTGCCGCTCGTCGGCCTCGGCCATGTAGAGTATGAGGGCAAGATCATCACGGGTGAGGAGCTCAACGAGAAGATGGGATGGAAGCCCATCCACCTCGCCTCCAAGGAGGGTCTCGCCCTCCTCAACGGTACGCAGAACATGCTCGCCTTCTTCGCCTGGAGCGTCCTGAAGGCACAGGATCTGTCGAAGTGGGCCGACCTCATCGCCACGATGTCTCTCGATGCCTTCGACGGCAGAATCGAGCCGTTCCTGCATCCTGTCCACGCCGTGCGCCCCCATCGCGGCCAGATGGAGACGGCAGACCATATCTACGAGTTGCTCCAGGGTTCTGAGCTGATCAAACAGCACAAGACCCATGTGCAGGATCCCTACTCCTTCCGCTGCATCCCGCAGGTGCATGGTGCGTTCAAGGATACACTCCATTATGTGGAGGAGGTCTGCACGACCGAGATGAACTCCGCCACCGACAACCCCACCGTGGTGCCCGAGGAGGATATGATCATCTCTGCCGGCAACTTCCACGGTGAGCCCATCGCCCTTCCGATGGATTTCCTGGCCATCGCCCTCAACGAGTTGGGCAGCATCTCCGAGCGCCGCATCTACAAGCTGGGTGACGAGCAGCGCGGTCTTCCCTCCATGCTCGTTGCCAAGCCGGGTGTGAACAGCGGATTCATGATCACCCAGTATGCTGCCGCCTCGATCGTCAGCCAGAGCAAGATGCTCTGCATGCCCAACTCTGCCGATAGCATCCCCACCTGCCAGGGTCAGGAGGACCACGTCTCCATGGGTGCCAACGCCGCCACGAAACTCTATCGTGTGGCCGAGAACACGGAGCGCGTCCTTGCCTTGGAGCTCTTCAACGCCGCACAGGCCCTCGACTTCCGCCGTCCGCTGAAGTCCTCGCCCGCGGTAGAGAAGTTGCACGCAGAGTACCGCAAGATCGTCCCGTTCATCGAGATCGACCGCGTGATGTACCCGCTCATCGCCAAGAGCATCGACTTCATCGCCAAGAATCAATTCTAAACGTTTTATCCCCATCGATCGTTAGGCGCAGCCTCATGATCGATAGGGAAACTAAAACGATAAAAAAGTAAGATCCGTGCGGGGGACGGCAAGGGTGTCCATGACGGGCGCGCTTGCTCTCCCCCGCACTTTTTTTATTGGTATCATCATTATTTATATTATACGAAGACAATGAGAACGATATACACCAACATCGCCCAACTCTGTGGTATCACCCACGGAGAGCTGCGCAAGGCGGGACAGGAGATGGCCCGCGTAGAGACGATGACGGACGCATGGCTCGCCGTCGAGGACGACAAAATCTTGGATTTTGGCACAGGAAGCGTGCCTGCGGAGCTGACGCAGGGCGCAAAGGTCATCGACACCAAGGGCGCCTTCGTCATGCCGCGCTTCTGCGACAGCCACACCCACCTGGTCTGGGCAGGCAGCCGTGAGCAGGAGTTTGAAGACAAACTCCAGGGATTGTCCTACGCTGAGATTGCCGCCCGCGGCGGTGGCATCCTCAATTCTGCCGACCGTCTCCACGAGACGAGCGAGGAGGACCTTTTCGAGCAGACCATGCGCCGTGCCGAGGAGATCTGGCAGAAGGGCACAGGATGCGTGGAAATCAAGTCTGGCTACGGACTGACGACCGAGGATGAGTTGAAAATTCTGCGTGTCGCCCAGCGCGTAAAGGCCCATTCGCCACTCCGCATCGTGACCACCTTCCTCGGTGCCCATGCCGTCGGCCGAGCCTACAAGGGACGCCAGTCAGAATATGTCGATCTCGTCATCAACGAGATGATGCCCCGTGTGGCTGCCGAGGGACTGGCCGACTTTGTGGACGTGTTCTGCGACGAGGGTTTCTTCACGCCAGAGGAGACCGACCGCATCCTCGAGGCTGGCGAGAAATATGGCATGAAGGGTAAGATTCATGCCGACGAGCTGGCCTTCTCGGGTGGATCCCGTGTTGCCATCGCTCATGGTGCACTCTCTGCCGACCACTTGGAGGCACTCCCCGAGGAAGGCATAGAGCAGTTCCGTGGTGCCGTCACCATGCCCACTGGTCTGCCGGGTACGTCCTTCTTCCTTAATATGCGGTTTGCCCCAGCCCGTGGCTTCATCGACGCTGGCCTGCCCATCGCCCTCGCCTCCGACTACAACCCAGGCTCAACGCCGTCGGGCGACATGAAGTTTGTCTGGTCCCTGGCCTGCACGAAGATGCGCCTCACGCCCGAAGAGGCATTCAATGCCATCACCCTCAACTCCGCTGCCGCCATGGGCTTGTCCGCGGAGTATGGCAGTGTGGAGCGTGGCAAGCACGCCTTCCTCCTCTTCCTGCGCGACGTTCCCTCGTTGGCATGGCTTCCGTACCAATACACCACACCGCTGCGCCACGCTACGTTTTAAGACCAAGCGCTTCAACGTCCGCAAAGAGGCCACACACTGGTTGCACATAGCAGGGTAGTGGAGACTTTATACGATAGACAAAGCCACATTCGCAAGGGAGAAACCCGTTGGAATGTGGCTTTTTGCATCCCCATCGGGATGCTGCAAAACACTAATCAAACACAAAAAAGCTTGTGTGAGGAATGGCTGGCGACCGTGAAGGCAGAAGCTATGGACAGCATCTCCATCTCCTGCGGTAGCCTACCTCAGTATATCTTTGAAGGCGAGGTTGGCCAGCAGGGCTGTCGATTGACTGAGCATGCGGATAAACTCCTGGGCCGACGACTTCATATAGGAGTCGCGCAGCAGGTGCACACAGCCGTCCATCTCGTTGCCCTCCGCATCGATAGGGATAGCCTTCATACCTGGCTGGGTGAGCGTGGTGGATTCCGAGAGGATGGAGACAAGCGAACTGCGGCTCAGCAAGTCAAAGATGATATTGACATTGTTGACCTCCACCATGATTTTGAAGTTGTTGTCACGCCCCTCCAGCAGGTGCTCGAAGGCGTTGCGCGCCTGCAAGCCCTTGTAGGGCAGAATGAGATCATAGCGTTCAAGGTCAGCGAGGGTGACGCTCTGCTGCCTTGCCAGCGGGTGGTGATCATTGACGATGGCTGCCAGACGATTGCTAAAAATCGCCCTGCTGTCTATCACCTTGTCCCGTTTCAGCGGCTTGAAGGCCAGCACAAGGTCCAGTTCACGCTTTTTCAGTCCGTCCATCAGTTCCTGCATGGAACGATAGACGATGTTGAGCCTGACGTGGGGGTAGGCATGGATGAACGCGATGAGCGTCTCGGCCATGATGTTGCTGAAGGAGAATGTCACTCCGATGTTGAGTTCTCCAGCCAGCATCTCGCGCAGGTCGTTCATGTGGTCCGCACAAGCCCCGGCCGCATTGACCGTCTTTTGGGCGTAGGGCAACAGTTCTTTTCCCGCCTCCGTGAGATACACCTCGTGGGAATTGCGCTCAAAGAGCGGCATTCCTATCTCCTGCTCCAGATGGGAAATCTGCTGCGATAGGGTACTCTGCGTGACGTAGAGCTTCCGCGACGCCTTGGAGAAATTGAGCGTTTCGGCCACCTGGAGAAAATATTTCAATTGTCTGATTTCCATTCTTATCGGTCTAAATCCGTTTGCAAAGATACTACAAGAGTTTCTATTCGTGCGTATCGCGGGCATGATTTTTCTCCTTTCTTGTCCTTCTGTGTGCACCCTGTCTCACTCCTACGGCATGGGGCGTGACAAACTCTCCGTTGCGCTTTTTCCGTTCCACGAGCATGGCGAGCAACTTCCGCTTGCGTGTATCCTCGATGAAACGGCGGAAAAAGAGATTGGGCACAGCCACGCCGAGGGCGATGCAGATGATGGCCAGCGAAGCTTTGATGGCATTGTTCATACCCACCGTGACTTCACCGACGACACCGTGCATCTCGATGAAAGCGAAGAGGGCGCGATACATCAGCACACCCGGAATCATCGGGATGACACTCGGGATGGTGATACACTGATGGGGCACATGAAACCAGTGGCGCGCCTTGATGACAGCGATGCTTACCGCCGTGGCTCCCGCCAGCGACCCGATGGTCAGTCCCATGTCCAGGCCGAGGTTGCCATTGCTCGGACCAAGGTTGATAAAGTTGCGCACACACACGGCGATGATACCACCCACGGCCACGACGGGCAGCAATCGCCGCGGGATGTTGAAGATGGTGGAGAATCCCATGGCCGACACGGCGGCAGCAATGGCATACTCCCAATACTCATGATGGGGCGTCATGGTGAGCGTCTTGGCAAAATTGTCGATGCCGCAGACCTTGATGGCAAAGGCGATGCCGAAGGCCATGGCCAGCACCATGAGCAACGTATTGACGGCACGGATGAATCCGGTCTCGATATAGCCGTCGAGCATGTCGCTCACAAAGTTGATGAGTGGCACGCCAGGTACGATGAATAGCGCGCACGCCATCAGTGGGTGCCATGGCGTAGTGGAGATCATCCACGACGGCATGCCCGCCATCATCGCTGGATCAGTAGAAAGGAGTGCTGTCGCCCAAGCCAGCAGCGTGGCCACGAAGGCCGAGATGCCGATGGCGACGTAGTTGTTGCAACCCATCGTGGGGAGAAACATCCGCAGGCGGAAACCCAGGATGGCCGCCAGGGAGCAATAAAAGAATGCGGTCCAGTCGCAGCCAAACTGGATGCAGAAGCCACCGCAGGCAAAGCCGCCACCTATCGCCACCTGCCAGGGGGTGAAGCCACGTGGCGCATCGTGGATGTCGTCGAGGGCCTTCTCATACTGCACGAGCGAGAAGTCCTCGCGGATGGCCGTCCAGGTGAGGCGGCTCACCTTGGCGATGGTGGCCAGACTGATGCCGTGACGCTCGCAGCGCTGAAACTTCGTAAACGAGTGGAGCTCATCGCTGTAGTTGACCATGAGCACGTTCCAGTTGACATAGAGGTGTATGTAGCGCTCGTCCAGTCCCAGGAAGGCCATCGCGCGCTTCATCGTCCGCAGGATGCGCGAGGTGTCGGCCGCACTCTCCATGAGCAGGCTTCCTGTGCGTAGCAGCAGGTCGAGCTTGTGGCAGAGTTCCGTTTCGGCCACTCCGCGCCGCCGCCTCGGCTCTTCTACTGCCGAGGGGCGCACTGAAGGGTTCTCTGTTTTGACGTTTCTCATTCGTTTATCCGAATACAAAGATCAGTATCTGAATCGTGACGATGCGCAGGAACATAGCGAAAGGATAGACCGTGGCGTAGCCCACGGCGGGCGCGTCAGCAGAGGTCTGCTCGCGAACGTAGGCCAAGGCTGCCGGATTGGTATGGGCACCAGCAAGCACACCGAGCATCGTGTAGTAGTTGATGTGGAAGACATAGCGGCCTATCAAACCACCAACCAGAATAGGCACCATCGTGATGGCGGCACCATAGGCAATCCACTGCGCGCCCTCACCCGTGGCAAGGGTTTGTACAAAGGGCGCTCCCGTGCCCAGTCCAACACAGGCCAGGAAGATGCAGATACCCACCTCGCGCAACATCAAGTTGGCCGAGATCGTATTATAGGTCACGAGGTTATATTTCGGGCCGAAGAAACCGATGAGGATGGCCACCACCAGCGGGCCGCCGGTGAGTCCCAGTCGCAGGCTCTCATTGATACCCGGAAGGAAGAAGGGGATGTTGGCCACGATACAACCGAGCATGATACCAAGGAAAATAGGGATGAGGTTGGGCGCGTTGAGCCGCTTCATTTGGTTGCCAAGGAGTTTCTCCGTATGGGCAATAGCAAGCTCCGTACCCACCACCGTCACACGATCACCAAGCTGCAGTTTCAGATGCGGGGTAGCGATGAGGTCCACACCGTTGCGGTTCACTCGCGTGATATTCGTGCCAAGGCTCGTGCGGATACCCATCTGGCCGATGCTCTTGCCGTTGACACCCGGCTTCGTCACAAGGATGCGACGCGTGATCAGATCCTTGCCAAAGGTCTCGGGCGCCACCTCTACCTTCTCGCCGACAAGGGCCACGATGGCCTCCACGGCCGTGGGATGGGCCACCACCTGGAGCAGGTCGCCCTCGTTGACTACCGTCGCCCCGTTGACCACTTCACCCTTGCCACTGCCGTCGCTGTGGATGATACGCGAGATCATGAAGTCGCGTTTCAGCACTTCGTGGATCTGGCGCACCGTGTCGCCAGCCACCATTTTGTTGGTCAGGCGCACAGAGAACGTGTGGAGTGTCATTTCCTTCAAGTGGCCTGCGCCCATTTTGGCAGCGTCCTCCTCATGGTGTCTGTCGATGCGCAGGGCATAGCGGAGGATGACAAATGAGAGGATCACACCCAGCACACCCACAGGGTAGGCGATGGCATAGCCTGTGGCGATGGATGGGGCGTCAATGTGGCGCAGATCGCTGAACGCCTGCTGTGCCGCACCCAGTCCCGGGGTATTGGTCACGGCACCCGAGAGGATGCCGACGAGGGTCGTAGCGGATGTGCCAGAGAAGGAATAGACCACGAGGGTTGTCACAATACTCAATGCCACAACTACAATACTGAGGATATTGAGACTCTTGCCACCTCCACGGAAGGAGGAGAAGAAGCCCGGGCCCACCTCAAGGCCGATGGAATAGACGAAGAGTATCAAGCCAAACTCCTTGAGGAAGTGGAGCAGATGCTCGTCGATGGTGATGGGAAGGTTGCCCATCAGCAGACCGATAAACAACACCCAGGCCAGCCCGAGCGATACTCCGCGCACCCGAACCTTGCCCAAGCACAGGCCGAGCGTGATCACCAGGGCCAGAATCATCACTGAGTGGGCCACGCCTCCTCCCCACAACTCGGGGAATCCGTAAAACAACTTTTCAAGTATTTCCATTTGTACTTTATTATTTTGACTAATTTCCTCTGCCTTGCCGCAGCGCCACACCTGTCGGAAGTGGCATCCGCGATTTTCGATTGCAAAGGTATAGACAATAACGAAAGCCGCAGATCATCGGCATTTAAAAAGCACAAATGCAGCTATAAGCATTTTCGATAAGATGATTTCTGCTTGTTTCCTTTCCGATTTACTTTTGTATATCAACAAGTTACACACCACTCCCACGCCATCTCACTCTGATTCTTACCACCCCATATTCCTGCTGACTTTCATCTACACACCAGCCATCGCATTCTAAAAAACTGATAGCCGCATACGGATTTGCTTTCTTTACTTGCAAATTCTCGATTCAAAAATCGAATGGAAACGGGTTAATTAGAAGGTAAAAACGCAAAGCGGGGCACCACGATGGGTGCCCCGATAAATTTGATACATATATATATTGTGTCCAGTAAGTAGAGCCCGCAGTCGCTGCGGGTGTGCCGTTCCGCTACGGCAACTAATCGTGTTTCATATATTAATGAGGAGAAAAAGGGGAAAGTAACCCCTGTTTTGAGAAAAAAAACAAAAAAAGTTTGTTGAGATTTGGTTATGCGATTTTGTTTTCTACGGTTTTATCTTGAATACCAGCAGTTTAACGGGTCTTTTTCGTAAGTTCTCTTTTTTATTTCGTAGATGGTTTTTTCTAAGGCTTTTGTTCGTGAAAGCTATCAGTTTGGGTCGTGAACAAGGGGAGGGGATGCAAAACGGTGGGAGACGAACCCGACTTCACAGCCGACATTCGTCATCCCACCGATGGAATGAATTCATAAAGGGAAACAGCTTACGAGATTTTCACAAACCCCAGTAAGCGTAAAAACCCCAAACGAAGTTATACTTCCAAGGTTGTTTCCTTGAAGTCAGAATGATGAGAAACCGATCGTAGCCCTGTTGGGGACAGGGCAAGTCTTTTGATAATACTGGAATCCAAACAACAGGCAACGACGCATGCGCTGTCCATTTCACCTACTTCGCCGACTGCGCTTTGATTTCCAAAGACCTTCCAAAACATCGAGAACTGACTTCTCCGGTTCAACTGGAATTGATAGTATGGTAAACTCTTTTACCATAAGGCTGGCTCTAAAATCAGACCGATAGACCTTTCACCCTCAATGGTTTCGGAAGTCCCCGAACTAATTGTTAGAACCAGCCTTAACAAGCATTGATTACTTGATATATACTTTCTTGACACTTCCGTCAGCATGACGGATCATATATATGTTGCCCTTGCAAGGAGCCTCGACCTTCTGGCCGCCGAGCGTATAGAACGTTGCGCCCTCGCTCATCAGCCTCTGGATGGAACCGATGCTATTAGCCTCTGCGGCAGCCTTGGCATCAGCGAGCAACTGCTCGATAGCAGTCTTGATAGTCTCCAGGTCGATGGTGCTATTCTCGTCGAGTTCCACGGCCTCATAGAGAGCCTTCAGCTCATCCTTCTTCTTGTTGATGTCATACTGGATGCTGGACTCCACACCGACAAACTGTGCGGCCACGATGGCGTAGTCCTTCTCGATGGTGGCCTTCACCTCGTCGAGGCGAGTCTGCACAGCGGCAATCTCGTCGCTCAGGCGCACATAGGCAGCCTCGTTGGCTACGAGCTTCGCATCGGCGGCCTTTGCATCAGCGAGAAGCTGCTCGATAGCAGCCTTGATGGTCTCCAGGTCGATGGTGCTATTCTCGTCGAGCGACACGGCCTCATACTGAACCTGCAGCTCTGCCTTCTTCTGGTCGATATCACCCTGGATAGCGGCCTCGGCATCAGCAAACTGTGCGGCTACATTGGCATAGTCCGTCTCGATGGTGGCCTTCACCTCGTCAAGGCGAGCCTGCACGGCGGCAATCTCCTCTGTCAAATGCACATAAGCGGCCTCATTGGCTACGAGCTTCGCATCGGCGACCTTTGCATCAGCGAGAAGCTGCTCGACAGCAGCCTTGATGGCCTCCAAGTCGATGGTGCTATTCTCGTCGAGCTTCATGGCCTCATACTGAGCCTGCAGCTCTGCCTTCTTCTGGTCGATATCACCCTGGATAGCGGCCTCAGTATCAACAAACTGTGCGGCTACATTGGCATAGTCCTTCTCGATGGTGGCCTTCACCTCGTCAAAACGAGCCTGTACAGCAGCTACCTCCTCGGTCAAACGGACATAAGCGGCCTCGTTAGCCAGTTTCTTCAGATGCTCTGCCTGGGCGGCAGCAGCTTCCTCCAAATATTTGGCGATGGCCTCATTGACACCCTTCACGGCCTCGGCGTCCAGCGTAGAAGTCTCCGTGAGCGCACAGTCGGCGTTCTTGGCATCAAGGTCTGACTGGATGGCATCGATCTGAGCCTGAATGGTCTTCACCGTCTCTGCAAAGTTCTCGGCCACATCCGGGCAGTCCTCGGCAACCTTAGCCTTGGCGTCGTCGAGGGCCTTCTGCAGGGCAGCCACTTCCTCGGTAAGGCGCGCATAGGCAGCCTCGTTGATGGCCTTGAGACTCGTCACTGTGACATGAGCGTCCGTGATGTCGAGTGAGTACTCCGTCGTCTCATTGGCAGCGAGTACATTGGAAAACACGATGGCTGAGGTCTCGTTTGTCGCAAAGTCCGGGTCGGCCACGACATTGAACGAGAAGATCACGCCGTCGCCATCCTTGTAAGGCTGGATCTTGTCGATAGGCAAAGAAGAGAGTGCGACGCGCACGATGCCATTCTTCACTCCGGAAGAGATGGCGAAATTGCTTGACAAGCGCTCACTATACTGGAAATTCATTTTCCCGTTGCTCTTCTTCTCGATATGCAATCCCTCAGGCAGCGTGATGTCGGCCTGAAGGCCACAGAAATAAATATCGTTCTTCAGCACAACGTCCACCTTGTGGGTACCGCCAGGCTTGATAGAGAACGCCTGCTCGCCCGTGCAAAGACTTCCCGCCATCGGCGTGATAGCCTGATAGTTGGGGCAGTCGATAAGCACCTTCTTGCCCTGGCGGTCGCCTCCACTGCAAGTGGAGAACCAGATCTGTGCATTATCGGCAGCAGAGAAGGTGGACGTAGCACGAATTTTGAACGTACCCAGTGCGCCCTCAGTGCCCGCGATGGGGGTGAAGTCCTTGGTAAGGAGGGCGATGCGCCACTTCATATCAGGCTGCTGGATCATCGTGGCGATAAAGCACTCACGGTCTATGCGCTCCTCGTTGATTTTGAAGCTACCCGGCACAATCTCGACATTCGGGGAAGTGAAGTCCATATCAAACTGCATCGCATAGATCACCTCGTCATTGACGAGGTTCACAGTGATCTCTTTCGTCTCGCCCGGCTTGATGGCAATGGGACCACCGTCGTTGAGCACAAGTCGGTTGCCAGCAAGGACAGAGAGCGTCCCGCTTATGGCCAAGACCATCATCAAGGCCATTCTTTTGAAACTTGTTGTAATCTTAAACATAACTATTTACGTTTAGAAGATGTATGTTGTCGTTGTTGTTATCAAAAATAGGCGCTGCTGTCACATACGTGGCAACCACGCCCTCGTAATTGAGAAAAAATTACCGATGTATATGATTATTTACCAGTAACCTTCTGGGTCTTGCCGTTGGCGTTGCGGACAATGTTGATGCCCTGCTTCACCTTGTCCAGCAACTGACCGCCCACGGTATAGATCTTCTGCTTCAGGCTGCCCTCGGCCTCCATGCCGCTGATGCCAGTCGCATCGCTACCCGTGATGTACGTCTCACGGCCATTGGCCTCGGCAAAGAGAACCTTGTCGAGCGCCACCTTGTCGATGCTGCCGCCCTGCACGTCGAGGTAGAGGATGGCGGAGCCATTGGTGAAGCTGTTGTTCTCTATCGTGGAGATGACCACGCGATGTACGCCGTCGATGTCCTTGGAGTAGAGTGCGTGGCCGTTGGCACGGTTGCCCACGCTCTCACCCACCACCGTCATGCCTGCGGGCAGGATGATGTCCATCTGGCAAGCCACATAGTCCTTGCGGTTTTCGAGATTGATAGCGATGCGCTGTACGCCGTTGTTGTCTTCTGCCGAGACGGTGAGGTTTTCGGATCCCACCATCGGAGCGTTCAGAGTGCCACCCAGCGACGGCCAGAGACCATTGGTCACCTTGGCTGCAATGAGGGTAACATCAGCGATGGAGATCTTGCCGTCGCGGTTGACGTCGGCTGCGGCAAATACCTTGCCACCCTCCAGGGTCTCCGGATCGAGCAAAGCGTTGAGCACGGCGAGGTAGTCGTCGGTCAGGACAACGCCGTCCTCGGTGACGTCGCCGAGCACATACGTGTTCTCCTCGATGGAAGTTCTGAGAGCATTCATCGACTCGACCAAAGACTCAGACGTAGCAGCGACCAACTTCACGCCATACTCCTCGTCCTTCGAATAGTTGATCGGCTTTACCACAGCTACGCTACCATCAGGATTCAGCCATGCATTTCCGTTGATGTCCTTCGTGGGAAGGATAAGGTCAATTTGGCCCATCTCGCCGAACGCGAGATAATTGTCGAAGTTTTGCTTAGCGAGCTTCAAGTTATCAAACTGTTCGCGCAGCGCACCGTCCTCGTCATAGATCTTCGTTCCTGACTTATGGAACGACTTCTCCATGTCGTAGAGAGCGCTGAGAACATTGAACTGATACACTTGTTTTGTCTCATACCAAGCTCCTAACACCTCTACCGTTTCAAGCTTTGCATAGGCATCTTTAAGGCTACCGTCCTTGTAAGACTCCACCTGACTATCGGTCAGAATGGCCGACACAGGGCCTTCCTCCAGCGTCTTGGCAGCCTGCTCAAGGACGCCGCTGACCTCCTCGGCCTTCTCACTGGCCACATTGAAGAACAGCTTCTCGTAGTTCTCCATGTAGGACTTGCCGCGCTCAAACACGAACACCTCATTCCCTACCTGTTTGTAAGATGACTCTTCAAGCACTGTGGAGCTATGCTGGTAAGACGCTATCAGCTCCTTCACCCTGGTCTGCTCAGCCACCAGAGCGTCATAGGCATTCTGAAGGTTCTCCATTGCCTTGGCGTGGGCAACATAGGGCTTGTTGGCCTCCATGATATCCGTGCGGGTAGCACCCATGCGGTCTATCAACACGTTGAGGAGGTGGATGACCTTCGTCTTGTAGGTCACGATCTCGTCGCCATAAGAGGTGATGAGGTTCTTCACGCCATCGAGTTCGTTGCGGCAAGCGTCCAATGCAGACTTGTACTCTACCTTCACGGGCGTATATACTCCGTCGTAGGTAATGTTGACATCACTGTAGGACAACTCGGCCTGCGATACCAGCATCTCCAAGCTGCTGGCTACGCCCTCGATCAACTCGGCATTCACGAGCTTGATGAGACCCATGCGAGCCTGCGCCACCTTCTTCTCCAATGCCAGCAAGCCAGCGTCTTTCTTCGCCTCTGCCGGGGTAGCGTTTTCGTCAAACTCCTTGAGCAGATCGTCAAGTTCCTTGGCGAGGTTCTTGCAGTGCTCATCATAGTATGCCTTGACCTCGTCGGCTGCGGCTCCCGTGAGATTGTCCAAAGCCTCGCGCTTCTGGGTCTCGATGGCTACAATGTCGGCCTTGATTGCATCGACCTCGGCCAGGTTGGCTGCATTATAGATGCCGTCGATGCTGAGGATCTTGATGCTGTGGCAGTCGTACCACTGCTTGTCCTCGCCGATAGTCAGACCATAGATGCGCTTGCTCATCTCCTGCGAAGCGTTCTGGCGTGTGAGGTCAGCCTGCCAACGCTTCACCTGATTAAATGCTGAAGCGATGTTGGCCTCGATGCGGCTGCTTGCCACATTGAATGCACCATAATAGTCCTGCGCAGCCTTGATGCGCTCCGTGACGGTATTGTAGTCGATGGTCAGCTGGTCGAAGTTCTTGATATTGGCATCGTATGCGTCAGCCTTGGCCTTGGCGCTGGTATAGACAGCACCTGCCTCTGCGTAGAACGCATCGATATAGCGCTGCAGGTCAGCGATCTTGCCCGTGAACGTGCCATCGGCAGCCTTGGCAGCCAATTCCGTGGCCGGAGTGAGGTAGTCGGCGACGCGGTCCTTGTAAGCCTTGAGATCGTCATCCTTGCCCTCATAGGCGAAGCCTTCCAGGGCGGCAAGCCACTTCTCGTTGTCGGCCTTGGCACCAGCGTAGCGGTCGTCGCCCTCTGTCAGCGTACCGTCCACACCGACATAGACACCCTCGTAAAGGGCTTTCCACTCGTTCTGTGCAGCCTGCTCCAGGTCTGCGACGAGCAAGTTGGGCACCATGCCAAAGAAACTCCAGTCGGCATCGAGGTTGCTCACGAGCAACTGCGACTTCTTGTAGTCGTCGGCACTGACTCTGTCGTAGAACTCCTGCACGTTCGCAAAGGCATTGTCGCGCACGTTCTTGTCGTAGGAAGCCACCTTCTCCTTGGCAGGAGCGAGCTGGTTGTCGTTGAGGTTGGCCAACATCTCCTCCAGCTTGGCTCTCACGGCCGTATTGACTGCCAAGTCGAGATCCTTCTTGTAAGCCTCGATCTGAGCCGTGTATTCCATGGCCTTCGCAGCGTTGGCTTCGTCGATATCCCAAAGGGCGGGCGACGTGGTCTTCGCGTAGGTGGCAGCAGCATCGTCCTTCAAATTCTTGATGAGGGCGGCATACTTATAGATGTTCTCCTGGGCAGCGATGATGCTCTCCACATTGACCAGCTCCTTGAGCTCCTCCGTAGAAATATTCTGGTAGCCAGCAATCTGGGCCGTACCCTCACCATACTTGTCCTCCGTCTCCTGCACCTTGGCACAGAAGGTATTATAACGGGTGAGGTTGTCTCCGGCGATGACAGCGTAGTATTCGCTATTGCCCTCGATGAAGGCCTTCAAGCCGTCGAGTTCGAGCTTGATGGAACGGTAAGCCTCGCTGACCATCGAGTTGTTGGTGGTGGTCAGACCCTCGGCATAGTACTTCTCCACCAGCGCCTTCTGCTCCTTGATGCGCTTCAGGAGATCGCCGAGCTTACTGAGATAGGGCTTCAGCGTCTCAGGACGGAGATCGGAAGCGTTGAACAATCCGTTCACCTCATCCCAAAGTTCCTGTTTCTGGTTGAGTTCGTACACCTGGGTTTTATAGTTGGTGCAGTCGTCATAAGCCTGCTTGGGAAGCATCTTGAGCACGTTGGAAAGATCCGTCATGCGTCTGACAATCCCCGTATTGAGCACCGGCTCATACTTATAGCTACTGTAACTGTACTCCAAAGAACCCGTCCAGGCTTTACCTGCCTTGTAGGCATCCTCGATGGCCTGCCTTATAGCCTCGCGCTCCTTGTAGTGCACGCCGTCGGGATAGGAGAGCAGTCCGAGGTAATAGGCTGCGTTCGTACCATCCGTCTTTTGGTTGATATGCGTCCACACCGCGCTGAAAGCACTGTCGAAGCCATAGTGCGTGGAATAGTCATTTCTCGCGTAATAGCCAGAGCCATAGGTATAGTTCCAAATATCTATCTTTTGTCTGTCAAAGTTTTCCTTCAGCTTCTGGTAGGCATTATAGTTGGCCGTGGAGTCGGTGGCCATTGCCTTGAGCGCATTGGCCTCCAGCTGCAAGTCGTTGAGACGACTGGTGATACCCTTGACGACATGGCCCTCGGCATCATAGCTATCCTTGCATGATTCCTGGAGGATCTCGTTGGCGCGCGCCGTAGCAGCCTCCGCCTTCAGTGCTTCGAGCTTGGTGGTCGTAGCCTGGATCTGTGGGTCGATGCTCTCGCCGGGGATAACGAATGCGTTCTTTGCCTCCGTCAGCGTACGGCTGACCAGCTCAGCACCCTTCGGGTAATAATAATACTGATTTCCGATGAAGTCGGTATATGCTTGCTTCTCCGCATTGACATGTGCTTTTTGGGCGTTCACACGCGTCAGCAACTCGCTCAGTGCGTCGTTGATAGCGTCAACGTCACCCTTGATGACGCTCAACAAGGACATAGCCTCTACTGCGTTGGCCTCGGTGATGTCGTCCTTGGTGGCTGCTACAGCCTGGATCTTGGCCTTCTGCGTGTTGGTGCTGGCCTCGATATCATTGAGATCCTGGAGCAACTCGTCATACTTCAGTCCGAGGTTGTCCTCCGTCCACGTCACATTGTAATACTCATAGGGCACGCCCTTGTACTCATCGATATCAGCCTTGATGGCATCGACGACTTTGCTGGCGGCATCATACATCGCCTTGGCAGCCTCTATCTTGGCAGTCTTGTCGGAATTGACCTTGTCATTGGCGAAGGCAGCATCGAGGGCCTGGGCGTCGGTGAGGATGGTCTCCTTGAGTTGCACGGCCAGCAAAGCGGCAAGAAGGTCGGCATCGAGCTTCTCCTTGGCAGCACTGAAGTTGCCTGCCACACGGTCGATCTCTGTCTGAAGCTTGGTGATGCGCTCTCCGTAGGTCTTGCCCGTGACCTCCGTGGCCGGAGTGGCAACGACGAGCGTCTTCGTACCGACGGTCGCACGCAGCGTGGCCAGTGCGTCCTTGTAGTCCTTGATGGCGGTGTTCACCACATCGTAACGGGCCATAGCAGCCGTGGCGTCATCCTGATACTTGACGACGGCCACAGCAGCAGCGTCTATCTGACTCTGGAAGTCCCCGCGCACCGTCTCGGTCAGCGTCTTCTCCTGATAGCCCTTCTCGACGGCGGCCTTAATCTCGTCGATGGTCTTCTGCAGGCCGGCAGCCGTCTTCTGGAAGTGGGCAGCCATATCATACGTATCGCCCTCGGCGGCTGGCTTCATCTTAGCCACAGCAGCCTTGGCGTCGTCGAGCTTCTTCTGCAAGCCCGTCTCAGTGCCCAGCGCCTTGAGCAACTTCTGATAGTTCTCGTAGTTCTGAATGATGGCACCAGCATCGCTACGCAAGCTGCTGATCTTGGCCTGGATGGCATCGCGGTCGGCATCATAGCTGGCCGTGCGGATATTGTGGGGTGCCTTGTAGTCCTTGGCCACCTTGTCCTTGAGGGCATTGATAGCGGTACGGATCTCCTTGACGCGGTTGGCATACTTCTGGTTCACATCGTCGCTCTTCTCCAGATACTGGAAGTCGTCCTCCAGAGCGGAAAGGAGCTGGTCGGCGGCAGCCTTCTTGGCTTCGGCATCGACATGCTTGGCGAGATACTCGTCCTTCGTGGCATTGATGACCACCACCTGTGCTTCCTTCAGCGTGCGGAAGTTCTCCTCCAGCTCAGAAGCCTTCGTCTTGTCGGCATCGATGGTCTTGTACAGGTCGCTCACCTTCTTCCACGCTGAGCGCATGGCGTTGAGAGCCTCTTCGTTCCAATCGGCATAGTTGCCGTCGTCCGGCATCTGGGTGTGTATCTCCTCCTGAGCGGCGTTGAAGACACGCAGACCGTCCTGATAGACGGCATAGATATTGATCCAAGCGGCATCAGAAACACCAATGTTGGCCTCCAACTCATTCAACATGCGGTTGAAATTTTCCGTAAACTCAGCCGTTTTCAGTTCCTTGGCCTCACCAGCGTCGTACTTCTCCCGTGCCAGCGCTTTAAAGTCGTTGATGCTTTGCTGTATCTTGTTGTAGTCTGCCTGATAGGTAGCTCGGATTTCTTCGGCTACAGTATACCACGTCGAAGAGAAACTTCTAAACTGATATTCAGCAGCCTCGTAGGCGTTCTGTGCACTATTGTAGGCATTCTCGTTGTCGTTGGCAGCCTCTACGACCTTGGCAAGGGCAGCAATACCATCGGTCAGTGCACGAAGCTCGGGACTGTTCTTTCCCTGCCAAAGGTGATTCTTCACATAGACTTCATAATCACCCTTCTCAATGATGTCAAGCTGGCTGGCATAGTCGGCCACCTGCATCTCCAGGCTGGGCTTTCCGTCCTTGCCCTTTTTCCAGGCATCAGTGGTAAGGAAGTACTTGCTGGTACCGCTAACGATTTCGCCGAGCTGCGCACTGAGCTCCTTCACCGGAGCGGCGAAGTCGAAGATCAAGGTAAACTTGACACCGGAGAACTTGAATTCGCCCAGGGTCACGGCACGAACCTTGACTTTTACTTTCGCTGGCACGTCACCATCGATAGTAAAAGCGACGCCGGGGGCATACTCCTTGCCCTTATAGACAGCGACAATCTTGGCATTGTCGGTAAACGTAGCAGGCTGCAGCATGTACTTGCCAGGAGCCAGTTCTTTCTCGATGGAAACTTCCTTTCCTGTGGAGACGGTCACGGAACCGTCTTCCGATACGGTCAAATCATCTCCTGTCCATGCGGTCTTGTCGATCACAACATCAGCGTCGGCCAATGCTGCAACGGGTGCGCCTGTGATGGCAAGGAGAGAAATCAGTACATCTTTTCTCATAATCTTATTTAATTGTACAAATTAATTATTTTCTTTTCAGCTGCTCTTCCCGTATATATAATAAGGTAAAGAGACTTTGATAGACCACTTTTTGTCAGTGCAATCGTGTACAAAATTATACATAATCCATGGAGTCATACGAAACCGCAATGGTCCTTTTCGTGAACCATCGTGTTTTTTTCGTGAATGAAAATACGCCACAAAGGGTGTCCCACATCTCACACTATGGGAAATGTCCATTCAATCCACGGATGGGGGGGGTAAATCCACACCCCTTTCCTTCGTCAGGATCGTCGGGCTCATCCGACGGCAGCGTCGCATAAGAGCTACGCGCGTCCTGCATCAAGCTTTTGAGCGCTGGTTTCGATACATTGAGTACGACCACCTGCCCATTGGAGCCGTAGAGCGACACCGTCTGCTTGAGGGCATTCATGTGGAAGACCCGGTTCTTATTGATGATGTATTTCCGGCCCATCCTGACCAAATTGTTGTGGTCTGGAAACCTCGTCCGAATCTCCCGTTCTATCTCCCCGAGACAGAAGGGCACCATGATCTTGTTGCCATACAGATTGTGTATTTTCGTGTAGTGGTCATCAGCCTCAAACAGCAAGGCGTCATCAAGATTGAGCATATAAATCTCACCACAGAGGATGAGACACATATTGCTTTTGTGTTCCATTTCGTTTACGTTGTTTATTTGTTAGTATCTACTAGATGGTAGTATCTCCTAGTTGTTAATGTTCGTTTTGGTAAGGAAGTAACTCCGTCCCACTGCAAAAATAGAGAAATTCTTACTGCCAAATCTATCATCCCATTCTGCTTTTCGTGAACCACGCGCTTTCCTTCGTGAACGAACGCATAATAGCTTTCCCATCGTGAAAACATCTACTTAATTCGTGAATATAGTCCGAGGCTGGTTTGCAAGGATCCAATGACTGTCGGAATAGGTGGTTTTGAGACGCAAGAGGGATTTTATGTGAAAAAGTGCGACGAAAATCGGTGGTTATTTTCCTAAATTGTCCTAAAAGATTGTTTGAGCGTCTGCGCACACAATCTCCCGTTACATGGGGGATTCGAGGCGATTTTGGGGTAGGGGAGCGGTTTTTTGCAGAATGTGAAGAAATATTAACGGGCTGGTTTTCAGCCCTATTTTTTACTACCTTTGCACCACGAACATGAAACGAAGGCGCTGCAGGAGCGGTTTTCCTGGATAGAAACGCGCTATGGTGAACACCCCCTTTTGTCGGGTTTTCGGCCAAGTTTCAAAACCTTATTTTATGAAGCAATACAAAAAAGAGACCAAATTAGAGAGCATTGTCTATCAAGTCATCATCACGCTCACCCTCATTGCGCTGCCCGTCTTCGGCCATGCTGCCACGACGGAGCAAGCACTACCCGCCGAGGTAACGGAGACAGCGGGCGAGGGAGACGGATTTGACTGGAACAAGCTCATCGATGCCATCGCCCATTTCGAGAGCAAGGGCAACGCCCGCGCCGTAAACGGACAGTATGTGGGCCTGCTGCAGATCTCGCCGGTGCTGGTCCGCGAATGCAACAACATCCTCAAGGCGCGCGGAGAGAGCAAACGCTACACCCTCAAGGACCGCTACAACGCGGAGAAGTCGCGCGAGATGTTCGCCATCATCCAGTCGCACCACAACCCGTCCAACTCCATCGAGCGCGCCATCCGAATCTGGAAAGGTGGCATCGGATACAGCATCCGCAAAACACAAAACTACGTCAACCGCGTGCTTGAGCGCATGGGACTGTAGGCCACCACTTGTTCTTCGTTGATAGGGTTGAGGGGGATCGCCTATGATTGTTGTGATCCATCCACGGCAAAGAATAACCGCTAAAAATGTGGCGGATTAGGAGGAACTAGAACCTTAATTCCGCAACACTATTGTAAATTAAACTTTTTAAGTACCTGAGCAACAAA
>OIYT01000404.1_pt1 | contig 45287 bp, 52 predicted proteins | sample 1588201 | NCBI WGS metagenome assembly OIYT01 (sample SAMN03283260) | human gut metagenome | biome: human-associated habitat; material: feces | host: Homo sapiens | place: USA | collected 2013
ATCCCTCGAAAATACTTCATAATTATATATCAGCTAATTTTTGCGAGTTACTTAAGCAAAAAACTATTTTGTCAGCGGTATCGTCATGTTTTTCTGTCGAAGTGTAGAGGATATGAGTTTTGATGGGTTGAGGGCGATTTTCCGTTGCAAGGGAAGATATATTTTCGTAATTTTGTGAATCTCAATTCGTTAAAAATCACGAAGTGAAATATTTTGAATATGAAAAGACGTTTTCTCTTTGCTTCAGTTGTGAGCATCATTATTGCAGTGGTATCGACCGCCTGTGGAAAGACAAGTACTACCAAGACAGAAAAGGTAGACGGCGTTGAATGGAATGTATCTGTTTGCAATGCCGTGCAGTTTAATGACCCTCAGACGGGTGTAGACACTGATAACAATTACACGGTTGCTGATACAGCAGCGGTAAATGAAAAACTTTTGAGTGTAAAGCCTGAAAATCTTACAGTCGACTGGACTATACCGGGTGCAGATGGAACGATTTGGTTGGTTGCATACGAAAGCGAACCGATTTTGTCGGAAAAAGTAATCGTAATGGAGGCTAATTCAATGCCTTCTTACGGAGGCGACATTCAGGTCGGTTTCAAATTTACCGATGTTGAAAAATGGGCAACAATAACAAGAGAGAACATAGGTAAGCGTCTGGCTGTATTTGTCAACGGTCGACTAATGAACGCTCCAAGAGTAAACTGTGAAATTGAGTCAGGAAGTTGCTCAGTATCAATCCCTGCGAATATGGTAAAGGATTTTTTGCCAAATCTTGACCTTGAAAAGATTAAGCAATAAAGAAATTCACTACTTTTGTATTTGGATTGAGTCAATTCTTTCCACGATATTTTGAATAATAAGAAGCGTTGTTGACCTTCGAATAATCCAACTGAATCATGAATAATCTGTTTAAGTATCTCTCACAACTTGCTGTCGTAATATTGTTTGTCGCTTGTACTACATCGAAATCGACAATCTCCACTAATGTCAATCTGTCCCGATATGAGTATGCTTCTATTATCAATAACGATTCATACCATATTCCGGCGGAATTAATGGAATATGAAATTCAGCTATTCGATGCCGTAGAAAATTCACATTTGAAACTTGTAAGTGATGCCAGAATCTACGAGTTGACACCGGCAGAGCAGGAAAAACTTTTGTTAGTCAAGTATGGCGTAAACGTGCAGCCGGAAGAGACTATTGTTATTGTCAACTTCATAGACTATATCACAGGTCGCCCTGTTGCATCATGCAAAGGTGCATATTCCTCTCTCGGGATTGCAGGAGTTTCACATGATATAAAAGGAGCAATAAACAGGGTTTCGAAGCAAATATCTGACACATTCAATCCTCAAAAGTGAAAATCTATCTTCGGATTCCTCCTCGCCTTCTTTCAATCTTCCAGATTCCCGGAACAAGATTCTTAAGCTCCTGATGTTATAGCGTGTTGCGGGGTGGGGCGAGCTTCCACTCGCCCCTACAGCTACGCGGTTTGGCATCGTGTGGTGGAAGGAATTGTGGGTGTGAAGATAAATTATTAAATTTGTATAATACCTAGTAAATTCAGACCGGAGTGTTATTTTTCAAGTAGAAATTTCCACGCCGGTATAACTTCTATTTTCATGCCGTCATGATCCAACTCTGCCTCATCCTCGTAGGTGACGATGACTCTACGGCTGCATGGAAGAAATTTCCCTATTTGAATTAATCCTTTTACTTCGCGTTCCGATGTTTCTGAAGCGTTTTTAACGGAGTAACATGCTTGAATTGCCATTTCTGTTTCAGGAATATAGAAATCAACCTCGATGCCATGATTGTAGTGATATACAGAGTCTTTTGATCCATATCTACGTATAAGGGAGAGTGCCACCATGTTTTCCAGAAGTGATGTGCGTATATCCACTGCAAGCAAGGAAATTATGCCGTTATCAATGAAATAGTATTTCGGGTTAGTGATTCTTTCAGTTATGTTGTCGGCGATGTTGGGCACTACAATCAACAGATACGCGTCAAGTGCGTAAGAAAGATAATTTATAACCGTACTTTTGCCGATTTTAGTTCCTGTTGACGCTACAATATTGGTCGCGCGAGTAAATGAAAGCGGCTGTTTCACACTTTCTGCAAGTTTGCGGAAAAGCACCCGTAGCGCGAAGATGTTTTCAACTTTGTGACGAGCCGCTATGTCACCTAAGAATATCTTCTGATATAGGCTTGTAAGATAATCACGTTTCACCGGCATGGTAGCACATTCGGGAAAGCCTCCAAATTGAAAGTATTCCTCAAATTGTCGCATTAGCGCACCTCGGTCAGCCGTTGTTGCTGTAATCAGTCTATCATTACTGTCAATGCCGTTTATCGCAAGATATTCACTGAACGAGAACGGTAATACTTCGCGCGTCAAATACCTGCCTCCGAGTGTCGCAGCCACATCCACAGAAAGCATCTTTGCGTTACTTCCTGTGATAACTGCCTTATATTTGTTATCGGCAACTCGACGCGCGAATTTTTCCCATCCCTCGACATTTTGTATTTCATCAAGAAACAGCATGGGACGTTTTTCACTAAGACGCGCATGGACTTCAAGGATAATGTTAAGATCCGAAAGTTCCATTCCGGCAATGCGCTCATCTTCAAAATTGAGATATATAATCTCATCCCATGAATGTCCGGCAGCAATAAGCTTTTGAATGTGACCATACAGGATATAGGATTTACCGGCACGGCGGACTCCTACCAGAACCTGACGGTCAAATCCGTCGAGAGATATATTTCGTGAAATGACAGTGTGACGCATGACCTCCTGACGGTTCTCCAGCATCACCTCCATAAGAATTTGTTTATCTACCATATTTTGTCTTGTCAATAAGACAAAATTAATGTATTTTTGTCTTATGTGCAAGACTATATTGGAAATAATCGGATTTTTAGACTTTTTGTACTTAGGTTATGGCATTCTGTGCTCCGGAGGTAGAACGATATTCCTTACAGGAGAACGTCAACCACGCACCGTGATGATTTCTAGCGAAAACATCCTCACTTTGCTTGCTATCCGGGGTATCACTGCGCTCAACCTACTGCTACTCGCGGAAAACGACATGTTGCCAGTTTAGGACAAGATTCTTAAGGTGGTAATATTGTCGCGTGTGGCGGGGTGCGGGCGAGCTTCCACTCGCCCCTACTGCTATGCGGTTTGGCATCGGGGCGACGGCTTATGGTATGGGGATGGTGTGGCGGGTAGCCTTGTAGGGGTAAGGAATTGGATTTGTGAAGATAAATTATTAAATTTGTAATTATAATTCAATTAACCGATGGATGCGCCTCCTTTTATCATATCATCTGACGCTATTAACCTCATTGCGGAGATTTCATCATTGCTTGAACGCTATATAATAGCAATGGAGGGTGATTACGGAGTGAAATTACGTAAGGTAAATAGAATTAAGACTATCCATTCAAGTCTCGCTATTGAGGGAAATACTCTTTCAGAGGATGAGGTTGCTGACATAATAAATGGTAAAAAAATTGTGGCTCCTATACGGCAAGTAGTGGAGGTGAAAAATGCGATAAAAGTATATGATGCCTATCGATCATTAAACCCGTTTTCGGAAAAGGATTTGTTGAAGGCTCATGGGATAATGATGGAAGCATTGGCTGATGATGCCGGGCGATATCGGAAGGGAGGCGTGGGAGTTTATGGAGAGAAAGGTCTCATTCACATGGCTCCTCCCGCAAAGATGGTTCCGCAACTTATCGGTAATCTTATGGAATGGCTTAATGAGTCGAAGGATCATCTGCTGATTAGAAGTTGCGTGTTTCATTATGAGTTTGAATTTATTCATCCATTTTCTGACGGAAACGGTAGGATGGGCAGGTTGTGGCAGTCGCTTATTCTCGGACGTTTAAACCCGGTGTTTGAACATGTCCCCGTTGAAAATATGGTTTTTGCCAATCAAGAAAATTATTACAATGCAATTTACGAGTCCACCAAGTCAGGTCAATCCGGACCGTTTATCGATTTTATGCTTAGGGAGATTCGTAATACCATTCTTAAATATAAACGGATAGAAAAAGTTCCTGATAAAGTTCTTGATAAAGTTCCTAATAAAACCCAGATGATGATAGTGAGGTTACTTATGGAGTCGCCTCGGATGACCAGCACACAACTCGCGGAAAAGATAGGGATATCGTCGCGTGGAGTGGTCAAGGCTATTCAATCGCTCAAGCGTCAGGGGATACTGGAGCGCGTAGGAAGTAATAAGTCGGGAATGTGGAAAGTAAATTCAGATAATAATCATGGCTAAGCAGGAGTATGTTCAGAAGAACCGGGAGTGGCTGCAGGCAAAGGCTGCGGAACCGGGAGTGATGCCAATAGACAAGGGCATATATTACAAGGTGTTGTCTAAGAGTAAACCCGATGCACCGAAACCGTCGCGCAATAGTGTGGTTGTAGTGCATTACACGGGTAAGACCATCAACGGCAAGACTTTTGACAGCAGTCGGGGCGGCACGCCACTTGCGATGCGTCTGCGCGAACTGATCCAGGGGTGGATTATCGCGCTTCAGCAGATGCACGTCGGTGACAAATGGGAGGTATATATCCCTGCCGAGATGGGCTACGGGAAGATGTCTCAACCGGGCATTCCGGGTGGCTCGACTCTTATCTTCGAGATAGAACTCTTAGAGATTGTCTAAAATTTATATCACTTTGCTTTTGAGGTGCTTGTCAGCGTCTTTTTGCTCGCTCTTCAGTCACGTAGCCACAGCTACGCTCCTTCATCGCAATCAAAAATCCATTTGACAAGCCCTCTCAAAATCGGTATCATATAAATTTAGACAATCTCTTAGGCGTGGCGTGACGCGGGATTTCGCAGTTTGACCGATTATTGCTACATTTGTATCGATAAAAAACAACATGCTTATGGCTGACACTATAGCACAATTTGACAGGGCACTTGCAAGGTGCCGTGATATATTCGTAAAGAAATTGACTGATTACGGTGCCGCGTGGCGTATAATGCGTCCGGAATCGGTGACCGACCAGATATTTATCAAGGCTACCCGCATACGCTCGCTTGAGACAAAGAAGGTGTCGAAAGTCGGGGAGGGGATATTGCCGGAATTTATGGCGATAGTCAATTACGGCATAATCGGGCTTATACAGCTCGAACTCGGCTTCAGCGACAAGGATGACCTCAGTGTGGACCGTGCCACTGAACTTTACGACAAGCATATCGCTGCCACGCGTGAGCTGATGATACGCAAGAATCATGACTACGACGAGGCATGGCGCGGGATGAGGGTACATTCTTACACCGACATCATACTCCAGAAGCTGATGCGCACGAAACAGATAGAGGATAATGCTGGCGTGACCCTCATATCGGAAGGTATCGACGCCAATTATCAGGACATGATAAACTACTCTGTATTTGCCATCATAAAGCTGACCGAAGGCGATGAGTGATTTCTTTCAGCGCCACCGCGCGGCTTTCGTGTGGCTCTTCCGCATTCTGACGGGTGCTACATTTATTGTCTCCGGACTGTCGAAGATGATAGATGTGTGGGGTTTCGTCTACAAGATAGAGCAGTACCTCGCAGTGTGGGAAATGCCACAGCCGCGGTCGCTTGTGCTCGCAGTGGCAATGGCGTTATCGGGCATAGAGTTTCTACTCGGATTTTTCATGGCTACCGGCTGCTACAAGCGTACATCGGCGTGGCTGATGTCACTCATAATGCTGGGTATGCTGCCGCTGACGCTCTACATCTGGATTGCCGACCCGGTGAGCGACTGCGGATGTTTCGGCGACTTTCTCGTGATTTCAAATTTTGCGACATTCCTGAAAAATGTGGCGTTGGCGGCGATGCTTGTGTATCTTCTGATCAACAATCATAAGGTTTCGGGGCTGTTTACCGCATATTCACAATGGCTTGTGGCGTTTGTGGCTTTCCTTTACATACTTGCCATAGGGCTTTTCGGATATCATGTGCAGCCCCTTATCGATTTCCGCCCTTACAAAGTCGGTACGCCGCTGCTTGGAGATGACTCGCCGGCAGATGCCGAAGAGCAATTTATGTTCATATATGAAAAAGGTGGTGAGCGGCATGAATTTGGTGAAGATGAGCTACCCGACAGTACCTGGACATTTGTCGACCGAAAAGAGGCAGGGAATGTGGCACGGGATGATCGCGCATTTGCAGTGTTTGACGGCGATGACGATGTAACCGCCGAGGTGCTTGCACCTGACAGTCTTCAGGTGTTGTTACTGATACCTGAACTTGACAATATAGACGTGTCGTCGACTTATCTGATTAACGAGATGAACCGATATGTGGAATCGCGTGGCGGCAAGATGACCGGAATTGTCGGGGGTGACGATGAAGAACTCGAATATTGGCGCGATATATCGATGGCATCGTATGACCTCTTTACTGCGGAAAGTACAGCAATAAAGGAGATTGCGCGCGGAAATGTCGCGGTGGTGTATCTAAAGGACGGGATAATCCAATGGAAACGTTCGCTGAACTCGATTGACAGCGACACATTTGCATCGCCCGATGACATGACTCTGGACAGGCTTGAGTATTCGGGGACAGGTTATTTCTGGCTGCTGACGCTTGTGTTCGGAGGCGTGGAATTGTTGCTTTGGGGAATCGACCGGAGCGGCAGGGCGGTCAAATTGCATTTTTCTCGACGGAAGAGGAAAGAGTGAAGATTTGATGCCGTAGCGCGGAGGATGTCAAAATAAACCCTTATCGGCGGTGACGCGGGCGAGTTTCCACTTGCCCCTACAATGGCTGTAAATCAATGTGACATTGGGATGGATGACCGCATGGGGAAAGGGGAAGGAGCGGCAATACATAAATAAATTTGGCATTGCGCTCGCTTATTTGTATCTTTGTAATCAAAATTCTAACGACCAAAATGATTCTATAAATTATATTGAAGATGAGAAAGAAAATTGTAGCCGGAAACTGGAAAATGAATACAACACTCCAGGAAGGCGTGGCTCTTGCCAAGGAAGTCAATGAAGCTCTTAAGGATGCAACTCCCAAGTGTGACGTGATTATAGCTGTACCTTTCACTCACCTTGCCTCAATCAATGCTGTAATCGACCAGAACAAGCTTGGTCTCGGTGCTGAGAACTGTGCCGACCACAAGTCGGGTGCTTACACCGGAGAAGTATCTGCTCCCATGGTAGCCTCTACAGGTGCTACTTACGTGATTCTCGGTCACTCCGAGCGTCGCCAGTATTATGGAGAGACTTCAGAGACCCTGAAAGAGAAAGTGGCTCTTGCCCTTGAAAACAAGCTTACCCCGATTTTCTGTATCGGCGAGGTGCTTGAAGAGCGCGAAAACGGCACATACCACGATGTTGTCAAGAAGCAGATAGAAGAGGCTCTTTTCAACCTTTCAGCTGAGGATTTCGGCAAGATTATCCTTGCTTACGAGCCGGTATGGGCAATCGGTACAGGCAAGACCGCTACCGACGAGCAGGCTGAGGACATGCATGCCTATATCCGTAGCGTGATTGCTGACCGTTACGGCAAGGAAGTGGCTGAAAACACATCGATTCTTTACGGTGGCAGCTGCAAGCCTTCAAATGCACCCCAGCTTTTCGCAAAGCCCGATGTAGACGGTGGTCTTATCGGTGGCGCTTCTCTTGACGCAGCCTCATTTATGGGCATCGTCAACGCATTCTGATAACTAGTAGAGTTGAAATACAAGGGGGATGTGTCAGATTTTCGTCACATCCCCTTTTTATGTCGAGAAAATGCAATAATCGGCTCCGAATCATCCTGAATCAGGAAAATTTTGTAACTTTGTCGCGAATTATAACAAGCAGAATTAATGAGTTACAATTTATTGAAAGGAAAGCGCGGTGTGATATTCGGCGCGCTTAATGACATGAGTATCGCCTGGAAGGTAGCTGAAAAGGCTGTCGAGGAAGGCGCTACAATCACTCTCTCCAACACTCCCGTTGCCGTAAGAATGGGTGATGTAAGCAAGCTTGGAGAGAAACTTAACGCGGAGGTGATTCCCGCCGATGCTACGAATGTAGAAGATCTTGAAATGGTATTTCAGCGTTCGACCGAGGTGCTTGGCGGAAAAATCGACTTCGTGCTCCACTCGATAGGAATGTCGCCCAATGTGCGTAAAAAACGTCTTTATGATGATATAGACTACGATCTCCTGAACAAGACTCTTGACATTTCGGCTGTGTCATTTCATAAAATGATTCAGGCTGCGAAAAAACTTGATGCCATAAACGACTACGGCAGTATCGTGGCACTCAGCTATATCGCCGCCCAGCGCACCATGTTTGGTTATAACGACATGGCAGATGCCAAGGCTCTCCTTGAATCAATCGCGCGCAGTTTCGGCTATATCTACGGAAGGGAGAAGCATGTGAGAATCAACACTATATCGCAGTCGCCCACCCAGACTACTGCCGGAAGCGGGGTCAAGGGCATGGACTCTCTGATGGACTTCGCCAACCGCATGTCGCCGCTCGGCAACGCCGATGCAGAAGAGTGTGCCAACTATTGTATCGTGATGTTCAGCGACCTCACCCGTAAGGTGACCATGCAGAATCTCTATCATGACGGCGGCTTCTCAAGCATGGGTATGAGCCTCCGTGCGATGGACCAGTACGAAAAGAGTTTCGACCTCTACCGTAATTCCGACGGTACAATCCAGTACGGCTAATCCCCGTCACTGCATCCCGATAATGGATAAAACGATAGTGCGGTCAGCAATGCGAGCCGCACTATTGTTTTCTTTATAATATACTCTTCACAAATGATGGTGAATGTCGGATTCGTCATTATAAAACCTAATATTGATTATCAAATTTGCGAATTTGTAAAACTCTCATTATCTTTGTCGTGTTTGAATTACGACATACATGATAGTCACATTTGAATATGAATATTTGAGAGTGTTGTATGGTGAGGGCAGGAATTCTGACAAGAAACATCGTTTTCAGCCGGATATAATAAAGCGATATCAGAAAGCGATTAATTTCTTGAAAGGAGCATCTTGCATAGAAGCGCTTTGGACCATCAGGTCGTTGCAATATGAGGTGCTTTCCGGTGACAGAGCCGGATTATCATCGGTAAGAGTCAATGACCAATACCGAGTGATATTTTCTGTTGCTTTAAATGAGAATGAACCCATACTTACTATCTGTAATGTCGTTGAATTGTCGAACCATTATAAATGAGAAATATGAAAGTTAAAGTTGAAGGTATTGCTTCCGATATGATAGCTAACAATTTGAATCCGAGTAACCCAATACATCCTGGAGAAATGATAAAGGATGAGATTGAGTTCAGAGGAATATCTCAAAAGGCTTTAGCTGCAGAGATAGGGGTGCCGGCGTCGGTTCTGAATGAGGTTCTTAATGGTAAGCGTGCCGTCACAACTGAATATGCACTTCTCTTTGAGGCGGCTCTTGGCATAGAAGCCGATCTATGGTTGAAGCTGCAATCAGATTATAATAAGCAAATTGCAAAATCAGATGTTTCATTCATGGCAAGACTTGAAAAGATTCGTCAAATGGCAGCATTTCTTTAATGTAATCAGAAATATATTTCCGATTTCAGTCATCAGGATTTGTGAGAATGTAGGTTATTGGAATTTTTCAAGCGGTTTTTTAGTGCGTCGGCGAGAAGTTCCGGTTCTGAGGGATTGAAGAAAACCGGGCGTACACTTTTAATGTATCTTCTCTGAAAGAATATCAGTACCCCCTTGTCGGGTATAAGGTCATCGCCTCCACGCCCAAAACTGACCGGAAATGCGTAATCTTTCATGAGTTTGTCTGTTATGTCGGAATCAAAGTCAACTACGCAAATTCGCTCTATATGGTCAATCGGATATGACTTGATTCGGCGAGACCATACTTTCAGGGCTATTTCATTATCGGGAGTCAGCAGAATATAACTTTTGGTCCGTATATAATAAAGCATTATTTCCCATATCACCGGGAGTAGCAGGACCGAAATTCCCAAAATCAGCAGAATGGCAATATTATTGCTTGCAGAAAGTATGGCAACAGCATAAACTATACTTAGAGTCCATATGAACAATCTTGAAGAAAGTTTTGCATCTGAAAAATTGCAAGGGAATACCTGCTCTTGCATTTCTTTCATTTGTGAAAAAAGGGACGTTGACACGCTGACGCGTCAACGTCCCTACATTAAAAATGTCAAATCAAAATAACGTCAAATCAAATTACTCTTCGATGGCAGCCTGCGCCGCAGCTACACGTGCGATGGGCACTCGGTAAGGAGAGCAGCTTACGTAGTTCATGCCGAGTTTAGCGCAGAACTTAACGGAAGAAGGCTCACCACCGTGTTCGCCGCAGATACCTACCTTGAGTTCGGGTTTAGTTGCACGGCCTTTCTCAACACCCATGCGAACGAGTTGACCTACACCTTCCTGGTCAAGCACTTCAAACGGGTCGGTCTTGATGATGCCATGTTCCTTGTAGAACTTCAGGAACTTGGGAGCGTCGTCACGAGAGTATCCGAATGTCATCTGAGTCAAGTCGTTGGTTCCGAATGAGAAGAAGTCGGCTACAGTGGCAATCTGGTCGGCGGTAAGAGCTGCACGGGGCACCTCGATCATAGTACCTACCTTGTAGGGTACTGACTCGCCTCTTTCTTCAAATACCTTTGCAGCAGTGATGTTGATAACATCTGCCTGATTCTGAATCTCCTTGAGAGTACCTACAAGAGGTATCATAATCTCGGGATGAACGTCAATGCCGCGAGCCTTCATGTTGAGGGCTGCCTCGATGATGGCGCGGGTCTGCATCTCGGTGATTTCGGGATAGGTGATGCCAAGACGGCAGCCACGGTGACCGAGCATCGGGTTGAATTCTTCAAGGCTGTCAACCTTAGCCTTCACTTCCTCAAGGGTAAGACCCATTTCAGCTGCGAGTTCCTTCTGGGTTGCGGTCTGATGAGGTACGAACTCATGCAACGGGGGATCGAGCAGACGGATTGTCACGCCGAAGCCGTCCATTGCCTCGAAGATGCCTTCAAAGTCGACTCTCTGCATCGGGAGAAGCTTGGCAAGTGCCTTGCGACGACCTTCAACATCGCTTGAAAGAATCATTTCGCGTACAGCCTTGATACGGTCGCCTTCAAAGAACATGTGTTCCGTGCGGCAGAGACCGATACCTTGTGCACCGAAGTTGCGTGCCTGTTTTGCATCGCGGGGAGTGTCGGCGTTAGTGCGGACAAGAGTCTTGGTGTACTTGGCTGCGAGGTTCATTATAGCACCGAAGTCGCCACCGAGTTCGGGCTCGGTAGTGGGCACCTGACCGTCGTAAACCTCACCGGTAGAGCCGTTGAGTGAAATCCAGTCACCTTCCTTATATACCTTGCCGCCCATTTCGACGGTCTTAGCCTTGTAGTCAACCTTTATTTCGCCGGCACCTGATACGCAGCACTTACCCATACCACGAGCCACAACGGCAGCGTGAGAGGTCATACCGCCGCGCATGGTAAGGATACCCTGAGCTACAGCCATACCGCGAAGGTCCTCGGGAGAGGTCTCTATACGTACAAGAACGACTTTTTTCTTCTTTTCAGCCCATGCCTCGGCATCTTCTGCTGAGAACACTACCTGACCTGCCGCTGCACCGGGTGATGCGGGCAGACCCTTGGCTACAACTTTGGCGCGCTTAAGTGCCGCCTTGTCAAATACGGGGTGGAGCAGTTCGTCAAGTTTCTGCGGCTCCATGCGGAGAAGGGTGGTCTTTTCATCAATCTCACCGGCGCGGAGAAGATCCATGGCGATTTTCACCATTGCCGCACCTGTACGCTTTCCGTTACGGGTCTGGAGCATCCAGAGCTTGCCGTCCTGAATGGTGAACTCCATATCCTGCATATCCTTGTAATAGTCCTCAAGGCGGTTGGCGATGGCGATAAGCTCAGCAGCACAAGTCGGCATCGACTCTTCGAGTGAAGGATATTTCTCGGCACGTTCCTGCTCTGAAATGCCCTGGAGGGCAGCCCAGCGGCGTGAGCCTTCGACTGTAATCTGCTGCGGAGTGCGGATACCGGCAACGACATCCTCACCCTGAGCGTTGATAAGGTATTCACCGTTGAATATATTTTCGCCGGTAGCGGCGTCACGGCTGAATGCCACGCCGGTAGCGGAGTTGTCACCCATGTTACCGTAAACCATCGCCTGTACATTGACAGCAGTACCCCATTCTTCGGGAATCTGGTTCATGCGGCGATAGATGATTGCGCGCTCGTTCATCCAGCTGTCAAACACGGCGCAGATACCTCCCCAGAGCTGTTCCCATGAACTTTCGGGGAAGTCTTTGCCTGTGAAATCCTTTACGGCAGCCTTGAATAGCTTGACAAGATTCTTGAGGTCGTCGACATCAAGCTCGGTATCAAGCTTGACACCCTTCTCTTCCTTAACCTTGTCCATGATTTCTTCAAACGGGTCGATGTCAGCCTTGCTCTTCGGCTTCATGCCGAGCACGACGTCGCCATACATCTGCACGAAACGGCGGTAGCTGTCCCATGCGAAGCGCGGGTTACCGCTCTTTTCAGCGAGCGAAGCAACCGTAGCATCATTCATACCGAGGTTAAGCACTGTGTCCATCATACCGGGCATTGAAGCGCGGGCTCCTGAACGTACTGACACAAGAAGCGGATTCTCGGGATTATCAAATTTTTTGCCTGTAAGTGTCTCAACATGTGCGATAGCGTCTTCTACATCCTTCTTGATGAGCTTTACTACGGCATCGCGACCTTTTAGTGTGTATTCAGTACATACCTCTGTCGTGATAGTGAATCCCGGGGGTACGGGCATTCCCAACAGGTTCATTTCGGCGAGGTTGGCACCTTTGCCACCGAGAAGATTTCTCATCTCGGCATTACCTTCGGCTTTTCCGTCGCCGAATGTATAAACTCGTTTCATTGGCTTTGAATGGTGTTAAATGTTAAACTTATTTAATTAACTTTTGGTTGTCTTATACTTGAATATTTGAGGAAAGTGTAGGCACAAAATTAAGATAATATAATGAGAAAAGAAAACTAATGACGCATAAAAATCCATAAACTTGGTGTTTTTTGTGGCATGATGCAATTTATGGCGAATCGATGCCGCACAACGGTATTGACTTCTCTATGATTAATATGGCTTGATTTGTTAATGACTATTAATGATGTTGGTGCGGATTTCCAAGAGGCATGAATTGCGATTGCCAATCCAACTTTTTGCAGTAAATTTGCACAGATAATAACTAAACCGAATTATAGAATTGTCACGCAAACGAAAAGAACTCCCTGTGTTGGAGCAAATTGAAATAACCGATGTCGCCGCCGAGGGGAATGCCTTGACTCGCGTCAACGATATGGTAGTGTTTGTCCCGTTTGGCGCTCCGGGTGACATCGTGGATATACAGCTCACCAAGAAGAAAAAGAACTATGCCGAGGGCAGAATCACGCATCTCCATCAGCCCGGTGCCATAAGAATCAAGCCGCGTTGCAGCCATTTCACCGTATGTGGCGGCTGTCGCTGGCAGCATCTGCCCTATGAATTTCAGCTTGAGTGCAAGCAGCGGCAGGTCAAGGACGCCATTGACCGCATAGCCAAAGTCGATGCGCCTGAAGTGTCGCCTATCATAGGCTCGGAGGATATATGGGGCTACCGCAACAAGATGGAATATACATTTTCCAACAAAAAGTGGCTCACCTACGAACAGCTTGCATCGGGGGAGGAATTCAGTGACCGTGACGGTGCCGGATTTCATATTCCTGGAGCATTTGACAAGGTGCTTGATATCGAAAGCTGTCACCTGCAGGATGATTTCGGCAACCGCCTGCGTCGGTTTATACGTGACTTCGGCAAGGAACATGGCTATACTTTCTATGACCTGCGCCAGCAGCAGGGATTGCTCCGCACATTGATGATACGTATTGCATCCACCGGTGAGATAATGGCAGTGATGGTGTTTGGAGAAGATGACGCAGAGAAAATTAACACATTGCTGTCGGCGGTAAAAGAGCGATTCCCCGAAATAACATCGTTGCTTTACGTGATAAACACCAAGGTCAACGACACAATCGGCGACCAGGAGGTGATAACCTTCTCCGGAAGCGATTATATTGAGGAAAAGATGGAATCGTTGCGCTTCAGGATAGGACCCAAGTCATTTTATCAGACCAATTCACGGCAGGCTTACCGGCTTTACAGCGTAGTGCGTGATTTTGCCGGTCTCACGGGCGATGAACTGGTGTATGACCTCTATACCGGAACCGGTACTATCGCAAATTTCGTGGCATCAAAAGCCTCTAAGGTAATCGGTATAGAATATGTGCCGGAAGCGATAGCCGATGCAAAAATCAATTCGGAAGTAAACGGTATAGACAACACCGTGTTTTTTGCCGGCGACATGAAAGATGTGCTCACCGATGAATTTATCGCTGAACACGGGCGTCCCGATGTCATGATTGTCGACCCGCCCCGCGCCGGAATGCACGAAGATGTGGTCAACGTGATACTGAACGCTGCCCCTCGCCGCATAGTCTATGTGAGCTGTAATCCTGCCACCCAGGCACGTGATATCGCGTTACTCGACAAGAAATACAAGGTCGAGGCAATCCAGCCTGTCGATATGTTCCCGCATACGGCTCATGTCGAGAATGTCGTAAACATGACCCTTAAATAGCGCAACCGATGTATTTTGTAACGAAGCGGCTTGAAATATCAGCCTCGCATAAACTTACATTGAGTTATCCGAGTAAATGCAGTAATCTGCATGGTCACAACTGGGTCATCACGGTAAGTTGTATGGCACATGACCTTAATGCTGACGGCATGGTGTGTGATTTCACAAGCATAAAGGAGCAGATTCACGGCTATCTCGACCATGGGAATCTTAATGAGCTGCTCCCGTTTAATCCTACCGCTGAAAACATAGCGCGCTGGATTGTCGACCGCATACCGCAGTGTTACAAGGCTTGCGTGAAGGAATCGGAAGGTAATGAGGCAACATATATCGATGAAGAAAAGGCAGGCGCGTGGCTAAGACTTACCGAATAAACGAGATATTTTATAGTGTGCAGGGCGAAGGTGTAAACACCGGCGTGCCTGCTGTTTTTGTGCGTTTCAGCGGGTGCAATCTCCGGTGTCCGTTTTGCGACACCGACCATTCCTCCGCTACTGTAATGACTGTCAGGGGTATCGTGAGTGAAGTCGACCGATATAAGGGAAATCTTGTCATACTTACAGGAGGCGAGCCGGGATTGTTTATCGATACGGAGCTTGTGGCTGCGTTGAAAAAGACAGGCAGGAAAATATGTATCGAGACCAACGGAACGTGTGAACTGCCCGACAATATTGATTTCATCACCCTGTCGCCGAAAGATGCGTTTTGTGACGGAGCTGTACCCGTGCTTCAAAGATGCAATGAGCTTAAGGTAGTGTTCCGAGGTGATAATGATCCGTCGAGTTATGACGACATAATTGCCGGTCACAGGATATTACAGCCTTGCGACACCGGTAATGCACAAGAAAACGAAAAGATTACGGCAGCGGCTGTAGAGTATTGCCTTGCGCATCCGCAATGGCGTCTCGGCTTGCAGATGCACAAAGTGCTCAATGTGAAGTGATGCTATCTGTGATGCGCCATGCGGGCTATGGTAGAATTATAATATGCGGGGTCACCGGTTACTTCTTTTCCGATAAAGGGTGGAAGCTCAAAGCGTTCGTCGGGTGATGACAGCTCTATCTCCGCGACTACAAGTCCCGGGACAGGAGAGATGAAGGCATCTACCTCCCAGCGTTTGCCCATATAATCGACAATGTATCTTACCTTGTCAATCAAGACTCCTGTCGACAGGCGGTCAAGCATTGCTTTTGCATCATTAGCCGGGATAGGATATTCCCACTCGTCACGCACAACACCGTCGTTTTTGCCTTTGACCGTAAGCACGGCATAATCATCGACAATACGTACCCGTATAGTCGCCCTTATTTCGGTTGAGAGGTACCCCTGGATAATATGCTTTTTGCTGACAGCCTCGTATTTATAAGAATCATCCTTGACGAGAAACTTACGCTCGATTTCTTTTGCCATAGGCTATAAATATAGTAAATTTGCATCCGGTAAGAAGGCATCCTGCCATTGCCGAACATTGCAAAGTTATATTTGTTTTTTGAGAAAGATACAATTTTAGAACAAAAGTTTTGAAAAATCCCCTCGTAAGGCATATTTACGGTTTGTTGTTGCTGTTGTCAACTTTCCTGTCTCTTGATGCGTCAGGTGCCCCTTCCGCTTTAACGGGGGTTGTCGTTGATTCGTTGACACATGAAGGTTTACCATACGTCGCCGTGTTTGTCGAAGGGAAGAGCGCGGGTACAATGACCGATGAAAACGGTCGGTTTTCGCTTGCGGCAAAGATACCCGGTGACACTCTGCGATTCTCAATGATGGGTTACTCGACAAAGAAGGTTGTCGCTTCACCTCTAATGACCGTCGAACTATCTCCAACCGGGGTCACGCTCAATGAGGTAGTCGTCAAACCAAAGAAGGAGAAATATAGCAAGAAAAACAATCCTGCCGTTGATTTTCTCAACCGGATAAGAGCAGCCTCCCCGCTCTCTGACCCGAAACGCCATGACTACTATAATTACGACAAATATGAGCGTATAAACATGGCTATTAACGATTTTGATCCCGATAAGAATTACAGTTGGATTGGTAAGAAATTCAATTTTCTTAAAGACCATCTTGATTATTCAGAAATTTCAGGTCGACCGATTCTTAACTTTCTTACCAAGGAAAAATCATCGGAGGTGAATTATCGTAAGAAGCCGGAAACTACGCGTGAAACTGTGCTCGGACTGAAACAGGTAGGTCTTGATGAGATGACATCAAACAAAGACGGTACACGTGAGGCGCTTGAGGATGCTTTCCGCGAGATTGACATTTATCAGAATGATGTCACGTTACTTCAGAATCGGTTTGTAAGTCCTTTGTCGAGCATCGCTCCCGATTTTTATAAGTTTTATCTTACTGACACAGTTGAAGTTGACGGGGATTCATGCGTGGTGTTGAGTTTTGTACCCCATACATCGGAAACGTGGGGGTTTATAGGCAAACTATATGTGCCTAAAAATGACTCGACGATGTTTATCAAGCAGATAGAGCTGCATCTGCCTCATACAATCAACGTGAATTTTCTTGATGCAATGTCGGTAAGGCAGAAATTTGAAAAGTCACCCGACGGTTCACGCTTCAAGAAAAGCGATGACATGATTATTGAATTTTCTGTGTTGCCGGCTCTTCCAAAATTGTACACTCACCGAAACACCGTCTACGAGAATCATAATTTCGACCGCCCCGGTCTTGAAGCTCAGATTTTTAACGGCACACCGCCGGAGATAATACTTGAGGGTGCCCGCGACCGTGACGAGGCGTTTTGGGATAATCACCGTCTGGTGCCGCTGAAAAAGGGGGAGGGGAGTGTCGAGGCTATGATACAGAGATTAAGGTCGGTGCCGTTGTATTACTGGACTGAAAAAACTCTTAAATTGCTTGTTATGGGATATTGGCACACCGGGAATCCACCAAAATTTGACTATGGTCCGGTAAATACAAGCATATCCTACAATACTGCGGAAGGAGTTAGGCTTCGCGCTGGCGGAATGACAACAGCATATCTGTCAAAACGATGGTTTGCCCGCGGATTTGTTGCCTACGGTTTTCGTGACCATAAATTCAAATACCGTGGCGAAGTCGAGTATTCATTCCGCGACAAAGAATATCATTCCCGCGAATTTCCTGTCCATTCGTTGAGACTTACATCTTTATATCTTCTTGACGAACTCGGGCAGAATTATACTTTCACCAACGCCGACAATCTGTTTCTGTCTTGGAAGCGTCTCGCTGATACCCGCGTGACTTATCGCCGCGCGACCATGCTTGAATACACTCTGGAGCTGTACAATAATTTTTCCGTCTCGGCGGGAGCTTCGTTTGAACGGCAGGAAGCGACACGCTGGATACCGTTTACTGACGGTTACGGCAATAATTTCGGACATTACAACGAATTGATGTTTAATGTCAAGCTGCGTTATGCTCCGGGCGAGAAATTTTTGCAGGGTACCACCCACCGCAGTCCTATCAATATGGATGCGCCGGTTATCGAGCTTATGCATACATACGCACCCAAAGGGGTGATGGGGAGCATGTTTACAATCAATCGCACTGAGATGCGTTTTTTCAAACGTATATGGCTTTCTGCATTCGGTTATATAGACGCGGTGGTGAAGGGGGGCCATTCATGGTCGCCGTCGCCTTATATGAATCTGTGTTTGCCGAATGCCAATCTGTCATATACCATACAGCCGGAAAGTTTCGCATTGATGAATCCGCTTGAGTTTATCAACGACTCGTACGCACAGGTTGACCTGACTTACTGGATGAACGGACTGATATTCAATCACATCCCCTTAATAAAAAAGCTTAAACTGCGTGAAGTGATCAATTTCAAAGGATTGTGGGGACACCTAAGTCATCGCAATAATCCTTGTTATGATAAATCACTTTTTGTATTTCCGGAAAATGTCCATACAACGCTAATGAGCAACGTGCCTTATATGGAAATCAGCGCGGGCATCGATAATATATTCCGTATCATAAGGGTTGACTCGGTGTGGCGACTGAGCTATAAGCACTCTTTTGACGCACCTGATTGGGGCATACGGTTTGCACTGCATTTCTCATTCTGATATATTTTTCATGAACATTCTCCGTGGCGTCATGTTATAAGATAAAACGAAGGATAATTATGAAAAAAATTGGGATATTCTACGGATCATCAACCGGTGTCACCGCTGAAGTGGCTCAGGAAATAGCCAAGAAATTCGGAGTGGCAGATGCCGACGTTCATAATGTCGCCAAATCCGCGCCATCGGATGTTGCTCCATACGATGTGCTTATACTCGGGTCATCGACCTGGGGTGCAGGCGAGTTGCAGGATGACTGGTATGATTTTCTTGACGGGCTTGAAGTGCTTGACCTCAAAGACAAGCAGATTACACTGTTCGGCTGCGGCGACGAGTCAATGAGCGATACATTCTGCGGTGCTGTCGGCGAAATATATAATCGTCTTCAGAAGACCGGCGCAAGATTTATAGGATACTTCAATGCTGAAGGATATGACTTTGACGAGAGTCCGGCTTTCATCGACGGTGTTTATGTAGGATTGCTTCTTGATAATGTAAATAAGGAGGAGCTGACTGAAGACCGTATGAAAGAATGGGTTGCCAAGGTAAAATCGGAGATTAGATAAGCGGAGATTCCAAGGGATATGGTTATTGGAATTTTTCCGATTCTGATAGATGCGGGTGAAATTGTGGGTTACCACAATCTTCATCCGCTTAGGTTTTTTAAGAGTTTTTCACATGAGTAAATGCCATAACATATTGAACAATAACGAATAAAACGTGTTTTTCTGATAAGTGACAAAAATAATAATATAACCAAAATTAAATTGTGATGTTGAATACAGAATACAAATTTGGAGAAGTCCATGACCTTGCGTCGCAAGTCGAATATGGAAATGAAAGAGTCAATTTCAGATCTATTTTTGAGAACGGTAACGGTGGTGTATCGCTTCTCGCATTCAAAGCCGGACAAAACCTGGCAGAGCATCTTGCTCCCGCAGAAGTGATGATATATGTGGTTGACGGTGAAGTGGAATTTACGATGATTGACCGTAAACATCTCATTAAGGCAGGAAATTTCATGCTTATGGGAGAGGGTGTCCCTCACAGCGTTATCGCAAATACCGACTCAAAAGTCATGCTCGTGAAAATAAAAGCTTGATACGCATCATAATATAAATCTTGACACATCTATGGATAAACGACCCGAAATGTTCTGCTATCAGTGCCAGGAGACAGCACATGGCAAAGGTTGTGAGTTGATTGGCGTATGTGGTAAACATCCCGAGACATCGTCGCGTATGGATTTGCTTCTTTATGTCCTACGTGGTATTTCAGCGATAAACCGTGCGTTGCGCGACAAAGGTCTCGCTTCACGAGAGGCAAGCCATGAGGTGATTGACGCGCTGTTCACTACAATCACCAACGCCAATTTTGATAATGCATCACTTGATGATTATATACTCCGTGCCTTTGAGATTAAAAAACAACTGCTCAAACTGGCGAAGGCAAATGGAATCAAACTTCCCGACTTGCCGCAGATTGAATTTGAGGCAATCCCTGACGATGCTGAGAAATATGATTCAGTCACGGGGGTGCTTGCCGAGACAGATGATGATAAACGCGGTTTAAAACAGCTTGCCATCTACGGATGTAAAGGTATGGCGGCTTACGCACGTCACGCGGCAAATCTCGGATATGAAGATGATGAAAATGTCTATGCGGTCATTGAAAATGCAATGGCAGAGACTGCACGCACGGATATAAGTGTCGATGAGTTGTTTAAACTGGTGCTTGAGGTAGGCACGGGAGGAGTCAGTGTCATGGCTCTGCTTGACAAGGCAAATACTGAAAGCTACGGCAATCCTGAGATAACGAAGGTAGATATAGGCGTACGCAACCGTCCCGGTATTCTAATAAGCGGTCATGACTTGAAGGATCTTGAGGAACTGCTTGAACAGAGTGCCGGAAAAGGCGTGGATGTGTATACCCATTCTGAAATGCTTCCCGGACAGTATTATCCTGCATTTAAGAAGTATCCGCATTTTGCCGGAAATTACGGTAATGCCTGGTGGAAGCAGACCGATGAGTTTGAGAAGTTCAACGGGGTATTTCTGTTTACGTCAAATTGCATTGTGCCGCCACGCAGAAACTGCACATATCTCGACAGGGTGTATACGACGGGTGTGGTAGGGATGCCGGGAACACATCATATCGAGACAGGTCATGACGACAAAAAAGACTTTTCAAAGCTGATAGCTCATGCACTGCAATGTCAGCCTCCGACGGAGATTGAGCATGGCGAGATTATCGGAGGTTTTGCCCATCATCAGGTATTGGAACTTGCGCCGAAAATCATCGATCTTATACAGAGAGGCAAAATAAGAAAGTTTGTAGTGATGGCAGGATGTGACGGCAGATTCCCGTCGCGTAGCTATTACACTGAATTTGCCGAGGCTCTTCCGGAAGATTGCGTGATATTGACTGCCGGGTGTGCAAAATACCGTTATAACAAGCTTCCGCTCGGAGATATTGAAGGTGTGCCCCGTGTGCTGGATGCAGGACAATGTAACGACTCATACTCGCTTGTGCGTATAGCCCTTGCCTTAAAGGATGCCTTTAAGCTGGAAAGTGTCAACGACCTGCCTATCGTCTATAATATCGCATGGTATGAACAAAAAGCGGTCATAGTGCTTTTGGCATTGCTTTCACTTGGGGTACAGAATATCCATACCGGACCGACATTGCCCGCATTTTTCACTCCCGATATACTGAAAGTGCTTCAGGAAAAATTCAATATAGGGACAATTTCAACTGTTGACAGCGATATTGCAACATTAATAAACAACTAAAAAACTTTCAACTATGGACAAGTATGTATGTATAGTATGTGATTGGGTCTATGATCCTGAGATAGGGGATCCCGAACATGGTATTGCACCCGGAACGGCATTTGAGGATATTCCCGATGACTGGGTATGTCCGGTCTGCGGAGTCGGCAAGGACCAGTTTGAAATACAGAAATAGAATTACACAAAGCACCCCGGAAGCAGTCGACAAGCTTTCGGGGTGCAGTCATTATAGGGTTACCGCCTCTTGACGGTTATCAGCGGTTTTTGTACATGTCGTCGTAGTAGCGTTCGTAGTCGCCGGAAGTGATGTTGTCCATCCATTCCTGGTTGTCGAGATACCAGCGCACGGTCTTCTCGATGCCTTCCTCGAACTGGAGGGAGGGTTCCCAGCCGAGTTCGCGCTGCAACTTGCGCGAGTCGATGGCATAGCGCATGTCGTGGCCGAGACGGTCGGTGACATAGGTGATGAGTGAGTCGGAGTAGCCTTCGGGGTTGCCGAGCAGACGGTCGACGGTACGGATGACAACCTTGATGATGTCGATATTTTTCCACTCGTTGAAGCCGCCGATATTGTAGGTCTCGGCGATTTTGCCGTTGTGGAATATGGTGTCGATTGCACGGGCGTGGTCGACGACATAGAGCCAGTCGCGTACATTTTCACCCTTACCGTAGACGGGCAGTGGCTTGCGGTGGCGGATGTTGTTGATGAAGAGCGGGATGAGCTTCTCCGGGAACTGGTAGGGACCATAGTTGTTGGAACAATTTGTCACGATGGTGGGCATTCCGTAGGTGTCGTGGTAGGCGCGCACGAAATGGTCGGATGAGGCTTTGGATGCCGAATAGGGGCTGTGAGGGTTGTATTTTGTGGTCTCGAGGAAGAACTCAGTCCCGTAGGCGTGGTGATGCTCCGATGAGGCAGCAGTCGTGAAGGGTGATTCCACGCCCTCGGGGTCGGTCAGTTCAAGGGCACCGTAGACCTCGTCGGTGGAGATGTGGTAGAATCGCTTGCCTTCGTATTTTTCGGGGAGGGATTCCCAGTATTCTTTTGCCGCCTGAAGGAGGGCGAGTGTGCCCATGACATTTGTGCGGGCGAAGGTGAACGGGTCTTTGATCGAGCGGTCGACATGGCTTTCGGCAGCAAGGTGGATTATGCCATCGATATTGTATTCCTTGATTATGCGGCGCATCTCGTCGAGATCGGCGATGTCAGCCTTGACGAAAGTATAGTTGGGTCGGTCCTCGATGTCCTTGAGGTTGGCGAGGTTGCCGGCGTAAGTGAGCTTGTCGAGGTTGACGATACGGTAGTCGGGGTATTTGTTTACAAACAGGCGCACGACGTGTGAGCCAATGAATCCGGCACCGCCGGTGATAAGTATGTTACGTTTCATTGCTGTAAGTTGTCAGTTGGGAGTTGTCAGTCTTCAGATTTCAGTTTTCAGTTGATTTGAGATTGGAGATGCACCGGCGGAGGGAGTCGGTCCAGTATGGGACTTTTATTCCGAATGTATTCTTGAATTTGGTCTTGTCGAGCACGGAGTAGGATGGACGCACGACCTTTGAGGGGAATTCGTCGGAGTGGCACGGCTGTATGTCGCAGGCTGTGTTGCCGGCGTATTCGGCTATCATTTTCGTGAAGTCGTACCAGGAGCACACGCCCTCGTTGGAGTAGTGATACACACCCTCGTTGCCGGCAAAGCGGCGGTTTTCAATTATGTCGAAGAGTGCGAGTGCGAGGTCGCCGGCATAGGTCGGGGTGCCGGTCTGGTCAAAGACGACTTTCAGCTCCGGTCTGGTCGACGTGAGGTTGAGCATGGTCTTGACAAAATTTCTGCCATACTCGGAGTAGAGCCACGCGGTGCGGAATATGAGTGCCTTGACCCCGGTTTCGGCAATCGCCTGCTCGCCGTGGAGCTTGGTGAGCCCGTAGACTCCTGTCGGTGTGCCTTTCTGGTCTTCGCGGCAAGGGACGTTGTAGGGCTCTTTCCCGAACACATAGTCGGTGGATATGTGAATGAGGGTCGCGCCGTTTTCTTTTGCCGCCTCTGCGAGGTTGCGCACGGCGGTGGCATTGAGCAGCTCGGCAAATGCCGCGTCATCCTCCGCCTTGTCGACGTTGGTATAGGCGGCGCAGTTTACGATGACATCCACCGCATTGTCGCTGACAGCTTTCCTGACGGCTGCGGCATCAGTGATGTCGAGCTCGGCGACGTCGGTGAATATGTAATTGTCGGTGGAGCCTGCCGCAACATCGCGGAGACAGCTGCCAAGCTGTCCGTTGGCTCCGGTCACTAATATGTTCATTGAGATTCTTATTTTATCCAAATAAGTCGCTGTGAGATCCTGTGTCGATAAGCAACAGTGTCAACTCTGTGTCATTTTGCGCCCACACCAACAGCCAGTCGGGTTGTATGTGGCATTCCCAGCATCCGTCATAGATTCCTGACAACTTGTGGGGATGATAGGAGCGGGGAAGAGAGCCGTTCTCGCGTAATATGGACAGCGCATTTTCAAACTTTGCCCTGTCCAATCCGCGCCTGATACATCGCTTAAAAGATTTTTCAAACTTTTTCGATGTAAAGATGGTGTAACTCATTTTGTCAAATGGGTCATCAATTCTTCGACACTGTTAAATGGACCTGACACACGTCCTTCCCGAACATCAAGGAGCGCCTCTTCCAATTCGGTCGTTTTTTTTGATGAAGAGGCAATCGTAACCCCTTTGAATGCTTTGACCACTTTCTTTAGGGTCGGGAGCACTGACGGGTCGGAAATGTTTAGTACGAGTTGAGTCATGTCTTTAAATGTTTGTTTACCAACGCAAATATACGACTTATTCGGTAGTTAAACAATATACGGGCTGTTAAAGTTGGTAAAGGTCAGCGGTGTAGTCAAACGGTGAGTCGAAATCGGCGAGCACGGCATGGCGCAGGTCTTTTTCCGAGAGAATCGCCTTTGACGGGTCGATCATCCAGTCGATGCCGAGTGAGGTGTCCCGGATGGAGATACCGCCGTCCGCCTCGGGATGGTAATAGTTGTCACACTTGTACTGGAACACGGCGATGTCGGAGAGCACTGCAAAGCCGTGTGCAAACCCGCGCGGGATAAAGAACTGGCGGTGATTGTCCTCAGTGAGTTCTACCGCCACATGACGCCCGTAGGTGGGTGAGCCTTTACGGATGTCGACGGCTACGTCGAGCACACGTCCCTTCACGCAGCGCACGAGCTTGGACTGCGCGAAGGGGGGACGCTGGAAATGCAGCCCGCGCATGACCCCGTAGGAGGAGCAGGACTCGTTGTCCTGAACGAAGTCGACCGGGCGCACTTTCTCGTCAAACTCGCGCTTGGAGTAGCTCTCGAAGAAGTATCCGCGTGAATCCTTGAATATGCGCGGCTCTATTATCACCACGCCCTCTATTTCAGTCTTTATTACTTCCATTGTGGTAGTTTTCAGAATTTATGATACAAATTGACAAAAGTCCATAAGCTACAAAAAAATTATGCTTTTATCCGGAATTTACGCTTGATGCCGATGGGGCTGCTTCCGAAATTGATGATAAGCCCATTGTCGATACCGGTTGCCCGCAAATAATTGACGAGCTGGTATTCATGTGCCATTGCAATACTTTCTGCACATTTGAGTTCAAGGATTACTCTCCCGTCAGCAATGATATCGGCACGATACCAGCCGACATCGGTACCCTTATAAAAAATGCGAAGCTGTTTTTCGGTTTCCACTGGGATGTCGCGAAGTCTCAGCTCATGGACAAGAGCATTAAGATAGACATTTTCAAGAAATCCACTGCCGAGAGTGCGTTTTACCTCAATGGCAGCAGCAATTATCGTTTTTATTAAATTCTCGACATCCATTGGTCGCAAAAATAATAAAAACTTTTGGGACTTTTGTCATCCTATGTCCTTTTGTGTCTTTATTCGCGGCAGTGACTTTTCAGTCGAGGTTGCTGGCGCCTCTGTGCGGTCAAGCTCTTCTACCACTTTCAGGAGGTATCTGCCGTACTGGTTTTTCAGCATCGGCTGCGCAAGCTCGATCATGCGCTCGCGGCTTATCCATCCCTGGCGGTAGGCGATGCCCTCGAGACACGCTATCTTCAGTCCCTGTCGCTTTTCAAGCACCTCGACGTAAATCGACGCCTCGGCGAGGGAATCGTGGGTGCCGGTGTCGAGCCATGCGAATCCGCGGGGGAGTGTCTGCACCTTGAGCTCGCCGGTCTTCAGAAACTCCTGGTTGACGGTGGTGATTTCCAGCTCGCCGCGCGCCGACGGCTTGATGCTTGCCGCGATGTCCACGACCTTGTTGGGGTAGAAGTAGAGCCCCACGACGGCATAGTTTGACTTCGGGTGCTCCGGCTTCTCTTCGATTGACAGGCAGTTGCCGTCGTGGTCAAACTCGGCTACACCGTAACGCTCCGGGTCGTCGACCCAGTAGCCGAACACGGTAGCCTTGCCCTCGGTCTCGGCTGTCTTGACGGCATCTTTCAGGATGCCGGAGAAGCCCGCGCCGTGGAATATGTTGTCGCCAAGCACCAGACACGCGGAGTCGTCGCCGATAAACTCGCGTCCGATGATAAATGCCTGTGCAAGCCCGTCGGGCGACGGCTGGACGGCGTAGGAGAAGTTGACCCCGTAGTCCGACCCGTCGCCGAGCAGCTCGCGGAACATCGGGAGGTCTCTCGGCGTGGAGATAATCAGGATGTCGCGTATCCCGGCAAGCATCAGCGTCGAGATGGGGTAATAGACCATCGGCTTGTCAAACACGGGCAGCATCTGCTTGCTCACGCCCTTGGTGATCGGGTACAACCGTGTGCCCGACCCCCCGGCAAGTACAATTCCTTTCATAAAAATGTATTGAAAAATTAAGAAAATTTCCTGTTGTCAGATTTATAAACAAAAGCGAATAAGTCACTCGTTCACAATTTTTTCCAATGAACGGAGCACCCGTTCATTTTGCTCTGCAAGCGAGTCGGCGCGATTTGTAAGCTCTCTAATTTCACTGTCATTCTGTTTTACCAGACGGTCGAGCAGAATAAGCTGCTTCTTTGGTGTCTCATTATCAGCCGTGCAGGTATGAACCGCTTCTAATGTCGCAGTAATTGCTATGCCTATGGCGCCAACCCATATGCCTATTCGTCCCAATCGGTTATTATACGTATTGTTAATCGTGTTGTAAGCATCAACACACTGTTCTCTAAGCATTTCAAGACGAATCAATGAGTCTGAAAGGCTACAGTAGACTTTTGACTTTACTGTGAAGCGCGACATGCGAAGTAAAGCAATCGCGTATTTCGCTTCGCCCGTCACGCGGAAGCAATCCTTTTTCAACTGCTGACTTTTATTTACTCCTGTCCGATATTGTCTTTTGACGTTTACAATGTCTTGAAGAAAGGCGAGTTGTGCCGATAATGTGCTGTACGACTCGGTCAGTTTCTCAATGTATTCCCGGATATAGTGGGTAAATACTTTCTTTGGCACTCCATTGTCGCTCCACTTCAAACGCTCGTGAGAGCAAAAGCCTTTGAGCAGAGAATCACACTCTTCATCATGGAAAGCATGTTTATGAAACAAACCTTTTACGTAATGGTAAACAGAGTGGTGGATGGATGTCTGCAGATTTTCTGTCAGGTGGTCATTGGTATCATCAAATTCGAGTTTGTAGGATATAAACCCCGACTGTGTCGATTCAAGATGAGTAAATTCTATCTTGTTTTCCTGACTGTCATTTCCAAGACGGTAATATAATGTGAAATTTTTAGTAAGCTTATCAGTCGAGCATCTGAGATGGCATGACGGGAGTCCCGGTACATCGCTTAGCTCTACAGGGGCAGGATTCTCGTTAATTATCTCGGGTACATATTCGACAAGAACGGGAATCCACAGTATAGCGTAGCGTACCACTATGATTTTTTATCAGATGGTGATGTGCATACGTAATACGTCACGCATAAACCAATCGTATATACGTGTCGGCAACGAACGCTTGGAAAGGAAGTAATTTCTGACATCCTTGCCATGCTGGGTCAATGACCACGTATCCTGATTACCGGATACGGCATTTTTTATAAACCCCTGCAATTCAAGGCTTCTGATATCCTCAGGAGTTATGTTAAGCTCACTGAGCACACCATACCCCTTATCAAGAGCGGGGCTGCAAATCGGTAAATTCAAGTAAGCGTTCATGAGGTAAGTGTTTTGGTTGTTGCTTCTATTACAACGCAAAAATAAGCGATATTGTTGTAAATTCCAAATAATCAGTGCGAAAAGTGATTATTTATATGCAGAATTGGTAGCTATGGTTAGAGGCGGCCTTTTAGGAGGGCGAGGCAGGCGGCGTTTTTCTCGCTGCGTTTTTTGTCAAAAATCCAGCCCCATTTATTGAAATATTTGACTATGGAGCTGATGTGATATTTCAGGAGTTTTTTGTTTTTATAGGAGCCTTTTTCATATTCATGCACTACCGACACGCCGGGGTAAAACATCGTGCGCGACACTTCGCCGATGCGGCGGCAGAGGTCAAGGTCCTCGGCATACATGAAATATCGCTCGTCAAAGCCTCCGGTCTTTTTCAAGGTTGAGCAGCGCATAAACATGAAGCATCCCGATAGGGAGGGTACTTCCATAATCTTGTCATATCCTGTCCAGTGGAGTTCATATTGATAGTCGTGACTTTCCTGATATGACTTAACCGGGATGAAGCGTCGACCTATCAGATCCATGGGCGTAGGGAGGAGCTTGCACAGAAATTGTGTCTCGCCGGTGGGGTATATGATTTTGGGCATGACCAGTCCGCAGTCGGGATTTTCATCCATAAACCCGGCGAGGCGTTCAATTACATCATCACTCCAATAAATGTCGGGATTTAACACTACATGATAATCCGAGCCGTCTTCAAGAGCTTTCCTGATTGCGACATTATGCCCTGAGCCATAACCGAGGTTTAAGCTGTGGATATAGTTTATGCGGGGATTATCCTTGACAAAATCACGCAGTTCATCGTTGGTCGAATTGTCAATGATAAACAGTCGGTCGATTGGTGACTTCATCACACACTCAATTAACCGCGACAAGTCATGATGTCCGGTATGAAACGCGACTATAGATGCTGTAATCATTTGTTGGAAATATTACATTTATAAAAATCAAAAGTCTTTTCAGCGGTTTTTTCCCAACTGAATTTTTGGGACTGCGCGTATCCCTTACGTATAATCTCCTCTTGTAGTTCCGGATTATTAATTAAGCACAATAATTTTTCTCCGATATCATTAATGTCATTCGGATTAATAAAGACAACTCCATCGCCGCCAACTTCCGGTAAAGAAGAAACATCACTGGTTACGGTCGGTTTTCCCATGCTGATTGCTTCCAATACTGGTAATCCAAATCCCTCATAAAAGGATGGATATATGAAAATTGTACATTGTTGAAGTATCTTATATTTTTCAAGGTCATTGACAAATCCTGTAAAAATGATACGATTCTCTATTCTTTCATTGCGAATAATATCAAATATTTTTTCATAGAACCAACCCTTTTTACCGACAATTACTAAGTTTAAATCTGTATCATTTTTAATTTTCGCGAAGGCTTTTAATAAACCTTCGATATTTTTGCGTGGTTCAAGTGTGCCTATGAAAAGAATATACTTTTTCGGAAGTTTAAATCTATCAATGTTGACATTTGCCAATTCAGTCTCAGTATATATATCAGAAGCCAATGGAATGACTTCTATCCTGCTTTTATGTTTTGGATAGAAACTTTTAATATCATTTGCTGTGGAGTTTGAAACACAAATAATATTGTTATTAGAGTTTACTGCTTTAGTTATGAACCATTTGAAAAAGTGGCGTTTGGGTAGCGTATGTAGTTTCGGAAAAAGGAAGAATGTCATGTCATGAATCGTGATGACCTTCTTTGCCTTAGTTCTGATCAAAGGATAAGAATAATGTAAAGAGTGAATGATATCACAATGGAATTTTCTTGAAATTATAGGTATGACTATCTGTTCAAGAAAAAATCGGAATATTAATTTTCGAAATAGTTTTGATTTGAATTTTACAATTTTAATATTCGCTCCTAATTTGTTTAGTTGCAATAATTCATCGTCATCATCTTGTGCTAATATAATAAAGTTATCTTGAGGATGCTTTTTGAACATAAGAGGAAACGTCCTTAGTGCATATACACCAACACCAACTTTATTTATAGGAATCTGAGTGAAATCAATTAGAATTGTCATATTTCTATTTCATTATTATGCATTAATTTATGGGAATAGTAATACATGAAAGTCCAAAATATAAGACCATATCTAACATAATGCCCTCCTTTTAAGATAAAGGATAAAATGAGGAAGAATGCGCAAATGTTGATGAATGACCTACTATTGAACCATTTGAATACAAATATAAAAAGCACGAATAACCCAATGATTCCAAATTCAGAGAATATTCTATTGAATAGGGAATATCCATCTTTTTGATTAAAACCATAATATTGATAATCGGATTTATATGTATTGAGATAATTTTGTTCATGTGTTCCTAATCCGGTTCCATATATTCTATTGGGCGCATTGATGGCAACCCAAAGATTTGATATTAATGCGTAGGAGGAAAGATTTAACCTCTCAAAATATATTGGCTCTAAATTATTTATTCCTTTGATACTATCATCAATGCGTTCTGTTATTCCTCTAAAAATACTATCATTATTTGTAGAATTAATGTTTGAATAAGAAATAATTAGTGGAATCAGGACAATTAGGCTCAAAAAAATGAGTTTAAATTTTTTTGCAATCGAATATAACAACGATAACCCCAAGACGACATAAGAAATGGCACTGAAAGTTAATATGAAAGTAAGAACGACTGCTATTTTTTTGAAATTAATGGGATAGGGTTTTATGCTTGTAAAATATACTACACAAGGAGTCAGCGCAATGCTAAGGTAGCCGGGCTCATCCATTATTGATGAAATACGTATAAAAATATTTCCCATGGAGTACACAGGTCTACTATATAGAAAATGGAATATATCAAGATGAAAAAGTATATATACAATCCACTGTATAATACCAATAAATGCAACAATTATTGCAATTTTTAAATATTTAGTAAAAAGTTCATTTAAGTATCCCTTTAGGAAAGGGAAGATAGTGGCATATGATATTGTGTAAAAAGCGATTAAAGCAAACTGTTGAATAAATTTGCCGATTTCATATCCTATTGTTGCAATAGCTATCATCGAATATAATCCGAGGAGAGCGATAAACGATAGGATATATTTTGAGACTTTAATCTGCTTAACGTCGGAAAACAAGATTATTAAACAGATTGAGAGGCACAATAGTTCTACATAGTGACTGCAAAATATGCCGCCACATATAAGCCATTCGATTATTTCTCTATTCTTGTGATGAAGAGTTTTAGTCATTTAATTGATCTATTTCTCTTAAAATTTCAATTCGTTGCTTAAGTTTCTCTTCCAGACTTTTATTTTTTGAGAGCCGTGAAATAAATAGGGCCGTTAATGTTATTATTTTATAATATGAATTTATGCATTTTGAGTATATTGGTGATTTTGTTTCCTTATAATATAGTTTCCTGCTTATAAGAGCATTTTTTTCTCGATGTCTGGATACATTGAAACTTTTTCCTTCTAAATGAATTATTTTAGCAAATGGAACAGAATAGATGTCATATCCTAAACGAGTCATCCTATACTGTAATTCGGTTTCTTCGTAGTAAAGAAAAATCTGCGGATTAAATCCACCGAGATGATTAAAAATTGCTTTTTTTATCATGAGGTCAGCGCCATTTATATATGCCACCTCCCTTATTGAGTCTGTTTGGTTGAATAGATAATTGCCTCTGTATAATATTTTAGAGAGAAGTCTTCGCAAGAACTGATCTGTTTCTTCAAAAAAGCCTGGAAATTTAAGTTTATATGAGAGATTTGGTTGCAAATTTATGTCATATAAATTTCCACCACAGACTCCGCATTTCGGGTGTGAATCTAAAAAGTCAGATAATATTTTTACGGCATTATTTTGTAGAAGAGTATCCGGATTTAAACAAAATAAATTTCGCCCACGTGCCAATTTAGCTCCCTCATTATTTGCTCTTCCAAAACCAATATTTTCCTTTAGTTGTAGAAGTTTAACTCTTGCATCAGAAGCATAGATTATTACATCTGAGAGTTTTTCTGTCGCATTATCTACGATTATGATTTCATAATTTATATCATTAGTAAAAAGAAAGATTGATTGAATGCAACCATTAATTAGATTTGATGTATTATAATTGACTATAATGATTGATACATCTATATTATCGTTTTCCATTTAGTCTGTTTTATTAAGTAAATAGATATTGGCAAAAGAGTGCAACAGGAAATTATGGCAAGACTAATATATTCATAACCTTTTTGTGCTGAATTATCGAAAAAAATGCCGGCCCATATAAGGACAATCCAGTGAATACAATAATAGCCCATAGAGTTCCTGCCTATATTTTGAAATATAGAAAATTTAAATGGAATATTATCAAATAAAGAGTTGATTGCGATTATCCCTAATAATGCCTGCGGGAATGAAAGTAGATAATTACCTATCACTGTGCTATTACTTCTCATAGTCACAATATTGGGGAAATAAAATATTGATATTAAATAAACTATGACTAAGGCAACTGAAAGATTAAGATCGTTTATCTTAAAATTTCTTAATGCATACCCCATTCCATACCATATTACTCCCTCGGAGATATTGGCAATATAGAGAGGACTATGAATTTGAAATAGATACATGGTCGGTGCAATCATGCATACCCCCCCTATGAGTATAATGTTCGCTCTATCAGATAGATATGCCCAAATTACGCGTACGACAAATAAAGTTAATAAAAACCATAATGCCAGATTCCCGGGAGTGGATCCTTGACCTAATAATGTTTTAAAAGATAGATAGATCGACTGATATAATGTGTGTAGTATATCCTGTTCAGGATGATGTATGATATTTGAGATTAGTAAAACGGCTTCGCCAATACATGAAAAAATCAAAAATGGAATCAATAGTCGTTTTATACTGTTTCTAATTATTTCTTTAAGTGGCTTTTTTTTATAAAACATTCCAGCTTTGAAAAAGAACCACGCCATAAAAAAAGAGAATATTTTTAATAAACTATCATATAGTGAATCATTGATTCCGGCATGCTGATAAATGTGACCTAATATCATGTGGATAATTAATATCCCGGTTATTGCATCTAATGATGTGTTTCTTACCTCTTTATCTACTTTTTCCATATATACGAAATGGCTTTTAGTATAAATTAGTTTAGGATTTCAGCCCATTTAGTTGCGATATTTCGGCAATGATATGTTTGTCCCTTATTTATTGCATTGTTTCGAAGAGTTTGATACTCATTATCCGCCATATCGATTGCACGATCAATATACTGAGAGATGCAGTTTTCTTTGGCTATGTATCCATTTAATTCCGAAGTTATTATTTCCTTAGGACCGCTGTGGTCGGTTGTGATCGGAACGCATCCACAAGCCATTCCCTCAATAATTGCTATTCCAAATAATTCTTCCCAGATATTGCTTCTCTTTGAATTAAGTAAGAGGAACGAATGATGTTGATAGATGGGTATCAAATTATTAATGCCACTAATATAGCCCAAATAATTAATATTCGGATATTTTCTGCAGGCAATTAAAACCATTTGTTCTAAATCACCTGAGCCAACTAATGTCAGTGTCGCATGAGGTCGTTTTGAGAAAATTTCTATTAATTCCTCAATGCCTTTACTTGCAGTAAGTCTTCCTACAAATATAAATGAATTGTCTTTAGACTTTTGAGTAATCGGAATGTCTGTATTATACGAATGATTAACAACTGAAACATTATTTTCAATTGAATAACCATTGGCAATCAGTTCATTTTTAGATTTATTACTGACTGAGAAGATATGTTTAATATCATTCTTAATGTAGGTTTTCCAAAATTTTTTTAACCTATTTGAGTTGGTTGGGTGTGCCATAATGTTGTCTCCCCAATGTGTATAAGACGTATGGTAGTATACGATGTGGCTTTTTAATAGATATTTTAAAGGAACTAACATCCAATTGTATGGTGCAATCCCTAAAACTATTTTACAAGGATTCCGAAATGGCAGTGACAATATAAATATAGATGAGTTGAAAAATTCCAATATCTTACCCATTATCAATAATTTACATAATTGTTTTGGGGAAAATATTCTAAATATAACATCAAATCCTTTTTGGCGACCAAGCTCCTTTAAACCGTTGTAGTGACTCGGTGCTCCATATTCATGTAATACATATATAATTGGATTCCTATTCATTTGTCTTGATGGCTATTAAAATTTGCAATCAGAGAATATAATTTTGTCAAATTTTCAATTGCGGTTTCTTCATTACGAATTAAATTATATATAATTTTATTATTATGATTCGCCTTTGGGGACTCTAAAGGTAAGTCTAAATTCTCTTGTGTAAGTTCCGATTGGATACTATATACATGAATACCAAGATCCTTTAAATACTTGTATGTAATTGAATTCTCTGACAAGAATAACTTACAACCAGATTCCAATAAATAGTAAATATTGCCGAGGGCTTGTTGCCTTTCATGATAGAGGATTGCATGGCTACATTTATCAATAATCCCAAAGTAATCATTAATCGGAATAAATGTATTGATAATTTTAACTTGTGTTTTAAATTGAGACTTAGCCTCGCTTGCAATCATCGAAGTCCAAGTTTTCGATGCACCATAATTTAAAGGAAGAATCACCTGAAATCCAGATAAATCCAAATTTCTCAATATTTCAAATACATCAAGATGATTGTTTGTTGGTGCAGCGGAATTTCCAATAAGCAATTTCTTTTCTTTGGGCAATATTATTTTCTTGGTATTAAAATTCTGGAAATTATAGTATTTATAATCTATCCGTGTTGCTCTAAAATATGGCTCCTTCTTTATCAAGTCATATTCTGTAGGTAAAACACTGGTAAAGAAGTCTACTCTTTTGATTGCATTTCTATAATCAATGGCTCTTTTTCCGACAAATAAGGATTGACCACTCAATAAATACTTAATACCACATCTTATCTTATTGATTATGGAAGGCAAAAGTTTTTCTTTATTATTATTTAAAGCTAATGCTGTTTTAGTATGATGTAACTTCTGAATTTTTACAATCGGATCATGTTCCGGTAAACTATATAAATCCATACCCCAAGAAGACCAGATTACAGGGATGTCAGATTTAATTTTCGTTATTAGTTTTGATGGTATACTAGATAAATTATGTATAAAAACTGCATTAAAGTCATTTTGGTTCAAATAAGAAATAAAATGCCTCGGATGAATAGAGATTATACGATTAGGGGTTTTAATATATCTTAAATTTAAACTACGCCTAATATCAATGATTACATATTCATGAAATGTGTAGTTTGAAGTCATATCATGAAATTTTATAACGTCATCTATAAATTTTTCGTCACTGACAATATTTAGAATTCTTAGCATATTATTGAATTCATGAAGAATACAGAAAGGGAATAACTGATAAGAATAGGATTCTCTATTATTCATTTTTAGATAGAGAATGCAATTTTCGACTCAGTTTAGAAAATATTTTTGGAGAAGGAATCTTGGTATTCCAATATTATTTAGATTATATTGTTAGTATGTTTTCTTGGCAAAAATTGTTAACTATTATGTTATGATGGGATAATATATTAATCAATATGTGAAGTTTATCAATTTTTGGTCACGATTCTTCAACTTTTTTACTGGTATTCCGGTATATATCCCCCATGCCGGGAGCGTCTTTTTCACGAGGCTCATTGCTCCTACTACGGAGCCTTCTCCAACTGTCACATTTGGAAAAATGACGCTATTGTAGCCTGTTTGTAGATATATACTTGGTTGATTCAATATCATATTGTGCCGTTATCTACATGTATGTTTTGTCCTGTAATTGAGCACGCTTTATCTGACAATAAAAAAGCTACAGTCTCAGCTACAGATTTAACATTTGTAGCTGATTTCAGGGAAGTGCGTTTATAGATGCGGTCTTTTTGTTCAGATGTCAAAGAGGAACTCATTGCTGTTTCCATAAATCCGGGAACAACCACATTTGATCTGATTCCCTTTTCTCCCCATTCTCGAGCTGTATCTTTAGAGAATGCTTCTAAAGCTCCTTTGCTTGATGCATACATTGCCAAGCCTTTATAACCGGTATGTGCACTAATGGATGATATGTGAATGATGCATCCTTTTGTGTGATGAAGTAGCATATTTCGGATGGCATATTTTGTCATAATCATGGGAGTGAATACATTGACCGCATACATTGTCTGAAGTTTGTTTAGATTCAGATTAGTTACAATATCATCATATGCCATGGCGGCGTTATTGACGTATCCATGAATAATTGTTTTATTGCCAATAAAATCTTTGAACACAGATTTGTGTACGGAATCAGCATCGGTCAAATCTATGCTCTTAAAGAATACATGCCCTTCGTAAATTTTTTCAAGTTCTTTAAATTCTTCTGTGTAACTTCTTGCAATGCCATATATGCAATGCCCTTCTCTTAAAAGTGATTTGCATATTTCCAGGCCAACACCTCGAGAACATCCTGTAACTATATAATTCATATCCTTTTCATTTTGCCGGTTCGAGTCATATCCAACGCGTCTTTGAATTTAATACGGCGTGGAATTTTAAAATCTTGTAATTGAGCAGAAAGCAGTTGCCGGATATTTGTCTCGGAAATATTATTTGTATCGTCTTTTACGATGTCTGCACACAGTATATTTCCAATTACTGAGTTTTGCTTTCCAAAAACATGGACATCCTTTATCCCTGGAATATCTCTAATTATTTCTTCGACCTCCTGTGGATTTACCTTATATCCTCCAACATTAATCAATTCATTTTTACGACTTTTAAATTTGAACAGACCTTTGTCCTCATCAATCCATTCTATTAAATCACCTGAGGGATAATAATCATCTACGAGCTTGAGGCTTGTAGAAGTCCCGATAAGAGATTTGTGAATAAATAACTCGTCATCAATGACTTTAAACTTACTTCTGATATTTTCGGGTATTATAAAATCACTTCCTTTTGCTGCAAATAGAGTCCCGGCTTCGGTGGAAGCATACACATTTGTTATTTTAGCATTAGGGAAAATAGAGAGAATTGAGTCGTAAAGTTTCTTCTCCGATTTTTCTCCGCCAAGAGTGATTCTAACCACACTATCATATTGACGTTCATATGGAAGCAGTAACCTATAAAATGTAGGTGTCGCAGAGATATGAGTTATTCGACAATCGCTAATAGCTTTATATACGGCTTCTCTTGGTAAATTAAAGATGTTGATTAACTCATTTTGGTTCTCAAATGCTTGAAAGAAGACTTGTAGACCAGCCATATGTGTAGGGTTATAGGCAAATCCCCAAATATTTCCTTCGAATTTTTGCCCAATTTTGACCGCCCTTGACAGATTCTGATAACTATGTTCAACTCTTTTGGGTTGTCCGGTTGTTCCAGATGTATAAATAGAGATATTAGAAGAGGAATGTTTAACCTTTGTGATTAATTCATCAATTGAACTGAACTTTTTATTATTAATGGGCTCGGGAGTATTTACCTCATTTATTCCAATATTCTCTATTTCTTGTTGTGAAAAATCAGAATCTACTAAAGTAACTGATTTATCGTTGACTAAGGCCGCAATGAGATTTGCAAAAAAGTCAAAAAGATTCTTGCTTTGAAATGCAGGATAAAAAGAGTCTAAGTTATTGATCTTATCAAGAAGATTATCATATGAGAATAGCTTCCCATTATCAATTAAAAATAGCTTCATTTCTTATGAGAGCTTTTTGTATATTTCTCCGATTGTATTTATCAAGCCATCTTCGAAAATGTCGACATCATATTCATCTTCGATTCTGACAGTGAGTTCTGCTAAATCAAATGAAGTAAATTCCAAGTCATTACGAAGGTCGTCTGAAAGATTCAGCTTATTTACAGGATTTAATCCTTTTCCTTCTCTGATAATATTTACTATTTCTAAAATTTTAGTTTCCATTTATTTTGAATTTAAAAATTTAGTTTCAAGTTCTTTGTATTTTGTAGATCGTGGAATGAGTCGCTTGAGAGGATTTCCACAATATATGAAACCACCTTTGCAATTTTGTGTTACGAAAGACATTGCGCCGATGGCAACACCTTCTTCTAATCTGATGCCCGGCATAAGTACACTTCCACATCCAATTATAACATGCTTTTCAAGAATAACAGGAGCATGCATGACATTGGTAAATTGTTCATCAACCATTGGGTTGGTAAGATAGTTGCCGGAAAAATCATCACAACTAGAATATATGCTTACTCTACCTGAAATGCCACAAAAATCGGAAATAATAACAGAGCCGCCGCCTATTATTGATGAACCACAACCGATATGTACATAATTTCCAATTTTTAGCTCTTTTGAAATTGAAAGGACGCAAAAGTCATCAATTCTTACATTGTTCTCAATAAAAATATTAGAAGCTCCGTAGATTCTGGCATATCGACTTATAAGGACATTGTTTCCATAACCTCCAAGTCCAAGAGTTTTCAACTCTTCAGATGTATAGAAAGATGTCATGCTCATATGCGGATGAGATTGATAACTCTTTCGATGTCTTCGTTGGAAAGTTTATCGTGCATCGGGAGGCAGATAACTTCGTTTGCCATGCGGGTTGCCACCGGGAGATTTTCCTTGCCGGCTGACGGGAGTCCGCGATAGGTTGAGAACTCAGAGATGAGAGGATAAAAATAGCGGCGACCAAGCACATCATGGTCACGCATTTTGAAATATAGCTCATCGCGGGTCATGCCGTATTTCTCTGCATCGACGAAAATGGGGAAATAGGAATAATTGTAGGTAACATCGGGTCGATGCTCAAACATCGTTATGCCGGGAACATCAGTAAGTGCCTCACGATATGCCGTATCGACATGATGACGTGCCTCTATCGCTGCGTCAACATACTTGAGATTAAGGAGACCGTAGGCTGCACGTACTTCATCCATCTTGGAATTGATTCCTGGGGCGACAACTTCTGTCTCTCCTGCGAAGCCAAAGTTTTTCAGATAGTCGATGCGCTGCTTTGTTTTGGCATCATGACAAACTAATGCCCCGCCTTCGATGGTGTTATAGGTTTTGGTGGCATGGAAGGAGAGGGTGGAGATGTCTCCTGCCTTAAGAATTGATTCGCTGTTGACTTTCACTCCGAAAGCGTGGGCTGCATCATATATAACCTTGAGTCCGTATTTGTCGGCTATTGCCTGAATTGCCTCGGTATCGCATGGATTGCCATATACATGTACCGGCATAATTGCCGTGGTCTTTGGAGTAATCGCTGCTTCTATTTTATTCGGGTCAAGATTGCCTGTTGCCGGATCGATATCAACGAATACAGGTTTAATTCCGTTCCACCAAAGAGAGTGGGTTGTGGCAACGAAACTGTAAGGGGTAGTAATGACTTCACCGGTTATGCGGAGGGCTTGAAGAGCGGTGATAAGAGGGAGTGTGCCGTTTGTGAACACGTTGATATATTCTACCCCGAGATATTCACAGAGTTTTTTTTCCAGTTCTTGATGATAATGTCCGTTGTTGGTAATCCATTTACGATTCCAGATGTCCTTTAGATAAGGCATAAATTCTTCTAACGGAGGAAGGAGAGGAGAAGTTACGGTAATTTGCTTTTCCATTATATATGAATTTAGTTTTTATGAAGTATCGTAATTAGATCTGATAGTTCCTTGAAATGAAATAATTTTGCCAATGCTGCATATAGTATGATGCCTTCTAAGATGCCTACCGCCAGTGCAGGCCCGGTATGCATCGGAATGAATGTCACGGTCAGGAATACAGCTAATGCCATGACACTACTGAGAAAAAGAATCGGAACAAGATCACGCATTTGTGCAAAGAAACCAAGATGGATTAATTTGCCGGTGTAATGAGTATTTATGACTAATGCTATTATGGAATTTGCAACCATGCCCCAGCATAATGCAGTTAGTCCAAATGGAAGGGTGATAAAGAGTATTGCAACTCCTATAATTTTCTTAATGATTTCAAGGCGAAGAAAGAGGTCGCTTCTGCCCTTAACCTGTAGGAGATTAAGATTAATGGCATGGACCGGGAACCACATTTGGGAAAAGCATAAAATCTGAAGGAGAATAGCAGAATAAAGCCATTTCTCAGTCAAAATCGTGATAACCATGGGGCTTGCAACTGCTGCAAGTCCAAGCATTAATGGAAAGATTACGAAGGCTGACGTTTTGAGGAGTTTGCGATATACTTCTGCCAGCCTTTTGTCATCTTCTTGAATGGTACATAGAACAGGATAGGTGACACGTTGGAATATGCCTGTAATGTTTGAGGAGGCAAAATCGGCAAATTGGTTTGCTCTCGTATAATATCCTAAATCAGAAGCCTTGAATACTTTGCCTATAACAATTAAATATATATTACGATACATTGTATCAAGGAGTCCTGAAGCGAGAAGTTTTGAACCGAAGCTGAAAAGTTCCTTGAATGATTTCCAAGAGTATGCCCATATCGGTTTCCACTTTGATAGTATCCAAAGTAGTGCGGTTATGACCGCAAAATTCGAAATTTGTTGCCAAACAATCGCCCATACTCCGAACCCTGAGTATGCCATCCAAATTCCGATTACTCCGGAGATTATCGCTCCTGAAAGAGAAGCCTTCGCTTGCGTCTTGAAATCAAGTTGAACAGTGAGCATGGCTCTTTGTACGACAACGAGAGAATTAAGGATAAGGCTCAGCCCGATAGTCCGGGTAATAGGAATCAATAACGGCTCATTATAAAATTTAGCGATTAGGGGGGCAAAGAAGAATAAAATAATGTATAGAATGATTCCGACTCCTATGTTGAAATAGAATACTGTAGAATTGTCTATTTCGCTGCGATCTTGTTTACGTATGAGAGCCTGAGAGAATCCGCTATCAATAAGTGATTGAGAGATTGCTATAAATATTGTAAGCATTCCTACCAAACCGTAATCTGCCGGTGTCAATATCCGCGCCATAATAATCATGACAACGAATATTATACCTTGAACGGAAAACCGTTCAACGGTACTCCATAGTGTACCTTTCACGGTCTTTTTTTTCAGGGATTCTGTCATTGATTAAATACGGCGATTATTGTACAGGTTTAGTCGCGGGAGAAAATGTCGCGGGTGTAGACTTTGTCGGCGACATCTTGGAGGCTTGCGTCATTGCGGTTGGCAAGGATGGCGTGGGAGAGGCGTTTGAACTCGGAGAGGTTGTTGACCACGCGGCTTCCGAAGAAAGTGGAGCCGTCTTCGAGAGTTGGCTCGTAGATGATGACAGTGGCTCCTTTTGCCTTGATGCGCTTCATCACGCCCTGGATTGACGACTGACGGAAATTGTCGGAGTTGGATTTCATGGTCAGACGGTAGACTCCTATTACAGGAGTTGTCAGTTGGGAGTTGTCAGTTGTCTGTGCCGGTGCCACATTGGTCGAGTAGTCATACCAGCCTGCCATTTTGAGTACCTGGTCGGCTATGAAATCCTTGCGGGTGCGGTTGCTCTCGACGATTGCCGACATCATGTTCTGTGGTACGTCGGCGTAGTTGGCGAGCAGCTGTTTGGTGTCCTTGGGGAGGCAGTAGCCTCCGTAACCGAATGAGGGGTTGTTGTAATGTGTGCCGATACGCGGGTCAAGACCTACGCCCTCGATTATCGCCTGAGAGTCGAGACCTTTGACCTCGGCATAGGTGTCAAGCTCGTTGAAATAGCTCACGCGGAGGGCGAGATATGTGTTGGCGAACAGCTTAACCGCCTCCGCCTCCTTCATGCCCATGTAGAGCGTGGGGATGTCCTCCTTCAACGCGCCCTGCTGAAGCAGTTCGGCAAATGTGTGCGCCGCCTCGGTAAGGCATGTCAGGTCGGCTACCTTCAGTATCGCCTCGTTTTCCTCGGCAAACCGCGCGTCATCGATTATCTTCGGCACACCGGCGATGATGCGTGACGGGTAGAGGTTGTCGTAGAGCGCCTTTGACTCGCGGAGGAACTCGGGGAAGAAGAGGAGGTTGAACTTATCGACACCTTTTGCCGCATATTTCATGTATAGCGAGCGGCAGTAACCCACGGGGATAGTGGATTTTATCACCATCACGGCATCTGGGTTGACGCTGAGCACGAGGTCGATGACATCCTCAATGCAGTGGGTGTCGAAATAGTTCTTTACGGGGTCATAATTGGTAGGGGCGGCAATCACCACGAAGTCGGCGTCGCGGTACGCCTCCGCACCGTCAAGTGTCGCCGTGAGGTCAAGCTCTTTCTCGGCGAGATATTTTTCGATGTACTCATCCTGAATGGGAGATACACGGCGGTTGATTTTATCTACCTTTTCGGGGATTACGTCAACGGCTGTTACGTGATTGTGCTGCGCCAGGAGTGTGGCGATGCTGAGACCGACGTAACCGGTACCGGCTACGGCGATATTATATTTTTTCATTGCTGATAGAAAATTGTTTGTGTGGTTTATTGCAAATTTGGTCGGAGCGTGTCGGTTGCGCCTGCGCCGGGGTAGGGAGAGATTAGTGGAGGTCGAAGGGCGCGAGTGTGGCAGCTTTAGCGTCTGCCGTAAACTCTTCGAGCAGTGCGGTTAATCTGTTTTCTGATATGCTGAGTTGTTGTGATGGTCCGTTTTTCGGATAAATATCGAGAAAAATCACTGTTTCCTGAGTCTTGGATACAATATATATGAGCCTGTAGCCATCTTTTCTGGATAGTCTCTGTCGCTTGTCGGGCAGGCGGAGTTTTATTATTATTACATCATTCTCGCATAGAATCATGTCGCGGTTTTGCCTGATTTGTTCGATGGTTTTCCCATTGAATTCCTTGACGATTTCTGATGTCACACCGGCGTAGACTCCGCGCTTTATTTTTAGGAGCGAGGCGATGCGGTTGCGAAATGTTGTTATCGAAAAATACTGAATCATTTTCCGATGTGGCTGATGGCTTGGGAGGCTTCTTTTAGCGCGGCATTAAGCTTTGTCGCATTGCCGACAGATAGTCTGAAATGCTTTATGTCGCGGTCAATTTCATAAAGGGCGGAATAATTCCTGCCAAGACGCTCGACCTGATCAGAAAATTCAATGGCTTCAGAATCTTTTTTATATGTTGTGTAGAGATTTTTCAGCGAGTCGAGCAATAAACGGAGTTGTGGACCGAAGATTTTGTAGTCAGCGGGGGTGATATCATTGTATTGCTCGTATAGGAGGTCGTATAATGTGTCGATTGAGTGATTCAGGCTTGCAATTTTTTGACGGGTCGTAGTGTTACCTGCGGCAGCCTCAAGGTTTTGCCCGAAGCTTCGCATCCCGATTCTTACGATGTTTTTTGAAATTAATGCAGTCTGACACATGTCTGTTATTCAATCTTATTGTTGCAAAGATAGTGATTATTGTTTAAATTACAACGCTTTGCGTGATGATTTTGTTAGTGTGGAGTCAGGGGAGGGGCTCGACGCTGATGCGCTCGATGTTGAGGCGGGCGCAGCCGAGGATGTCGAGCCTCACGACGAGCTCGGAGCCGGAGGGGGTGTCGATGATTTCGCCTTCGAGCCCCATGAGGCTGCCACGCACGACTTTGACGCGGTCGCCCCGGTGGAGCGGGCGTTCTTCGATTCTTACGGGTGTGTCGGAGTTGCCGAGGATGAATTGGAGTGTGTGCATCTCATACTCGGGTATGATTGCGGGTGTGCGTTGTGTTGCCACCGCCCTGTTGGTCATGAACCGGTTGATGTAGGGTAGGGTGACTATCTGGCGGCGTTGGCGTTCGGTGCAGCGGATGAATACGATTGTGCGTATGACGACTGCCTCGACGTTGGCGCGGCGCCCGTTGCGCCATATTTTTGTCTGCCATTGTGTCGCGACGTATGTGTCGTAGCCGAGACGTGCGAGACGTTCACGCACTTCTTTCTCGCTGTTGTTGTTGACTATAGCCACATACCAGTTGGGTCGCGATACGCCTCCGGCGTCGCCAGCGCCGGTGTGTGGTACTGCCGCAATGTTTTTTTGGATGGTTGCAGTGCTCATCGTAATGAATGAACGCTAATGCTTTTAGCTCTCTTTCCGGGAAAGATGCTAAAGTGCGCCAAAATTACGGAAAATCTTTGAGATGCGCAAGAGTTTTGAGTTTTCAGGTTCCAGTTTTCAGTCTTCAGATCTCAAATTTGAGTTTTCAGATTTGAGTTCTGAGGAGTGTTGCGCTCGTAGCGCCAGTAGAGGATGAAGAGGAGTATGCAGCCTATGAGCACGATGGGTATGCCTACGATTGCCGGGGCTGTGTAGCCGTAGCCTTGTGCTATGACTTTGCCTCCTACCCAGGCGGCTATGGCGTTGCCGGCATTGTAGGCAATCTGGATGCATGCGCCGCCGAGGAGTTCACCTCCGCGCGAATAGCCTACGATTGATGACTGGAGCGGACTGCCGGAGCCGAAGAGGGCGGCGGTGCCGAGCACCATCAGCACTACTGCGGCAATCTTGAAGGATGCGAGGAAGAAAAAGAGCAGCAACACGGGTATTGCCGATGCCTGCACCCACGCGGCTATCCACGAGGGCTTATAGCGGTCGCTGAGCTTGCCGGCGATGAGGTTGCCGGCAAACATGCCGAATCCGGCGAGTACCATGAGCCATGACAGGTCAGCTTGGGGGAATCCTGCCACGAGTGTCAGCTGCGGGTCAATGTAGCTGTACCAGCAGTAGATGCCTATCTGCCCGAATATTACGCCGCCGAATATGAGCCACGGGGGAAGGGTGCGCAAAAATTTGAACTGGTTTTTGAAGCCGCGGTCCTCGATGCCTGCGACATCGGGCACCCATGCCTTGATGGCGATGATGGTGGCTATGCCCATCGCGCCTACGATGAGGAAGGCGACGCGCCAGGTGACGGTGTTGGTGATGAGGGTGCCGAGTGGCACCCCGGCGAGCGTGGCGACAGTCATGCCGGCTATCATATAGGAGACGGCACTTACCTCATGACCAGGTTTTGCGAGACGGCGCGCCACAATCGCCCCCACGCCGAAATATGCACCGTGGGGCAGACCGGATATGAAGCGTGAGATGAAGAATGTGTAGAAGCCCTGCGATATCGCCGCGCCGAGGTTGCCGACGGCTATGATAGCGGCAAGGATGAGCATGATGTGTTTGAGCGGCAGCCGGCGCGCAAAGAGAAGCGCCGGTGCGCCGACACACACGCCGAGGGCGTATGCCGATATGAAATGTCCTGCTTCTGAAATGGTTACGTGCATTGTTGCCGCGATGTCGCCGAGTATCCCCATCATGAGGAATTCGGCTATTCCGAGGGCGAAGGTGCCCATTGCGAGTGCAAACAGACCTTTGTTCATAAAACCGGGTGTTGTTACAAAATGACTTTCTTTTTTACCTAAAACGGGGTGCAAAGTTAAGAAATATCGTGCAATCGCCGAGCGGTCGCCAACATTTAATATAATGTGGTTAACTTAAATTTTAATATGTTAACCGTTAAGTAACTCTTAAAAATTAGTTTATAAGTTCTTATTTCAGTAACCCTACGGGCT
>OIYT01000407.1_pt1 | contig 45153 bp, 42 predicted proteins | sample 1588201 | NCBI WGS metagenome assembly OIYT01 (sample SAMN03283260) | human gut metagenome | biome: human-associated habitat; material: feces | host: Homo sapiens | place: USA | collected 2013
CTCGTTTGTGTCCTGAAAAACGGTTTGACCCACACCGTGACCCACACGGGGAAATAAGCGGATGGAAACAATGGAGCGGAAAGTCCCAAAGAGTATGTATCTCTGGAACAAAAAGGCCCCAAAAGCACTGGAAAACAGTGCTTTCAGGGCTTTTAAGCGGTTGGTAAGGATGAGGTCGGCGGTTCGAATCCGCCCAGCAGCTCCAGAAACCAGCCGTTTTCAGTGCGAAAACGGCTGGTTTTCTCTATATTTTGAAACTATTTTGCTGAATTTGATTTTCCGTATTTATGTTTGACCACAGAACAAGCCACAGACAGGGAAAAACCGGGCCTCCGGAGTTTAGTACTCCAGAGGTCCGGTTGTTTTTATCAGCTCGCTTTTTGATTCTGCTTCAGCCGCTCTTTTTCGGCAGCGATTTCTGACTTCACCTCTGTGATCATTTGTGCGAGGAACTGTTCACACTCCTTTTGGCTGTGGGCATAAATGTTGCGGGGGTGCTTCTTGCCATCGGGCCAAATGGGAGAGTAGCGTCCCTCCCAGAGGTGGTCGTTGATCTGACTGACACATCCGGTGCCGGGTTTCCTGCGTTGACCTCTATGGGCCTGGAAGGTACTGGGAGTGGGTTTTTGAGGCGTGATGTCTTTAGCCAGTGCAGGAGGTGCTTTGCCGATCCCACGGTCGATCTTTGCCGCCGCTGTGCGACGCATCTCATCCGTGACATGGGCGTAGATGTTCAATGTGGTGCTGCTGGATACGTGGCCGATAACGGTGGAGAGCGTCTTTACATCCATACCGTGTTCCAGAGAGGCGGTGGCGAAGGTATGCCGCAGGTCATGGAAGCGGATGTGTTTGCACTCGGCCCGTTCCAGCACGGTTTGGAGGCGCTTACGGACAGCGGCGGGGTCAAGCGGGGAGTCCTCTTTTACCGGGGAGGGGAATATCCACCGGGAGTCTATGGCGTTCTTGTAGTTTTTGAGGACATTCAAAACAGGGATGGGAAGGACAACGTTTCGGTTAGAGGCTTTTGTTTTCGGCTTGGATACCACAAGTTCTCCGTTGACCCGGTGTACCTGCCGTTCTACTCGAAGCGTCCCAGTTTTGAAGTTCAAGTCATCCCATTGGAGGGCCAGGATCTCGCCCCGCCGCAGGCCGGTGGACAGTTCCAACAGGAGCAGTTCGAAGCAACCATCCTCCTTGGCCTGAATGAGCAGCCGCTGGATTTCATCCGGTGACAGCCCCTTCATTTCTCTGGGCTTGGCAGGAGGGAGTTTGCATCTATCCACGGGGTTGCGGAAAATCAGCTTTTCATCTACCGCCTTGTCCAGTGCCGCATGAAGAGTAGTGTGGATGCCACGGACGGTCTGATCGGAGAGTCCCCCTCCGTAGAGTTCGGTGCGGAGCAGTCTGCCGCCCTGTTTTAGATTGGAATAGAACTGTTGGATTTCAGCCGTGGTCAGCTTGTTCAGTTGGATGCAGCCCAGGGCGGGGATGATGTGCTGGTAGATCCTCCGCTCATAGGACATCTGCGTGTTGGGGCGGAGGTTTGCCTTCTTATATCCTCGGTACCAGAGATTCAGCCAGTCACCCAGGAGAATGCCCAGCTTTGGCTGGTCAGGCACGGGAATTTTTATACTTTCCCGTAGTTTCTCCAGCTTTGCGGCACATTCCGCCTTGGTTTTGGCCAGGACATTTTTTGTTACAGGCAGGCCGTTATCATCGTGGCCTACCACGTAGCGGCCCTCCCAGCGTCCATCTTTTCTTAGATAGATGCTGCCTTCGCCGCGCTTTCTGCGTTTTGCCATGGTGCCATCTCCTCTCCTAAGTAGTCTGTCAGGAAGCCGCCCACGATCTCCGCGGCTTTCTGCTGCATATCGCCTGTGGTGTGAGTATAGGTGTCCAGGGTGAAGCTGGCTTTTGTGTGCCCCAGGAGGCCGGACAGTGTTTTGGCATCTACTCCGCTGGCCAGAGCGTGGGTGGCGAAGGTATGTCTCAAATCGTGGAAGCGAATGTCGGGCAGACCCGTCCGTGCCAGGATTTTTTTGAGTTGGCGGTAGGCGGTGCTGGGATTCAATGGAGCCTCTGGGTGCAGCGGACCATGGAAGATCCAAGGAGAGTAGGAACGCTTTTTGCGGGTTCGCAGTAACTCCGCCGTGCTGGGGGGCAGGATGATTTTTCGAGTCCCAGCATAGGTCTTGGTGTCACCTGCCACCAATCGTCCGCCTTTCTCCCTGTGCAGAGTGCGGTTGATATTCAGAGCCCCCTTCCGTTCATCGAAGTCGGACCACATCAAACCGCAGATCTCGCCCAGGCGGAGACCGGTGGTCAGTTCTGTGTAGAAGAAGTCATACCAGATCGGGTCCTTCTCCGTAGCTGCCAGAAATGTCTCCATCTGATCGTCATTCAGAATGTTCATGGGCTTATGAGCAACTTTGGGCGGTTCCACCTGCTCAGCTGGGTTGTTGGGCATCAGCCCTTGGTCGGCTGCGGCTTTGAGCGCCTGGTAGAGCGTGGCGTGGATGCCATGAACGGTGGTGGAGGAGAGGCCCGGGCTTTGGCTGGGACGGGGATTTACTCTGCCACGTGCTTTTAAGCGGTCATAGAGCTTTCGCAGGTCAGATGCCGTGATCTGGGTGAGCTTTTTCCGCCCAAGGTAGGGCTTGACATGGTGTTCCATATCCTGACGGTAGTGTTCCAGTGTGCTGGGGCGAAGGGTGAGCGCCATTTGTTCCAACCATTGATCCAGCCACTCCGAGAGCAACATCCTGCTTTGCTCCGTCAGGTCTACTCCTTGGTAGGCATCAATATTTTGCCGCAGCTTGGCGGTCAGTTCCTTTTGGGTGTCGGCGTAGACATAGCGGAAAATGGAGTCGCCGTTGTCCTTGTGGCCGATGACGATCCGGCCTTCCCAGCGGCCATCGTCACGCTTTCGAACCATTCCGTCGCCGGATGGCCTGCGCTTTGCCATATCGTTTATCCCTCCGTTATATCGGTCAGGCAGCCGTCGTTCTCATCGAGGCTCTCTATGGCCAGCCGCATTCCCAGGCGGAAGCCAAGAATGAACTTTTCGATGGCAATCGTACTGCTGATCTCATCCTGCGCGTTTATCAGATTCAGAAGCAGAGGCTTTTCTTCGTCTTTGAGCCGCGTTATCAGCTTTTCCTCAATCTTCTCCGCTTTCTCCATGGCCCTCTGCAAATCGGAGCCTGGTTCTATCTGCCGGTCGCATGGGGTGATGTTGCCGTAATAGAGATCCTCCAGTGTCTTTCGCATGTGCGTTGCCTCCTTTCGCAGCAACACACAATACCGTAACCGCAACCGAATAGCCACCCTGAATCAGAACTATTATCAAAAAGTTATCATTTGGGTTTTGAACTGCACGGACTTTTATTCTTTGATTTGCGGCGCAGATTCTGAGCCGCTCACATGGTCATCGTGGGGTTGATTTGCATCTGCTCCTCGTGGTCATCCGCTTTATGCCCCATGGCAATCTTTTTCTCCCGGAGCTGCTGGCGGCGCTTGCGATCCATCTGGACACCGCTGCTGGATTTCGGCAGAGAGTGCTCTTGGAAGATATGCCCCATATGGTGAAGGAGCCGGGTCGCGGACAGCATGACGGAGGGCGGGCGAAAATCATTTTGCCGATCCAGGAAGAACTGTGCGTACTCATTGCCCTGAGCCGCTGACTTGCTCAGCAAGTAGGTTGCCTGCTCTTTATCATATGGGATCTCCCGGCCTATAAGATATAGCTTGCCCAACATATATTGGGCGTACTGGTTTCCTGCTTCGGCTGACCGGGTAAACCATTCCATAGATTGGGCGGTATCCCTCTCCACGATTTTTCCTTTGAGGTGCTCCTTACCCAAGCGGTAGGATGCATAGTGGCTGCCATTCTGTGCGGCTGTCTCCAGCCAACGCAGACCTCTGACCGGGTCCCGCACTTCCACATCGTCAGAGAGATACAGCTTGCCTAAAGCGTACTGCGCCGTCGCATGATTCTGCATTGCCGCTTGTTCAAGCCAGTACTTTGCATTTACCCAATCAGGAATTAGCAGCGGGCCGTCCCGCCACAGCTTGCCCATGAAATACTGTGCGTACCTATCGCCACTCTTAGCCAGGCGTTCCATCTGAGACACAGCATCGTCTCGTTCCGCCATAGGCAGAGTGTCATCCCGAATGATATCCCGCAGTGTCCAGTAGTCGAATGACATATCCCCAGATGTCTCTGCTTCGTCTTCTTTCGCCATCTCTCCGTCCTCGAAGCTGACCGTGCCCAGGCGGATGCGCTCCGCTTCCTGGATGACCGCGTTCTTAATGGTGCGGAATTCTTTTTGCCTGGAGAGCGGCGGACGCGCCCGCTCCCGTTCCGCGTAGTAGTCATCGACCTGACACTGCAACGTCCACCATGTTTCGTAGCATTCACTGACCACCGGGAGCCGTTCCAACTGATTGACGATCTCATCCACCAGAATTTTCTGCTTTTTGGGAAGATAACCATAGGACTTCTTTCCCTTTGCCGTCTCCAGTTGTGTTGCCAGCTGTTGCAGTAGTCTTTCTACCTCTGGGTGATCGCAGATGCTACTTTGCATCTGCCTTGTTAACGCCTGCATAGTCTTTCGTGTTTCCCACACCAGCTCTTCTCTGGATATAGACTTCTGCTTGTAAAGATGGAGCATCTCCTGCTTAAAAATATCGTTGGTCAGTTCGGATTTGATTTTCCTGATTCCTTCCGTGTTCAGATATGCCCGTCCCGACTTCACCGACCACGCCATCATGTGCACATGGGGATGATCACCCTCGTTGTGAAACGCCGCGTACCATCGAAAGTCACCCGGCGGGATATTCATAGCCGCCGCGATCTCATTTCGGTGGGTGCGGAGCAAATTCATCCATGCTCGTGCGTTATCATAACCAAGCCGTTCCGCATCCTCCTGATGGAGGGAAATGATGTGCGTCCACACATTTCCAGTGTAGCTCTCCAACTCATCCATGACCTCGTTCAAGTCTACGCCATCCTCATCACCGAACAGACCGTGTGCCCCCAGCCGCTCCGCACGAGGACGGGTGGCGATGTACTTGGCATAGCCGTCTGATGAATGAACTGCATTCCAGTTGGACTCCAGCGCCAGCGTGATGAATGCCGAGGCATTGGCTTTCGTGGGCTCGTCCATATAATCACCATACTCAAGCAGTTCCTTACTGTCTGGAAAATCTTTTGTCAGCTTTGCGATGAGCTGCTCCTGCTTGCGTGTGGGTGGCCGGCCGTCTTGAATGATCTCCACCCGTTCCCGTGTTGCGATGTAGTTCATATACCCACCGGCAGAGTTTTCTCCATTGCATTTGATGTAGGGGCTCTTGATGATCAGTCTTGCCACTGGTCATCGTCCTCCTCCCAGGAATCCCGCACCCGTTTTTCAAACGAGATGCGGCCATTGGTGCGTTTCACATTGTTGACGCTCTCGGCGCGGCGCTGACGCAGGTCTTCTTCGCTGAGCCGAAAGTAGTCCGCCAGGATGCCAGCCATCATATCTACCTCCACCGAATGTTTGAAAGACAGGGAGGACAGCCTGTCCTCCAGCGTCCCCAGCCGCCCATTCACATAGGACCTCAGCGCCGTGGGGAGGAAATCTCCGGCGTTGCCCGCGTCTAGATAGTCCAGATAAAAATTGATTGCCTGCTCCGCTAATTCATTCATGCTGCGGCAGCCGGCCTTTTTGCATGCGGCGCGTAGCCGGTAGTCTGTTACCGACGAAACGCGTAGACTTAATCGCTCCCGTGTGTCTTTACTCATAATACCTCCGAAATCCTTAAAATATAGGCCTCAGACGTTATTCAACCCATTGAAAACAGTAGAGTTGAGGGATCTTAGACGCCAGAGGCTGTTTTTGCTGCCCAAATAGACGCCACTTTTGATACCATGAAAAATCCCGTCAACTGCCCGCACTGCGGGCGGTTGTGTCCGCCCTGGCGCTCAGAAAGCGCCGGGGCTTTCTCCTGCTATACTTTTTAATAATAAAAACCGCCCCCTGTTCGGGCAAGAATCCCCGACAAACCGCCTGTGCTGGCCGCTCGTCCTCTGGGTGTCCACGGATGCTACCGGGTCCCTTGCGAGGCCACACAGCGGCTCACAGCGGGAAACACGGGGCGTTTGGCGGTTGCTCCCGTTCCCGTAGTAGTTTCGTTACCCGCTGCTGATCTGCTTCTGTTTCAAGCCGGGCCAGTTGCTGATTGTGGAAGCGGTTCACTGCCGCTTGGATCGGCAGGATGGTGTAGCAGTTGTTGCCGTTCTTCTTCATCCCCTGGCGGTCGAAATAGCTGGTGTGCTCTACTGTGATAAACTGCCTGTCCACAAGCTTGGCGATGTGCTTCATCACCGTATTCACAGCCAGCCCCACAGTAGAGGAGATGGTTTTGTAACTGGGATGGCACTGATGACTGCTGCGGTCTTCGCAGTAGAGCAGGTAGGCGTAGACAGTGATCGCGCCATGCCCCAGGTCCAGGAAAAAGATTTCGTTGGGAAGGGAGAAAAACTTTCCTGTGTGTTTGCGACTGAATACAGGAACCATCTGCGGCGAGATCAGATCTCGCTTGACCAGAGCATATATCTGCTTTTGCGCCATGTCCGGACTCATGTGGAGCAGCTCTGCGATCTTGCCTACACTTGGAACGGCATCACCCTTATGGTGCCTGTTGAGATAGCAGAGGTAGGCGAGGATACTGAAGGCGAGAGGCGGTAGCTTCAGCCCCCAGATTTCGTTGGGCAGCGAGAACCGATACGCTCTCGCGTCTTTCTGATAAGTGAGCGCAGTCATTCGCGGACACCTCCCTCCGTATGCTTGGTGACCCATTGGATGAACGCCTCCTTGGGGACTACCATCCTGCTGCCGACATTCAGCACCGGGAAGTCCGGCTCATGCATCAGCTCATAGCTGGTGGAGGACGATACCCCCAGCACCTTCGCCACCATATCGGCGTTGAGGAACAGAGGCAGGTCGTCGTAGGAGTTGTACTGTGACTGTTTCATTTCTGATTTCTCCTTTGCAAAATGTAAGGGCATCAGCGGCGCCGCTGATGCCCTTCTGCTTGTATTGTGTCGGAGATTTTGATAAGATAAGAAAAAGCTGGGACGAATTATTTTTCAGGGGGGACAATTTATTTCGGAGGAGGGAAGCGCATGGACGGGGATATCGTTTTCTATATCCACGGGGATACGATCGAGTACGGCGGGGAATTATTTTCCGCCGGCGAACTGACAGCGGACATTTTGAACCTGTCACTGGAGGACTATCAGGGCATCCAAAAAAACGTCCGGCGCATGAAGGACCTTGCGGAGCAGTACGAGCGAACCCAGGACCGGGAATTTTGGTGGAAGATCAACCACCAGTTCGTGACTCTGCGTAAGCGGATGATGGAGTTCCGGGTGTTTCAGATCCTGCTTCGGGACGACAGCCAATTTCTCAACGAGGCCCAGCAGTACACTGAGTTTCGCTCCCTGTTGCCGGAAGAAGATCTGGACTATGAGGACTTTTCCTTGGAGCAATGGAGCGCCATGGCAGAGCAGGCGGAGGCCACCGGCCAGGTTCCAATCCCGCTTTTGATCGTTCCCGGCGGACGGAAATCGAAGTGGAGCTACTATCGAAAGCAGATGAAGCGCTACAAACGCTATCTGGGCGATGTTGCGTGCTTCAATCCTACCATCCATAACTTCATTCACTTTCTCCTCTCCAAGCTGGAGCATAACTCTCCGGAGAACTATGCCGCCTCCCTCTATCAGCTCTACAACGATGAGCGGCTGGTGGAGAAGCTGATCGTTAATCCCAGAAGCCTGGAGCAGCCGTTTTATCAAAAATATGACCACTGTGTTGTGAGCTATGTGCCACGGGAACTGCCGGACAAGCGCTTCGCCATTTGCCAGGAGCACACCACCGGCAGCTTGCAGATGCTGCTGAAGGCGGATTACATGACGGCCCTGAACACCGGACACAACATCCGCCAGTGCGTTGTCTGTAAAAAGTATTTTCTGGTGAAGGGCGGAGCTCATGCACTATATTGCGAGGGGGCCTGCCCCCATGCACCCCAGTATACCTGTCGCCAGTTCGGAACTTATGAAGTGCAGAAGGAACTGGCCCGGGATGTGCCGAAGATCCAAGCGAAGCTCACCGCCTTTGAACGGATACGGAAGGACCAAAAGCGGGACATTATCACGGCGGAGGAAGCGCGGCGGCTGAAGGATACGGTCCGTGACATGCTGTTTGATGCGCTCAACGAGGCGGATGTCTCCAACGAGGACTTTGAACGATCCATCTCCAGTGAGAGGCTTTACCCATATTGTGGTGTTACCCGGAAGGCGAAACCCAGAGGGCGTCCCCGAAAGGGCGGTGGGGACGCATGAGCGACCAGGAATTGCTGGACCGAATCGCGCAGGGAGACCAGACCGCACTGACGGAACTGTGTGATAGCCATGCTGAATCGATTCGGAAACGTGCGCAGTGGATCGCCCGACAATACAACTGCCTGCGCCCCGGCAGTCACGGGGGTTGGAGCGACTATACGAAAGAAACGCTCTCCGAATTGGAGAGCGTTGGGATGCTGACATTGATTGAATGCGCGAGAAATGGCGGCTACGATAGCTCCAAGGGAACCTTCGGAACCTACATCGTGCCATTCCTAAACGGAGCAATGCGGCGACACCTGGAAACCAGTATGGGTACCCTTTCGTTGGACCGGGATAGCATGGGGGTGGTACGCAAGGCGCAGATGCTCTATCACCGGGATGGGAAAGAGATGAGCGAAATCGCGGATGACCTCGGTGCCTCATTAGCGGAAGTAGCCAGGGCGGTAGCCTATCCGACCCATTTCTTCTCGGTCTATGACCTGCCGATTCCAGAAGAGGACGGAGATATTTTTGCGTACCTCATAGCTGATCGGCTGTCTGCATCTGCGGAGGAAATCGCCCTTCAGGCGCTTACGATGGAGTCTCTGCGTGAGCAGTTCCAAAGCCTGTCCAAACGGGAACAGGATATTCTGGGCAGGAGCTTCGGCGTTTTTGGTTACCCAAAGACAGACCTGCGGGAGATTGCTATTCGAAACAGACTTCGGGAAGACGGCGTGGAAAAGGCAAAAAAGCAGACTCTGAAAAAGCTGCGGGAAAAGTGCCTGGACAGCGCGGCATGGAAACTCCGCCGGGCCAGACACATGGTGGACCGTGCGATTTCACAGGAGCAGTTGCCCTAAGCCGTAGAGAGAAATTTTCTTTGTCAACACTATTGCATTTTTATTAAATGAAGCAATGAGTGGCACCTTTACTTAGCCTCTGATACATTGCGCGCTCAGCGCTGTCAAGGCAAAGAACCACCCGAAAATCAGCAGCCGCTATTTAAATCTCAAGAAACAGCGAGGTCACAACAAGGCGATCATTGCGATTGCCAGGATGCTGCTGACCGCCATCTATAACATTCTCAAGAAAAACGAGCCATACAACGCGGAATTTTATCGCCGTGCGGACAAGCCGCCCGCAAACAGAGAGGTCACGGTGAATGAGGCAATTTTATCCTCCAGCGCCAAGGCTATCTGATTACTGAGCCGTCATCTGTGTAGCGCCTGAAGCCACGAATCTTTCGTCTACGGAATGGTGGGCCTGTTTTACATGGCATTAGATATACAAATAGATTCAGCGAAAGGTAATAGTGCCATAAAGGTGCAGGAACAAAACAAGCGGCGAGAGTACTCGGATAGGTGCTCCCGCCGTTTGCAGTCTACGGTTCATTTACCTATAATCACCTGACTTGAAGCAGGCCTTCAAAAGGACTGCACTAGGCAGGGGCATTGCTGTATGAATCAACCGATCACATTTTTTGGGGTTCCGTTCAGATAGGCCGCGATATTGTCGAAGACAATAATAGCGCGCTTCACCATAGACTCAGCAGTGGCAAATGCCGTATGTGGTGTAACTATAGTATTGGCTGCAGTGACCAGAGGATGATCAGCGGGGAACGGCGGTTCACCCTCCAACACGTCGATACCTGCCCCGGCGATTGTTCTATTGTTCAGCGCATCAGCCAAAGCTTGGGAATCCACCACAGGGCCGCGGGCACAGTTGATCAGAAGTGCCGAAGGTTTCATCAACGCCAGCCGTTCTCTGGAAATCAGTCCCTTTGTCTGCTCGTTGGCTGGCACATGGAGCGATACAATGTCGCTGCACTTCAGCAACTCGTCCAGTTCCATATAGTTGATACCTAAACGCTCTTTGCGGGTACGGCTGTATGCCACCACCTTGCAACCAAATGCCTGGGCAAGCGCCGCCACCCGCAAGCCGATCGCACCGGTACCGATAACACCAAAGGTTTTTCCCTCCAACTCGAAGCCAGTAAGCCCCTCCTTTGTGCCCCTACTACGGGCCGCCTTGTCGCAGGCAGGAATCCGACGAAGCAGCGCGATAACCATTCCGAGGACCAATTCTGCCACTGCGGTTGTGGAATAGCCGGCACAGTTGCAGACTGTGATTCCGCGCTGCTGACAGTATGCAACGTCCACATGGTCATAGCCGGTAAAGGCCACACAGATCATTTTCAGTTTTGAACACTGGGAGATGACCTCCTCCCGATAGGGGAAATTGGATAGAACTACAATATCCGCATCTTTGGAGCGCTCAACCAAGGTGGGTACATCCTCCCGGCGGTCATCATAGGCGATAATTTCCACCCGGTCACCCAGTACATCTCCAGCCATAGCGAGCAACTGATCCTTTGCCACGCCAAGCGGCTCCAAAATCACTAGCTTCATAGTATGTCAAACTCCTTTCTTATGCTCTGAATTTTAGTTTTCTACATGCTTGCCGATGCCTGCTGGCGCGGCGCTATGCTTCATACCGAATACAAGGACAATCAGTGTAAATAGATAGGGGGCCATCCTGACCAGATGGGAAGGCAGAACGCTCTGAAATACCGTCTGCAGAGAATCGAAAAAGCCAAAGAACAGGCTGCCCGCAGTAGCCCCCAGTGGGTTGTAGCGGCCAAAGGCACTAATCACGACGGCAATATAGCCCCGGCCGTCGGTCATGTTCTCCACAAACATATTCATCTGGGACAGGGAAAGGTATGCGCCGCCCAGGCCGCCAAACAGGCCGCTCATCGCCACACCGAAATACTTATAGGCGGTAACATTTAAGCCCACAGTGCTGGCGGCCTGAGGATTCTCTCCCACCATCCGCATACGCAGACCCAGCGTCGTTCGGTACATAAAGACCCAGCCCGCAACAACGAGGATAATCGAAAGATAGAGCAGGATGCTCTGAGCGTTCAAAATTGGGCCAATGAAAGGTATCCGTCCCAGCAGTTCAGAATTGATTTTGCTGAAACCGGTCACCTGTACGCTCTTCCCGTTCATCCCATAGATAAAAGTCAGCAACAGAGGTGTCGCAGCTGTGGCCAACAGATTGACGCACATACCACTGATGGAAGCGTTGACCCGGTATGTGATGTGCATCACCGCATGAAGCATGGAGATTAACACCCCGAAGAACCCGCCAAATAGCAGGCCGATCCAAGGATTTCCAGTCAGATAGGAGCCCCATACGGCAAAAAAGGAGCCTGTCAGCATAATGCCCTCCAGCCCTAAATCGCTAACACCTGCGCGGTTGGAGAAGGTTCCGCCCACAGCTGTCAGGATCAGCACGACAGAAGAACGCAGGGAGGATGAGAGGATGGAAATAATCAGTGATGTCATCTCAGACTGCCTCCTTCCTTTGGACGGCTTTTCCTGTCAGCCGTTTCAATCCCTTTTTCGGCGCTTTCAAAATAGAGTGGATCAGCTTGGGCGCGGCGACAAAGATGATGACCATAACCTGAATTACAGAGACAAACTCCACAGGAATGCTTGTGGTACGATTCAATGTAATGGCTCCCGCCTTCAATATGCCGATAAGGAAAGACGAGAGAATAACGCCCAAGGGACTGTACGCCGCCAGAGCCGCCACTGAAATGCCGCCGAAGCCGTAGCTGGCAGAAAAACCGTCCAGGAAGCGGTAGTTGACACCCAGCACCATCGCGGCTCCGCCTAAGGCGGCGACAGCGCCGGAAATGGCGAATGTAAGTAGATAGGTCCGGGAGACAGGGATGCCGGCAGTCCGGGCCGCCTTCAGATTGTAACCGGTGACCTGCACCTCAAAGCCGAATTTTGTACGGGTCAGAATAAACTGCAATACAATTGCCAGTACCACGCCGATGAGAAACGCAATGGTCAGCTGAGTCTGTGGGATTAGATGTATCAGTTGAGCGCTGTCCTGAATTTTTTCTGTCTGGGCCACACTGCTGCCCGCACGGCGAAGTGGACCATTAGCCAGATAACCGGTAATCAGGATCAGAACATCATTGAGTAGCAAAGTCAGAATGATTTCGCTTGCACCAAATTTGATTTTGAGGAAAGCAACAAAGGCCGCGAGCAGTCCGCCAGCCAATGCTGCCGCTAGCAGGCAGATGGGCACATGAATCACACTGGGTAGGCCCACGATATAGGCGCCGGCTAGCGCTGATGCCATTGCCCCCGCATAGAGCTGGCCCTCCGCGCCGGTATTGATCATACGCACCCGGTAAGCGATGGCAAATGCCATGCCAGTAAAGAGGATAGGCGTCGCCTGACTCAAGGTTAGGGCAAAGCCCTTTAAGGTTCCCAGCGAGTAGCCAAAAATAGCGGTGTAGCTCTCAATAGGTGAGTAACCGCAAATTGCCAGCAAGACCGCGCCAAGCAACAGAGAAAATATCAGGGCGAAGGCAGAGGTTACAACAGCCTGCCGCCGGTTCTGCCGTTTCACATTGTGCTGCCGATCCTTCATGATAGTATGTACCCCTCCTTTTTGTCGCGCCTGCTGCCTGTCATCAGCAGCCCGAGCTCTGTCTCATTCAGTTCTCCGGGCAGGCTCTCTGAGACAATCTCACCCTCATACAGAACCAAAATCCGATCAGAGAGGGTGCGGACCTCGTCCAGATCCGCCGAGATCAGCAGCACGGCCGCGCCGCTGTCCCGTATGTCAATCAGCTGCTGATGGATGTACTCCATAGCTCCAATGTCCACGCCCCGGGTTGGGTGAGCAACGATGAGAGCCTTGGGCTCTTGGCTAAACACCCGGGCGATGATAACTTTCTGCTGGTTACCGCCGGACAGGGAGGCCACACTGGCGTCCACCGTGGGTGCCTTAATGAGAAACTCCTTCTTCAGCCGCTCAGCATAGCTGTCGATTGCCGCGTTTTTCATCAGTCCGCCTTTGCCGCAGAACTGCTTTTGCCCGTGATAACCAAGAATCAGGTTGTCTTTTACGGACATCTCCTTCACCAAGCCCATCGCCAGCCGGTCCTCCGGCACATGGCCCACTCCCCGATCCAGGAATACGTCACATGCGCCATGGACCGGCTGACCATCCAGGGTCAGGGTCATGGCCTCCGGCTGACTGAGGCCGGTCAGAGCCTCCAGAAGCTGGGACTGTCCATTGCCTTCCACGCCGGCAATCCCCAGGATTTCTCCCTTATGCACATCCAAGGAAATATTTTTCAGCTTGGCCTTTTTGCCGTCCATCATGGTCAAGCCCTCCACATGCAGACATACCTCGCCGATGTGCTTGGCAGGTCGGCGGACATTTAAATCCACCTGCCGTCCCACCATCAGATTGGACAGCTGCTCCGGAGTAGCGCCCTTAGGAGAGACATCGTCGGCCACCAGCTTACCTGAACGTAAAACCATGACGCGGTCAGCCAGTGCGATTGTCTCACGCAGTTTGTGGGTGATAATGATAATACTCTTGCCGTTGTCCCGCAGCCTGCGGAGAATCGCAAACAGCTCATCCACCTCGCTGGGTGTCAGAACCGCAGTGGGCTCGTCCAAGATGATAACATTTGCCTTGCGATAAAGGGCCTTCAGGATTTCTACCCGCTGCTGTTCCCCTACGGACAGATGCTCTACCTGGATGTCCGGGTCCATATTGAAGTGGAATTGGGCGATGAGATCCCGAACCTCTTGACGGGCCCTAGCTCGATCCAGAAAGATATTTTTGTGGGGCTCCGCGCCGGCAATAATATTATCGGTTACTGAGAATACAGGGATCAGCATGAAATGCTGATGGACCATGCAGATGCCCTTATCAATGGCGTCCAGAGGGCGCTTGAGCTGCAGCGGCTTTCCGTGGTAAAAAATGGAGCCTTCCGTGGCAGGAGTCATCCCGTAGAGGATTTTCATTAAGGTTGTCTTTCCCGCACCGTTCTCACCCAAGATGGAGAGAATCTCTCCCTCATTCAGATGAAAATCCACATGGTCCAGAGCAACCGTATCCTGGTATACCTTGCTGATTTGTTCCATACGGATGAGTTCCATGGTATGATCCCTCCTGTTGATATGTGGAGCAGCGGAGGCTGCACGCCCGACCCTCTGTCCAAGCTGTGGCGTACAGCCCCCTATTTAATACCGTCGGGACATCTACCGCCCACTCCGGGCGGTGAGAACCCGTGGGTGCTCAGCCCTGGTAGATATTGGCTGCTGCCCAGGCGTCCAACTCATCAATGGTTGTGGGCAGGACCAGTGTTCCATCGGAGACAAGGACCTTGATTTCCTCTATTGTGTCAATCACATCCTGAGGGATTTCAGTATTGACGCCCTCCAGAGTGTAATCACACACGCCGTCCTTGATTCCGTAAACATCAACGCCGGGCTCCCAGGTTCCCTCTACGAGACTTTTGACCTCTGCAAGTACGAAGGCCTGCATATATTTCAAGGATGTACACAGACTGTGATCCGCATCTACCATGCTCAGAGAAGTTCCGATGACATACTGATCCAGCTCACTGGCCGCACTGAATACGCCGGTAGCGGAGGATCCGGAATTTGTACCCACAATATCGGCACCCCGCTCATACATGGTAATGGCCTGTTCCTTAGCGGTAGCAGGGTCATTATAGCCACCAATGTAGGTGGTGATAATCTCAACGTCGGGATTGATGTACCTGGCACCTGCGAGGAAGCCAGCGGCCTGAGCATTGGAGACTGGAATGTCCATGGCAATGCAGAAGCCCAGGATATTATCGTCATTGGCCAGGGGGAAACGGTCGTCCTGGGTGGCAAGACCGGCCAGGACACCGGACAGGAAATGCTGTTCAGGCTGACTAGCGGTCAGGCTGTGTATATTGTCGTAACCATCGATTGCGGAGTCCAGCATACAAAAGCGCTGGGCAGGATAGTCCTCTGCCACCATCTCCACAATATCCACCATGTCGCTGGAGTTAGAGAAAATGACATCGTACTCGCCAGTGTCGGCATATGCACGCAGCTGCGTCTCATAGTCCGCAATATCTGTGGGTTCACAGAAATCATAACTGACACCATACTGATCCACAGCCATTTGGCAGCCCTCGTTGCACTCGTCATTAAAGCCGTTATCGCCAAGGCCGCCCATGCCAAAGACAAAAGCGAACTTGATGTCAGCATCGCCCGTCTGGTCAGTAGAAGTGACGGGATCAGCGCTATCTACAGGGGCAGTTTTGGACTGGCCGCAGGCTGTGGCCGCAATGGCTATAAGCAGCGCCAGAAGCAGAGCGAGAATCTGTTTTTTCATATTCTTAACCTCCAATATCTTCGATATCCCTTTATGAATAGATTGAAAATGCATAAGGAAGCGGGCCTGCCTCCCTATTCAGACGCAGACGCAATGGCGACTGCACTCTCCAGCGCCACCTCCATCATGGCTGTAAAGTTGCTCTGACGCTCGGCGGCGGAGGTTTTTTCACCTGTCACAATGTTGTCAGATACTGTCAACAGGGCCAGCGCGTTTTTTCCACAGGCGGCGGCTGTGATATAGAGGGCGGCGGCCTCCATCTCTGCGGCCAGGCAACCTAGCCGACCAAAGCACTCCTGTGAGTCGCTGTTCTCCGGATAAAAAATATCCGTGGACAGCACATTACCTACCTGATATGAAATCCCCAGACGATCCGCTGTATCAAGGGCCTGGCGCATCAGTGGATAGGAGGCGATGGCGGAAAAGGTTCCCTTGATCGGAAACTGATCTGTCAGGCAGGTGTTATAGCAGGCACCCATCGCGACCAGCAACTCCCGCAGCCGAATCCGGGGGGATAGCCCGCCTGCCGTACCGATACGGATAATGTTTTCCACACCATAGAGCTGATACAGCTCATGAGCGTGTACCGCCATGCTGGGCGCACCAATACCGTGCGCCATGACAGAGACTGGAGCCCCCTTGTAGGTGCCGGTATATGCGTACATGCAGCGGATCTCGTTAATCTGCTTTACATCTTTTAGATAGTGCTCCGCAATATACTGGGCACGGAGCGGATCGCCGGGCATCAGCACTGTCCTGGCGAAATCGTCGGGCTGGGCGGCAATATGATGGGTGGGCGCGGTCATACTCATATTTATAAAACCTCCAACTTTTCAAGTAGCCTCAATCTTTTTCAAGTTCTCCAGGTAAGGCGCCCGAATGACTCCTCTTTCCGTGACAATTCCGCTAATCAGTGCGTGAGGAGTAACATCAAACGCCGGATACAGAGCATGGGTTTTCGCATCAGTAATACGCACTCCGTTAAATTTCAGGACTTCCTGCTCGTCACGATACTCTACATTCAGATCCATGCCCTCACGCAGTGAAAAGTCTATGGTGTGGGAGGAGGTCGCCGTGTAAAAGGGAATCTCATTCTCATAGGCAGCCACAGCGTGCATATACGTCCCCACCTTATTGAACAAATCCCCATTACCGGCAACCCGATCAGAACCCACTACCACCTTCTGAATCCGCCCCAGTCTCATCAGATAACCGGACATTCCGTCTGTGATCAGCGTATGTGGAATTCCAAACTTAGACAGCTCGTAGGCAGTGATACGGGCACCCTGCAGATAGGGCCGGGTCTCACTGGTAAATACATGAATCCGCTTACCCTGATTGAACGCCGTGCGGATAACTGACAGGGCGCGACCGCCAAAGCCAGATCCGGCTAGTGCGCCGGAGTGACAGTGGGTCAAAATAGCGTCTCCGTCTTGGATCAACTCTGCGCCATTTTCCCCTAGTTTCCGCTCAAAGTCAAGCTGCCGCTCCAAAATTTGACAGCATTTAGCCTCAAAGGCATCTAAAAAGCTGTCTTCCGGACAGTTCTGTGCATATACAGACAACTCGTCCACTGTTTTAGATAGGTTAATGGCGGTTGGGCGTGTTTGCTTCATCATCTGTCCGGCGTCCAATACTGCCTGCCGGTCTCCTCTGCCTGTCACTGCAGCCAGCAGCATGGCGTAAACACCGGTAATACCAATGGCACCGGAACCCCGAATGGTCATATCGCGGACGGCATCGGCCAAATCCTCAACCCGCTGGGTAGACAGAATAAGCTCTTTGGCTGGCAGGGCAAGCTGATCGACAAAGCAGACGCGTTCTCCCTCCATCCAAATTGGCAGGCATAGGCCCTCCTCCTGCCACTGTTTGGTCAGATCATTAATTCGTCGCGTCATGATTCCTTATTCCCTCGCTTTGCTGTTATCATAGCGCCAGAGCGCTATAAAGCTCTTGGTCTTTGGCAATCTGAATTTGCAGATAGGCTTGGAAAGCGGTCTGCTCCACCAGATCTGCGATGTTAAACGCAGCCTCCAGCGTAGCGCCTACCGCACAGATACCGTGCTCCTTCATCAAGATGGCCTTGCTCTCAGGATGCCTGCGGAAGCCGGCTACCACATAATCCCGCAGTTCCGGGGAACCGGCAGGGGCCGCGGGAACCCAGGGTACCGGGCCCACAACCTTCCGTGAGGTCACTGTGACATGAGGCAGAGCCAGCTCATTGTTAGCAAAAGCAATCGCATAACAGGGATGGCAGTGGATCACTGCGTTGACCTCCGGGCGCAGTTTCATGATTCCTAGGTGGAAATTGACCTCCTTGGAGGGTTTTCCCTCGCCGTCGATTACAGTGCCTTCACTGTCAATGATCAGCACATCACGCTCTGTCATAATGCGCATATTAACGCCTGTGCGCTTGATTGCGAAGTAATCGGTTCCGGGTACCCGGCAACTCAGGTTGCCTCCGGAAGCCTGCGTATATCCTTTCTCATAGACAATGCGGCAAAAGTTCGTTAATTCCTTTCGGATATCGTCATAACTGTTTGCGCCCATGTTTCTTCCTCCTTTTCTTATCCAGCTTTCTAGATGGACGACGGTCGTCCAACAACTATTTAAAATATACACTATGTCCCTAAAGCTGTCAAGGGCAATTTGTACATTTTTTATATGACTGCTAGCCTACCGCTATTCTTGACAAAAGGACATATGTAAATATATAATAAAAATATTATAGGCGAAAGTGAGGCTATTCTGTGAAGCTAATGACGAAGAGCCTGGCCACACAGGTCAGGGAAATCATTCGTGGACGGATACGGAATGCTGAATTTATGAGCAAGTTGCCCTCTGAGCAGGAGCTTGCCCAGGAACTGGGCGTCAGCCGCAATACAGTGCGGGAGGCGCTGAAAACACTGGAGAATGAGGGGTTGCTTCTCTCGCGACATGGGGTTGGTACCTTTGTAATTTCCTATCATGACAGCGCCTCTATCAAATATAATCTGGTCTCCCTGGAGAGCACAACACGCATCATTGAGGAGAGCGGCTACCAGTCCGGAACACGGGACATTCTTTTTGACCGGCGCACTGCACCGGAAGGTGTTGTTAAAGCGTTGGGCGGCAATGCTCCCCTGGAGGTGCTTTATATTGAACGTGTCCGCACCGCAGATGGTGAGCCCATTGCTTTTGTTAAGGATTATATTCCGTATATGTCGGGTATGCTGGAAGAATTCAGAGTCCAGAATGAGGGACCACTATTCGAGTTTATGCGCCAATATGCCCCGGTATCCTTCGCTAATACGTCGCTTCACGCTGTAATCAGTGACGAGGAAATGATGCGAAAACTGAAGCTGTCAGAGCCAAAGGCGTTGCTCCTGCTGCAGCAGGTTCACTATTCAGATAGGGGGAAAGCTGTTATCTATTCTGACAGCTATTTCATAACGGAAAAACTGGAATTTAATCTGGTCCGCCGGTGCGTTGAATAAGTGTCAGCCTATGCGCTCCTAATACAGGATAAGGGGAGCGTATATATTTTGCTGAAGCATTGTTGGACGACCAATCTATCAGAACAGATTGTTGCTACTAGTTCCTTGCTTGAACACGGCTGGCAAATGTGATATTCCTGCTGTAAAGAGAAGATACCGTACCAGGGTCATAGATCCTTGACACAGTATCCTCTATTAACGCAAATATACTACCGGCAATGACGCAGCATAGACTAAGGATTAGGGCGCGTTGCAAAACAGGTAGAAAAGCGCGAGGTTTAGCACCCAAAAGGGAGCTAAACCTCATTTTACGTTTATCTGTAAGTAGTATGATAGTAAAAATGCAAAATCGGTGCATCGTAAAAAAGCGGAAGGTCAACCGGTCATAGAGCTAAACAGTAAAAATAATACCTGCCGAGGCATCCTCCCAACTTGTAAGCGCGATATTAGCTGTATCGCACCTATTCTCCCAAGGTGAAGAAAGCGTTAGTAGAACAGTGGGCGATGTCCAAGGTATTAGCGTACAGGTACTTATGTGAGTACTGCAGCGGGCCGAACATGAGGGCAGCAAACGCTAAGTCCTTCCTTGGGCCTGTCTCCGTACAAGTATTCATGGCGCAGCTTTGAAAGCGTACGCTGAACCTATTTGCCGTAGTTCAAAAACGAAGTGGGCCATGTAGCAGAAGGAAAAAGCGGTATCTCACGATCATGTACATATCTGTGCGGTTTGGGTTTCAGGAAATTCTGTACTTTTGTGGGATGCAGGGCTGACGGCTTTTCTTTATTATGAAAACCAATCGCCATCAAGACGTAACAGAACTGCCCGCCGCGGATTTCCGTGCTGGGGAGGGAGCATCACATATTTCAGGCGGTGGTGGCCGGAAGCTCCGGCTTCCAGTCCAAGGCTTGCAGCCGTTTTAGGTAGCTTCGAATTTTGTTTTCCTTGCGGAAGCCGTCATAATAATCCGATCCCAAATTGCGGAACGGAACGCCCTCCCTCAGAACATGGTAGATAGCAATCGGCGTGGAGTAGGCCACGGCCATGGTCGCCCAGTTCTTTCTGCGTCTCGCTGGGATGCGCTGGTACTGGGCTGCAAAATAGAACCCTTTCACTCTGCTGGCTGCCTTAGCGCACTGCACCAGCATGATGTCAGTGTCTTGTTCCCCTTGTGTGTCTTGCCGTGATACCGCTTCCTGGCACTCTGGTGGTTGCCCGGGCAGACTCCCGCCCAGGAGCACAGATGCGCCGCGGAGGGGAACAGGCTCATGTCTATGCCTGTCTCCGCCAGAATGACCTCCGCGCCGCGCCAGGCAATCCCGGGCATTTGGCAAACCTCCGCAATGGCCGGCTGGAACTCCGCCATGTACGTTTCCACCGCTTGCCTGCTGATGGAACGGCTGGCTCTGGAAAAGGTGGTGGTTTCTCCCATTCATGTAGGCAGCGGCCACGTTTGCTGTGCTCACGGCATCTTGCCGGTCCCAGCGTCCGCTACAGCTTACATTCTGCGGGACGTTCCCGTCTATGGCGGCGGCGTAAAGGCCGAGCTGTGTACACCCTCTGGAGCCGCGCCCCTGAAGCACTTTGCCACAGACCTCGGTGAAATGCCCATGATGAAGGTCCGCACCATTGGCTACGGCATGGGCAAAAAGGATTTTACAGAGGCCAACTGTGTCCGGGCTATGCTGGGGACGTGGAGGACAAACCTAACATGGTCTGCAAACTGTCCTGCAATGTGGACAATATGACAGCGGAGGCCGTTGGATTTGCCATGGATTGGCTATTTGAGGCAGGGGCTCTGGAGGTCCACACAATCCCGGTGGGCATGAAAAAGTCCCGTCCCGGCACGCTGATCTGCGCACTGTGCCAGGAACAGGACCGGGAGGTTATGACCGCCAAAATGCTTCGCCACACCACCATCGGGGTACAGGAGACTGCCTGCTGCCGCTATGTGCTGGAGCAAGATGTTCAGACTGTGGAGACACCCTGTGGAACGGTACATCGGAAGGATTTTCGTGGCTACGGTGTTACTTGCTCCAAATATGAGTATGAGAATCTGGCCCGTATCGCCAAAGAACGGAACATCAGACTCACCGAGGCGAAGGCACTAGTCGAGGGCTGCTGATGGAGTATGTGGAAAAGGCGAACTAGGCGAGCCAAATGGAGACCGCCCCGTGCACTGTGGAGGACACGGAGGAAATCTTCTGCCTGCGGAAGACGGATGATTATCAAAGCCATGTGGCTCTCGGCAACGCCCTGGCTGCGCAGTACTGCTCTCGGGAGGCCATTGAAACTTACCGGGAGGCCCTGCTAATCCGCTCAGATGATTGGACGGCCTACAATCGCTTGGCGAGTGCGTACCTGACCATCCGACGCTTCGACGAGGCAAAGGAATGTTACCACCGCTGCCTTGCTCTGGGGGTTGACGAAAAAAGGTGGCGTTTCCCAGGGGTGTCTGGCACTATCTCAATGGAGACTGGTCTGCCGCAGCGGACTGGTTTGAAAAATGTTTGCCCTGCGGAGACGAACTAGTTGTCGCGGTGATCTATCGGCATACCCTGTGCTGCCGTGCCCACCGGGAACCAACTTTGCTTCCTATGTATCACGAGGAGATGGATGTGGGCCACCACACGGCAAATCGTCTGGCGGTATCCGTTTTCCACAGGGAGGCGACCTGGGAGGAGGATGCTGAACAGGCGGAGAAGGATGCCAGCGATCTGAACGCTGTCATCGCCCTGTACGGCCTTTGTGGATACCTCAATCATATCGGCCAGACGGAAAAGCGAGCTGTTGAAACGTGGCTCCTGCTGGCCCTGCATCTCCTGTCTTCCCGCATGGAGCAATAACCATTTCAATGGGGAGCGGTCATAGAATAGGTCCATGTGTTTTGGCTCAGGTAACATTTTAAACAATGGTATCCGGTTGACGTTTTGGGAAGAAGTTTCCCCCAAATTTTCGTTCTTTCTTTGTTAACAGCAACGCAAAATCTGGCAAAGTTACTTGCTGAAAGCGAGATTTGCCCACAGATGGAACCAAATCAGAGATGAGGGTTCGCTGCAGCCTTTCTGCCGCAAGGGGCTTGACCACACAAACAGCCATAGACCTGCGCGGAATATGCGGAAACAACAGGCTTAAAAAGTGCTGGAAAGCAAATAAAACGTAATAAAAATGACCGAAAACTAACGGTGAACGACCCTACCTAATCCGAACAGTTTCCATGAGACTGCCAGATTAGGTGGGGTCGCTTTGTGTCTTAAAACCTTGCAACACAAGGCTTTTGGGGTACTCAGCCCTAAGAAGCAAGATAAGACACAAAATTTCAAACAGTTCAAATTTCGACTGTAAACAGCCTAACTTTCCGAATCTGAACCCAAGTGTGTCAATTTCATGAGACTCTATACGAAATCCATGGCTCTTTCATGAATCTGGCTAAGATATTCATGAGCCTTTCATGAAAGATGCTTCCATTTGGCATGGTGTCATGTTTTTCAGGGTCCTATGTGGACGTGCTGTGTTATAAAACTCGATGTAAGAAGCTACTCCCTGCTTAAATGCGGCTTCGGATGAATAATCTTTTCGATATAAATCTTCCTTTTTCAATGATGAAAAGAAAGACTCGGCTACAGCATTATCGTGAGGTTTTCCAGAATTGGAGAACGATTGTATACATCCCCGTTCATGGAGGAGCTGCTGAAAGCGATGTGATGTATACTGTGCGCCACGGTCACTGTGAAAAATGAATCCTGCTTCTGGCTTACGCAGCTCACATGCCATTTTAAAGGTGGCCGTGATGAGCTGTGTGCTATTTTTTCGGGAGACTTTGTAGGCGATAGCCTTACGAGAAAATAAATCCAAAATCACGCAGGTGTAAAGGTACCGGTTTTCTAACTTAAAACAGGTCACATCACTGACCCAGATTTGATCAGGCTTGTCTGCCGAAAATTGCTGACGGAGGATGTTTTTCTTCTTTTCTGGCTCTCGCAGTTAGGTAGTCTTGTTTAGCAGTGCTTCTGACACTGGATAGCCCCATCTCCCGCATCAGGCCGGCGACAAATTTGGTGCTGACCTGATGTCCACGCTGCATAAGAATCATTCGAATCTTTTCCGCACCAAGCACCTGTCGATACTCATCAAATACCTCGCGGATTAGAATGCGATATACCTCCCTGCGTTTTTCAAACCAGGCATTACCTCGTTTGTTGCGAAGAATGTGGTTGTAGAACGTGCCACGCGGAACCTCTAACGCTTCACAGAGAGTATGGACATCATATTGACCATAGAGTAGTTCTAATTCTGATAGTTTCTCCTTAAGTGGAGCATGAATGGTGCAATTGACTGTTTTTAGAATGGTAACGACATTCTCCAGCTTTTCCACTTTTCATTGCAGCATATTATAGTCTTTGACGGTAGGGATATGCTCTTTCTCCGAATCAGAATCAGGCTTACTGTAATTACTTGCCCATCGGTATAGTGTACTGCGAGAAACCCCATATTCGGCACATAGGTCTTTTATTGATGCGCCTTGGTTTATGTGGTTGATAATGTTCATTTTTTCCTCATTGGTGTAGGTCATAAAAACAGCTCCCTTCATGTGATATGCTAATTCATATCACATGAAGGGAGCTATCGTGTTTTGTAATCATGTATTGTAAAAGCAAACTCCGTCAAATCGCTTGTTGTTTTTTAGCCGCTGACCTGCCTTTATTTACGGAATACTGTTTGATTCATAAAAACAATGTGCTTTGTACGATGTCGCACTACATGCATAATTCAGTGGCAGGAGTGCCGTTTTCTATTGTTCGAGAACTGTGTGTTTAAATTCATCTGTGTAGTGTTTGGGCATATTCTTGCTCCTATTGTCAGATTTTGTTATACTGCATATAGCAAAATCAATCATAGAATTTTATGTTGTGATTTCGTGCAATGTGGACAAGTGGAAAGAAGGGCGGTATAATCAAATAAAATGGGTTGCCATTTGGCATAAAATGTTACTATTTAAGGCACTTGATAATTGAAAGATAACCATGTAATACAGGATCACGGTAAGGTGGGTGGATAAAAATGAAACTATCCAAACTGAAATTGATGAATTATAGATGCTTTGGCTCGGAGGAGCAAGTTATCTTAATCGACAAACTAACAACATTTATTGGAAACAACAGTGCCGGCAAAACAGCCGCACTGTCAGCCCTAAATTGCCTGTTTTCCGAAAACAGCAATGATCGAATTCTGCAAAGAAGTGATTTCCATCTGCCGAAAGAAATGCGCCCTGATGAAATGGAGCATCAAGACCTTTATGTGGAAGCGGTTTTCGAATTTGAAGAATTGAAAACAAAAGACGGTGGAGAATATGCCATACCGATCTTTTTCCAACACCTTGTCGTCGACAATCCTGGAGGACTACCATATTTGCGGATTCGTCTTGAGGCTACATGGGAGAAAAGCAATACGATTGATGGTTCAATCGATAGTAAAATAAGTTATATCACATGCCCTGAATCTGTCGATATTGAAGATGTCGATCGAACGAATGCGCTGCGGCGAGACCTGGATAAGATTCGTGTGATTTATGTTCCGGCAGTCAGAGATCCTTCTAAACAGTTGAAAAATGCATCTGGAACAATGATGTATCAAATTATGAGCAGTATCAACTGGAGTGAGGAAACGAAAGAAAATGTTAAGTCCAAAATCAAGGAACTAAATGAACAGTTTGAGAGAGAAAAAGGCGTTTCCATGTTCGGCACATCACTGGATAAACAGTGGAAAACCTATGATTCTGATGATCGATATTCGACGGCCAGTTTGAGATTCAACAGCACCGATATTGAAACATCTATTAGAAAAACAGAGGTTGTTTTTGAACCTACTGTGACAGGAAAAGAGTATACGATAGACCAGATGGGTGACGGGCTTCGCTCCTTGTTTTACATATCTTTGGTAGACAGCATATTAGATGTTGAAGGCCAAATGCAGCGGGAAATAGAAACAGATCCTGAACATACTTCTTTCAGCCGAAAACCGCCCATCTTGACGATCGTGGCACTTGAAGAACCGGAAAACCACATTGCACCACATCTTCTGGGCAAGTTGGTGGGAAATCTGCGGGATATTGCGAGCAAAAGCAATGCACAAGCAATTATGACATCTCATTCCCCGGCGATCGTTAAACGAGTTGATCCTGAAAATCTCAGGTATTTTAGACTGGACAACGAATTACTGGCATCGAAAGTAAAACGCATAACCTTGCCGGATAAAGAAAGTATACAGGATCAGTATAAATATATAAAGGAAGCAGTCCGAGCCTACCCAGAACTATATTTTTCAAAGCTTGTTATTCTGGGGGAAGGAGATAGTGAAGAAATAATCCTCCCGAGGTGTTGGGAAGTCATAAATGGAAGCACGGATGTTAGCGGAATATCAATCGTTCCGCTTGGCGGTCGGCATGTCAACCATTTCTGGAGACTGTTGAATGACTTACAAATCCCGCACATTACTCTGCTTGATTTGGATAGGGAAAGAGAATGCGGTGGCTGGGAACGCATTAAGTACGTGCTCAAACAACTCATTGCATATGGATATGACAGGAACACACTGCTCCATACGAAGAGCGGAGTTCTGACGGATGCACAACTTGAGGAGATGTCTGCGTGGGATGTAGCGGATATAGTATCAATGCAAGCTTGGATCAGTTGGCTGGAACAATATAATATTTTCTTCTCTGCGCCATTGGATATCGATTTTATGATGCTTGAACAGATGGGAACAGTGTATAAGGAAACTTTGGATGCGACAGAAGGTCCTCGCATCGACATTATCCAGAATGGAGAGAAAAGGCGAATACTTATTACAAACGTTGAAGGCAGCGGAGAAGTTTGCCCAGAGTATGAGGATCGGATCAAACAGGACATTAAAAACGCCCTTAAAAAAGAGGGCGGAGATGGGTGTACCTACTCTCCCGAGCAAAGAAAACTTATGGTATGGTATACTTATTTCTTCTTAAATAGAGGAAAGCCTTCTACGCATATAGCGGCGCTATCCCGATTAAGTGATGAGATGCTTAAAGACAATATCCCACCAGTGCTGCAACGCTTGATCGAGGCGTCTGAGCGTGCCCTAAAAGGTGATAAGAATGAAAGTTGTACATCCTGACAAATGGCTGCCCTGCGACGGAATTATGTTGGAGGAGGCTGCGGATACTGCTGTCCGTTGCGGTGACGAACATGTGCTGGTTATTGCAGGACCAGGCGCGGGAAAAACGGAATTGTTGGCGCAAAAGGCGGCATTCCTGTTTCAAACAAATCAATGTAGGGAGCCGCAAAAAATATTGGCTATCAGTTTCAAGACGGATGCTGCGCAGAATTTGAGGGAGCGCGTGGAAAAACGATGCGGTGAGGATATAAAGGGCAGATTCATATCAATGACATACGATGCGTTCGCAAAAAGTATCCTTGACCATTTCTTGTATGCACTGCCTGACGAACTTCGCCCAGACTCTGACTATCTGGTTAACGATTTTGAAACGATCGACGCTGCGTTCAGAACTGTTGGATATAGGAATCCCGATGGTTTAACGCAATCGAAACTAAAAGTTAAGTATGATGCTTATCTGTCACAGATAAGTCTTCCGTTAACGGGAAATGAAATAGGGCATAGAGCATGGCCATTGTTACTAAAGGGATTTAACGGGAACAAGGCAACGCTGACATTTAAGATGGTCATGATGCTCGCTATGCATATTGTTAAAACAAATCCCTATATCAAACGTGCATTACAGATGACATATTCTTTTGTTTTCTTGGATGAATTCCAGGATACGACAGATATTCAATATACCTTCGTAAAAGAATGCTTTTGGGGGTCCAATACTAAGATAACGGCCGTAGGAGATAACAAGCAGAGAATCATGGTATGGGCTGGCGCGGTAAAGACTATATTTAAGGATTTCTACAAAGAACTAAATCCCAAAGATGTACACCTAATCATGAATCATCGCTCTGCACCCAGATTGGTCGCACTTCAGAAGGATATGTATAATTCATTAAATGAACAGGCAACAGAGGTGCATGTATCAGATAGGTGGAACAAAGATGACGGAGATATTACTCTAGTGATCGCAGATGATGAACAGGCGGAGGCTGTTGCTGTATCAGAGGATATTCTATTAAAAATCTCCAAAGGCTTGAATCCACACGATATATGCATTCTTTGCAAACAGCTGCCAGTGAACTATGCTCCAGCAATTATTACGGAGTTAGCAAAATGTGACGTAAGAGCGCGCATTGAAACAGACTATCAGGATCTAATTAAAGAACCAATAGTAGATTTACTTATTAAGTTCATGGTATGCGCCGATGACAGGAAACGCCCTAAAGAGTGGAATTTCATAGAAGAGTCATTGACAGAACTTTGGGGAATCGGTGGAACCCAAACGTATGACGCATATGATGAAATGCTGCGAAAACTGGTTGCTTTAGCAGATGATGTAAAGAAGAATATCCGGCAAGGACTCGATAAGGCGCAGTGGCACAATACCGTGGAAGCAATAATTGAATTTTTGGGAGTTGAAAATATAAAGGCAAAATTTCCAGCTTATAAGCAAGGCGATTATTTTAGGGACTTAATCAACAAATTTGAAGATCTTTTTTTCACGGAATATATGGAGACGGATGGAGAATGGAATTTAGCTATTGAGAATTTCTGCGGTGAGCATTCTATTCCTATTATGACGATTCATAAAAGTAAAGGGCTGGAATACTCTGCTGTGTATTTCATTGGCTTAGAAGACTCAGCATTTTGGAACTTTAGAAATCAACCAGAGGAGGATCGCTGCACATTCTTTGTTGCATTATCTCGCGCAAAAGAAACGGTTACATTCACATTCTGCAAACAAAGGACCAGCATGAAGTATCCTGAGCAACGACATAACGTAATTAATGAGTTTTTTGATTTGTTGCAAAGGCCGGGGGTCGCAGAGGTAAAAAATATATCCATATGAGTTGGACTTTGAACGATTAATTTGATCCAAAGCCCCCAATCGCGTTTTATACACTCAAATTCTGAAACTGTTGTGAAACAAAGTTTCACGCCTGCATCTTTTTTGGAAACACATGGCAATAAAACCGCTTAAATCTTCTTTGCGGCTGCCGTTGCAATTTTTCGGGGGCTTTAAAACCTGCTGTCCGTTATGGTACACAGGTTTCGTGACCTTGCCCACTGCGACTTTTCTGCAACGCAGGAAGTTATGCGCTTACGCCCGATCCACAGCGGCGCCTGAAATCTGATTTAGTACCGTCCGGGCCTTGTCTCTGGTGGCCGAAGCGGGCGCCATGAGAGGTATGCCAATACGGTTTTCTTTCACTGCGGTTGCTTAAAGCCAGCCTTAATTTTCTGATTTTAGCGGATGACCAAAGCGTTTTAGAAGCGGCGGAGGCTTTCGCGGAACGGATCACCATGGACGCTGACAAAATCGTCCTCAGCCCCGAGCGGTTTTCAGGGGAGCGGGACGACATCGCGCCGTATTACGGGCTTTGCAGCTCTCTGCCGACTTAGGCGCACTGCGGTCCGCCCAAAGCACAAGGCTCGGGGCCAAAAAGCGCTGCATATCCCCCCGCAATGGGAGAGGCAAGAGAAATTTGCGTAAACGTTTCTTTATCATATATGAGGCGAATATCCGCCGCAACCGGTGCTGCCAGAGAAAAGCGCTATGCCTGCTTGGGCTCCGGGAGCGCATTGAAGAGGTCCGGGTCAAAGGCCTCCACCTTGCCGCTTGCCGCCGGCGGCAGGCAAAGCACGGATTCGAATTTCTTCATGAAAACTCCCGCCTTTTTATATTTTTCGGGCGGCCCCTGATACACGCGGACACTCTGTTTTTAAGGCATTGAGCGATTCGCGCGGGCTTTCCACTGAGCAGCGATAAGCGGCCCCTTTTCTTTCAGTCGTTATTCCGCACAATGCGCGAAAAAGGCGTTACCCTGTATTGGCTCCAAAAGCTGGGATTTAACCGGGCGACGGATTACTCCGTCAAGAGAGGACAGAGCGTGTCCGCCAACACCATCGCCCACCTGTGCGGGTTGCTTCACTGCCGCGTAGAGGATGTGATGGAGTATATTGACGACGATGAATCGTGAAAGCGGGAGCGGCTCAACTGAGCCGCTCCCGCTTGCTGTTTCCTCTCTGGCGCATAAAAATTTGGTGTTTTTCCTGAAAAGCGGGAAAATTTTTGTGGGAATCGCATCTTGCGCGTGAAGGAAAAATGTATTAAACTAAGCGCAAGTGAAAACGATTTCAAAAACCCGAACCGCGATTTGAACGCATTTCACATTTCTGACAGAAGGTAAAAGATAAAGCGATTTATGGCTAAAATTGAGGACGTGGCAAAGCTGGCCGGAGTTTCTCCGGCATCGGTATCAAGATACTTAAATAACAGAACGCTGTTGAAGGATGAGACCGCGGAGAGGATACAGTCCGCGATTGCGGAGCTGAACTATTCGCCAAATCCGATTGCCGTCGGATTGCGCACAAAACATTCAAAAATGATTGCGTTTATCATTCCGACGATGAATAACCTGTATTATATTGAGCTTTTTAATGTTATGCATCGTCTCTGTATCGAATGTGGGTATACGCTGTGTTTGTATTCGATCGAGGAAGATCTGCAGCTGTTCAGAAAAATCCTGGGAGACCTCTCGGAGTTCCAGTATGAGGGCGTTATTATCAGCTATTTGGACGAGCCGGAGGTGCTGGACGAGATCAATCGCCTGCGGCGCAGGATGCCGGTGGTCCTGGTATCGGCGGACGCGAATAAGACGGATTTTGATACCGTTTACCTGAATGTGCGGCAGGCGACATATGAAGCCGCCAAGTATTATGTTGACAACGGATATCAGCGGGTGGCATTTATCAGCGGCGGCTTTTCGAACGCGCTGCGGATTATTATCAAGGAAAAGCTGGGAGGATACCAGGACGCGATGCTCGAGGCCGGGCGGCCGATTCTGTTCGCCGCTCCCAGGGGGGAAAATGCCGTCGAGGTTGCGGACGGTATGACGGCCGGAATTTTAGGCGCGCAGCAATTGATGAGCGCGGAAGAGGCCCCCGACGCGATCATCTGCTCGCTGGATATCATTGCTGTCGGCGCTTACCGGTATTTGTCCGAGAACGGGTACCGCATCCCCGAGGATGTGGCGGTCGCGGGCTTCTCCGGCACCACATTGGCAACGATCTATAACCCGGCGATTTCCACCATTGTCCAGCCGCTGGACAAGATGGCGAAAGGAGCGCTGGACCTTTTGCTGAGACGCATTAAGGAACCGGAAAGCGTCCCCATGCGGCGCTCGTATTATGCGTTCCTGCAAATTTATAACAGATAGGGAAAACAAACAGGTGAAAGGCCTGTTTGTTTCCACCGGAGAAATGAAAACGATTTCAAAATGTTGTAAAAATGCTGAGATGCGCTACTCGCCCATCCGGAGGCATTATGCCCGGTATTTTCCGGAAAAAGTATTTTTAATATGAAAAAACAGGAAATTTATCTGGATTTTTTTGGAATATAAAATCATAAAGGAGAAAGAAAAATGTGAAACGCCGTTTGGGAGACGGGGGCATCCCCTTGCGGCCAGAAATGTACTAGCACGGTTTTTGCAAAAAATGAAAACGATTTCATGGAGGTAATCAGGTGAAAATAAGCTGTCTTCCGGTATCTTTATTTGGCGATATCCAATCTGGTAGGATGAGCCTGCGGGCATGGGCCGAAGGCGCGAAAGCGATTGGCTTTGACGGTATCGATTTAAGCCTGTTGATGCTTACCGCGCATACGCGGACTTATATAGACCGCGTACGGCGGGACCTGGGAGAGGTCGGGCTGCCTCTGGTCATGGCAACGACCTATCCGGACTTTACGCATCCCGATCCAAAACAGCGCCAGCGTGAGGCGGATTATCTGATGCGGGACATCGCGCTGTGCGATGAGCTTGGAATTCGGTATCTGCGCGTTCTGGCCGGCCAGGCCCACGACGGCGTCAGCCTGGAGGAGGGGGTTGTTTTGGCCGCGGAACATCTTCGGCAGGCGGACGCGGCGGCAAAAAAATACGCGGTCAAGCTGCTCTATGAAAATCACGCGAAGCCGGGCGCTTGGAACAAGGTCGATTTCAGCTATCCCATCGATATTTTCTTCCGCGTGTTCAACTCGCTTCGGGATACGGACATCCGATTGAATTTTGATATCGGAAACATTGTGGCCCAGGGGGAGGACCCGCTGGCTGTTCTGGAGCGGGTCATTGATCGCGTGGAGACCGTGCACATTTCCGATATGCGCGCATACGGAAGGTTTGAACCGGTCGAGATCGGGACCGGCGCCTGCCCGATAGAGGCGGTTTTGAAAAGACTGAAAGCCTATGGCTTTGACGGCTGGCTGTGCATTGAAGAGGCCAGCGGCCACGGAATGGAGGGCATTGCCAATGCCTGGAATTATGTGCACGAATTGATGGCGAAGCTGTAAGCGTGTTTCCGTTCAATGATCCATGCGGATTTATTGATAAAAAATGGTCAAAATTGAAAAAAGGAGATGTTCAAACATGAAAAAGCGTTTCTTTGCCCTGTCCCTGACTTTGGTGATGGTACTCTCTTCGCTTGCCGGCTGCGGCGGGGAGAGCGCCACGGACCCCGGGACCGCCGACACGAATGAGCCCGATCAGTCCGCCACCACGCCCGTTGAGACCCTGAAGCTGACCTACGCGACCGCCGAGCAGGCCGACATGGCTGCCGGCCAGACCTCTTACTGGGTCGTCGACCAGATCGAGACCAGAAGCGAAGGCCATATTGATATTGATCATATCGGCGAGTCCCAACTGGGCTCTGACGGCGATCTGATCGTTCAGCTGCTGGACGGTACTCTGGACATTGTTGCCGTTGGCACCAGCGCTTTCTCTACTTACACACCTCTGTTTGACGCGATTCAGGCTCCGTTCCTGCTGACCGGCTATGAGGACGAGTACAAGCTGTTCACCTCCGATGAGTTCCTGGATATCGTTGCCGAGGTCGAGGAGATGTTTGACATCAAGTTCCTGGGCTTTGCCGAGAACGGCTTCCGCCAGTTTGCCACTGTTGACCACCCGATTACCTGTGTCGATGATTTAAAAGGTATGAAGCTTCGCGTCATCAATACCAATATCTTGATCAATTATATGACCGCGCTGGGCGCGAATCCCACGACGCTGGCCTACACGGAGATCTATTCCGGCCTGCAGAACAAGGTCATCGACGGCGAGGAGATCAACATCAGCTCCTGCGCCAGCCAGAAGCACTATGACGTGGTGAACTATATCTCTATCGCGAACATGTACTGCTTCCCCGCTTCTTACTGGATGTCCGGCAAGACCTACCGCTCCATCTCCGAGGAGGACTTCAATCTGATCAAGGAGTGCTTTATGGACGGCGCCGACCGCTGCTTCGACACCCTGCTGTATGAGCTGGACGACGCGTTCCTCCAGGAGTGCATTGACGCCGGCGTTGAGGTCAACTACATTGAGGGCGACGCGCTGAAGGAGTTCCAGGACATCGCCGAGCCCTTCCTGGAGGAAGCCAGGAACACCGATCCCAAGGTCGCGGCGATGATCGACTACGCGCTGTCTATCCGCGGCGGGCAGTGATCCGGCTTTGACATCACGCCCCATTCCCTGATCAGGCCGGGCGGAGCCGCTTTTCCGCCTGACCTGATCGGGGGAAGATGAAAGCTGTCTAATTTTATCCGAAATGAGGTGCATGTATTGAGCGCTTTTCGCAAAGTGATCGATTTCCTCTATAAAGTGATCATGTACACGGTGTCTATCGCGCTGGGAATCATGATTATCGTGGCGTTCGTGGAGGTCATACGGCGGTATCTGCTGGGCAAGTCCTTCATCTGGGCTGACGATCTGATCCGCTACATGATCATTTACGTCGGCTTTATCGGAGGCGCCGCCGCCTATAAGGACAACAACCTGGCGTCATTGGACCTGCTCACACGGCATTTCTCGCAGAAGGTCCAGATCATATTGGAAATTGTTGTGAACACCATTGTGACCGCGACCATTATTTTTCTGCTGTACTACTCGGCCCTGGCGGTTTCGGCGCCCAGCATCAAATATTCCGTGGGCGTCGGCCTGAAGATCGCGCTGTGGATCCCCTATCTGGCTCTGCCGGTTGGATTTGCGGTAATGCTCCTGTTCTCGGTGGAAAAGTATATTGATATGTTTAAGCGCCTGCGGAAAGGAGGTTCTGGGGAAGAATGTTCGTAATCGTACTGTGCGTCTTTTTTGGACTGTTGCTGCTGGGGGCGCCGATTGCTTTCGTGCTGGGGCTGACAGGCATTTCCCATCTGGCGATGATGTCCGTGGACTATTTCTCCGTGATCCCCCAGCGGATGTTCGCCGGGATCAATATCACCAGCCTGACCTGTATTCCGTTTTTCATCGTTGCCGGCGAGCTGATGAACGGCGGCGGCGTCACCCGGAAGCTGCTGGACTTCGTGATGGAGATCGTCGGGTGTATCCGCGGCGGCCTCGCGTACTGCACGATTTTTACAGCCGCGCTGCTGTCCGCCATCCTCGGCAGCAGTAACGCGGTGGCGTCCATCCTCTGCAACATCATGATTCCGGATATGGAAAAGACCGGCTATGACAAAGATTTCAGCGGCGCGCTGATCGCCGCGTCCGGCATGCTTGGACCGATCATTCCGCCAAGCACCACCTTTGTCTACTACAGCGTGCTGACAGGCTGCTCGGTCAAGATGCTGTTCATGGCGGGCATTATTCCCGGCATCCTGATCGCCCTGGCGTACTGCGTGGTCGTCCGCCTGTATGTCCGCAAGCACGATCTGCCCCGGGTCTTTGACAAGATCAGCCTGAGGCGTCTGCTCCGGGCCTTTGTGGAGGCGATTCCCGCCCTGCTGGTTCCGGTTGTGATCGTGGGCGGCGTTCTGGCCGGCGTTTTTACACCGACGGAATCCGGCGCGGTTGCGTGCTTCATCGCCCTGGTCGCCGGCCTGCTCTACAAGAGCCTGTCCTTCCGGGATATCCCGCAGATGATGCTTCGCGCGGCGAAGTCCTCCGCGTCGATCATGTTCATCATCGCCTGCGGCAATATCATCGGATGGTCCATGGCTGTTGACGGCATCCCCACCATGATTCAGAACGCGATCCTGAGCTTCACCAGCAACTACTATCTGGTCATTGCCCTGATGCTCGTCATCCTGATCATTGTGGGCTGCCTGATGGAGGCCACCGCGGCCATGCTGATTTTCTCCACCGTGTTCCTGGGCCTGGCCACCGCCATTGGCATGGACACGCTGCACTTCGGCCTGGTGTTCTGCCTGATGCTCACCCTGGCTCTGGTGACGCCGCCTGTGGGCATGACGCTGTTTGTAACGGCAAATGTCGCGGGCCTGGAGGTCAGAAGGATCAGCAAAGCCATCGTTCCCTTCGTTGCCGCGGCGTTTGTGATCATAGCGGTCATTGCGTATTGGCCGGATCTGGCGCTGTGCCTGCCCAAACTCTTCCTTGGATATGGAACAGCATAAATTTTAGGAGGTAACAGATATGAGAGAAGGTTTTTTGAACGGCGTGATCGATCTGCATCTGCATGCGGGCCCTTCCGTCGCGAACCGCTACGTCGATGGCGCTGAAATGATGTATCTGGCCAAACGCGCGGGCTATCGCGCGTTTGTGATCAAGGATCACTATTTCCCGACGATGATGAGCGCCAAAATCGTGGAGAAGCATCTGAACAACACGACGGGCATCCGCGTGTTTGGCGGCATCGCGCTGAATAACTCCGTGGGCCTGTTCAATCTGAACGCGCTGGACGCCGCCTACGGCATGGGCGCGAAGTTTGTCTGGATGCCCACGGTGTCGTCCAAGCGCCATATCGACGAGCACAAGGGACATTTCCCCGGCTCCGGCAATATGTCGGTGGCTGAAAAGCCTGTCTACTACCTGGACGAAAATGGGGAACTGCTTCCCGAGGTCGTCAGCGTGCTTTCCTTTATCGCGGAGCGTCCCGACCTGATCCTCTCCACGGGCCATGGCAGTGTCGCCGAGATCGACGCGCTGCTGCATAAGGCCGCGGAGATGAAGGTGGACAAGATGATCGTCAACCATCCCCATTTCCTGATCGGCGCGAGCATGGACGACATTGAGCGGTGGGCAAAGCTCGGCGCTTACATCGAGATCAACTCCGGCGTGTTCACGGAAGTGAGCAACACGGGCGTGGTACCCCATTCCGTGATCCGTGACATTCTGAACGTCGTGCCCATGGAACAGATCGTGGTCGACTCCGACTTCGGCCAGATGGCGAACGGCGACCCCATCGAGCACCACGCCCAGTTCCTGGATGTTCTGCTGAATGAGATCGGCCTCTCCGAGGCCCAGGTCTCCCTGATGGCGAAAGAGACCCCGGCGAAGCTGCTTGGTATTTAAAAGTTCCCGCAAGGGAATGAAATAAAATTAATGGAGGTAAGTATTATGTCTTTTGTTCCGGAAGTGATGGACTTTAACACAGTCGAGTGGACCAACGTCCGCGAAAAGATCCGCCAGGTGTGCTATCAGGGCGCGCAGTACATGACCTGCACGCTGGGCGAAGTGACTCCCGGCCACACGGTTGGGCCGCACTCCCACAAGTATGAGCAGCTGGTGTTTATCATGCAGGGCGAGGCCGATTTCTATGTGGACGGCGTTCCCTACCGGCTGGGGCCCGGCTGCATGATGGCGATCGCGCCCGATGTCGAGCATTACATCTGCGCCGTTGGTGACGTGCCCGTCCTCAATATGGACATTTTCGCCCCCAAGCGTCCGGACAAGCCCGACGAGGAGAGCGATAAGCGCGGCGCCGAGATCGCCGCGAAGAAGGATTACCGGCTGCCCAGCAAGCTGGCGGAGAGCGAAGAGACGAGGGCCAACTTCCCCATCTTCAGGGTTCCTTACGACAGCATCAAGGATCTCAAGTAAAGAGCAGGGCGTCTTGGCGAATCGCTGGCAGAAGGCTTTCGCCTTCTGCCCGTCCCATTTCAGCGGCAGATTGCCGTTTGCGGATTTTTGTGTATACGCCGGAACGGGCGCGTTTCCTGGGCGCCCTGGCCGCGGCGGGAAAGTGTGGTTACAATCATGCGGATGGAAAACCCATTTGGCGCAATTACATTGCTCTGGTCGGAAAATTTTTGCAAAAAGGACTTGTGGGTCTTTGAAAAGATTCGGGAATTAGGCTTTACCGCCGTTGACATCGCTGTCGGAGATCCGGAGGATTTTCCGGTCAGGGAGGCCGCTGCCGCGCTGAAAGAGACAGGGCTGGTGCCGGTCATCACAAAAGCGCTGCCGGCGGCCTACAATCCGATATCGCCGGACAGGCACTGCCGGGAGGCGGCGGTGGACTACCTAAAAGGGATCGTGGATATTGCCGCCGCGCTTGATTCCCGGCTGGTTGCCGGCGTGATCTATACCGGCTGGGGATATCGGACCGGCCGCCCCCGGACGGAGGATGAGTGGAAGCGGAGCGTGGAGTGCACGCGTAAGGTCGCGGAGTATGCCAGGGAAGCGGGCGTCACGCTGGCTCCGGAGGTCATCAACAGGTATGTCACCCATATCCTGAATACGGCCGAGGACGGTGTGCGGTTTTGCCGGGACGTTGGAATGGAAAACGTCAAGGTCCATCTGGACACCTTCCATATGATGATCGAGGAGCGGAGCATATCCGGCGCAATACGCGCTTGCGGAAAAGAGTATCTTGGATATTTCCACACCTGTGAAAACCAGCGGGGGATTCCCGGGACGGGCCTGGTCCCCTGGCGTGAAGTATTTACAACGCTTCGGGAAATCGAGTATGCGGGCCCGATGGCAATCGAGTCCTACGCGCCCAATTTTGTGCGCGTTGCCGGAAACAGCTGCATCTGGCGCAGCTTTGCGTCATCCGGCGATGAATTCGCCCGCCTGGGACGCCGCAATTTGCTGGAGATCATCCATGAGATTTGAAACGGGGATTTTCCAGAGGCGGCGCGGAGCCGCGGCGGCGGGCCTTATGATCCTCTCCGCGCTGATGTTTTCGGCAATGCAGCTGATGATCAAGCTCTCCAACACAAGCGGGACGTTTCCGCTGATGGAGCAGGTTTTCTTTCGCAATCTGATCAGCGTGTTCGTGGTGGGGGGCCTGCTGCTCCGAAAAAAGAGCGCTCTGTTTGGGGACAGGGCGGCGCAGCCCTGGCTGTTTGGGCGGTCGATTGCCGGTTTCCTTGGGATTATCACCTTTTTTTACGCAACCAACCACGCCCGTATTGCGGACGCGAACATTCTCAATAAGCTCTCGCCCATTGTCGTCACCATACTTTCGGCCGTGTTTCTCCGCGAGCGGGTATCAAAAGTGCAGTATGCCGCGCTGGCCATGTCTTTTCTTGGCGCATGGCTTGTCTGCGGGCCAACCCTGAATTCGGAGCCGTCCGCCATGCTGGTGGCCATACTCAGCGCGGTTTTTTCCGGCATAGCCTATACGTTTCTCGCCGCGTTAAAGGGGAAAGCGGACTCGCTGGCCGTCATCATGCATTTTTCCACCTTCAGCGTGCTGTGCGCCGCGGTCGGCATGATTCCGAGCTTTGTCGTGCCCACGCCGCGTCAGCTGTGCTATCTGTTTCTGATCAGCGTGTTCGGCTCCCTTGGGCAGATCACCCTTACATACGCTTATAAGTTCGCGCCTGCTTCGGAAATCAGCATATACAATTATTCCGGGATTATCTGGTCGGCGCTTCTCGGATGGATGTTTTTGCGTGAATCGCTTCCGGGCACCACCATTCTTGGAGGCTGCTTTGTCATCGGCGCGTCCTTGGTTATGTTTTTTCATAACCGCGCAAACAATGTTTAGAGAGTACCTGCGGAAAAGGTGCGACAGGGAGGTCCTATATGAAAAAACTTGCACTGATCCATACCGTGAGGCCGGGGTATCTTCGCTTCGGCGATGAAATCGCCGCCGCGCTGCCCAACATCAGCATCACGAACACGGTCGATGAGTTCCTGGCAAAGGAGGCGGTCGAGCAGGGGGTTTCTCCCCATTTGAGCAACCGCTTTTTCCTGACGGCGAAGCTGGCCGAAAGCACGGGAGCGGATTTGATCGTATGTGCCTGCACGTCCATGATTCCCATCATAGACTCCGTGCGGCCCTTTTTGGATGTCCCCATCATCCTGATCGACGACGAAATGCACCGCCGCGCGCCCTTGATGGGGGACCGTGTCACAGTGTTCGCCACGGCGGAGTCCGCCCTGGCGCCGACGGTTCAAAAATATCAGGACAGCGCGCGGCGGCAAAACGCGGGCGAAAAGGTCATTTCCACCCTTGTGTGTCCGGAGGCGAACGCGTATATGCGCGCCGGCAATATGGAGGAGCATGACCGGCGGGTGCTTGAGGCCGCCAAAAAAATCAAAGATACAGATATTGTGATACTCTCGCAGTATTCCATCACGCATCTGACAAAGCGGATCGAGGATATTTGCGGATGCAAGGTGCTGGGGAGCGGGGAGTATTGTATCCAGGAGATCGCGAGGCTCCTGGATGAAAAGATCGCCGCGCGATGAAACAAATGGAAAGAGGAACCGGTTATGGAAAATAAAATGACTCACATTTCTCAGGTCGGCCTGTGCGTCAGGGATTTGGACGCTGTTGTCGCCGGCATGGAAAAGGTCTTTGGCTTAAAGCCGGACCGTTACGGCGAGACGCCCAAGACCAAGCGGTACTATAAAGGACAGGAAGCGGAATTCGGCGCCAGGCTGGCGTTTTACAACTTTGCGAATATTGAGATCGAACTGATGCAGCCCATTTATGGCGAAAGCGACTGGACGCATTATCTGGAGAGCGGTCGGGAGGGCCTGCATCATTTCCGGTTCAGCGTGGATGATTTCCAGGGCGTTGTGGACACCATGAAGGAGCGCGGCATCGACGTGCTGATGGAGGGGCTGTCCGTCAAATCCGACAAATTGCGCTGGGCGCTGTTTGACACGGAGGATTTGATCACGTTCCCCGTTGAAATTTTCAACGAGTTCCAGTACAAGCCCGAGGAGCTGTGAGGAGAAACGGCAACAGAAAATCCAAAAGATGCGAGGAGCGTTTATCATGAAAATGCGAAATTTTATAAAGGAAAAGCTCAAGGAGAAGGACTATGTCCTGGGCGCGTTTGTCGCCTCCGGTTCTGCGATGAACTGTGAGTGCCTTGCCATCAACGGTATGGATTTTATCATCATTGATGCGGAACACGCGCAGACGAGCCTGGAGACCATGGTGGACATGGCCCGCGCGTCGGAGCTCTATGGCATGGCGGCGTTTGCCCGGGTATATGATCCCGACGACGGGCCCATGATGAGCCGGATGCTGGACGTGGGAATCCATGGCGTCATGGTTCCGCTGGTTGAAACCCGGGAACAGGCGGACATGATCATTGATCACATGAAGTTCCCGCCGCTGGGGAAGCGGGGCGCGAATGGCGGCCGTGGACCGCGTTGGGGCGTCTATGAGGATTATACCCGGCAGGCGAATGAAAACCTCTATGTCATGATGCAGTGTGAGACGCGCCTGGGCGTTGAGAATATCGAGGAGATTTGCCAGACCCCGGGGCTTGACTGCGTTTTTGTCGGGACGGGCGACCTGACGCAGGATTTGGGTCATCCGGGCGATATGAAACATCCGGAGGTTGTCGAGGCAATTGACAGAATCCTGGCCGCCTGCAGAAAATATCATATTGTGCCGGGAATCGTCACGGCCAGCCCGGACGCGGCGATCGAGCGGATCAAGCAGGGGTTCCGGCTGGTCACCTGTATGAACGATCAGGTGTTTTTCCGGACAGAGAGCGAGAAACGTATTCAGACGGTCCGCCGGGGCGTTGAGGCGCGGTGACCGCCGTAAGTCAGGGAACGTGAAAGGGGCTTTTCGGGCGCATAAAAGCCGTCCGCAAAGCCGGTCTGAGAAATCACAACATGTATGAATAAGACAAAAAAGATATTGCTCCTGGTCTTGGTGATGTTTCTCTGGGGATCGCTGGCCCCGTTTACAAAGGCGGGATATGAGGCGTTTCGGATAGACACGTCCTATATTCCGAATGTTATCCTGTTCGCGGGGCTTCGGTTCACGATCTGCGGCGCGGTCATCACGGCGATTTCCGCCGCCACGCGGGGAAACGCCAGGGCGGTTTCGCGGAGGGACCTGTGGCTGGTCCTTCTGGCGGGATTGTTTTCAATCGTTTTGCACTATGGCTGCAATTACATTGGATTGACGACCACTGACAGCTCTGCCGCGGTACTGCTGAAGCAGCTGTGCGTGTTCGTGTTTATCCCCATCTCCTTTTTATTCTTTCGGGAGGATCGGTTTACACTGCACAAGCTTCTCGGCGCGGTATGCGGATTGAGCGGCGTCATTGTCCTGAACTGGAATCCGGCGGGCGTCGGCATCGGGCGGGGCGAACTGTTCATCATTGCGGCGTCATTTTCCTTAGTGGTGTCCTCTGTTATTAGCAAAAAAGCGATGAGAACTGTGGCGCCGCTGACAATGACCGGATATTCACAATTATTTGGAGGCGTGGTGCTGCTCGTCGCGGGGCTTGCGGGCGGAGGAGCCATCCGCTATATTTCACTTTCCGCCGGCCTGCTGTTTCTTTACATCTGCGCGGCATCGATCGTAAGCTATTGTCTGTGGTACTGGATTTTGAGCGGGAATAATCTCTCGGAGCTATTCATCATCAAATTCCTGGAGCCGGTTTTCGCGGGACTTTTTGGCGCGATATTGTTACATGAAAATGTTTTCCGGCCGGAGTTTTTGGCGGCATTGCTTTTGACCGGCATTGCGATTTTTTTCTCTCAGCGGTAGGCCGTCCGGAAAGGGGAAGCAATCGCGGACGGGGCGGAGACGATTTCGGGAGCCCTGCAATTGCATGGAGAGCCAGGCGGAAATGGCCATTGCCATTTCCGCCTGGCCTCTTCTTCCGCCGTAGAGCCATGATTTTGCAATTAAACTAGTATGTTAATTCTTGACAACGGCGAAAACAAAAATATAATAATAGTAATGCCAAAGCGCGGCTTCTCCAAACCTGGCGGTTCCCTGGCCGCGCCGGCGCCTTGCCGGAGCGCCTGATCGCGCCGGGTGGGCGGTCGCTCCGCGTTTTTTCGCCCGCGGGCGACTATACAAAGGCGGAAAAATGGGGTATGATATACAAAATCACGGAAAAACGGATGGGAGGCGCTGGGCGTGAAGCTGGATGTTCAGGAGGCGCTGCGCTATCTGGGCGCGGGAGACGGCGCGCCGGAGGCGCTGCGGGGAGAGGTCGAGGCCGTGGCCGGGGCCCTTGCCGCGGAGCTCCAGCCCCGGTATACGTTCCGCGTGTTTGACCTGGAGCGGGCGGGCGCGGGCATCTTGCTCTCCGGCACGGGCATGGCGCTGACCGGCAACACCGCGGAGCGGATGCTGGCACAGTGCGCCCGGGCGGCGCTGTTGGCCTGCACGCTGGGGGCGCGGTTCGACGCGCTGTTGCGGCGGGAGCAGGCCCGGGACATGGCCCGGGCGGTGATCCTGGACGCCTGCGGCAGCGCCCTGGTGGAGAGCGGCTGCGACGCGGCGGAGCGGGACATCGCCGCCCGGTTTCCGGACCTGTACCTGACGGACCGGTTCAGCCCCGGCTACGGGGACCTGCCGCTGGCGCTGCAGCCGCCCATCTGCGCCGCGCTGGACACGCCCAGGCGGCTGGGCGTCCACGTGACGGAGAGTCTGCTGATGAACCCGGGCAAGTCCGTCACCGCCGTCGTCGGCCTGTCCGACAGGCCCCAGATGGCCCGGGTCCGGGGCTGCGCGTACTGCTCCATGCGGGAGAGCTGTACACTTCGCAAGGGAGGAAGACACTGTGGGATTTGAATTTTCCAGGGATCGGATCATCCTTTTGGACGGCGCCATGGGCACCGTGCTCCAGCAGAGGGGGCTGCCCCCCGGCGGCCAGCCGGAGCTGCTGAATCTGACGGACCCGGAGCTGATGGCGTCCATTTACCGGGAGTACATCGACGCGGGCAGCCAGGTGGTCTACGCCAACACCTTCGGCGCCAACGGCGCGAAGCTCGGCCACACCGGCCACAGCGTGGAGGAGGTGGTCACCGCCGCCGTCTCCATCGCGAAGAAAGCCGCCGCCGGGACGGGCGCCCGGGTGGCCCTGGACATGGGGCCCCTGGGCGAGCTGCTGGAGCCCATGGGCGGCATGTCCTTTGAGCGGGCCTACGCGCTGTTCCGGGAGATGGCGGTGGCCGGAGAGCGGGCCGGGGCCGACCTGGCCGCCATCGAGACCATGACGGACCTGTACGAGGCCAAGGCGGCGCTGCTGGCGGTGAAGGAGAACACGGCGCTGCCGGCGCTGGTCACCATGTCCTTTGAGGAGCGGGGCCGCACCTTCACCGGCTGCACCATCCCCTCCATGGCCCGGACGCTGGAGGGCCTGGGGGCCGACGCCATCGGACTGAACTGCTCCCTGGGGCCGGACCTGCTGGCCCCGCTGCTGCGGGAGCTGTGCGAGAACACCCGCCTGCCGGTGGTGGCGAAGCCCAACGCGGGATTGCCGGACCCGGTGGACGGCCACTACGACATGGGGCCCGAGGCGTTTACGGCGGCCCTGCTGCCCTGCCTGGAGGCGGGCGTCACCATCTTCGGCGGCTGCTGCGGCACCTCCCCGGCGTACATCCGGAAGCTGAGCGCCGCCCTGGCGGGGAAGAGCCCCGCGCCCCGGCGGTATGACGCGGCGGGCTTTGTCTGCACCCCGGTGACCCCCACCCGGCTGGACGGCGTCCGGGTCATCGGCGAGCGGGTGAACCCCACGGGCAAAAAACGGTTCCAGCAGGCGCTGCTGGAGGAGGACCTGGACTACATCCTGGACGTGGCCATCCAGCAGGAGGACGCGGGGGCGGACATCCTGGATGTCAACGTGGGCTACCCCGGCGTGGACGAGGTGGCCATGCTGCCCCGGGTGGTGAAGAAGCTGCAAAGCGCCGTGTCGCTGCCGCTGCAGCTGGACTCCTCCAATCCCGACGCGCTGGAGGCGGGCCTGCGGGTCTACAACGGCAAGGCGGCGGTGAACTCCGTCAACGGCGAACGGGCGGTGCTGGAGCGGGTGTTGCCCATTGTGAAGAAGTACGGCGCCTCCGTGGTGGGGCTGGCCCTGGACAAGGGCGGCATCCCCCAGACGGCGGAGGGCCGGGTGGCCATCGCCCGGCGCATCCTGGACGCGGCGCTGTCTCACGGCATCCCCCGGGAGGACGTGTGGATCGACTGCCTGACCCTGACCGTCTCCGCCCAGCAGGACCAGGCGGCGGAGACGCTGGAGGCGGTGCGGACCGTCCGGGAGGAGTTGGGACTGCAGACGGTGCTGGGGGTGTCCAACATCTCCTTCGGCCTGCCGAACCGCGCCCTTATCACCCAGAATTTCCTGATCCAGGCCATGTACGCCGGACTGACGCTGCCCATCATCAACCCCAACCAGCGGAAGATGATGGACGCGGTGGCGGCGTTCCGGGTGCTCTCCGGCGAGGACGCCGGGTGCCAGAGCTACGTGGCCCGGTTCGCCGGGGAGACCGCGCCGGCGAAGACCGCCCCGGCGGGCCCCGCCGCCGACATGACGCTGGACGACGCCATCGTCAAGGGCCTGAAGGCCGACGCGGGGCGGCTGGCCAGGGCGGCGCTGGAGCGGGAGAGCGAGCTGGACCTGGTGGAAAAGCACCTGATCCCGGCGCTGGACCTGGTGGGCGAGGCGTACGAGCGGGGGAAGATGTTCCTGCCCCAGCTGCTCAGCGCCGCCCAGGCGGCACAGTCCGTGTTCGAGGTCATCAAGGCCTCCATCGCGGAGAAGGGCGGCGCCCCGGTGAAGAAGGGCCGGCTGGTCATCGCCACGGTCCAGGGGGACATCCACGACATCGGCAAGAACATCGTCAGGACGGTGCTGGAGAATTACGGCTACGAGGTCGTCGACCTGGGCAAGGACGTGCCGCCGGAGACGGTGGTGGAGACGGTGACGGCCCAGGGCATCCGGCTGGTGGGGCTGTCCGCCCTGATGACCACCACCCTGCCGGCCATGGAGGAGACCATCCGCCAGCTCCGGGCGCTGCCGGACCCGCCGGTGACCTTCGTGGGCGGCGCGGTGGTGACGCCGGAGTACGCGGAGAAGATGGGGGCGGACTACTACGCCAGGGACGCCCGCCAATCCGTGGAGATCGCAAGGAAGGTATTGGGATAATGGACATTCGGACTTATTTGAGGCAGGGGAAGCCGCTGCTGTTTGACGGGGCCATGGGGACCTGGTTCGCGTCGCTCCCGGGCCGGGCCGGGGAGCGGTGCGAGCTGGCGAACCTGGAGCGCCCGGAGGAGATCGCCGCCATCCACCGGGCCTATCTGGAGGCCGGGTGCCGGGCCATCAAGACCAACACCTTCGCGGTGGGGGCGGAGCTGGCCCAGGGCCGGGAGGCCCAGGCGGGCCGCCTCATCGAGGCGGGCTGCCGCCTGGCGCTGGAGGCCGCGGGGCCCTATGACGCCTGGGTGTTCGCGGACATCGGGCCCGCTCCCCAGGGGAGGGCGCTGAGCCCGGGGGAGAACTACTGCCGCCAGGCGGACCTGTTTCTGGAGCAGGGCGTGACTTGCTTCCTGGCGGAGACCCTGTCCTCGGACGAGGGGGTCCCGGAGCTGGCCCGGCACCTGAAGGCCCGCTGCCCGGAGGCGTTCCTCATCGTCTCCTTCGCGGTGGGCTATGACGGCATCACCCGGGACGGGTGCCTTGGCAGCGACCTGTTCCGCCGCGCCGCCGCGCTGGCGGAGGCGGACGCGGTGGGCTTCAACTGCGTCTCCGGTCCCCACCACCTGCTGGAGTACATCCAGACGCTGGACCTGACGGGCGTGACGCTGTCCGTCATGCCCAACGCGGGCTATCCCACGGTCCTGGGGCGCCGGACGGTGTTCCAGGGGAAGCCGGACTACTTCGGGCGGAAGCTGGCTGACATCGCCCGGGCCGGGGCCGCCATCGTCGGCGGCTGCTGCGGCACGACGCCCGCCCACATCGCCCGGGCCGCCGCCGCGCTGGC
>OIYT01000411.1_pt1 | contig 44967 bp, 36 predicted proteins | sample 1588201 | NCBI WGS metagenome assembly OIYT01 (sample SAMN03283260) | human gut metagenome | biome: human-associated habitat; material: feces | host: Homo sapiens | place: USA | collected 2013
TGTCGGGGCGGGTGGCGCGGCCCAGCTTGCAGGCCATATCCACCAGCTTGCCCACACCGACCTGATCCAGCCGGGCGAACGGATCGCTCTCATAGATCTTGTTGTCGTAGTAAGCGGGCAGGAACTTGCCGGCATCGTCACGGCTAAAGCCAAAGGTCATCTGAGTCAGGTCGTTGGTACCGAAGGAGAAGAACTCCGCCTCGGTGGCGATGGCATCAGCGGTCAGCGCAGCGCGGGGGATCTCGATCATGGTGCCCACCAGGTACTTCATGTTCATACCGGCAGCAGCCAGCTCCTCGTCAGCGGTCTTGACCACCACGTCCTTGACGAACTTCAGCTCCTTGACCTCGCCCACCAGGGGGATCATGATCTCAGGCACCATGTTCCAGTCGGGGTGCTTCTTCTGGGCGTTGATGGCGGCGCGGATGACGGCACGGGTCTGCATGACGGCGATCTCCGGGAAGGTGACGGCCAGACGGCAGCCGCGGTGGCCCATCATGGGGTTGAACTCATGCAGGGAGGCGATGATGGCCTTGATGTCGGCCACGGTCTTGCCCATATCCTTGGCCAGCAGCTCGATGTCCGCCTCCTCGGTGGGAACGAACTCGTGCAGAGGGGGATCCAGGAAGCGGATGGTGACGGGGCAGCCCTCCATGGCCTCGTAGATGCCCTCGAAGTCGCCCTGCTGCATGGGCAGCAGCTTGGCCAGAGCCTTCTCGCGCTGCTCCTTGGTGTCGGAGCAGATCATCTCGCGGATGGCGGCAATACGGTCGCCGTCGAAGAACATATGCTCAGTGCGGCACAGGCCGATACCCTGGGCGCCCAGAGAGCGGGCGCGGGCGGCGTCGGCGGGGGTGTCGGCATTGGTGCGGACCTTCAGCCGGCGGAACTTGTCGGCCCAGGCCATGATGCGGCCGAAATCGCCGCCCACATTGGCGTCCACGGTGGGCATAGCGCCGTCGTAGATATTACCGGTGGAGCCGTCCAGGCTCATCCAGTCGCCCTCGTGATAGGTCTTGCCGGCCAGGGTAAACTGCTTGTTGGCCTCGTCCATGTTGATGGCACCGCAGCCGGAGACGCAGCACTTGCCCATGCCGCGCGCCACAACGGCCGCGTGGGAGGTCATACCGCCGCGGACGGTCAGGATGCCTTGGGCAGCCTTCATGCCCTCGATGTCCTCGGGAGAGGTCTCCAGACGGACCAGGACCACCTTCTCGCCCCGGGCAGCCCACTCCTTGGCGTCCTCGGCGTTGAACACGATCTTGCCGCAGGCAGCGCCGGGGGAGGCGGGCAGCGCCTTGCCCACCGGCTCGGTGGCCTTCAACGCCTTGGGGTCGAACTGGGGATGCAGCAGGGTATCCAGGTTGCGGGGGTCGATCATGGCCACGGCCTGCTGCTCGGAGATCATGCCCTCGTCCACCAGGTCGCAGGCGATCTTCAGAGCGGCGGGAGCGGTGCGCTTGCCGTTGCGGCACTGCAGCATGTACAGCTTGCCGTGCTCCACGGTGAACTCCATATCCTGCATATCGCGATAGTGGTCCTCCAGGATATTGCAGACCTTCACGAACTCGTCATAGGCCTCGGGGAACTTCTCAGCCATCTCGGCAATGGGCATGGGGGTACGCACGCCGGCCACCACGTCCTCTCCCTGGGCATTGGTCAGGAACTCGCCCATCAGCTTCTTCTCGCCGGTGGCGGGGTCACGGGTGAACGCCACGCCGGTGCCGCAGTCGTCGCCCATGTTGCCGAAGGCCATGGACTGGACGTTGACGGCGGTGCCCCAGGAGTAGGGGATGTCGTTGTCGCGGCGGTAGACGTTGGCGCGGGGGTTGTCCCAGGAGCGGAACACGGCCTTGACGGCGCCCATCAGCTGCTCCTTGGGGTCGGAGGGGAAGTCCTGGCCGATCTTGCTCTTGTACTCGGCCTTGAACTGGCCGGCCAGCTCCTTCAGGTCCTCGGCGGTCAGCTCCACGTCCTGGGTGACGCCGCGCGCTTCCTTCATCTTGTCAATGAGCTGCTCAAAGTACTTCTTGCCGACCTCCATGACGACGTCGGAATACATCTGGATGAAACGGCGATAGCAGTCCCAGGCCCAGCGGGGGTTGCCGGACTTCTTCGCCAGGACCTCCACCACGGTCTCGTTCAGGCCCAGGTTCAGGATGGTGTCCATCATGCCGGGCATGGAAGCGCGGGCGCCGGAGCGGACGGAGACCAGCAGGGGGTTCTCCATGTCGCCGAACTTCTTGCCGGTGATGCCCTCCATCTTCTCGATGTATTCCATGATCTCGGCGAAGATCTCGTCGTTGATTTTCTGGCCGTCCTCATAGTACTGGGTGCAGGCCTCGGTGGTGATGGTGAAGCCCTGGGGCACGGGCAGGCCGATGTTGGTCATCTCGGCCAGGTTGGCGCCCTTGCCGCCCAGGAGCTCACGCATGTTGGCGTTGCCCTCGGTGAACAGGTAACAATACTTTTTGCTCATTTTCATTCCTCCGTTTTTTTGTCGCTGCCAAAAGGCAGAAAAGCGATCCGGTGTTTATAGCAAACGTTTGCCTTAAAATTACCGATAATATTATAATAGGAAGTATTTTGAAAAGCAATGCATAAATGGTATAAGAAACCTTGTTTAAATTGAAGCAATTCTGCCAAAACCATGGCGAAATTTCACAAAAAGTGAAAAAAGGCACACAATTTACGCAAAATTTTACGTGGCGCGGCGGAGTGCTCAGAGGGAGAGGTCCATCTCCCGGCAGTCCCGGTCCAGAAAACCGGTCCGCGCCTGACAGCCGAACAGCGCTTCCGCCAGACCCGCCAGCTCGTCCCGGGCCTCCAGCACGCGACCGCGGTTGAAGTCGGTGAAGCCGTCGATGGGGAAGAATACGTAGCTGGTCCCGGGGCCGATCTTCCCCTGCTCGCTCTGCCGCCAGGTCCAGCGGCGGGTGCGGACCTCGCTGCCCACGGCGTAGACCAGCTCGCCGCTGTCCGGCGTCTCCGGAGTCCCGCCGCCGAAGGGAAGGAACGTGTCGCCCTCCCGGGCAAAGCGGACCTCTATGTCCAGCGGAGAGGCGCCCAGGTCGTGGGTGCCCATGGGCAGGGTGTATTTCAGGGAGAGGGCGTTGTTCAGGTCCACCAGGGGATTGATGCGGGACATGCCCTTGCCCTTGGCGATGCGGGTGAACAGGGCCTCAATGGAGCACATGTACTTGTTGGGGTTGACGCCCAGGGCCTGGAAGGCGGCGCGGTAGGGCAGGATGTCCGGCTCCTCCTTTACCTTCCTGCCGGCAAAGCGGCTCTCCGCCAGGGCGATGCCCTGGTCCAGCAGGGCGTCGACGGCCTCATAGTGGCGGCTGTTGTCGATGCCCTTTGCCGCCACCACGCCGAAACAGGCGGTGGGCAGCTTTTCAAAAACGGCGGGTTCAATGATGAATTTCATGGGGATCATCCTTTCCGAGTTTTTCGATCCGGCGCCTATTTTACCACAGGAAGCGGCCACGCGCAAGCAACCGGCGGGCCCCGGAACCATCCGGAGCCCGCCGGCTGCAAAGGGCGGCGGAGGCGGTCAGCACAGGTCCCCGCCCAGCATGTACTTTTTCAGAGGCTTGTACAGCACCGCCGCCAGAACCAGCGCGATCAAGGTGTTGGGCAGCATGTAGGAGCCGTTGTAGACCAGGGAGTAGAGGGAGGGGCTGGTGAAGGTCTGGTTCAGAAATTCCGTGGGGGCCAGGATTCGGTAGATGGTGACGCCGCTGATGTAGTGGACCAGGAACCGCCCGGCGCAGCCCACCAGGGTGCCCGCGAACAGCCCGCCCCTGAACAGGCCCGCCAGGCCCAGGGGCGTGAAAGCCACCAGGTAGTCCAGCAGCATGGACTGCCAGCCCCAGGCATAGGCGCCGTCGAAGATCAGCTGCAGCGGGCCGAAGACAAAGCCCGCCATCAATCCGGAGCGCCATCCCCGGCGGACGGCGAAGAAGAGGATGGGGAACATGGCGGGCGTGATGGAGCCGCCGTTGGGGGCCTCCGCCAGCTTGACGTAGCTGAGGACCTGGGCCAGGGCCACCATCAGCGCGCCCTCGCACAGCATCCGGACCCGCAGGTGCGATCTGTTTTGCGTAAGAGATACCTCCGAAGAAAAAATACCGCAAGCCACCGAACGGGCTTGCGGTACGGAAAAAACGAGCAATGCGCTCACTTCCTACGCCGGCATTACCCGGATCAGGTTCAAGGGACCGGAGGCGGCTCCGCCTCTGTATCTCGGCCGGGAATCTGCTCCCAGCGCCCCTGTGTTCGATTGTCCTGCGGTTTCAGTACATCGTATGCAAAAAACGCCGGCTTGTCAGGAGGATGTGTATTCCATTTTCAGCGATTTTATGATAAAATCGGGAAAGATGCAGAGAGGAGTGCCGCCATGAGCCTGTTTGGCCTGCCTGATACCGACCCCATCGCCGCCCGCGTCCGGGAGGCCGCCACCCGCGGCACGCTGTCCCACGCGCTGCTGTTCACCGGCAGCGGCCACCGGCTGGCCGCCGCCAAGTACGCCGCCGCGGCGCTGGAGTGCGCGGCGGAGGGGAGCCGTCCCTGCGGCGTGTGCCCCGCCTGCCGCAAGGTGCTGGGGGACATCCACCCGGATGTCGTCACCGTCCGGGACGACCAGCACAAGAACATCGCCGTGGATGTGGTCCGCGCCATCCGGGCGGACGCCTACATCCGCCCCAACGAGGGGCGGCGGAAGGTCTACCTCTTCCCGGACTGCGCCCTGCTGACGGAGCAGGACCAGAACGTCCTGCTGAAGATTGTGGAGGAGGGCCCGCCCTACGCGGCGTTCCTGTTTTGCGCGGAAAACGGGGCGGCGGTGCTCCAGACCCTCCGCTCCCGCTGCGTGGAGCTGAAGCTCCATCCGGCGGTGGAGGACGCGGGGGAACCCTCGGAGGCGGGAGAGGCGCTGTGCCGCGCCATCGGCAGACGCCGTCACGGGGCCGTGGCGGAGCTGGCGGCGCGGATGGAGAAGAAGCGCGCCACCCGGGAGGACCTGACGGCCATGCTGGAGCGGGCCCGGGCGGCATTCGCGGCGGCGCTTTTGCTGCTGTATGGGCGTCAGCCGGAGGAAATAGACCGGGAAATCGCGCCTTTTCTTGCGAAAAACTTGACAAAAGCCCAAATCATGTCCACAATAGAACTGTTGCAGAAATATCGCGGCGAGTGCGCCTATAACGTGGGCCCCGGTCATGTGCTGGGCGCGCTGGCGGCGGAATTGGAGGGTATCCTTTGACAGAAGTGATCAGCGTCCGCTTTCGAGGCGGATGCAAGAACTATTATTTCGACCCCAGAGGGGTCCAGGTGAAGATGGGGGACCAGGTGATCGTGGAGACCGCCCAGGGCCCGGAATTCGCCACCTGCACGGAGGCCAACCACGAGGTGGAGGACTCCGCCATCGTCAAGCCCCTGTGCGCCATGCTGCGGATGGCGACGGACAATGACCGCCGCACCGTGGAGTACAACCGGAAAAAAGAGAGCGAGGCCTTCGACATCTGCGAGAAGAAGATCGCGGACCACGGCCTGGAGATGAAACTGGTGAACGTCTCCGCCAGCTTTGACGGCAACAAGATCATCTTCTACTTCACCGCCGACGGACGGGTGGACTTCCGGGAGCTGGTGCGGGACCTGGCGTCCGTGTTCCGGGCCCGGATCGAGCTGCGCCAGATCGGCGTCCGGGACGAGGCCAAGATGATCGGAGGCCTTGGCATCTGCGGCCGGCCCTTCTGCTGCTCCCAGTTCCTGGACAGCTTCCTGCCCGTCTCCATCAAGATGGCCAAGACCCAGAACCTGAGCCTGAACCCCACCAAGATCTCCGGCACCTGCGGGCGGCTGATGTGCTGTTTGAAGTATGAGCAGAACGCCTATGAGGACGCCGCCAAGCGTATGCCCAAGGTGGAGTCCTTCGTCCAGACGCCGGACGGCCCCGGCAACGTGAAGAGCGTGGACCTGCTGCGGGAGACCATGAAGGTCAGCCTGGACAGCGCCCCGGAGCCTTTGAAGCGCTATCACAACTGCGAGGTCCGGGTCCTGCGCAACGGCAAGGGCAGCCGGGAGGGCATCGAGATCCCGGAGCGCCCCGCCCGGTACGTGGAGGAGCGGGAAGAGGAGGAGTTCGCCACGCCCATTCTGGCCACACCCTTCTACGCGGCCCCCGAGCTGGAGGACGCGCCCGTCCGGGAGAAGATGGGCGTGGAGGGCAGCGACAGCGGCAAGCCCCGCCGCCGCCACCGGGGCGGACGGCGCGGCCGGAGCGGCAAGCCCGCGGGCGAGGGCCAGCAGCCCAGGGTGGAGGGCAAGCAGCCGCCCAAGGCGGAGAACCGGCGGCAGCTCAGAGCCGGCGAGGAGAAGAAGGTCGGGCAGGGGGGCCAGAAGCCCCGCCCGCCCAAGCAGCAGGGCCCCAGGCAGCCCCAGCAGCCCCGGCCCGAGGGGAAGATGGCTGAGGACGGCGGCGACGGCGAGGCCAAGCGCCGCCACAGACCCCATCACCGGGGCGGACGCCGCCGGAACAAGGGCGGCGAGGGCGGCGGCCCCGCGCCCAAGAGCGAATAATGCAGGAACACCCGCTGTCCGCGCCGCGGGCAGCGGGTGCTTTGCAGGAAGGAAGATCTGTCCATGAAAAAATTTGACGGCGTACTGCTTGTCAGCGATTTTGACAATACCATTGTGGATACCATGTCCTCGTTCCGGGGCGGCGCGGAAATGCCGGAGCCTTCCGCCAGAACGCTGGAAGCGCTGGACTATTTCATGAAAAACGGCGGGTGCTTCACCGTGGCCACGGGCCGGGCGCTGGCATCTTTCGCGAAGCTGGCCGGAAAGGTCCCGATGAACGTGCCGTCCGTCCTGTGCAACGGCGCGGCGCTGTACGACTTCGCGGCCGAAAAGTATCTGGACACCAATTTTTTGGACGGAGAGGCCCACCAGCGGGTCCAGGCGGTGCTGGACCGCTATCCGGCGGTGGCGGTGGAGGCGTACCACATTGGGAATACCATCCATGCGGTCCATCCCAACGAGATCACCCGTCACCACGAGCATATCACCCATGTCGCCGTGACAGAGGCTGCCTCTCTGCTGGATGTGCCCGCCCCGCTGGGAAAGCTGATGTTTGAAGGCGTCCATGAGGACTTGGCGGCGATCAAGACGTATATGGAGAGTCAGCCCTGGGCGGATACATACGAGCTCATCTTCTCAGACCCCGAGCTGCTGGAAATGACCGCCAGGGGCGCCAACAAAGGCGGCATGGTCCGCCGTTTGGCGGAGCGTCTGGGCATCTCCATGGACCATGTTTACTGCGCTGGGGACGAGGGCAATGACCTTTCCATGCTGGCTGTCGCGGCGGAGGGCTTTGCCCCCGCGAATTGCTCTGCCGCGGTACGCGGGAGCGGCGCCACCATTGTCTCTGACGCTGCCCATGATACGCTGGCGGATGTCATTGACATTCTGGACAGACGTTACTCGTAAAAGTCCTTGCGAATATAAAAAACCGGCCCCACAGGGCCGGTTTATTTTTTCGGCGGATAGGGAAGGGGCTGGTCTGTCCGCCCCAGCAGATAGTCCACGCTGACGTGATAAAAGTCCGCCAGCGCGCATAGTACCTGTGGAGGGATCATGCGCTGTCCGCTCTCATAATAGGCATACGTCCGCTGGGAAACGCCCACCACCGCGCCGACCTGGGCCTGTGTCAGATCGTGGTCCTCCCGCAGGTCTCGAATTCGTTGAAACATCTCCATCACCTGTGACAAGCATAGATTAGAACAAATTATTCTATTTACTTTTAGAATATTTTGTTCTAATATAGACATAACCACATCATTTGTGTTATTGTATTAATTAGATAGTACAAACGAACAGGAGGTGTGTCCCATGAAATGGTTATTTTCCAACGACGCGCCGATTTATACACAGCTGATCGAGCAGATCAAGGTGGGCATCGTCTCCGGCGCCTTTCCGCCGGGGGAGCGATTACCCTCCGTGCGGGATCTGGCGACGGAGGCCGGCGTCAACCCCAATACCATGCAGCGGGCGCTGGCGGAGCTGGAGCGGGACGGACTGGTGTACACCCAGCGGACCGCGGGCAGATTTGTGACGGAGGACGAAGCGATGACCGAAACGGCAAAACGAGGACTGGCGGAGCGCCACATCAAGACGTTCCTGACGGCCATGATCCGGCTGGGATTCCGGCAGGAGGAGATCGTGTCCCTGCTGCGGCAGGAGACGGGAGAGGAGGGAAGCAGCCATGCCGGCACTGGAGTGTAAGGACCTTTGCAAGAATTACGGGCACACGGCCGCTCTGGACCACGTGAGCTTTTCCGTGGAGCCGGGCCGCATCGTGGGCCTGCTGGGCCCCAACGGCAGCGGCAAGACCACGCTGATCAAGCTGGCCAACGGCCTGCTGACCCCCAGCGGCGGCGCGCTCGCCGTCTGCGGCCTGGCGCCGGGGAAGGAGAGCCATGCCCTGGTCAGCTATCTGCCGGAGCGGATGGCCATCCCCACCTGGATGTCCGCCGCCCAGCTGCTGGACTTCTACGGCGATTTTTATACGGACTTCCGCCGGGACGCGGCGGAGGAGATGCTGGCCCACCTGAATATCCAGCCCGGGCAGCGCATCAAGCAGATGAGCAAGGGCACCCGGGAGAAGGTACAGCTCATCATGGTCATGAGCCGGGCCGCGAAGCTGTACCTGCTGGATGAGCCCATCGGCGGCGTGGACCCCGCCACACGGGACTATATCCTCTCCACCATCATCGGCAACTACAACCCCGAGGCGGCGGTGATCATCTCCACCCACCTGATCTCCGACGTGGAGAAGGTACTGGACGAGGTCATTTTCATCAACCAGGGCCGCTTGGTGCTCCAGTCCTCCGTGGACGATATCCGGGCGGAGAAGGGCATGAGCGTGGACGAACTGTTCCGGGAGGTGTTCAAATGCTGAGAAAGCTGATGAAGCACGAGTTTCGTGCCACTGGGCGCATCATGCTGCCCCTGTACCTGGTGCTGCTGGTGACGTCTTTTGGCGCCAACCTGTCCGCCCGGGGGCTGCTGAACACCCGGTACCGGATCCTGGATATGCTGGGCGTACTGCTGGTGATGGCCTTTGGCATCGCGATCTTCGCGGTGTGCATCATGAGCTTTGTGGTGATGGTCCAGCGGTTTTATAAGAACCTGCTCCAGGACGAGGGCTATGTCATGCTGACCCTGCCGGTGTCCGTTCACCAGCAGGTGTGGAGCAAGCTGATCGTCTCCGCCGTCTGGTTCGCGGCCACGGTGGTCATGGTGATCGTGGCGGCCTGTATCGTGGCTTTTGATATTGATTTCATTAAATATTTCTTCCAGGGCATTGGGGAGCTGTTCGGAGAGCTGCGGCGGCTGGAGGCGTATTACGCCATCAACGGCACGGCCATCGCGCTGGAATTTATCGTGCTGTGCTTCCTGGGCTGCTGCGCCATGTGCCTGCAGTTCTACGCCGCCCTGGCGGTGGGCCACGGCTTCGCCAATCACAAGATGGCCTGGTCGGTGGCGTGGTTTTTCATCTTCCAATTTGCCGTGCAGATGGCGATGTCCGTGATCGTCATTTTCGCGGACGTTACGAATCTGGACTATTTGCTCGCAAACTATGTCCATTTCGGCTTTATGGCCGGTATGCACGCGGCGTTGATCTTTATGATCGTCTGTGTCGTGGTTCACGGCGCCGTTTTCTATGCCGTCACGACGTTCTGCTTGAAAAAGCGCCTGAACCTGGAGTAAACTGGCCCTGATACTTTCGCGGGCCGTGGGCACGTCCACGGCCCGTGTATCCTGTTCTGGAGGACACGCTGTTTGGAAACTGTACTGGAAAAGCTGCTGATGACCTTCACCATGGCCATGGTGCCGGTGGTGGAGCTGCGGGGGGCCATCCCGGTGGGCATCGCCGCCGGACTGCCGCCCGCCGTGGCCTGCGTGACAGCGATTTTGGGAAATCTGCTGCCGGTGCCTCTCATCATGCTGCTGGCCCGCCGGGTGGCGGACTGGCTGCGGGGGACGGCGTTCTTCGGCCCCAGGATCGCATGGCTGGAGCGCCGGGCCCATCTGAAGGGCCGCATCGTGCGGAGATACCGCCTGCTGGGGTTGGTGATCCTGGTGGGCATCCCCCTGCCGGGCACCGGCGCCTGGACCGGCGCGCTGGTGGCCTCGGTGCTGGACATCCGTATGCGCAACGCCATCCCGGCGATTTTTTTGGGACTGATCATCGCGGGCATGCTGATCACGTTTTTGACCATGGGGCTGATCCGCCTGTTTTGATAAAAACGGGACGCCGCGAGACGGAGCCGGAAGGGCGTCCCTTGGGCAGGCCATCCCGCCCTGGCCCTAAAATCCCCGGCAGATATTGCTTTGCCAGTATCTGCCGGGGAGCTTTTTTGTGCCGATACCGCGGCTTTGCCCGACATGAGAATACCCCCTGGCGCAGTCTGCTCTTCCTGCGTCAGGGGGTATTTTGCTGTCGGTTTTCCAGGCAAAAAGCGACATTTCGCGTGCGCGGCGGAATGAATGTTCAGGTGATCATAATGCGGAGAATTTCGGTGTCCGTAGCGCGCATGCCCTCCCGGGCCATACGGCCGATACTCTGGATCGTCGCCTCAACACCGTCTTTGACAAGGCCCTCTCCGGCGCGGAACACCCGGCCGGCCATGGCCATGTGGTGTCCGACGATGGCGGCTTCCACGGAGGAGGCGATTTTGGCCGCGCAAGAGGATTTTGCTCCGTCACAGACAATGCCGCCCACATTGGCCAGCGTGTTGACAATGGTCATGCAGATCTGCTCGTAACTTCCGCCATGGAGGAAGGTGATGGCCGCGCCGGAGCCGGCCCCGGCGCTGACGGCCCCGCAGAACGCGGAGAGAACGCCGATGTGGCGCTTGATGTGGATGGAGATAAGATTGCTGAGCGCGAGGGCGCGATACAGAGTCTCCTGCGGGGCATCCAGCATCCTGGCGTATTCCAATACGGGCAGGGAAACTGTGAGCCCCTGATTGCCGCTGCCGGAGTTGATGACCACCGGCAGCTCACAGCCGCTCATGCGGGCGTCGGAGCCGGCGGCCGCCGCGGCCCTGGCCCGGGCCCGCACATCGTCCGCTCCGTAAATTTCCAGAATGGAACGCCCGACCTGGGCGCCATATGGGTGGGAAAGCCCCTCCTGGGAAATGGCGCTGTTCATGGCGATCTGGCGGCGCAGCAGAGGCTCCACATCGGAAATGTCCGCCTCCCGGGCGAAGGTCAGAATGTCCCTGACGTTCAGCAGCTCCTTTTCTCCCGCCGCGGCTTGCGTCTGGGCGGCCTTGGCGTCGAAGAACAACGCCCCGTCCCGGCGGATTTCCGTGATCTGCGTGTGCTCCTTTTCCAGCACCACCTTGGCGGTGTGGCGGGTGCCATGGATCGTCACCGCAACGTACAGATTCGGCACATCGGGGATAAGGTCATAGCTGCACGCGCCCGCGTCCACAAAGGCTTTTGCCTGGCGGATCTGCTCGGGCGTGATGGCGGAGAGCACTTCCAGCCGCCGGCCGGCGTCTCCGCCGATGGCGCCCAGGGCGGCGGCGATGGGGATACCCCGCTCACCGCCGGAGTTGGGCACGATAACGCTCTTGACATTTTTGATGACATTTCCGCTGCATAACAGCTCCAGCTTGACGGGCTCCTCATCCAACACCTCGCGGGCTTTGGCGGAGGCATAGGCAATGACAATGGGCTCGGTGCAGCCGAAGGAAGCAATGAGCTCGCTCTTGAGGATGGCGACGTAGTTGTCGTAGATTCGTTTGTCCATAGTGGTTCCTTCTGTTGAGTAATAAGTCCTGTCAGGCTGGCTCGCTGTGAGCCATCTGGATGCCCGCGTTCAGCATGGTCTCGTTTTTCTCCACGGCCGCGGGGTTGTGGCCGAAGCGTTTGCGGATGGCCTTCCGCAGGCACTCCGCGTCCATCAGCTCTGTTTTGCCAAGAATAATGCCCAGGGAGAGAATATTCGCGGAAGTGGCGTTTCCCATGGCCCGCGCGGTGGAGGCGATGGGAAAGCCGACCTGCTTGGCCTGGGATTCCACAGGGGTAATGGCGTCCTGGTCGTAAATCAGGAGGGTGTCTTCGGAGACGACCGGGGCGTACTTTTGGTACGCCACCTGAGCCAGAGCGAGGATCACATCGGGATGGAGGGCCTCCGGATAGTCGATGGCCCCGTCGCTGATGATCAGGTCGGATTTGGCAAAGGTGCCGCGGGTCTCAACGCCATAGGTGCTTGTCATGACGGCGTTCAGGTCGTCAAACGAGGCCGCCTCGCCCAGAATGTTGCCGCAGGAGACCAGACCCTGGCCGCCCACGCCGGCAAAAATAATTTCCCATGTCTTCTTTTTCATTTGCTTACCCCGCTTTGCGCTTTTTCGATTATCCGCTGGTATTTCGTGCCGTAGTCCTCGCCGGACCTGTTGCAGAGCACGCCCATGACGAGCTTGCCCGCAAGCTCGTCCGCCGTCATATTGGCGGCCTGCGCGGGCGTAACGGAGCGTTCCTTCACCCAGCGCATAAGCTCCGCGGCGCTGCGCATCCCGTTGTTGCGCCCAAAATGCGTGGGACAGGGCGAGATCGTCTCGATACAGGCGAATCCCTTTTTGCGGATACCGTCGCGGATGAGGTTTTTGAGCTGCTGCGGGTTCTCGACAGAGGCCCGGGCCACATACCGCGCTCCGGCGGCCTGCGCGACGGCGCAGATGTCAAAGCCCTCCTCGATATGGCCATAGCGGGAAGTGGTGGTGATCCGGTTTTCCGGCGTGGTGCCCGAGTATTGGCCGCCGGTCATGCCATAGTTGAAGTTGTTCACCAGGATCGCGGTGAGGTCCACGTTGCGGCGGGCGGCGTGGATGAAGTGGTTGCCGCCGATGGTGATGCCGTCGCCGTCGCCCATGAGAACGACGACGTTCAACGTGGGATTTGCCAGCTTGATGCCGGTGGCGAAGGCCAGCGCCCGGCCGTGCGTGCCGTGGAAACTGTTGGTGCGCACATAGTCGTCCGCCTTGCCCCAGCAGCCGATTCCGGTGACGACCACGGTATTCTCCCGGGTCAGCTCCAATTCCTCAAAGGCGCGGGCGATGGCGCAGAGAACGATCCCGTTGCCGCAGCCGCTGCACCAGAAGTGCGGAAACTTATCGGTGCGCAGATAATCCAGATAGTTCATTTCTCCACCTCCTGCAGAGCGTTCAGAATCTCATCGGGAGTGATGATGTCGCTGTCGACCTTGTTGATGCCCACCACGGGAGTGGCGTGCTTGTTGACGCGCTGCACCTCGCCGATCAGCTGGCCCAGGTTCAGCTCGGGCACCAGAATACCCTTCATGCGGGCGCAGATATCCGCGATCAGGGCGTCCGGGAAAGGCCAGACGGTGACCAGCTGCACCACGCCCACCTTTTTGCCCTGGGCTCTGGCCAGCTTCATGGCGGCTTTGGCGGAGCGGGTGGAGCAGCCAAAGGTGATGATGGCGTATTCGGCGTCCTCCATCTGGAATTGGTTGACGATGGTGATATCGTCCAGGTTTTTGGTGAATTTCTCCGTATAGTGGCGGATAAATTTATCCGCGTTGGCCGGGGAGATGCTGGGGGCGCCGTCCTCGTTATGCGTGGTGCCGTTGATCCGGAAGACATAGGGGCTTCCAAAGGTCTCCAGCGGAGCGATGCCATCGGCCTCCGCGGCAAAGTCATACGGCCTGTAGTCCTCCGGGGCGCAGGCGGCGTGCTTGCGCTCCACAATGTCCTCGGGACCGACCTCCCACTTCACATAGGTCTCACGCATATGCCCAACCACCTCGTCGGCCAGAAACACGACGGGGGTACGGTACTTTTCACTGAAGTTGAACGCGGTGATCATGTAGTCATAGCACTCCTGCACGGAGGAGGGAGAGAGCGCGATAATTCCGTGATCTCCGTGCGTGCCCCATTTTGCCTGCAGCAGGTCGCCCTGCGCTGGCTTGGTGGCCATGCCGGTGCTGGGACCGGAGCGCATGACATCAATGATCACACAGGGGATTTCGCCCATCACGGCAACGCCCAGGTTTTCCTGCATCAAGGAAAAGCCCGGTCCGCTGGTGGCGGTATAGGCCTTTTTGCCGGCGGCGGAGGCGCCGATGATGGCGGCCATGCTGCCCAGCTCGTCCTCCATTTGCACGTACAGGCCGCCCACCTGAGGCAGGCGCACGGAGGAGAGCTCCGCGACCTCCGAGGACGGCGTGATGGGATAACCGGCGTAAAAACGACCGCCGGCAGCAATGGCGCCGGCGGTCATGGCGTCATTGCCCATGGTGAAGATGGTTTCCCCTTTTTTCATGTCTTGCTTCCCTCCGTTTTTACCTCAATGGCGAAATCCGGGCAGCGCCACTGACACATTTTGCAGCCGATGCAGGCCTCGGGGCGGGCGACCGTGGGCATGTGTCCCGCTGAAAAGTCGAAGACGCCCTTGGGACAAAGGGCCGCGCACAGGCCGCATTGCTTGCACCAATGATGGATGCTGATCTGATTCATTGCTGAAAAACGCTCCTTTCTTTTTGCAAATTATGGCTTGTGAGGGGAATCGGTTTTGGCTGACCGGACCAGGCAGCCGGATAAAATGGTGAGAATACTGCCTCCCATGCCCCAGAACAGACAGTCGCCGGGCAGAGAGAGGAATTTGGCGGCCAGCAGGATGACGATACCCACCACACTGGATGCCGTGACAAAACGGCGGTCGGCCCGCCGCGGGAAGAAGAGCGCGGCGCACATCGGTCCCAGGAGGACCACCGCGCGCAAGCCCATGGACAAAAAGCCCCAGGTGAGAATGGCGGATTTCAGGTTTCCGGAGGTAAACACCGCCGCGATCAGAAGCGTCACAAGGATGACGGTCCGGGAAAAACGCAGGGTGCGGCGGCTGTCGGTGTGTTTGGCAAAACGTTTGTAGATATTGTTGGTGATGACGGTGGAGAGCCCCAGCGCGAGCCCGGCGCCGGTGCCGACGACGGCGATAAACAATGTGGCCAGCACGACGCCGCTCAACACGGGAGAGGCGTTCTCAATCACAAACCGGGGGAAGGCCTCTCCGGCGGCCATGCCGGGAAATGTCATGCGCATGTAATAGCCGATCAGGATTCCGCCGATGCCGATGGGCGGAATCAGCAAAGCGCTGAGCAGCGCCCCCCTCCGGGAGGCGGCGTCGTCCCGGCCGGACAGGATGGCCTGCACATAGGTCTGGGTGGAGACCACGCCGAGTATGACGGAGATACCGGCGCCCAAGTCCGTGCCGACGCCCCGGGCGAAGAGATTGAAGTACTGTTCGTGAGGCAGCGCGGCCTGAATGGCGCCCAGCCCGCCGGCCAGGGCAAAGGCGATGCCGCCGCAAGCCAGAACGGAGATATAGAGAAGAACGGATTTGACCACGCCCAGCAGACCCGTGCTGATGACGCCGCCGAAAACGACGTAACATGCCATGGTGACCACGCTGATCACCGTGCATGTCAAGGCGTTCAGCCCGAACATGGAGGAGAGGAGCACGTTGGCCGAAAGCAGCTGGGATACGATGTTGAGGCCCAGACCCAGGGTGGCCAGCACGCTGGTGATCAGTCCGGCGGCGGGGCCAAAGCGCTGCTGGATCAGCTGCTGAATGGTGGTGCAGCCGCATTTGCGCAGCGGGCCGACAAAGCCAAGGGCCAGAATGAGACAGCCGATGGCTGCCCCTAAAGTAAACCACCAGGCTGAAAAACCGAAGTTGAAAGCGAGCTCGGCCGTGCCGATGGTGGAGCTGCCGCCGACCAGCGTGCCGATGATGGTGCCGGCAACCATGACCGCGCCGGCTTTTCCGCCGCCGGTGTCAAAATCAGCGGCGCCGCTTACCCGCCGTCCGGAGAAAACGCCCAGACCGATCATGAGGACCAGTGTTGCGCACGCACTTATGAGATGTGTAGTGGTGAGACCTTCCATAGCTCCTCCTGTTTGGACCATTATTTTATAGGTGTATAAAAAAATAAACAATTAATTTGATAATTTAAGCATAATATAATTGAAATAAAATGTCAATAGCAAGAATAAAATTTCAGAAATAGAATAGTATATTCAAAAAAATCCCTAAAAAATGGATATATATGGGAATTTAAAGCGAATAAATTGCAAAACCACTCCGCAGAGGGTGTTGAAAAAGTTTGACCAAAAAAATAAACACAAGATAAAAAAATATTGACATTTAGTTCATGATTGTGTAAGATATAAACAACTTCAGCGGGGACCCCTCCGGCAGCGGTCGCTCCCCGGGACGATGCCGCATCCGTAAAGGGCCCGTGCCCGACGATAAAAAAACGCCCGTTCCCTCAGGAACGGGCGGGCGGCGGAGGCTCAGATCGAAATGTAATTGTAGCCAAGCTCCGTGGAGATCTGTTTGCCGGTGCTGACAATATCGTTGATGAGCGCGGGCATCCTCTGGGTGATGGTCTCGGTACTGCCGGAAAAGCTGATGGCTCCGATGAAGGCGCCGGCGCGGTTTTGGATCGGGGCGGCCACGCAGCTGCGCAGGACCATCAATTCATCAATTTCAGTGGCGTAGCCGTTTTCCCGCACCTCCCGCAGACTGGAGAGCAGGGCGTCACGGTCCACCAACGTCTTGCTGGTATATTGGGTCAGCTGAATGGAATCGAACAACTCCACCAGCTTTTCATCGGGAAGGGCGGACAGCAGAACTTTACCGCTTGCGGTGGCGTAGGCCGGCATGATATGGCCGATGACCATGCGGGGAACCAGGAACGAGGGGTCCTTGGATGTGAGCAGCAGGCAAATGGCCGGGTCCTTTAAAACAGAGATGTTGACCTTGAGCGACCACTTCTGGGCGAGAGAGACGATATATTTCTCCGCTACATATAAAAACGGGTATTGATGGTAGTAACATTCGGCCAGTTCAAGGACCTTGTAGCCGATGGAGTATCGTCCGGTGTCGGGATCCTTTTCCACGAGCTTTTTCCTCATCAGGGAGTTGAGCATGGCGTATGCCGTGGTACGGGTGACATCAAGGGCTTTGCTGATTTCCATGACGTTCATGGGATTGGCGCTGGTGGAAAGCATGTTCAGAAGATCTAGAGCGCGGTCCAGGTTTTTGGGGGCTGCATCGCCATTTGTGGAATTCATCGTGCATCACCTCATTAAAATGGTTTTAGTGACCCCATTATGCATAAAATTAGACAGGTTGTCAAGAAAATAGGACTAAAAATTTTATTGCTTGTATGAGGCGAGCCCAAGAGGAGGAAACACAATGATTTCTGATTTCCAAGCCATGATTCAGAAATTGCAGGACAGCGGCGAGCGAACCATCGCCGTGGGAGCGGCGGAGGACAAAGACGTCCTGCTGTCCGTGGAAAATGCCCGCCGGCTGGGAATTGCCCGGGCGATTCTGACGGGAGACAGGTCCGGAATTGAGCGGATCGCGGCGGAGAACGGCATTGACCCCGCGAATTATCAAATCGTGGACATAGCCGATCCGGCGCAGGCATGTCTGGCCGCGGTGGACCTGGTGCGCAGGGGAGAGGCGGCGCTGCCCATGAAGGGCTTTGTGGACACGTCCGTGATGCTGAAAGCCGTGCTGGACCGGGAAAAGGGACTTCGGGGCAGCGGCCTGGTCAGCCATGTGGGCGTTTTGAAGGTGCCCGGCTTTGACAGACTGTTCTTTGTGAGCGATTCCGCCATGACGATCGCTCCGGACGTGCGGGCAAAAGCGGATATCATCCGCAATGCCGTCCGCGTGGCGCATGCGTTTGGGCTGGAAGAGCCCAGGGTGGCGGTGCTGTGCGCGGTGGAAAAAGTGAACGAAAAAATGCCCGCCACCGCTGATGCCCAGGAACTCACGCGAATGAATGAACGCGGCGAAATCACAGGGTGCCTGGTCAAGGGACCGCTGCAATTGGATAACGCGGTTTCCCCGGAGGCGGCCCGCCATAAGGGCATCCGCCATCCGGTGGCCGGACAGGCCGACATCCTCATCGCGCCGGATATTGAAGCGGGCAACATCCTGAACAAGTCCATGGAATATTTTGCCCGGGCGGAAAAAGCCGGCGTGATCATGGGGGCCAGGCGGCCGGTCATTTTAACATCCCGGGCCAGCTCCGACCAGGCAAAGCTGAATTCGATCGCGCTGGGCCTGCTGGTGGCGGGAGAGGAGTAAACATGGAGAAAACATACAGGATCCTGGCGATCAATCCGGGTTCCACATCCACGAAAATTTCGGTATTCCACAATGAGGAAGAGGCGTTCTCCAAAAGCATCCGGCACTCGGAGGCGGACCTCGGGGAATTTCACCATATCAATGAGCAGTTTGATTTTCGCCGGAAGATGATTCTGGAGACCCTTGAAAACGCCGGCATTGCGCTGGACAGCCTGGACGCGGTGGTGGCGCGGGGCGGCAACATGAAGCCGGTGGTTGGCGGCACCTATGTGGTCAATGCGCCCATGCTGGAGGATCTGGAGATCGGCGTGATGGGGCAGCACGCCTCCAACCTGGGCGGACGCATCGCGTATGCCATTGCCGCTCCGCTGGGGCTGGACGCGTATGTGGTGGACCCCGTGATCGTGGACGAGCTGGAACCCCTGGCCCGCTATTCCGGCACGCCGCTCATCGCGCGCAAGTCGAAGGATCATCCGCTGAACCAAAAGGCGGTGGGCCGTGAGGCGGCCAGACGCCTGGGCGGCCGGTATGAGGATTATAACTTCATCATTGCCCACCTGGGCGGAGGGATCTCCGTGGGCGTACATAAAAAGGGCCGGCTTGTGGATGTGAACAACAGCCTGGACGGAGACGGCCCCATGTCGCCGGAGCGCTGCGGCGGACTGCCCTTCGGCTCGGTGATGGATCTCTGCTATTCCGGAAAGTACACCAAGGCGGAGCTGCGGAAAATGCTGATTGGCGGCGGCGGGATGATGGGCTACCTGGGCACCAATGACGGCCGCAAGATCGTGGACCGCATCAGGCATGGCGACGAGGAGGCCGCCAGGGCGTATGAGGCCATGGCGTACCAGATCGCCAAGGAAATCGGCGCTTGCGCGGCGGTTTTGAAGGGCTGCGTGGACCAGATCCTGCTTACGGGCGGTCTGGCCTACGATGAGATGCTCGTTGAATGGATTCGGGAGCGCGTGCGTTTTATCGCCCCGGTGATGCTATTTCCCGGCGAGCACGAAATGGAGGCGCTGGTCCTGGGCACGCTGCGCGTGCTGCGGGGACAGGAGCTGCCGCAGACGTATCCGAACCCCGCGTCCTGAGGACAGTACGATCAAAAAAGGCAATGGGACTCCCCCGCGGAGGCAGGCTGCCGGTTAGGGATATCATACCTTTTTGATAATTCCGCAAATGAAATCGCGTCCCCACAACAATTTTAAATTTTAGGAGGTCAAGATGAAAAAGAACATTTGGCGAATTTTGCCCACGGTTTTGCTCCTGGCAATGCTGCTTTCACTGGTTGCCTGCGGCGGAAACAACTCCAGCGAGAAGGACGGCGGCCAGGATGGCGCCGGCGACGCCGCTGCGGAGAAAAATACAGAGCTCAATGTGGCCCTGTCGGGCGAACCCAATGCTCTGGACCCCATGTGCGGCGCGACGGACCGCACCTCCAGCGCCGTGTACAATAACATTTACGACACCCTTCTGGTTGCCGATAGCGAGGGCAATATCCTTCCGAATCTGGCTTCCTATGAGATGATCGATGAGCTGACCTACGAATTCAAGGTGTTCGAGGGCATCAAGTGGCACAACGGCGACGAGCTGACCGCCCACGATGTGGCATTCACCATGAAGAAGGGCTGCGACACCGCCATCACCAAGTACATCTGGGGCGCCATCGACCCCGACAGCATTGAGATCATCAATGACTATACCCTGCGTGTCAGCACCTATGAGCCGGCGCCTGCTCTGCTGGCTCTGATGACCGCCCTGCCCGCCTCCATCCTGAATGAGAAGTATGTCACGGAAGTGGGCGACGGCTCCGGCACCGCCCCGATCGGCACGGGCCCGTATAAGTTTGTGGAGTGGTCCCGCGGCAATTCCATCACCCTGGAGCGCTTTGAGGACTACCACGGCGAGACGCCCGATGTCAGCAAGGTCGTCTTCCGGTTCATTCCCGAGGCGACGAACCGCACCATCGAGCTGGAGAGCGGCACCTGCGATCTGGCCTATGAGATCCAGACCTCTGACCTGGCCCGTGTTTCCGAAAATCCCGACCTGACGCTGTTCAGCGGTATCGGCAACTCTGTGCGCTATATTGGCTTCAATTGCGAGAAGGCGCCCTTTGACAACGTGGCCGTCCGTCAGGCGATCGCCTCCGCCATCAATGTCGAGGGCATCGTCAACGCGGTCAAGATGGGCACCGGCGTTGTGGCGACCAACCCCATCGCTCCGGATATCAAGTATTTCAACGACGATATCGAGCTGCGCCCCTATGATCCCGAGGGAGCGAAGGCTGCTCTGGCCGCGGCGGGCTATCCCAACGGCCTGACCACCACGATCTGGGTGGACGAGCAGAAGGACCGTGTGGATATCGCCACCATTCTGCAGTCTCAGCTGGCGGAGATCGGCGTCACCGCGGAGATCAAGGTGTCTGAGTGGAGCTCCCATGTGACCGCCTGCTACAACGGCGACATCGACATCTATGTCTTCTCCTGGTCCTGCGCCTGCCCCGATCCCAGCATCATCTTCAACTCCGTCTTCAGCTCCCAGATGCTTGGCCAGGGCGGCAACTGCTCCCGTATCGTGGACGACCGCATCGATGAGCTGCTGGATATCGGCAACACCAGCATGGATGATTCCGAGCGCGAGGCTGCCTACAAGGAGCTGCAGCAGCGTGTGTATGACCTGGTGCCCTGGGTCCCCCTGTGGGTGGACACCATCGACATCGGCGCCGGCGGCCGGATTGCGTCCATGTCCGTAACGGCCACCACGGCTTGGGCCATAAAAGATGTCGTCCTGAAGTAACGAAAACAATTCAGAAACTGGAGGACCGCATCGCCCGCGGTCGCGGGTGACGCGGTCCTCAAAAAGACGGTTTCTGTGTATCTGGAGGAAATGCCATGATCAAATATATTGGACGAAGAATCCTGATGATGATTCCCATCCTGTTGGCAGTTACGTTTGTCGTTTTTACCCTGCTGTACATTACCCCCGGAAACCCGGCTGAGCTGATGCTGGGGCAGAACGCTACACCGGAAGCCGTTGCGGAGCTGGAAGAGGAACTCGGACTGAACCGCCCGTTTTTGGTGCGCTATTTTGACTATCTCCTTGGGCTGCTCCGGCTGGATATGGGCACCAGCTACGCCACGAAGGAGGCGGTCATGACCCGTATCTGGAATTGTGTGCCGTACACACTGGAACTTGCCGCCATCTCCATATTTATTGCCGCCATCATTGGTACGCCAATCGGCATCATCTCGGCGACGAAGCAGTATACAGCATTTGATAATATCACGATGATTTTCGCGCTGATCGGTATCTCAATGCCTGTGTTCTGGATCGGAATTCTGCTGATCCTGTTGTTTTCTGTGCATCTTCAGTGGCTGCCATCCTCGGGATGGGGCACTGTCAAGCAAATGATTTTGCCTGCTATCACGGTAGCGGCCCAGTCTGTTGCCGTTATTTGCCGCATGACCCGTTCCTCCATGCTGGAAGTGATCCGCCAGGATTATATCCGCACGGTCCGCGCCAAGGGTCAGAAGGAATATAAGATCATCATTTCCCACGCGCTGCGCAATGCGCTGATTCCCATCGTGACCGTCATCGGCCTGCAGTTCGGCGCCCTGCTGGGAGGCGCCATCATGGCGGAAACTGTTTTTGCCATTCCGGGGCTGGGGCGGTTGATGATCGATGCCATCAAGCAGCGGGACTACCCCATCGTTCAGGGCGTCGTTTTGTTTGTAGCCGTTACCTTTAGCCTTGTGAACCTCCTGATCGATATTATTTATGCGTTCATCGATCCGAAGATTCGCGCGCAGTACAAGTGAGGGGGAGGTGCACCGAAGTGAAGACGAAAACTGAGAAACGGTACAGCTTTGCCGCGGACACCTGGCGACGTCTGTGTAAGAACAAACTGGCGATGGTGGGCGTCGCGATCCTGATTCTGTTGATCGTCTGCGCCGTGTTTGCGGATGTCCTGGCCCCCTACTCCTCGGACGCGCAGGATCTGCTGGGCGCCTATCAGCTGCCCAGCAAGGCCCATTTCTTTGGCACGGATGAATATGGACGGGACATTTTCAGCCGCTGCATCTACGGTGCCCGTATCTCTCTGGTGGTCGGCTTTATCGCTGTCGGCTTCGCCATTATCGCCGGTGTTATTTTGGGGTCCGTTGCCGGTTACTCCGGCGGCTGGATCGACAACGTGATCATGCGGGTCATGGACGTGCTGATGTCGATTCCGCAGATGCTGCTGGCCATCTCCATTTCCGCGGCGCTGGGCTCCGGCCTGTTCAACCTGATGTTGGCGGTGGGCATCGCCAGCACGCCGAGCTATGCCCGCATCGTGCGCGCCTCGGTGCTCTCGGTCAAGGATCAGGAGTATATTGAGGCCGCCAAGGCGATCGGCACAAGCGATCTGAAGATCATCGTCAAGCATGTGCTGCCCAACTGTATGGCGCCCATTATTGTGCAGGCGACGGCTGGCGTGGCGCTGGCCATTCTGACGGCCGCCGGACTGAGCTTCCTGGGCCTCGGCATACAGCCGCCCACGCCTGAGTGGGGCTCCATGCTGTCCTCCGGCCGTTATTATATCCGCGATAACTGGAATATGACAGTGTTTCCGGGCCTTTGCATCGCCGCGACCATCTTCAGCCTGAACGTATTGGGCGATGGTCTGCGTGACGCGCTGGACCCCAAGCTGCGTGACTGAGGAGGTAATTTGTGATGGAGAACAACATCCCGGCGGGAACCCCGGAAGTGACAAACGAAAACCTCTTGGAGGTGCGCGGCTTGCAGGTCGAATACCGTACCAGCCGCGGCGCCGTGAAAGCAGTCAACGGCTTGAATCTGAACATTTCCATGGGCGAGACCCTGGGCCTGGTGGGTGAGACCGGCGCGGGAAAAAGCACCACGGCGTTCAGCATCATGCGTATTCTGCCGGACCCTCCCGCGAAAGTGACGGGCGGCGAAATCCTGTATAAAGGCACGGATCTGCTGCGGCTCTCCAACAAGGAGATGCGCGCGGTGCGCGGCGAGGAGATCTCCATGATCTTCCAGGACCCGATGACCTCCCTGGACCCGGTGAAAACGGTGGGCGCGCAGATTCAGGAAATGATCGAGCTGCATGAAAAAATAAGCCGCAAGGAGGCGTGGAAACGCGCCGAGGATATGCTGGAGGTCGTGGGCATCAAGCGTGAGCGCGCCAACGATTATCCCCACCAGTTCTCCGGCGGCATGAAGCAGCGCGTGGTCATCGCCATGGCCCTTTCCTGCAACCCCAAGCTGCTGATCGCCGACGAGCCCACCACGGCGCTGGACGTGACGATCCAGGCCCAGGTCCTGGAGCTGATGAAAAAGCTGAAGGCCGACTACCGCATGTCGATGATCATGATCACCCATGACCTGGGCGTTGTGGCTGAGATCTGCGACAAGGTGGCGGTGCTCTACGCCGGCAACGTGGTGGAATACGGCACGATGGTGGACGTATTCGACGACCCGCGCCACCCTTACACCAGGGCGCTTTTCGACGCCACCCCCACATTGGACGGCGAGAAGCACAAGCTGAATGTGATCAGCGGCTTTTCCCCCGACCCCATCCATCTGCCGGAGGGGTGCGCGTTCCATCCCCGCTGTAAGGAGACCTGCGAGATCTGCTCCCGCGCCATGCCCGAAATGGTGGAGGTTGCGCCGGGCCATTTCGCCCGCTGCGTTCATGTCGGGCAGCCGGGAAAAAGCTCTGTTGAGGAGGTGCTTGCACAATGAGCAATGAGACGAACACCCTGTTGGAGGTCAGGCACCTGAAAAAGTATTTTGCAACAAAGGCCGGCCCGCTCTGCGCGGTGGACGACGTGTCCTTTGAGATTGCCCGAGGGCAGACCCTGGGCCTGGTGGGCGAGAGCGGATGCGGCAAATCCACCACGGGACGGGCGATCCTCCGGCTGCACGAGCCCACCGCCGGAGAGGTCGTCTTTGAGGGCGAGGACATTGTCGGCTACAACAGGAGCCGCATGAAGACCATGCGGAAGGAGATGCAGATCGTCTTCCAGGACCCCTATTCCTGTCTGAATCCCCGCATGGATGTGAAGAGCCTGATCGAGGACTCCCTGAAGGTGAGCGGAAACGGCGAGAGCCGGAAGGAGCGGGAGGAAAAGGTCTACGAGGCCATGGGCCTGGTCGGCCTGGAAAAGCGCCTGGCGTCTTCCTATCCCCACGAATTGGACGGCGGCCGCCGCCAGCGCATCGGCATCGCCCGGGCGTTGATTCTGCAGCCGAAGTTCATCGTAATGGACGAGCCCGTGTCCGCGCTGGACGTCTGCGTGCAGGCACAGATTTTGAACCTGATGTTGGAGCTGCAGGAGAAGCTGGGGCTGACCTATCTGTTTATTTCGCACAACCTCTCCGTGGTCAAGCACGTCAGCGACAACATCGCTGTCATGTATTTGGGCAAGATCGTGGAGGTGGCGTCCTACAAGGACATCTTCCTCTCGCCCCGCCATCCCTACACAAAAGCGCTGCTTTCGGCGATCCCCATCCCCAAGGCGCACCTGAACCGGGAGCGCATTATTCTGGAGGGCGATATCACCAGCCCGGTAAACCCGCCTCCCGGCTGCCGGTTTGCCAGCCGCTGCTGGAAATGCAAGGATATCTGCAAAGAGCAGTGCCCTGAGCTGCGCAAGGTTGGAAACTCCATTGTGGCGTGCCACTTTGCCGAGGAAGACTGAGCTGCCAATATCACAAAAAAGGAGCGCGCCCATATGAAAAAAGAACAGGCAATCAAGGACTTTCGGGCCCTGATGCGGGAGATCAACCACCTCACCTGCATCGAGGAGGAAATGATGTGGGATACCCGTGTGAACCTCCCGCCCAGGGGCGCGGAATACCGCAGCGAGCTCATGGGATATATCTCCAACCAGAAATACAAGCTGAAGACCTCTCCCCGAATGGAGGAGCTTTTGCAGGAGCTTTCGCAGTATACGTTTGACGATGTGATTCTCCGGCGCATGATCCAGCTGGCCCGCCGGGACTTTGACCGCCTGACCCGAATCCCCGCGGATCTGGAGGAGCGCTATGCCAAGCATGGGATCATGACGGAGCTTATTTGGCAGGAGGCCAAAAAGAAGAACGACTATGAAATGGTCAAGGGCGTTCTGAAGGACAGCTTCGAGTTTAAGCGGGAGTATGCCGCGTGCTTTGGCTGCGACAATGTCATGGACTATCTGCTGGACAACTGGGAGCCGGGTTCCGACACGGCGCAGGTGGACGCGATCTTCACGGACATCAAATCGTATATTCTGCCCACGCTGGACAAGATCCGCGCCTCGGGAAAGCCGTATGACAGGAAAAAGATCCAGGGCAGCTATCCCCGGGAGCAGCAGCTGGCGCTGATTCATGACGTGACCGCGCTGGTGGGCTATGACCACGAGGCCGGCCGCATCGGGGAGAGCGCCCATCCCTTTACGCTGCGCCTGTGTCCCCGCGACGATATGCGCTTCACGGTCACCATCTATGAGAATGACTTCAGCAACGCGCTGATCTCCTCGCTCCACGAGGGCGGCCATGCGATGTATGGACAGAATCTGGCGCCTGAACTCAGAGGGACGACGCTGGCGTGGGGCACCTCCTGGGGCTTTGACGAGGGCCAGGCCCGCTTCTTTGAAAACTTTGTGGGGCGCAGCCTGCCCTTCTGGAAGCGCATCTTCCCCATGGCGCAGGCCCGCTTCCCGCAGCTGAAGGACATGAGCCCCGAGGAGTTCTACTGCAACCTGAACGCCGTGAACTGCGGCCCGCTGCGGCTGTACGCGGACGAGATGACATACAACCTGCATATCATCATCCGCTATGAGATCGAGAAGCTCTATTACGCGGGGCTGATCGACGTGGATGAGATACCGCGGATGTGGAACGACAAATACGAGGCGTATTTGGGCTACAGACCCAAAAACGACACGGAGGGCGTCCTTCAGGATGTCCACTGGTTCAGCGGCTGGATCGGCTATTACCAGTGCTATGTTCTGGCCAACTGCTACGACGGCCATTTCCTGCACGCCTCCATGAAGGAGATTCCGGACTTTTGGGACAAGGTCGGCAGGGGCGAGTTCAGAGAGATCAACGACTGGCACAACCGCAATGTGCGCAGCACGGGCAACCTGTATCCGCCCGCCGAGACCCTTTACCGCTTCTCCGGCGAAAAGCTTTCCGCCAAACACTATATCCAGTATCTGAAGGATAAGTTTGAGCCCCTGTATGGGATTTGACCGTTTCGTCCGCGGGGCGGAACTGGCCGGTTGACAAGGCCGATCAGGAGATTCGGCGCAAAGCCGCGTCTTCCCGGAAAATACATATTACTATAGGAGGAAAGAACTATGCCCGCTGTACACATCAAAACGAATGTTGCTTACTCTGACGAGCAGAAGACCGCTGTCCTGCGTGAGATGACCAAGGTGATGGTGGATGTCGCCCATAAAAACGAAGAGGCCGTTATGGTCACGCTGCTGAAGGTGGACGGCACCATGGGCAACACCGACGAGCCCTTTGCCTATGTGGATATCCGCAGCATGAACGGGATCGAGCACAAGATGAACAACGACGTCTGCGTCGAGATGACCAAGATCCTGGAGGGCGTGCTGGGCGTCAATCCCCTGCGCCAATATCTGGTGTTCACCCGCGTGCCGGAGACCTGCTGGGGCCTTATGGGCGGAATTTCCATCTGGGACGCCAAGAGCCGCGTCTGGGTCGTCAACGGCGAGCCCTGCAAGTAAAACGGCGCGTCTCCCCGCCTGCGGCGGAGCGGCCGCCGTGCGCCGCCGCTGGCCGCGAAAACAGCGCGCTTCACGTTCGTGAAAGCCGTGGAGCATGAAAATGACAGCAAATGCAAGCTTGCGGAAGCTGTTACCCAGTACCGTACTATCAATATTACAGGAGGCTATCAGTTATGGCAAAGAAGAATATTGGCGCCCATCCCGCGATTTCCCCCATCCCCGCTTTCATGGTGTCCTGCGCGGATAAGGCAGGCAATTCTGACATCATCACCATTTCCTATGGCGGCATTGTCAGCGCCGTGCCTCCCATGGTCTACATCTCTGTGCGCGACACCCGCTATTCCTATCCGATGCTCAAGGAGAGCAACGAGTTTGTCATCAACATTCCCGGCGAAAACCTGGCCAAGGAGACGGACATCTGCGGCATCACCACCGGCCGGAAGGTGGACAAGTGGGAGCTGTGCAAGCTGACCAAGGAGGCCGGCGAGATCGTAAAGGCCCCCATGATCAAGGAGTGCCCCGTGAACATGGAGTGCGTCACACGCCACGTGATCCATCTGGGTTCCCATGACATCTTCCTGGCGGAAGTGGTCGCCACCCACGCGGAGGAGGATGTCCTCAATGACAAGGACAAGGTTATGATCGACAAGGTCAAGCCCTTCGCGTTCTGCTACAATATTCAGGAATACTGGACCCTGAAGGACCTGATCGGCCACTACGGCTGGGCCAAGCGGGATCTGGATGAGATGAACAAGTAATCTGCTTCTTTGCTTGCGGAAAGGCGGCTGTTTCTCTGCCCTGTTTGGGGCGGAGGCGGTCCGTCTCTTCCGCTTTTCAGACGAAAGACTTTGGTATAGGAGGCGAGCTATGAGCAGTGAGACCTACGAGGCGCTCTTTCAGGATATCGACGACCACATGCGGGGCTACATCGAGGAGCTGTGCGATTTTTTGCGGATTCCCGGTGTGAGCACCTACCCGGATGGTCGGGAAAACATCGAAAAGGCGGCAAACTGGATTCTGGAAAAGCTCCGTGGACTGGGCTTTGAAGGAAAGCTGCGCCAGACGGAGGGCTGGCCTATTGTGATGGCGGAGCATGTATACCGCTCGGGGGCGCCGCGTCTTCTCATTTACGGGCACTACGATGTACAGCCCGAAATGCCTGTTGACGAGTGGCTCACGCCGCCCTTCGAGCCCGCCATCCGCGACGGGGCGGTGTATGCCCGGGGCGCGAATGACGACAAGGGCCAGGTTTACACCTATCTGAAAGCGCTGGAGAGTTACCGGCGGGTCTACGGTGAGATTCCGCTCAACATCCTGTTTGTCATTGAGGGCGAGGAGGAGATCGGCAGCAAGAGCCTGCTGCGCCTTATGCGCGAAGAGCCGGAGCGCCTGCAGGCGGATATCTTCCTCATGTCCGACAGCTCTATGCTCTCCAAGGATATTCCAGCGATCACCTGCGGCTTCCGCGGGATCATGGCGATGGAGCTGAGCATACAGACGATGACGAAGGATCTCCACTCCGGCCTGTTCGGCGGCATTGGGCTGAACGCGGGGGAGGTGCTGGCCGGACTGCTGGCGAAAATGAAGGACCGGGATGGAAGGATCACGATCCCCGGCTTCTATGACGACGTGATTCCGCTGACGGCGCGGGAAAAAGAGGAGATGGACAAGCTGCCCTACGACGAGGGGGCGGTGGCGCGGAGCCTGGGGATGCCTCGGCTGTCCGGCGAGGCGGGGTATACAGCCATTGAGAAAAAGAGCTGCCGGCCCACGCTGGATATCAACGGCATGTGGTGCGGCTTCACAGGCGAGGGGTCCAAGACCGTGATCCCGGCCCGGGCCCATGCCAAGCTCAGCAGCCGTTTGGCGCCGGGGCAGACGCCGGAGGCCATTTTCAACCGCTTTGAAGCGTTCATCCGGGAAAATCTCCCCCGGGGCGTAAAGGCGGAGGTCACGTATGGGTTCGGCGCGCTGCCGGTCCTGGTGGACATGACGGACCCCAATATCGGCAAGGCCGCGGAGGCGATCCGGGAGGGCTTTGGCCGGGAGGCGGCCTATATCCGTTCCGGCGGCACCGTGCACATCGTCAGCGAGATCAAGAACGGACTGAAAATTCCGTCGCTGCTGATACTGGGCTGGGGACGGCCGGAAAACGGCTCTCACTCGCCCAATGAGTGCTTTTACATCGACGATTTCCGCGGCGCTGTACGCAGCCTGTGCGTGCTGTTTCAAAAGCTTGCCAACAACTGAGTTTGATCGGAGGATCAGAGTATGCGCGAAGAGACCATTCCCAAGGCGAAAGCGGTGGAAGACGTACGGATCATGGCGGAGCGGCTGGCGTTTTTGCACTACGCCTTCGCAAGGGTCCTGGGCGAGGAGCTGGACGCTGAGACGGCGGACCGGCTGACCCGGCGCGCCATTGAGGAATACGGCCGCCTTGCGGCGGATTCCGTGACGGAAAAACTGCGGGAGCAGGGGAAGAACATCACCCTGATGAATTTCCGCTACGGCAAAGACCTCCCCTCCGTGGGGTGGGAGTACACGCCCGTTTCCATGCCCCCGGATAAGCCGGCCGGGAAGATCAGCAAAATCACCTATTGTCCATTGGCGGCCACATGGAAAAAGCTGCCGGATGGCGCCCGCCTGGGCCGGTATTACTGCTGGATCGACCAGATGAAATACAAGGCCTATGGCAAGGGGTATCGCTGCTTCCATGACAAAAACGCGATGGATGGCGACGACTACTGCATCATCCGGTGTGAACTGGATGAGCCGGAGGAAAACTGACCGCCCTTTGCCCGAAGGGACCCCCGAAAGGCGAGAAACGCGTCAGTATCGCTGAAAAAGAGAAACATGAACAGCCGGAGGGCCCCGCAGGGGTCCTCCGGCTGTCTGACAGACCGACGTTATGACGCTTTTTGCGTCTGTTCTGCGGCGAACACCTTTCGCCCCGCGCTCCACACCGCCTGGATGGCGCCGCTCTGGCGGCGGTACACGCACCGCTCCAGCCGCTCCGCCGCCGTCAGGAGGTGGGGCTGGGGAAGACGGTCGTCCGCCAGGACGACGGCGTGGAGGGGGTTCCCCGGCGCGAAGCCCGGCCGCTCGCCGAAATACGCGGCCCCGGCGGAGGTGCCCAGGTACCAGCCCTCCGGCACCGTCAAAAAGTCCGTTTGCCAATCGTCCAGGATGCGCCGGGCCTTGGAGGCCCGGATGGAGGACGCCACCACGTCGAACATGCTCAGACGGTCGCCGCCGGCGATGTCGCTGCCCAGGGCCACCTTCAGCCCCTCGTTCAGCATGAGGCGCACCGGGGCCGTGCCGGAGCAGAGGTTCTGATTGGAGTCCGCGCAGTGGACCACCGTCACGCCCGCGTCCCGGATGGCCCGCCGCTCCCGCTCGTCGCACCAGACGCAGTGGGCCATGACGGCGCGGCTGTTCCACATGCCGTACTTGGCGTAGGTCTCCCAATACTGTTCGCAGTCCGGGTGGAGCTGCCGCACCCAGTCCATCTCCGCCCGGTTCTCCGACAGATGGGACTGCACCGGCAGGTCCCGCTCCAGCGCCAGCTCACCCAAAAACGCCATCAGTCCGTCGGAGCAGGAGGGGGTGAACCGGGGCGTCAAAATGGGCCTGACGCGCCGGAAATCCTGACACGCTTCCAGCCACCGCAGGGTCTCCCGCCTGGATTCCTCCGTGGTCTCCTCCAGCAAACCCGGCGCGCTGTTGCGGTCCATGTTGACCTTGCCCACATACCCGGTGACGCCCGCCCTTTCCAGCTCCTCCATCAGAATCAGCGTGGCGTCGGTGTGGAGGGAGGAGAACATGCACACCCGGGTGGTGCCGTTTTCCACCAGCTCCGCCGCCAGCTTTTTGTAGACCTCCCGGGCGTAGTCCGGGTCGGCGAAGCGGGCCTCGGTGGGGAAGGCGTAGGCGTTCAGCCAGTCCAGCAGGGGCAGGTCCATGCCCATGCCCAGCATGGGGTACTGGGGGGCGTGGAGGTGGAGGTCGGCGAAGGACTGCAAGATCAGGGCGTCCCCGAAGTCCTCGACCGGCGCGCCGGTATACTGCTCCGGCAGGACGGGGAACACGCCGGTGATGACGCCGTCCTCCGCGATCAAATAGCCGTTTTCCGTGACATCCAGCTTCCCCGGGGACGGGGCGGACACGATGGTGCCCTTTAAAATCGTGACAGCCATATCAAGCACCTCACAGATAAGATTCCGGCACAAAAGAAAAGGAGCGCCCGCCCGGACAGAGTTCCCTCCATCGGTCGGACACCCATAGCGGGGACCTTTCGGCGGCCCCGTAGAAACTTTCGCGCCATGCACAGCGAAATTATATGAGCTTCCTTGTATTGTATGCCGTTACCAATAAAATAGCACAAAGCGGCGGGAAAAGCAAGGCGGGGCCTTGAAAAATCCGACGAATATTATATAATGAATATAATCAAGGGAAAGGAGCCATCAAAATGCGGAGCTATAATGGAAGCAAATTTGCGGTTGGCATTTGCTTTTTGTGCCTGGGCGTATTTTCCGTGGGCCGCGGCGTTTCGAGCCGGAATGGCTTTGACATCCTGATGGGTGTGCTGTACGGCGGCGTGGGCGTGGCCTATATCCGCATTTCCATGAACAAGGAGCGGGCTGCCCGGGATCGGGAGGCTTCGGAAAGAAGCAGTCAGGCCGCCAGGAGGCGGTTTGGAAAGCTGGCACTGCCGATCCACTTTCTCGGATTTGGGCTCGCTGTGCCGGGGCTTATCCTGATCCTTATGAGGCATCCCATGTTGGGCCTTCTGCTGATTCTGGCAGGGACGATTTATACACTTGTCATAGAGCAAAAGCTGAAACAGTGGGCGGAATGGGACACATATGACGCCTGGAGCCGTGAGAAGAGTTGACACCGGCTGCCGCGCGGCGGCTGGCGCCGTCAAAAAACAGGTAGTTCAGATAACGGGTAAATAGCTGCAAAAGGAGTCCGGAAAGGATTCCTTTTGTTTTTATCCAAGCTCTCCGTGACTTTTCAACACCGGAAAACTTGCTGAGCCCGGCTTTTTTGCGTCCCGGCACCTCTCGCGCCTTCTCCGCTTATACTGGCATACGGGCGGCGTTCCGCCCGAATCCAGGTAAAGGCGTTGATGCGTATGTTACAGTCCCTTGGCTGGGCCGCCCTGGGCACGGGATTCACGTTTCTGATGACCGCCCTGGGGGCCGCCACGGTGTTTTTCTTCGCCGGGGAGCCGAAGCCCCGGTTCCAAAGGGCCATGCTGGGCTTTGCCGCCGGGGCCATGCTCTATGTGGTGGCCGCCGAGCTGCTGCCCACGCACGGCGATTCCGGCCCGGGGGCGCTGGCCTTTGCCGCGGGCTTTACCGTAATGATGATCCTGGACGTGGCATTGGGGTAGGGAGGAGGGTTGACAACTGCCAATTCCTGTAATATAATGTCGCTGACAAGTAAATAAACAGTCTGTTGATCCAATGTCGCCGGCGGCCGTACAGCCCACCACGGGCCAGGCGTCGGCATAGAAGGAAAGGGGTAGCCAAACCCCGCACGACCGGTACTGTGAGCGCAAGGATGCACCGAAGCGGCGTAAGCCGCCGGGACGAAAGTCCGCCATTGTGGGTAAGCCCATGAGAAGGTAGGCTGCAAACGAGGAGGGATGTCTGCCCCCCGCGGCGCGAGCCAGGAGAATTGCATTGTGTAGGACAAAGTTGCAGCGGGCGCGCTCTCCGTGTGCGGGAATCTTGTACCACCATGTAGATGTACCACGCTGACCTCCTGAACGGGAGGTCGGTGTTTTTTGCACCGCCTTTTTCGCGGCCGGCCCTTTTTGGCGGGCGGCGGGGGCGGCGACGTCTTTCCGTGGTGCAGGGGTCGTATCTATTGCGTTCGCTGTCCGGCTTTGCGCCGGGCAGCGTTTCATTTTCGCGGGACAGAGTGCACTCTGTCCCGTTTTTCATGCCCTGCATGAAAAATATTTCCCTTGCCAGGCTGACACGCTGCCATACACAGCGAAGCGGTGCGGAAAACTCGACTGTCAAGCTGAGGCGCCGTGCGCTTTCCATCTGACCGTGAAACTGTGCAGACGAGTCCCCTTTGTCAAGCTGAGGCGGCCATTGGCCGCGTGCTTTTCCATAAGTGGGGCGGGGATGTTGCCGCATCCCCGCCCACCCCCTCACGTCGACAAAAAATTTACATAAAGGAGAAAGAGATATGAGGAAGAGAGTCATAAGCTGGCTGCTGACCGTCGTGATGGTCGTCAGCATGCTGCCCACCTCCGTGTTGGCCGACACGCTGGCCGCGGATCAGGAGCAGCAGACCCAGCAGGAACAGATAGCCCCGGCGGACACGGAGAACACCGTCCCTGCCGAGGATGAGGAGACGCAGGAGCAGCAGGAGCCTGCTGAGGAAGTGCCTGTGTCCCGGTCTGCCCGCAGCGGCGGTGCGGCGCCGATGCTGGCGGCGGCAGGCGCGGTGCAGGATATCGGCACCGCGGAGGCGTTTGCGGCGATGGAGCCCGGCGGCAATTATCAATTGACGGCGGACATCATCGTCACGGCGCCCTATGCCAAGGACTACTTTACCGGTACCTTTGACGGCAACGGCCACACCGTGACGCTGGCGATCAGCGGTGATAGCGACTATCAGGCGCTGTTTGCAAAGCTGGCTGCCGGTGCAGTTGTGAAAAACGTTATGGTGGACGGTGAAGTGACTGGCACCGATAATATAGGCGGCATTGCCGGTATCGCCACCAATGCGACTATTATAGCTTGTGCAAATAAAGCCACTGTGGCTGCAACTGGCCGCTATGTTGGTGGACTTGTTGGCAAGGGAACAGGTTTGACCATGACCAGCTGCTACAACCAAGGCGCGGTTTCCAGCACCAGAACAAGACCCATAAATATGGGAGGGATAGCTGGTTATGTAGATGGCGGAGCGAGTGTTGAGAATTGCTACAATACTGGAAGCATCACTGGAAGCGGAAGTAATACAGCCGCAGTTGTCGGATGGGATGCTGCTACAGTTAAGAACTGCTACTACTTGGAGAGTACGTATAAAGTGGGGGCTTGTGGAAATGACGGCTACACTGACCCCACTGTGTCCAAGACGGATGCGGAGATGCGCAGCGGTGATATTGTCGCCCTGCTGGGCAGCGCTTTCATGGTCAAGTCGGGCGACTACCCTGCCCTGAGCTGGGAGACCCCCACAGCGGCGGTGAAGTTCACTGTTTCTCCCGCCAACGCTGTGGTGGAGATCAACGGCGTGAAGTATACCGGCAGCTGCACTGTCGGCCTGCCGGTGGGCGACTACACCTATACCGTGTCCTGCCCCGGCTACACGCAGCAGACCGGCAGCGTGACCGTGACCGGTGAGGACAACCCCGTGGCGAATCCCAACAGCGTTAGCGTTACGCTGGAGAAGGATGCTGCAAAGTGGGTCACCGTGACCTTCACCGTGACCCCGGAGAATGCCACGCTCACCCTCAAGGACGGCGAGACGCAGGTTACGCCCACCGAGGGAACGACCTATAAGCTGCTGAAAGGCGTCACGTACACCTATACCGCCGTCAGTGACGACGAGGGCTATGAGCCCGCCTCCGGCACCGTGACGCCCAACGAGAACAGCACCCAAACCGTGGCGCTGAAAAAGGTGCAGAGCATCAAGGTGAAAAACGGTAGCACGCACAAAACGGAGTTTGAACAGGGTGATGCGCTTGACACCACCGGTTTGACCGTGACCGTTACCTATAGCGACAACAGCACCAAGGACATCACAGAGGGCTTCACCGTCACCGGCTTCAATTCTGTCAATGTGGCGGAAAACCAAACGCTGACTGTGCACTATAAGGGCGCAGAGACCACATATAGCGTAAAAATCAATAAAAAACTGTTCCCCAGCAAGGTCTTTAATGCCTTGGAAGGTTACGCCACCGTGGAATATAGTCATACGGGTGATAAGTACACCGCTGGCGACGGCAAGGAATTTGTGGACGATGCGGATGAAGGAGCATTGAAATCAAACAGCGCCGGGATGAACAGCACCACCGTGACGGTTACCGTCACGTTCTTGGAGAATGCGCCTAAAATGCTGCTTTCCTTTGATTATAAGGTCAGCAGTGAGAGCAATTATGATAAGCTCCTCGTGGCACAAAATAGGGAAACAAAGCTGACCAAGAGTGGAACAGTTGCATGGACAGCCGACAATTCGCTGACCGTAAAAGGCGGCGACATCGTTACGCTGACCTACAGCAAGGACGGGTCTACCGCCAGTGGCAGCGATTGCATTTGGCTCAAAAACTTCGCCGTTTCTCCGCTGTACACGCTGACCATAGCGCCGGACCAGACGGACGCGACGGTCACTCTGAAAGATAAGGAAGGCAAAGCCGTCTCCGGCAGCAATGGCGTATTCGCCGTAAAAGCCGCGGCGGACTACACCTACACCGTCACCAAAAAGGGCTATGAGCCCGCCACCGGCAAGGTGACCATGAGCGCCGAAAATCAAACGGTCAATGTTACCCTTGTCAAACTGCCGGTCATTACCCTGCAGTTTACCCCCGATGATGCGGCGGTAACACTGAAGCAGGGAAACACCACCGTTTACAAGGAGTCTGCGGCCAGTTCCACCGGCAAGAATGTCTATATCGCTGCCAAGAATACCGACTACACCTACACCGTCAGCAAGTTCGGCTATGAGACGGCCACCGGCACGATCAGTGTTGCGACCGCCGATGTGAACAAGACCGTCAAGCTGACCGAGTTGGCAAAGCAGACGGTGACCTTCAATATCACCAAGCCGGAGGGCGTGACCGCCGAGCCCACCATCACCGTGAAGTCCGGCAGTATCACCGCCTACACGGGCAGCGGCGCGGACTGCACTCTCCCCGCCGGGGACTATACCTACAAGGCCACGCTGAAAGACTGCGACGACCTCTCCGGCAGCTTCACCGTTGCCGCTGCCGCCGTCACCGTGAACTTGCCCTTTGAAAAGAAACTGACCTTTGCGGATATCTTCCAAGGTGTCGAAGGCATCACCGCCAGCAATGGCACCAAAGGCTTTAAGCCCATCAAATCCGCTGCCGGAAACTATTTAGAGAGCAACAAGAGTTACTACGGAACAACCTCCCTGACGCTGACGGCGACGAAACCTTGCGTGATTTCTTTTGAGTATTTTGCACAGGGGCATGAAGACAATTGGGATGAGGATGACTCCGCCTTCTTTACTGTGAAAAAGGGTACTACTACTCTGCTGACAGTCTATGAGGAGAATGGTTGGAAAACCTTTAGCACGGCGTTGAACACGGGGGAAACCCTCACCTTATCTTTCAACGAAAATGGAAATAGTTACTATGTCCGGCTCAAGAATTTTGCCGTTTCTCCGGCTTATACCATCACCCTTACGACAACTCCCACCGCCGACAAGGTGGAACTGAAGGATGAAAGCGGCAACAAACTGACCGGAAGCGGCGGCAAATACGCCGTTGCCCCCGGAACTTACACCTACACCGTCAGCAAGAAGGACTATGAGACCGCCACCGGCGAGATCACGGTGACCGATGCGGATGTGACCCAACCTGTGAAACTCACCGCCAAGCCGGTCATTACCCTTACCGCGACTCCCGCGGATGCCACGGTAAAACTGGAAAAGGGCAGCCTGCCAGCCAGCCCCAAGACTACCGACAAGGAAACCGGCGTATATACCTATGTGGTCGAAAAGGGCGCGGAATACACCTACACTGTCAGCAAGTTCGGCTACGAGACCAAGACGGGGAACATCACCGTTAGCGCCGATGTGAACGAGACCGTCACGCTGAGCGAACTTGCCTCCTGCACCCTGACCTTTGTCGTGGACCAGACGGATGCCACGGTGACCGTGACCCACCCCGTGGGCGGCACCATCAAGCCCGAGACCGACGGCGGCTACAAACTCTACCTCGGCGAGACCTATGCCTATACCGTCACTAAGGCGGACTATATCCCCGTTCACGGCAGCATCACCGCCGCCGAGGACAAGACGCTCTCCTTCACCTTAACTTACGCGGGTGAGGGCTGGGACGGCACCGCCAAGACCGCACCCACCCAAGACAAAAACGGCGTCTATCAGATCGGCACCGCCGCGAAGCTGGCATGGTTTGCCGATGCGGTCAACAAGGGCGACACGACCATCAGCGGCAAGCTCACCGCCAACATCAACCTCAACGGCAAGACCTGGACGGCTATCGGTACCGACAGTAATAAGTTTGCCGGCACCTTGGACGGCGATAATTACACCGTTAGTGGTTTGGCAGGAACTGGCGGATTAGTCTATTATTTGAGCGCCAATGGAACTGTCAAGAGTTTGTGTGTGGATTGCGCCATTGACGGTACAAGTAATGTCGGAGGTATTGCGGATAAGAGTGAAGGCCGGATTGAAAACTGCCTCGTCAGTGGTTACATCAAAGGCGGCGATGACGTGATCTTTGGTGTTGGCGGTATTGTTGGTCATGGTGTGGCAGGCAATGTCATTAGTGGCTGCGTGAGCACAGCGGATATTCTGTTCAAGTACTCCCGGTATGCGGTGCAAAATGGCGCGGGAGGTATCGTGGGCTATACTTACGGTACCGTAGAGAACTGCTATTTTGCGGGGAACGTCCACACTAACGCAAAGAGTGTTAGCGCTGGCGGATTTGGCGGACTTGTCGGCTGTGCGCGCAGTAATGCTGTTATGAAAGACTGCTACACTGTAGGTGCTGTCACCGGTCCGGAAAGCAGCTTCGGTGCGGTGGTAGGCAAGGTGAACTCCGGCGCCACCATCACCAACTGCGCTTATCTGGACACCGTCGCACCACAGGCCGCGGCGGATGGCACCACCAGCGGTATGACTGCCCGCACCGCGGACTATATGCGCACCCCGGAATTTGCGGCGGAGATGGGGATGCACCTTGACAGCGGCAACAGCAACGGCGGCTTCCCGGTGCTGCCCTGGCAGGGCGGCACCCCCGTGGACAATGCCGACCTCAAGGCCGCTGCCGCCGCCGCCAACGCCTTGGAACTTCGCGGCATGAGCGCCGCCGACGCCGCCAAGAAAGCCAAGGCCGACTGGTACGCCGAGACTGTGCTGGGATTCTATGACCTTACGGACTATAACGATAAGGCCGACCTCTGTGAGAAATACGGCATCGAAGAGCCCGGCGAAGCGGTCACGGACCTGCACGACTACTTCCTGAACGCCCTGCAAAAGCACTTCTATAAGGAACTGGGGCTCGATGCCGAGAATGCAGACCTTCTGAAGGCCGATGCCACCGGCGTCTATCAGCTCCGCGGCCTTACCCCGGTGAGCAGCGACCCGGAGGAGGAAGAGGAGATCGCGCAGACCCATACCGCCTGCCTGACCCTGCCCGCGAGCGTCACCGTTCCCGTGGACGAGGCGGAAAAGCCCGTTTCCCTCGCATGGACGGCGGATAACGCTCTGGTGAACACCGCCACCGGCGCGCTCACCGCGCCTGCGGAAGGTAAGGTCACGGTGACCCTCACCGCCACTCTCCAAAGCGGCGCGGCCACGAAGGTCAAGACCTTCACGCTGTGCCTCTGGTCCGAGAATGCGGAAAAGGTGCAGACTCTGGAGGATATTGCCGCCGAGTTCGCGCGCAAGAATACCGCCGTGCAGCCTCTGCAAGGCGTGGGGCTCTATGATGAAACCAACATCACCCAAGCCTTCCGCCGCCTGCTGGCAGAGCAGGGCTATGCGGATGTGGCGGACAACTCCGAGATCACCTATGTCAACGGCAGCGCCAAGGCCAACGGCTTTGACGGTACCAAGGTACAGTACATTGCCGACAACGGCAAAATCACCTACTTCACCGGCGACGGCACCGCCCGCCAGACCGTGCAGTACACGGGGTTGAAGTTCAACATCACCTATGCCGGGGTCACCAAGGAGATCACCCTCCGTGCCACCGTGGGGCGCAGCGCCGACGCGGTGCAGAAACTGCTGGAGAGCGCCGCCGGGTCCCTGAATTGGGAACTCATCCGCGGCGAGAATACCAACGGGGCCACCCAAAGCGAGGTGGCGGGCTGGACGCTCTACACCGTGAACGACCGCATCACCTCCAACCTCACGCTTCCCTCCGGCATTGCGGGACGCTATGATGTGAAGGTGCAGTGGGGCACCCGGAACACCGAGTGGCTCTACATCACCAACGGCACCAACGGCACCGGCGTGGGAACCGTCAACCGCCCCCTGCAGCCCGCCGACGGCACGCCGCTGCCCGAGAAGGCCGGCAAGTTCCGGCTGATCGCCCGCGTGACCTATGACGCCTTCGATGACTACACGCTGGCGCACATCACCGGCGACAACGGCGTGGAGGTCTATGCCGATGTGTTCTTTGACGCCACCGTTGCGCCCTTCGACAGCAGCGTGACCAGCGAGATGCAAAACGCTCTGGCGGAGAAGTATCAGGGGCTCCTGCGCGACTTTGTGGACAAGACAAAGCCCGTGGACTTGACCGCCGTCAGCGACGATATGCAGATGCCCAGACCCGCTCTTCTGGAGGAAAAGGGCATCATGAGCGACAGTTATAACCAGAAGGTCACGATGGTGAGCCTCACCCCGGATGTGCTGGACTTCAACGGGTATCACGCCATGGTCTACCGCCCACTGCCCGGTGAGAAGCCGGTGGAGGCGAAGTATGTGGTGACCATCACCACCCGCAGCTCCGGCCTTCTGCTGGCGCGGCAGGAGTTCAGCTTCACCATTCAGCCTTTTACCCAGCCGGAGTTGGATGGCGCTGCCGCCTTTATGACCGAGGCGCGGACCGGGGATGTCTACTGGGACGGTATCAAGAACAAGAATACGGCTAAGACCAAGGTCACCTCAGACCTGTACCCCTTCGCAGAGATCTGCAAAAACGAGGACGGCACGCTGAAATACGTCCGCGGCACGGTGAATATGACCTTCGACGGCATCGAGGCCGACGATATCCCCGGCTGGCTCGATACGGAGAAGTACCGCTGCTTCCGATCCTCCCGACCCTCCGTCATCGAGAATGAGCTCCTGCGTGTGCACCAGCCGGAGTACAATACGACAGTTACGCTGGACAGCGTCCTGACCTACACCAAGTACGCCCAGTATTGGGAAAAGTTCGGCATCAACGGCACCGAGGAAAGCAAGGAACGCTACAAGAACTTTGCCCAATTCTACAAGCAGCCCATCCAGATCGACCTGACGGTGCCCGGTACCACGGGGCAGAATGACCCCAACGAAAATCAGACCCTCACCGTGAAGGTCAAGGTGGACGGCTACAACAAGAATGGCCATACTTTCACGGGAATCTCCGGCTTTACCTTCACCGGCAAGGCCAACGAGGATCCCACCGCTTGGGACGCTGTGAAGGCGTGCCTTGACAGTGCCAAGTACACCTATACCGGCAGCGGCGCCTACATCAAGAGCATCACCGATGCGGCGGGCCACACCCTCAAGGAGAAGGGCGACGGCAAGTCCTCCGGATGGATGTTCGGCCTCACCTTACAGGGCGGCACCGAGACCTTGCCCAAGACCACGCTGGACAACACCTATCTCAAAGACGGCGACACCCTGCGCCTGTTCTTTACCGACACCTATATCCCGCTGGATCCGACGGATCCCGCCGTGCCCGGTGCGGAAGTGCCCGGCTTCGATGAGGCGTATGCCGGCGCCAAGGCGTATATCCAAAGTGCGGTGAGCGCCCCGGTCGTCAGCTATCTCTTCGGCGAATGGGCGGTACTTGGACAGGCTCGCGCCAAAGTGCCCCTGTCCGAGGCATATATCGCGGCCTATTATGAGAAGGTCGTGGCCTATGTAAAGGCGAACATCGGCTCTGACGGCATCCTCCGGAAGCCCGATGATAAAAATACCCCCGTCATCACCGACAACGAGCGTATCATTCTGGCCCTTACCGCCATCGGCAAGGACCCCACCAACGTGGGCGACAAAAACCTGCTGACGGCGCTGCAGGACAAGGATATCATGAAGGTCACCGATACCAGTAAAACGGATATCAACGGCCTCGTCATGGGCCTGCTGGCGCTCAACAGTCGCAATTACACCTCCGACACCTCCTGGCTGGTGCAGGCTGTTCTTGAACAGCAGAACAAAGACGGCAGCTGGAGCGCCAGCGCCGACACAAAACCCGTCGGCGACGTGGACATGACCGCCATGGCGCTGCAGGCGCTGGCACCCTACCATAAGGACGGCGGCAATGAAACCGTGAACACCGCCGTGGAGAAAGCCCTCAACTGGCTCTCCGGCAAGTATCGAAGCGGCTACGACTCCTCCGAGAGCTGCGCGCAGGTGGTCATCGCCCTTTCCGCCCTGAATTTGGATGCCAACACGGACGCGCGCTTTACCAAGACCGTGGAGGGGAAGACCCTGAGCGTGCTGGGGAACCTCCTGCAGTACCGCGTGGTGGAGAACGGCGGCTTTAAGCATCAGTTCGCAGACAAGGCCGTCAACGAGATGGCCACGGAGCAGGCGCTTTGCGCCATGGCCGCCTATGCGCGCTTTACCGAGAAGGCCAACGCCCTCTACGATATGACCGACGCCGCCTGCGCCCATCGCTTCGGCGAGTGGAAAGTGACCGTGGCCGCCACCTGCACCAAGGACGGCGTCAGCCGCCGGATCTGCTCCATTTGCGGCGTCGTGGAGGAAAAGCCTGTTCCCGCGACGGGCCACAAGTTCAGCGCGTGGACGGTGACCAAGGCGGCCACCTGCACCGAAAGCGGTATCAGCACCCGTAAGTGCAGCGTTTGCGGCACGAAGGAGACGATGATCGTCCCGTCTCTGGGGCACAGTATGACTGCCACGGCGGGCAAGGCTGCTACCTGCACCGAGGCAGGCAACAGTGCCTATTGGACCTGCTCTCGCTGCCACAAGTATTTCAGCGACGCGGCGGGAAAAACTGAGATTGCCAAGGATAGCTGGATCATCGCGGCGCTGGGTCACGACGAGGCTACCCGCGCTGCCGTGGCGGCTACCTGCTACGTCTCCGGCCGCACGGCGGAGACCTACTGCAAGCGCTGCGGGCTGGTTCTTGTTCCCAGCACGAGTATTCCGGCTACCGGCAAACACACCTATGTGGACGGCGTCTGCACCACCTGCGGTACCAGGAATCCGGCAGGGGGCATTAAGGGTGACGACCTCAAGGTGGACAGCAAGGACAACACGATCGTCACAGGCGGCGGTCTGACCATCAAGACCGACAAACCTGTTACGGATGAGAAGTTGGCGGAGATCAAGGCGGCTGTGAGCGACGGTGCAATCACCGTGACCGTGACGGATACGCTCCAGCTCACCAACGAGCAGAAGGCCGCCGACGGCGGCAAGAGCGCCCTGACCGAGGCGGCCAAGACGGCCGGTGACGAGGTTAAGAAGGAGCTGAACAAGCTGGCCGAGAAGCTGGACGCCCTGCGCGGCGACAAATCCCGCAAGAACGCGCAGTTGGAGAAGGTCGTAGACGTGACTGTGGCGCTGGTCAAGACGGAAGGGAACGAGATCAAGACCGTGGCGCAGCTTATCGAGCTGCCCCACAGCGTCACCGTGACCATCCCCATCACCGACGAGCTGTACGCGGCCCTTCAGGGCAAGCGCGTCTGCGTGATGCGCAGCCACACGGATAGCAGCGGCAATGTGACCACTGCCGAGCTGTCCGCTACGCTGGGCGGCACCAAGGGCAATTATGTCCTGACCTTCCAGACGGACAAGGCCTCCGCGTTCGCTATCGTCTCCTATGAGACGGTGTCCTCCGGGTACTACTACGGCGGAAGCGGTACGGCCGACAGCGGCAAGAAGGACTCTGCCAATACGGCGGACGACAGTCAGATGGTGCTGTGGCTGGGCAGCGCGGTCCTGGCGGCGGCAGCCGTTGTGGTGCTGACCCGGAAGAAGCGCGTTTCCAAGTAACAACAGAACAGCCGACGCAGGGGCGCGAAAGCGCCTCTGCGTATGGCGCTTTTATGAGGAATGAGAGATATGAAGAAAAACCACCGATTTTGGCTGTTGGCGCTGGCACTGTCCCTGCTGCTGACCTGCGCCGCCTGCGGGAAAAAGACCGTATCGTACGCCCCCGGCAACATTCCCACGGCAACGCAGGAGCAGACCACGGACACCAGGAAGGACGACACAGCTGAAACGGGCACCACCAAGGCTGACGGCAAGCAGGACGCGGCAAAGACTGAGGATAAGACCGCGGACGACAAGAAGTCTGACGAGCAGAAGCCGGCTGGTGAAGCCAAAAAGACCGAGGAGGACACCAAAAAGCAGGAGGAAGCCAAGCGCCTGGAGGAGCAGAAGCGGCTGGAAGAAGAGAAGAAGCAGCAGGAACAGGAGCAGCCTTCTGCGCCGGGCCCCGATCCCGCGCCTGCACCTGACCCGGCGCCGGCGGCGTCCGTATCGCTGTACATCTCCTGCGCCACGGTGCTTGATAATATGGACAAGTGCTCCGACAGCGTGAAGGGCCTTATCCCCGCCGACGGCGTGATCCTGTCCGCCACGGTGACCATCACCGAGGGTGAGTCTGTCATGTCCGTACTGAAGCGGGCCTGCGGTGACGCGGGTATCCCGGTGAGCTCCAGCGGCAACTATGTCAGGGGCATCAACGGCCTGTTCGAAAAAAATGTGGGCAGGAGCTCCGGCTGGATGTACTGCGTGGGGGGAACCTTCCCCAGCTATGGCGCGGACAGCTATACGCTCTCCGGCGGCGAGAGTATCCAGTGGCTCTACACCTGTAATATGGGTGCAGACGTGGGCAATACCTACATGGGCTGACAAAAGGGCGGCTTTTGCCGCCCTTTTTCCGCACGCAGGATTGACGTATCCCCTGGCGGCAGGGTATAATCAAAAGGTTAAGACATCATGTATGCAGGAGGTGATCCCATGGACGATACGCTGCGCACTTGCCATCCGGCGGTGAGCTTTGCCTATTTCGCCCTGGTCATCGCCTGCGCGATGCTGCTGATGCACCCGGTGTGCCTGGTTCTGTCGGCGCTGGGCGGCGGGTGGTATGTTGCCCGTCTGCTGGGCGGCAAGGGCCTGCGCCGCCACCTGCTGTGGCTGCTGCCTATGGCCCTCCTGGCGGCGGCGGTGAACCCGGCCTTTGTCCACCAGGGCGTCACCATTCTGGCCTACCTGCCCTCCGGTAATCCCCTGACGCTGGAGAGCCTGCTCTACGGTCTGGCCGCCGGCGCCATGCTCAGCGCCGTGGCGCTGTGGTTCGTCTGCGTCACCGATGTCATCACCTCGGACAAGGTGGTGTACCTCTTTGGCCGCGTCATCCCGGCGCTGTCCCTGCTGCTGAGCATGATCCTCCGCTTTGTGCCCCGCTTTGTCCGGCGGCTCCGTGCCGTGGCGCAGGCCCAGCGTCATCTGGGCCGTGATACCCAGACCGGCGCCCCGGCCCGGCGCGTCAGAAGCGCCCTTCGTGTGTTCTCCATCGTTGTCACCTGGAGCCTGGAAAGCGGGCTCATTACCGCCGACAGTATGCGCTGCCGGGGCTATGGCCTGCCGGGGAGGACCTCCTTCTCCCTCTACCGGTTTGACCGGCGTGACGGTGCCGTCGCCCTCTGGCTGGCCTTCTGCGGCCTGTATCTGCTGGGCGGCGGTCTGGCCGGCGGCTTGCGCTTTCAGTATTATCCCATGCTGCTCAGCGGCCCCGTCACACCGCTGACGGTCAGCTTTTTCGCCGTTTACGGCCTGCTCTGCTTTACGCCGGTGCTGCTGGACGCCCTGTCCCGGCGCCGCTATCTCGTCCGGAAAGGAGGAACTCCCCGTGCCTGAACTGCTGCGTTTGGAGCATTTTGGCTTCACCTATCCCCAGCAGCCCTGCCCCGCGCTGGCGGATGTGTCCCTCACGGTCCGTCAGGGCGAGTTCTGGGTCCTCTGCGGCGCCTCCGGCTGCGGCAAGACCACGCTTCTCCGCCAGCTGAAGCCCGCCCTGCGCCCCCACGGTGCGGCTGAGGGCCGTATCCTCTTCGACGGTCAGCCGCTGGATGACCTGCCGCCCCATCGGCAGGCC